>Ga0209096_1000064_pt1 | contig 170759 bp, 130 predicted proteins | sample AD_UKC034_MetaG_FD_184407 | JGI IMG/M metagenome (GOLD analysis project Ga0209096, IMG submission 184407) | Active sludge microbial communities of municipal wastewater-treating anaerobic digesters from USA - AD_UKC034_MetaG (SPAdes) (version 2) | ecosystem: Engineered > Bioreactor > Anaerobic... | reverse complement strand
CGACCAGGTGAATTATCACAAGAAGGTCATCCTTCTGACCCTTTATTAACCTTTCCTGCCTTCCCGGGGTGGTGCATCCAATGTTTTCAGGATACACCACCCCACAGGGGAAAGGCAATCTACGAAGCTTTTACTGCCAGGCTCTGTTCAGCTTGTTGACTTCATAGCGTATTCTCTTTTCTTGCTTGCTTTCCAACGACGCCCTGCCCGCAGGATTAATTATTGGCGTGTGATGTTGAAAACGAAATCAAGGAATCCATTAAAAAGAGAAGATTTATTCTTAACTTCATCGCCCGAAGGTTATCCTTATAAAATTCAAGCCATGAAACAGATATATATCACATTATAGAGCATTTTCATTTTTTACTGGCCAACGGGCAGGACTTAATCTATCAGGAACATGAGCGTGAAAATACTATTCACCCTTGGGCTAACGATCATCACCAGTTTTGTCTTTTCGCAATCCAGGACCATAAAAGGAAAAGTCACTTCAGAAGATGACGACCGGGGTATTCCTGGCGTAACGGTAATGATCAAAGGGACCGTTAAAGGAACAGCGACAGATCTGGAGGGGAACTATTCCTTATCCGGTGTTTCCTCGGACGACACGCTGCAGTTCAGCTATATCGGATATAAGACTCTTGAAATTGCTGTATGGGAACAATCCGTGATCAACGTTGTTCTAACGGTTGCAGCAAGGGAGCTGGAAGAAGTCGTGGTCACGGCCCTGGGTGTGAAGCGCCAGGAGCGGGAAATCGGGTACTCCACCGAGCGCATTGAGCCAGAGGTGGTAGCCAGGTCCAATTCCCCCAATATCCTGAATGCCATCGTTGGACGGGTGGCAGGAGTCCAGGTATCGCAGGGGGATGGCGTTGAGGGTGGGTCTACCCGCATCGTCATCAGGGGAAACAATACCCTGAGTGGCAGAAACCAGCCTCTGATCGTCGTTGACAATGTTCCCATGGAAAACATTCCCGGGCTGGAGAATATCGGCAGAGGTGTTGACTGGGGTAATTCCATTTCGGATATCAACTCGCTGGACATTGAGACCTATACGGTTTTGAAGGGCGGTGCAGCTTCCGCCCTGTATGGTTCCAAAGGAGCCAATGGCGTGATACTGATCACCACAAAAAAAGGAAAGAAACAGGAAGGCATCGGCGTTTCATACAGTTACAGCTACAAATGGGTGCACCCTTACCGTTTCAGGGAAATGCAGAACACTTACGGTGCCGGCGGCCCCATCTCCTTTACACCTCCCGCCTTTCCAATGGACGGGGATACATTGCTTTACCCGGGTATTTATGGTACCGACAACCTGATCATCAATCAGGATGGGGATACACGGTCCACAACGGAAGAGTTCGGCTATTATGGATCGGCTGTTTCCTGGGGACCCAGGATGGAAGGACAAATGGTCAGGTGGTGGGACGGAAAGATGCGGGCTTATTTACCACAGCAAAACAACTATGAATCTGTGTTCCGGGATGGTCATACCCAGACGCATAACATTGCCGCATCGGGAGGCAATGACAAAGGCAGCATCCGCGTGTCCATCACACGTCAGGATAACAGGGCCATCGTGGATAACAGCAATTTTGACCGGACCACGATCAACCTGGGCTCGAGCCTGAAAATATCTTCCAGGGTCGCAGTTGATCTCAGCTTATCCTATATCAACTATAACCGGTTGAACAGCCCAATGCTGGGGGAATCAGCCGACTCATTCAGCAAAGGATTTCTCTATTCCTGGCCGAGGAGTTATCAGGGAATTGACCGGGAATTCTATGCGTATCCCGATGGCTCTCAAAATCCACAGGAAGGATACCCTTTTCTGTACATCAATCCAACACTCTGGTGGGATTATTTCAACAATAACACCACGCTGAAAAGGGATAAGTACCTGGGGGCGCTCAGCCTGACCTACGATGTTACTTCCTGGCTGAACCTCACCGGACGCGCAGGCAGGGATTTCAACCTGGATCAATACACTTCCAGGAATAAGCCCATTGACGTGCTGGGCATTAAAGAGGGCTATTATGCCAACAGCCTGAACAGAACCTATTCCGACATCTTCGAAGGAATGATCACAGCCTGTAAGGATGACATCCTTCACCCGGGGATAAATGTGAAATTCACGCTTGGAGCCAGCCGCTGGGATTACCGTCTGTATGAGATCAGGGGTCATTCGGGCCGGTGGTACTTTCCCAACCGCTATACGTTCGATAATTACACATCACCAACCTACATCACCAATGAAGATGGCGAGGTGATCCTTGAAGATCCCGGTGATTCCCCGGGCGGGATGGTACCGGGAGAAGGCATCAAGCAGGAAAGAAACAACTCAGTTTATGCGTTTTTGAACCTTTCCTACGGCAACTTCATTTTTCTGGAAGCCACCGGCCGGAACGACTGGTCATCCACCCTTCCGCCCGAGAGCAATTCGTATTTCTACCCTTCGGTATCCTTAAGCTTTGTTGCCACGGAAGCATTCAATATACAGGAAAAGCTCGGCTGGCTCAACTTCATGAAGATAAGAGGGGGATGGTCGCATACGGCCACTGACACCGAGCCCTATATGCTTGACTTTAACTATAATTCAGGTATGTTTGGAGGTGACCAGACGGCAGGCTTCCCTGACATCATACCACCCATTGAATTATTGCCGCAGCGGGTGAATTCGTGGGAAGCCGGGCTGAACCTTGGCCTGTTCGAAAACCGCATTGACCTGGATTTCACTTATTATAACAAGTATTGTTATTCACAGATCCTGGAGGGCCTTCCGATTCCCACTTCAAGCGGCGCACAAAAAATCACCATCAACGAGGGCGTCATTACGAACTACGGGTTTGAGTTCATCCTGAACACGGTTCCCTTGCAGAAAAAGAATTTCCTGATCAAATCAGGGATCAATTTCTCCCGCAACAGGAACTATGTGGAAAGCCTGGGAGACAATGCAGAAGTTTATCCGCTGGCGGATATCTGGGGTTTGAACGGTCCTGCCATGGCACTGCGGGAAGGAGATGAGTATGGAACGATCTATGGCTACGATTATGTGTACCACGAAAATGGCAGCCCAATCGTGAATGAGGAAGGGACGAAATACCTGATCACCGACACGCGCGTCCCGATCGGGAATGCTTCTCCGGATTTTATTGCCGGATGGCAGACCGAGTTGGTCTACAAAGGGCTCAGGCTGGTCGCGTTAATCGATACGAAATGGGGAGGCGAGATCTATTGCGGATCCTACGTCATTGCCCTGCAGACAGGGCAGAGCAATGAAACGTTGCTGGAAAGGGAAGGCGGAGGGCTGCCCTACACGGATCCGGATGGCAATACCTCCAATATCGGGATCGTACTCGATGGGGTCTATGCAGACGGGACTCCCAATGATCACGTTGTTCATTATTATTACAAATACCTGCCCAACGCGGGCGGATGGGGTAAATTCCTGTCCACCCCCGGGATCCTTGAAAACTCCTGGGTAAAAATGAGGGAGATATCCCTGTCGTATTCCTTACCCGGAAAGATCGTTGAAAAGACAAAGATATTCCAGAACCTGACGTTGTCCATTGCCGGGAGGGATCTGTTTTACCTCTATACCACCCTGCCCGACAAGATCAATCCTGAAGGGATCATGGGATCAGGAAACGCACAGGGCTTTGAATGGGGATCACTGCCCGGAACGATGTCGGTTACTTTTGGCGTAGCCGCAGCTTTCTGAAGATTATGAATGAAAATCAAAGATGTGAGGAAGGATTAAGGTCATGAACAGAATGCATCGATCATCCGGTTTATATTTCATACTGCTCCTGGTACTGGTCTCCTGCACCAGGGATTTCGAGGAGATCAACACCAATCCGAACACGTTCACCACGGCCAGTGACGGCGCACTGTTCAACAGTGTGATCGCCTCGCTGCAACTTGGATGGAATGAGCAGTTTTACATCAACAATGAGATTTTGTACAAACAAACCCAGCAGGCTGCACTGACCGAAGAAGCCTGGGGAAATTTCACGCTGGGAACTGAAGACATTTGGAGCAACTATTACGGGGCCTTACCCGAGATCAGGGAACTTCAGAAACGCTTCAGCACGTACGATGATTCACCGGGTGTCGTCAACATGAGAGCCATGCTGGAGATCACCCTGGCTTTGAAAACGTTTAAAGTTACAGATCTGTTCGGAGACATCCCGTTCAGCAAAGCGGGCTACGGATTTCAGGACCTTGATCTGCTGCGCCCGGAGTATGACAGCCAGAGGGATATTTACCTCACATTGCTGGATGCATTGAAATGGGCTGATGAACATATTGATGAAAGCGCCGAAACCGCAGAACCTTTTATTACCTTTATCCAGTTCGACAAGCTGTTCAACGGGGATATGCAGAAATGGAAGAAACTGGCCAATTCGCTGAGGCTTCGCCATGCCATGAGAATGGCGGAGAAAGAGCCGGAACTGGCAGGTGAGATCATCCGGGAGATCATCGAAAACGACAGGCCGGTGTTTTTAGGGTATGATTTCATCACCCCCGTGTTTGAAAGTGCCTGTTTATGGCCCGCAGCCATCGGATTCCGGAATGAAAGCCTTAACTGGTCGTTCAGGGAGCACAACAACCTCAGGATGGGATCCAATGTCTGGCATCAGCTTTCAGAGAACGACAACACGGACGGCACCGGGATAGTTGATCCGCGTGCCTATATCTTTTTTGAAACCAACAATGACAATCAGTGGGATCCATTCCCCCAGCTACCGGAAGCAGGCACACCCTCGGAGGGGGGAATTCCGTATGGCACGCACAGGGACCAGGCCGGTGCCTTCTATATCAAGGGAGAATCCTGCCTGTATTCCCCGTTCAATTACTTCATTGTGGCAGATATGGATTACATGCCCATAATATTCATCACAGGGGCGGAGGTCCATTTTATCAAGGCCGAAGCTTATTTCAGGGGGATCGGTGTAGGGATGGATCAGGACCAGGCCGACATCGAGTATATGAACGGCATCAATGCATCGGTCGAATGGTGGATGATGGTCGCTGGAAACTCACAGCTGCCCACATCACGCCTGGCTTTTTCCGACATGGTCAACATTCCTGATGATGTTGATGCCTCTTCCGTCCTGATGAAGTTTGGCAGCTGGATTGCCACCACCGATGAAGAAAAGCTGCAGTTCATTTACACGCAATGGTGGATGGATGCGTTCCGCCAGCCCTGGGAAGCTTATGCGCTTGCCCGCAGAACAGGTAAAACTCCACGGGAGGGACCCCCTGTCAACCATTACAGGCTCCCCTACCCTCCCTCTGAAGTTGAATTCAATTCAATCAATTGTGAAAAAGCGATTTCCAGACAGGGCGGGAATTCGCCGGAAATCAAAATCTGGTGGATCCCATGACAAAATAATAACTAATAACTAATCACTGATATGAGTACCAGTGCAAATCCAAAAATCATAAAACAATGAAAATTTTCAACTTCAAAATCAGCTTGCCGGCACTGATGATCATTGTGCTGCTACCTCTCCTGCTCACATCCCAGACCAATCAGTACCTTCATTTCGATCGTGTTGACGATTTCGTTCAGCTTCCAAACGCGTCCCAGTATTTTTCCGGAAGCAGCCAGGTCTCCCTGACCGGATGGTTCTATTGTGACGAGTTGGCTTACGGGCAGGGCTATATGGGATTTCGTGCCGGCTCCGGAACGGCCGAATTCTATCTGATCCAGCTGAGTAATGGCGTGATGGAATGCCGCCTGGTGACCACCGACGGATTCCACGAATACGTCGCACCGGCGAACACCATCATTCCTCAGGTCTGGCAGCACATTGCCTGGATCTACGATGGAAGTGCAATAACTTTATATGTCAACGGGAATTTCGTGGGCAGCAAAGCTGCCTCGGGAAATTTTACGGGTGAAACTGTTACGTTTGGCATCGGGAAAAGCATTTTAGGCACTTATAATTTTGTCTATGGCGGGAGAATTGACGAAATTTCCGCCTGGAATAAAGCCCTGACGCAAACTGAAATCCAGGACATCATGGATGATGAGCTGACGGGTACCGAACCAGGACTTCAGTTATATTATAAATTTAACCAGGGAGATCCAGGGGGCGATAACACGGCAATCACTAAACTTATCTCGGAGACCGGCAATGGCGAAAGGGATGCCGATCTGATGAATTTCGCGTTAACGGGTGAAACGTCCAATTTCAATGGTGAGCTGGATCCCGGCTACCAGGCCATCTCGTTTCCGCAAATCCCAAACCATCTGACGAATGACCCGTCATTCGACATTGAAGCCACGGCTACGTCAGGCCTTGGAGTGATTTTCCAGATACTTTCAGGACCGGCCACTATTGATGGCAATGTTGTCACCCTCAGTGGCGTGTCCGGCGAAGTAGCCATTGAAGCCTCTCAACCCGGCAATGAAGTGTTCGACCCTGCAGAACCGATCGTCAATACCTTCATGGTGCTGGATCCAATGACCTTTGTCCCCGAAATTGACGTCAGGCACCCGCTGGAAGGAGAGGTGTTCGTACCTTCTCTACTGGAAATACTGCTTTCAACAGTTTCCACCATCGACTATCCTGAGCTGTTCTATGTCAGGGACGTTAAGTTTGAGATCAATGGCCAGACGATCCATGCCCAGAACCATTTCAACGGTCATTACACCGCCTGGTGGATGCCTCCTGACTGGGGTACGTACAGCATCACTGTGACCTCCACGACTAATTACGGAGCTTCAACCGCAGAGACCATCAGCATCAACCTGGTCCCGGGAGCATCTGACATGGATGTGCTGGCGGCAGAAAACATCTGGCTGAATCCGAATAACGTTTCGCAGATCGTGGCCGCTGAGTTGCCCTCCTATTTTGGAGCCTTCGACAAAGTGACAGCCATCTTGTCGCTTACCTGTCCGCCAACAGGCGGCTGCGGAGAATGGGACAGGGTCGGCGGCGTTGAAGTAAAAGGCCACGACGGGAAATGGTACGAGATCATCCGGTATATTACCCCATATGGCGTAGAATGCTCCAGTGTCATCGATCTGTCTGACTACATGTCACTTCTACTGGGCAAAGTGGAATTCCGGTTCAATTGCAGCACACTTGACAACGGCTACCTGTGGGGACTGACCCTGTACTACCGGCAGGGAACGCCTGAGTATTTTTACAGCACCGTTTATGAGGTATGGAATGAGATCTATCCGTTTGGGGATTATGCCAACCTCCAGCCTGTTGAGAACCGTACACTCGAATTCCCGGAAGGGGCAACTGCAGCAAAGCTGAAACTGATTTCAACAGGTCATGGATGGGATGAAGATTATAATACCGGCAATGCTGCTGAATTCTATGAAGCCACACACCACATATGGGTAAATGGAGAACAGACCTTCGAACAATACAACTGGTACGACTGCAATCCAAACCCGGATGGGTGCCAGCCCCAGAACGGCACCTGGTTTCATAACAGGGCCGGATGGTGCCCGGGTGCCATAGCCCAGTGGTTCGATTACGATATGACATCCTTCATTGCAGAAGAGGATGTCGAGCTGCAATATGTTTTTTATGAAGATTATATCGATCTCTGCCATCCCAACTATCCCGATTGTGTAACCGACGAAACCTGTTTAGATTGCGATGACGGATTCAATCCCACCCTGGATGTCGCCTGCAACCTGGTGGTTTATACGGTTTCACCTGTCATTACCGGAATTCCTGATGGTGATGTGCTCATCCAGATCTATCCAAATCCCGCCGCAGGCCTGATCAAGATCACGGCTGAGGGATCGGCTGTTGATCCTGATCACGCATCTCTTATCCAGCTCTATACTATAACCGGAACACTGGCCGGCGAGTTCACATGGGATGGAAATGCTGTACAGGTAGACCTTTCGGAGTATCCAAAGGGAATGTACATCCTATGGATTCATACGAGAGACAAAACCGTGATGAAGAAGCTGGTGCTGCAATGAGACGATCAGCTTAGAAGATCAAAGATCAAATAGCAAAAAGCAAATGTACTTTTGAAATTTGAAATTTGCTTTTTGATCTTTGCTTTTTGATTTTTAAAATATAAAGGGAATAAACCTTTTACTCTTCTTACTGTATTCCAGGTATTTGTCTCCGAAGATTCCCTGCGTGACCAGCTCGGAAGTTCGTTCAAATGAATAAAGTAAAAATCGCCACTTTTCAGTTTGAGTTGCGTTCTGGAGCTTATCACTCCTTGCTGGTCTTCAATGACCTCGGTCAACCCGTAGCCCTTTTATCAGAACATTATCAATCAGGGGGAAAATACCGACTGAATGGAATGTGAATGGATTGCATGCGGGAACCTGCTTTTACAGGTTAACAGCGAACGACAAACGGCAAAGTAATCGTGATGCCTATGTTTCCATAATAATATTCACGATCCCAATAATGTCCAGTACGTTAACAACACCATCAACCGTGACATCCGCGGCATTGAAGAAGAAGACAGGAGGATTCAGCTCCATGATGTAGTTCACGACCGTGATCACATCGAGCACGTTCACGATTCCGTCTCCATTTGCGTCGCCCGGAAGAAAAGTAACAGCCTGCAGGGTTTCCAGTGCCGATAAGCCGTAATCGTGCCAGCGACCATCCCAGTGCGTGCATCCCGGGCAGCCATCCTGCCACGTGGCTTCTCCGTCAGCCTCCTGGGCTTCAGGCCAGTGATACAGCTTCCAGTAAATGGAATCGTTCTCATTGAAACCCTGTTTACCGGTTTCATAGGGATCATCGCCATATGCGCTGACCGACACACTGGCGGTTGCATTCCAAACCACAGCTCCTGCACATTTTAGTTCGCCATCATCATCATAAAACACGCCGATGTGATCCCCCGCCGTCATTGGTACGCCATTGAAGGTCGGACCAATGCCCAGTGGAATGGCTACGATATGTGAGGAATAGGAAGGAATGTAATCCCAACCCGGAGGCAACTGGGCCTTTAGAAGAACCGGAACGAAGAAAAGGATCGTTGCACAAAACACACGAAAATTGAAGAGGTTCCCTGCCATGGTTCTGTCTCTTTTAATAGTTAAACCGGTTGGACTGCTTGACCAGCTTTTTTATGATGATTTCATGCCCATCGGTGATCCTGACGAAATAAATACCCTGAGCTAATTCCTGGATGTCAAGTTCAGTTAAATTGTCTTCGATACGGGTTTCCATGACCAATTGCCCGCTTCCGATAGCATAAACAGATAAACGTGCATCGCGGGAAATGTTCCCAATGCATTTGATCATCACCAGGTCGCCGGCAGGATTCGGATAGATCTCCACATCACTGAATCCGGTTTCGGTAATGGAAGTCGCCATCAACGTCAGACCAACGATCCCCGAAAGCCCGTTAACCTGATAGATATCCGTATGAGGGAGAGATGGATCGAAGGAAGCCGACAGTTGAAACTCTTCATTGGCTGAAGGACGGTACAGGCGGAAATGCATAGGTTCATCGCTTAAAAAACCTTCGATGGATGATGGTGTTGTAGGGTCATCACCAAAGGCAGTGATGGAAAGTGCTTCTCCCTTCCCTGTATAGACCATCATTCCGCTGCATAAACCGTTAGGTGTGAATGCACCCATATAATCCCCATAAGAAAGACCTTCAATCGTACCCCACGCATCCCCGCTGATGGCGATCGTGTGCGATGTACCCGTAAATTCGACATCGTTCCAGGGAGTAACATTGGTAAGCTGATTCAGTTCAATGTGCGTGGGCCCGATCGGTACAGGTGCATTGAAGGGTGCGAAATCAAGCACATCAGAGGCTAAAAGCAGTATCTGATACGATTTGCCGGGTTCTGCATTTGTCAGGGTATGAATGCCCATGGCAGGCCACCAGATACGGTTGCCGGCAATTTCCTTGGCGATGACCAGATTAGGATCAAGCTGACCAAAGAGGTTATTGGAGGGAACCACCGTCTGGGCCAGGACCGGAAGGATGAACCATCCGGATGGCAGATCCACCATCAGGTCGTTCTCAGCCAGTCCGCCGATGAGAACCAGTACTTCCTCTTCCATCTTAACAATGTATCCCTGATGCGATACCCACCCCTGCTCATCAGCAGGAGGTGGATCGATCTGGTTCACTCCCTCGGCCGGCCAGTAAACCTGGCCGTATGGATTCAAAAGGACAATCAGATCGTTCTCCACGGGATCGAAAATATCCTCCGCCAGAGGAACCGTTGGACTCACCCAGCTGGAAATCCCGCTCCATCCGGCAGGAATGGTTAGTAAATGCCCGCCGATGATCATCGTTGGTTGCTGGAATCCCTGGGTAAGGATCAGGCCGTCATTTGAAAATGTTGCTATTACTGGCTCTCCCAGGGTCCAGCTTACGGAAATTCCCCCTGCCTCACTATAATTTCCGCCGGAGGATATGACCTGCTGGCCCTGTGCCCAATGGATCAGGCTCAATAGAAACAGCAGGCTCACGAGTGTCAATACCGATTTTTTCATGATGTATCAAAATGAATGTCCACTTTTCACTCCAGCAAATACCAGCAGAAAGATACAAAATTATCGCTATGAAGCTACAAAAATAGAGAAATTTCGTATCTTGCCTTAAAAATTCAAACAATGGAAGAACAAGAAGGCATTAAACGTGTTTACACGGGTTCGATCGTAGAAGCTGAGTACCTGATAGAAATACTCCGTAAAAACGGTATTGAAGCGATGCTGCGCAACACGCTGGAAGAAAGCGTCATTGCGGGCTGGGCCTCGGGTTCCCCTGAGGACGCAGCGCTGATCTACGTGACAGAAAACCACCTTGTCAGAGCGTCGGAGATCATCAGTGAGTACCTGAAAGAATCCAAAGAATAAACATTCATCAATCCTTCGTCCCGTATGGCCATCACCCTGTTCTGGTTTCGGAGGGATCTCCGGCTGGAGGATAACACCGGTCTTCACTACGCCTTGAAAGAGAAAGGGAATGTCAGGCCCGTTTTCATTTTCGACAGAAACATCCTCGATAAGCTTGAAGACAGGAATGATGCCCGGATCACGTTCATTCACAGGGCTCTTGAACGCATTCAATCCGAATTGCTCCGCTACGGAAGTTCATTGCTGGTATTACAGGGTGATCCTGTGGAGATCTTTAAAAAATTGACCTCAGAAAAGGAGGTCAGCGCCGTTTACTGCAATCACGACTATGAGCCTTATGCAAGAGACCGCGACAAGAAGATTGCAGACCTGCTGAACGACAGGGGAATTGAGTTCAGATCGTTCAAGGATCAGGTCATCTTTGAAAAAAATGAAGTCACTAAGGCCGACGGAACACCCTACACCGTTTTTACGCCTTACATGAACCGCTGGAAAGCCCATTTTTACGATACTCCCTTTCAAACCTATGATGTAAAAGCGTATTCAACCTCTTTCGATCAACTTTCACCCCGGCCATTACTTTCGATTGACGAACTGGGTTTCATCCCGTCTGAGATAACAATGCCCCCTCCGGAACCGGATAAAGACATCATCCGCAATTACCATCTCACCCGCGATCTTCCCTCTGTCAATGGCACCAGCCGGATGAGCGTCCACCTCCGGTTCGGTACGGTTTCGGTCAGGCATCTGGTACGGCTGGCCTGGGAACTGAATGAGAAATGGCTTAATGAGCTGATCTGGAGGGAGTTTTATATGGGGAACATCCTCTGGCATTTCCCCCGGGTGACAAATTCAGCTTTCAAACCGGCCTACGACTCGATCCACTGGTTGAACAACGAAAAGGATTTTGAAGCCTGGTGCACCGGACGTACCGGTTTTCCACTGGTGGATGCAGGAATGAGGGAGCTGAATACGACAGGTTTCATGCATAACAGGCTCCGTATGGTCACAGCGAGTTTCCTTGTCAAACACCTGCTGGTCGACTGGCGATGGGGAGAAGCCTGGTTTGCCCGAAAACTGCTGGACTTTGAACTCGCTTCGAACAACGGTGGCTGGCAATGGGCGGCAGGAACCGGATGCGACGCCGCTCCGTACTTTCGCGTTTTCAATCCCTATCTCCAGACTAAAAAATACGATCCGCAGGAAAAATACGTTCAGGACTGGGTCCCCGAATACAGGGATCCCGAGCGTTACCCGGCTCCGATCGTCGATCAAGAGATGGCAAGGAAAAGAGTCATTGCCACTTACAGGAAAGCCCTGTTGTAAAAGAAAAAGCCCTTTACCGATCCTTTTTTTCCCTGAAAGCCACCAGATAGAGCAAGCCCTGGTGATCCGGGGGAGCAATTTGACGGAGGGTGTCAACCGCATACCCTTCAAGGTCTTCTTCCCTGGCGATGTAGAAGGCTTCCGGATCAATTTCCGATGAGAATCTCAGCTGCTCTTGACGTTCAGCGCTGATGTAGAACATGAATGCATACTCTGTCCGGCGTTTGCCATAATACGGATCCGGCGTTTTGCCAGGATTCCACCAGATGTACAAAGGCGTCCCCCTGGTTTCACGTCCCAGCTGCCTGGCGATCTCCCTGCTTCTGACTTCTTTGGCTTCATAATACCTGGAAGGAAGGACGATCAGGTCGAAGCCGATCCGGAGGACCAGCAGTGCGATGACAACCAGGAACAGCCTCTCTGAAGCCTGCTTCCAGTAACTGAACGTGATCACTGCCAGGGTCATCAGCAGGCTGATACTGATCAAGACGATCATGGGAAGCTGTTTTGCCGGGTCAATGAACATTGGAATGACCATACCCAGCGTAAGAACGATTAATACGGCGCCCAAAACATATTCAATCCATAAACATAATTTATTATTTTGCTCTTTAAGATCAACGTACAGATAAAGCAGGAGGGTGAAGAAAGGAGGGATCAGCATCAGTATGTACCTGGGATGCACTTCGGGGGATGTCCAGTATACGATGATGTTAAAAAGTATAAGCAGGGCGTTGTACCACAAAAACCGGTGGTGGCGTATTTTCCTGAAGCTGCCTTTTACAAACAGCACGAAAGATAAGATGGTCCAGGGAAGGAAATGATAGAACATTTCGAGCGGAAAAGTAAAAAGATGCGTGAGTGTACGTTCCCAGCCGAACCGGATCACGGTTCTGCGCGTTGTTTCCCCCAACAGAGAAGAGAATAAAGATCCGGGGTCAAGCGCGTTCCTTTTAAAATAAGCCAGGTAATACAGGCCTACGATCAGGATCAGCAGTCCGATCCCTGCAAAGTGCCTCCAGTTGAACAAGATCCGGAATTTCTTTTCGGAAATAAAAAGCACCAGCAGTGAGATTGCCAGAAAAACAAGACTGGGCAATCCTTTCATCAAATAGGAGATTGCCGCGATCCCGTAAGCAGTGAGGAACAGGGTCAGGTATTTCTCCCGTTTCATATAATGATAGCTCAGCATGAAAAACAGATACATCAGCCACGAGAACGTGATGTCGATCAATCCGTGCTCCGATTCATAGAACAATACCCTTCCGTTGGTCAGGAACATCAGGGCAACCAGGGTTCCCATACGGGGTCCCAGTTCTTTCCGGACAAAATGATAAATGGTGAAGGCATAACACAGGAGAAAAATGATGACCGGCAACCGCATGACGAATTCATTCTTGTGCCCGGAAATCTGAAAAAACAAGACGATGATCCAGTTGTAGAGTGGTGGTTTTTTAAGATAAAGTTCCCCTCCGAGGGTGGGTGTGAGATAATTTCCCGTCTGCGTCATTTCAAGGGAGACCAGCGACCGGATGGCTTCGTCCGGTATGAAGGGCATCAATCCAAGATAGGTCAGAAACGCCGGCAGGGCAAGAACCAGTGCCAGAACAAAATAAAAGTAGGGCGACTGCTGTTTTTGTCCGAGCATCCGGTCATTTATTTTTGGCATGGTAGCTCAAATACCATTCAGTGAACCTGCGAATGCCCTGTTCAATTGTCGTCAATGGCTTGAATCCCGAATATTCCTCCAGGCGCCCCGTGTCAGCGTAGGTCGACAAAACATCACCCTGCTGCATGGGAAGCAGGCGTTTTATGGCTTTTTTTCCCAATGAGTTCTCAATCACTTCAATAAAGGTCAGCAGATTCACAGGCTGGGAATGACCTATGTTAAAGAGTTGATACGGAGGGGAGCCACTGGGGGGTTTTTGTAAAACAGCGTGGACCCCTTGTATGATATCATCCACATACGTGAAATCCCTTTCCAGGTTCCCTTCGTTATAAACATCGATCGGCTGATTTTCAAAGATTGCCTTTACAAATTTGTAATAAGCCATATCCGGCCTGCCCCAGGGACCATAGACTGTGAAGAAGCGCAGTCCGGTGGTGGGTATTCCGAAAAGATGGCTATAGGTATAGGCCATCAGTTCATCCGACCGTTTTGTGGCGGCGTAAAGGCTTACAGGGGTATCCACGCGGTCGTCCTCGTGGTAGGGTTGTTTTTTATTCCCGCCATAAACGCTCGAGCTGCTGGCATAAACGAAATGTTCAACGTGCGTGCTTCTGCAGCCTTCCAGAATATGGACAAATCCGAGGATGTTACTTTCAATGTAGGCATAGGGCTGGGTCAGGCTTGCACGGGCGCCCGGCTGTGCTGCCAGGTGAACCACCCGCGGAAAGGATTCCTTTTTAAAAAGAGATTCAACACGTTCACGTTCAGTTAGGTCAAGTTTAAGGAATCCAATGCCCGGATGGATTCGCGAGGGGATCTCTTCATAGTCACGGATGGATGCCGGGGAAAATCCAAGCTCTTTCAGCCTTGCGAGCTTCAGCGACGGATCATAATAGTCGTTGATATTGTCGATCCCAAGAATGCTGTAACCTTCAGCAGCCAGGCGCCTGGCCAGGTGAAATCCGATGAATCCGGCGATCCCTGTCAAAAGGACTCTTGGCATGTCACAAAATTTCTGTTCGTGCGTCAAAGATAGGGTAATTATTCAAAATACCCGGCCTGAACTGGTGCAATGAAAATCCCCTGTCAAATATCGCATCAGAATTACGGTAATCTTGTTACTTTTGTTCTTCCTCCGTGCGCTCATAGGTAAACACGGCGGTGCAGAGAGAGCAGGAAGGCACATAAAGCATCAGGAATGAGCAAGATTTCCGTTGTCGTTACGGTTTTCAACGAAGAAGAGAACATCAAGCCCCTGGTCGGCCGGATCACATCCGCGCTGAAGGATATGGATTACGAGATCATCTATGTGGACGACGGTTCAACAGACCGGACGGTTGAAACGATCAGATCCATTCCGGATCCTCATCTGAACCTGATCGTCTTTAAGAAGAATTACGGCCAAAGCTCAGCGCTCGCCGCCGGCATTGATTATGCTACCGGAGATTTCATCGTTACCATGGACGGAGACCTGCAAAATGATCCGGCGGATATCCCCGGCATGATCAGGATAGCTGAGGGAGGCGACTTTGACATGGTTACCGGGGTCAGGGTCAACCGCAGGGATGACTTTTTTGTACGTAAGATCCCTTCCTTCATCGCGAACAGGATCATCATGAAGGCAACGGGTGTAAAGATCAGGGATAACGGATGCGCACTGAAGGTTTTCCGGAGTGACCTGGCAAAGAGCCTGGGACTTTACGGCGAGATGCACAGGTTCATCGCCGTGCTGGCAGCCCTGGAAGGTGCCCGGATTACGCAGGTGGACGTCAGCCATCATCCCAGGATCCACGGAAAATCAAAGTATGGTCTGTCGCGGACCTTGAAAGTGGTCAGCGACCTGCTGCTGCTGACCTTCAACAAGAATTACCTGCAGCGCCCCATGCACTTTTTCGGGAAATGGGGATTCCTTATCCTCTTGGCAGGGATCATCATCAACATTTACATGCTGATCCTGAAGCTCCAGGGACAGGATATCTGGGGAAAACCGCTGCTTCTGCTGGGCATCCTTCTGGTAATAGCCGGCTTTCAGCTGATCACCACCGGCATCATTGCCGAACTTCAGATGAGAACCTATTATGAATCGCAAAACAAGAAACCGTACCGGATCAGAGGCATTTTCAGGGGTGGGCAGCAACTATAGGAAATATGCAACGACTGCTCTGAAATTCGTTATCACTGCGGCAGCCCTCTATTTTGTCTTCAGCAAGATCAATTTTTCAGAAGTTTTTGCGCTTTACAGGAAAGCGAACGTCTGGTTTCTGGTTGCAGCCCTGCTTTTATTTGCCGGTTCCAAGGTTCTTTCCTCCATCCGGTTGAACATTCTCTTCCGCCGCATCGACATTCCCCTCGCCTCCCTTACCAACATGAAGCTTTATCTGATCGGGATGTTCTACAACCTGTTTCTCCCGGGAGGAATTGGCGGGGATGGCTACAAGATCTACCTTTTGAACAAAAATTACGATGTAAGGGCCAAAAAGATCCTGGGAGCCGTTTTCATGGACAGGGTGGCGGGCATTGTCATGCTTTGGGTGGTGGCTCTCTGTTTTCTTTATTTTGTCACCCCTCCCCTGCCCTACCGTTCGTGGGTCTTTGCCGCAATACCCCTGTTGCTCGCAGGTCTTTACCTGGGGATGAGGTGGCTGTTCAGGGATTATGTCTCAGCATACGTACCGCTCACCCTTTACTCCATCGGGGTGCAGCTCCTGCAGGTCCTGTGCGCTTCATGCATTCTGGCTGCGTTTCATCATTCGGGACCTGATTTTCCGTACCTGTTCCTTTTCCTTATTTCCAGCATTGTGGCCATCATTCCCATCACCGTTGGGGGGGCCGGTGCCAGGGAGATCACATTCCTGTACGGGGCCCAGTTCCTGAGCGTGGACACCCACCTGTCGGTGGCTCTAAGCCTGATGTTCTATTTCATCACGGTGATCGTATCGTTCTGCGGAATCTACTTTGTCGTCAGGCCGATCACCTTTGAAAAGAAAGACAGTCAGGCTTTTTGATCAGCGTTACCATGCTCGAAGTCCATGGGTTCAGATGTGATTTCCGGTCTTTGCCATACGGGAGCTTTATCTGTCAAATCCTGGCTCAGGCAGTAACCGATGTAACCATACTCGGCCCGTAAAAGGTCAAAATGCAGCTTCGTATCCACCGATTGGGCAGCCTGCGCTTCCATTCGGAGCATTACACTCTCCCAGCCCGCCATCCGGCCTATGATCTCTCATTCCTCTATTTTACGGTCCTTCCAGTACCAAACGCCACTCCATCTATTTTTTACCGCCAGAAATCCAATCCATAAAAAAACGACTTTCTGAACGGGTAACAACACAAGATTTTTAAACACCGGCTGCCTGCTGACCAGTGAAACAATCACGGAAAGAAACAGGTTCAGCCCCAGATACGCAATGAACCATTCCGGTGGGAGACCAAAGAAAACAAAAATAAATCCACATACCGTTAAAAGTGCAAAAAGGAGCATGGTCAGGATATGACCTCCGAAGTATTCGAGCACATTCCGCGAAAAACCCTGGACGGCCTCCCGAAAGTCGCTGTACATCCTGCACCTGATCTGGCCATTGCTCAGGAGGGTATGTACCCTGTACCGCATTTTTTTCATAAGCTTCATGATCAAAATATCTTCGACCATTTTCTGTCTGACGGCATGATGGAACCAGTGCTTCCGGTAGACTTCTGCGTCGAACAGCATGAACTGCCCATTGGCTGCGGCAAAAGAAGGTCTGTGGCTGTTTTTGATCATCGAAAGCGGTAAAAGGCTCACCAGAATATAATTCATGATGGGCACTGTGATCCTCTCACCCCAGGAGACCATCGTCTGCTGTGGAAACAGGCTGAACAGTTTGAGCCGTTTTTGTAAAAGGTGCGCCAGTGCGTTGCTGATCAGGTTTTTCCCGATTTCCACATCTGCATCCAGGAACAGCAGGTACTCACCCCTGGCCTTTGTTGCCAGCTGATGGCAGGCATGGTTCTTCCCAAGCCATCCGGCTGGTTTACGAATCCCCTTGATTAACGAAAAACGCGGGTCCTGATCTGTATACTGCCTGACGATCCCTGCAGTGGAATCAACCGACTCATCATCGTAAACGATCACTTCGAAGGATGGATAATCCTGATGGCGGATGCTTTCCAGAAGGTATCGGATGTTCTTTTCTTCGTTGCGTGCGGGAATGAGAATGGAAACCAATGGCGTGACGCCAGGAGAAGCACTTCTTAACCACTGGCGCTGCAACAGGTTCGCAAGCGCCACACAGAACCTGATGGCCAGAAATACCCAGGAGATAACCGCTAGAATGGTCATTGGCATCCCCTCTGAAGGTTTTCACTGCCGAGATAGAATGCATTGTAGGCTGCCTCCAGGTCGTCGGCTGTCATTCCAGCAAAATAGGAAACCTCCTTTAAATAAATGTGCAGCATGGGTTTGCGGTATTCATAATAATCGGTCAGAGCGACATAAAAGATCATCTGGAATCCGCTCTCAGCAGCTTTTTCAAGGATCACGACAAATCCCTTTTCAAACTGCACCGGCCGGTGATGGATCGACTGAAATTTACCCTGCGGATACAGCACAAGCAAATTGTCCTTAGTTTGCAAGAGATCAGCGGCATACGACAAGGATTCAACCATCGACCGTTTTCCTTTATCGATCGAAAAAGCACCCGCCTTATTGAGAAACATTCTGTCTCGTAACTGCTCCTCCAGCATCATGACATGGTAGATCCTCCTGAAAAGCCTATCGTTCAGGTAATAGGCAATGAATCCATCCCACCAGCTGAAATGATTGCCGATCAGTAAAACAGGCAAGCCACGATCCTTAAATGCTCCGTGAACGACAACTTTTGAGAAATGCCTTTTTATCATGAGATGAGTGAAGATCCGGAAAAACCAGACATAGAACGGGATATGCCGCGACGTTATCATGCAGGTAAGTTATTCCATTAACAGGTTCAGGAGGATGAAAAAAGCCAGAAGGATCAACCAGAGCGGAACGGACATCCTGTTTCGGAATTTCATTTTCGTCAAAAAGGCTAAAATAAAAAACAGCAGGGAAGTAACAAACCATGCCAGGTAATTCCGCACAGGGATGACTCCCCCCTCCCACGTCCACATTTCCAATTTAACAGCGGCCGGTTCGAGGAACAGGTCAAAGACAACCATCAGGACTGAAGCAAGGAGGATGCGCAGCCAGGGATTCCTGCTGATCCGGCTCGACAGGTCCCAGGTCGTGTAGACCAAAAAAAACCAGTTCACGCCAATGAGCAGAGGCGTTTGCCCTATTCCGGGTCCCAAGATCTTTCCATAAACATAGGTCCCAAAAACATTACCGGTGGCCACGCCCACAGCTTCAATCAGAAATCCCGCCACCAGAACGAACAGCCCAAAAAGAATCGTCTTACGATCCCATCCGGCATGAAATGCCAGTAAGATGAGAAGGTTCAGGAGCAGACTGTAGGGAGTGAACCTGATAAACAGGTCATGCTGGGAGGGTGTCACCAACCCGGCAATGCCCACTCCGTAATACAGAATCAAGAAAAAGACAAAATATGCTGGTTTCAGTGACTTTGCGGCCATGATTCTTAATATGTTTTGCTTTTAGAGATCATCCCGGCAACGATCTCTGCAGATGCCAGACAAAGTGGAATTCCTCCGCCCGGATGCACGCTTCCGCCCGCAAAATACAGTCCCCTGATCTGTTTCCTTTTGTTCGGATGCCTGTAAAAAGCCGCAAACGGATCATTGGAGCTGATCCCGTAGATGGATCCAAAGGCTGACGCCGTTTTGCCTTCAATGGTCCTTGGATCGGCAATCTGCTCAGCTTCGATCAGTGGCTCCACATCCCGGTTCAGCATCTTTCTGATTTTCTGAAGAACCGCAGTACGTATTTGTTGCAGGTGTGCGTCCCAGTCCTGCCCGTAATTCGCCGGAGCATTGACCATTACGAACCAGTTTTCGCACCCCGGAGGAGCATCATCCTGAACTTTTTTGGAACTTATGAAAATATATACCGTCGGATCCCCGTACACGGTCTTTTTATTGAAAATATGTTCAAACTCCTCTTTATAATCTCCAGAGAACAGGATGTTGTGCAAATCCAGTCCGGGAAAGGATCCCCTGATTCCCCAGTAAAAGATGACCGCCGAAGAGGACCGCTCTGATTCCCAAAGCCGTTCAGGAGCCATTTTCCTGGGCAATAATTTGGAATACAGCGTATGAACATCGATTGCACTGACAACCACATCATAGCCGACTTCCTGATCAGAACAGACAATGCCTTTCACCTTTTTACCATCCAATACGATGGATTGCACCGGTGCATTGAAAAAGAATCTGACGCCCACCCTGTCGGCAAGTGACTTGAGCGCAATGCCGATCTGAAACATGCCCTTCTCCGGAAAATAGGCTCCCAGATTATGTTCCAGGTGAGCGATCACATTCAGTGTTGCAGGGGCTGTATAGGGGTTTGAACCATTATAGGTCGCATAACGGTCAAACAATTGAATGATCCGATCCTCCTGAAACCTTTTTAGATTCGATTGGTGCATGGAAGTGAAGGGTTCCATTTTCCTGCCTTTGCTCAGAAATTTGAAAATATTCTGTGACAGAATGACGTTGAGATCAGGGAATGCGTTGAAAATGAAAACCTGGTTGGTCAGGTCATAAAGATCGCGGGAATGGTTCAGAAAACGGGTGATGTTATGCTTCGGTTCACCGGTGTTCAGTTCAACTTCCTGCGCAAAGCGCACGGGATCATTATAGGCAGTGATGACTGTACCGTCCTGCCAAAAATAACGGCACGTAGTTTCCAGTTTTTGACAAGTGAAATAGCGTTCTGCTGGTTCTTCACAGAATGAGAAAAGGTTTTCGAGCAGATGAGGTAAGGTGAACAGGGAAGGACCTGTATCAAACCGATAATCGCCCAACCGTAACTCGGAAAGCTTTCCCCCCGGCTTGTCATTTTTCTCATAGAGGTCGACCACGTTCCCCATCCTTGCACACCGGATGGCGGAAGCCAGGCCGGAAATTCCGGCACCAATGATCGCTATGCGCTTGTCCTTCACTAAAATTTATCTTTTTTGTTCTGTTCCAGTAAACAAATTTAATGATATGTTTGTTACTCCATCTTAAAAAATCAAATGAAAACGGTCCTGATTGTTGGTACGGGTCTCGGAGGATTATGCGCAGCGCTGCGTTTGGCCAAACAGGGATACAGGGTGGTGATGGTCGAGAAGTTCCAACAGGCAGGTGGCAGGTTGAACCAGCTTCGTAAGGAGGGCTTCACCTTTGACCTGGCACCGACGTTCTTCAGTATGACCTATGAATTCAGGGAGTTGATGGAGACCTGTAAAATGATAACGCCCTTTGAGTTTGTGGAACTGGACCCATTGTATACCGTCAATTTTGCTGGCAGTACAAGGCGTTTTCAGATTTATAAGGATATCGGCCGACTGGCAGGAGAGTTTGATGGGATCGAGCCTGATTTTGCCAGGAAGATGAGGAGCTTCTTGCAGTCGTCGGGAAAACTTTTCCACGATGTCGAAGACCGGATCATTCGCAGAAACTTTGATAGTAAGCTTGATTACATCATGCAGATGTCAAAAGTTCCCTGGGGCCATGGTCCGAAAATGCTGCGTACGGTCTGGTCGGAACTTGATCGGTACTTTGACTCACGCGAGGTAAAAGAGATCTTTTCACTGGTAGCCTTTTTTCTTGGCGCTACCCCCTTTGACACGCCGGCTGTCTATACGATCCTCAGCTACACGGAACTGGTGCACGATGGCTACCACAGTGTCAGGGGCGGAATGTATAAAATTGTGGAGAGCCTGCTCAATGAGCTGGAAAAGGAGGGCGTAGGCATTCATTACAATACGGAAATAACGGATTACATTGAAGAGAAAGGCAGGCTATGCGCTTTTACGGATCAGAAAGGCAATCGCTATTCGGCGGATCATTATGTTATAAATGCTGAAGCACCCTGGTTCAGAGGCAAAATATTCAAAAGGCCGGAATACAGTCCCCGGCGCCTTGACCTGATGAAATGGACACTGGCCCCTTTCACCATCTACCTGGGCGTGAAAGGCAAGATCGGTACGTTGGATCACCATAACTACTTTCTTGGGAACAACTTTAAGGAGTACGCCGGCAAGGTTTTCAAAAACGAAATCAGCCTGAAAAAGCCCTACTACTATGTCAATGTGAATTCCAAATTCAATCCCGGGTCGGCACCGCAGGGATGCGAAAATATCTTTATCCTTTGTCCTGTACCCGATCTGCGGTACAAACCTGACTGGTCTGACCGTGAAGAGCTGGCCGGCAACATCATCCATGATCTCTCTGAACGAATTGGATATGATCTTTCATCGAACATCATCACGCAGACCATCTATGATCCGGTTCAATGGGAGAAAATGTTCAACCTGTACCGGGGAAGCGGACTGGGACTTGCTCACAACCTGGGCCAGATGGGGGCCTTCCGTCCTGCGAATCAAGATGAGAAATACGACAATGTCTTTTATGTGGGTGCGTCGACAATCCCTGGTACGGGCCTGCCTATGGTCGTCATCAGTTCCCGCCTGGTAACCGAAAGAATCCTCCGGCATGACAGAGGTTTATAATCAGAATGCACTTGCTTGCAGCAAACTGACCACCAGGAATTTCAGCACTTCCTTCTCCGTCAGTGTGCGTCTGCTTCACCCTAAATTCCGGATGGCCATCTATGCCGTTTATGGATTTGTGCGCTTTGCCGATGAGATCGTAGACTCGTTTTTTCAACAGGATCAGGAATACCTGCTCGACAAGTTCAGGAATGATGCCTATGAAGCCATTGAAAGAGGATTCAGCACAAATCCCATCTTGCATAGTTTTCAGTGGGTGGTCAATGAATACGGGATTGACAGGGAGCTGATCGACAGCTTCCTGCAAAGCATGGAGATGGATCTTCACAGGCGCGGCCACGACCGGGGTAGCTTTCACAGGTACCTCTACGGATCAGCGGAAGCCGTCGGACTGATGTGCCTGAAGATCCTGACCTGCGAGTACGGGACCTATGATGATCTGAAACACCCTGCCCGTAAATTGGGAGAAGCCTTTCAGAAGGTCAATTTCCTGCGCGACATCCGGGAGGATTACCTCGACCGGGGAAGGACCTATTTCCCCGACCTCGACATGGAACGGTTCGACGATAAAATAAAGAAAGAACTGGAGGACGAAATCCAAAAGGACTTTGATGAAGCGCTGAACGGGATTAAAAAATTAAGAACGGATTCCCGTTTTGGTGTCTATGTCTCCTATTATTATTATACACGCCTTTTCAGTAAGATCAAAAAGACGAAGGCTGAGAACCTGGTCAGACAAAGGTACAGGATATCCAATGTTTCAAAATTCTTCCTAACGGTCTTCGCGTGGCTCAGGCACCTGATCCGGCATTATTAAGCCTTATCTGACTTTTCAGGAAGCCTGTTAAAGCTTTGATGAATTCAGAAGCTTTTTTCAACCAGTCCGAGGAGGCAGATCACTACCGGCAGGGTGATAACGCTCAGCAGGGTGGATACCACAAAATATTCCATGGCCCTGGTGTCGTCGCCACCGTAACGCTTTGCCATGATCACCAGTAACGTCATGCAGGGCATGGCTGATTGAAGAATCACCACTGAAAAAGCCAGAAAACTGATAGGGGAGGATAAAAGGCTGATCAGCCAGCCAGCAAGGAACATCAAAAGGATGGGTATGAGCAGCAATTTGTTCATTGCGAGCACCAGGGCGTCAACGCGGCGGATGACATGGAGAAAATTGGATTGGGCGAGCTGTATCCCTATGTACAACATGGCAAGATAGATCGTCGTTGAGCCAAGGCCACCCAATGAGTCCATCAGAAAACGCGGCAGTTTGATGTTTAAAAGGAGCAGCACCAGTGCGGCGATCAGGGAGACCGTATTGGGATTGATCAGGTTCCTGAACTGGGCCAGTCCCCTGGAACCATTGCCGGGCGCCAGCTTGATTACACCATGCGTCCACTGTACCGAATTGGAAACCAGCTGGTAAAGCGCACCGTACAGCAGGGCTTCCCCACCGGGAAAAAGTGCATCGATGAGCGGAAATCCCAGAAAGACGATATTGCCCATATACGTATGAAGCTGATGGATGACCGCCTGTGCTGGCTGAAGCTTCAGGATGCGCGCTGAAAATTTTCCCGCTGCCATCTGGATCAGGATGACCAGGTAAGCAAACAAAATGACGAAAAGCCCGTTGCGGAGTATCCCTGGATGCAGGGTCAGGGAAGAAATCTTCGTAAGGATCAGCAGCGGGGTGGTGACATTGAATACCAGTTTTTCAAGGAAGTTCCTTGCCTGATCATTGACAATCTTCAACCTGAAGATCCCTGCCCCAATTAACGTGATGATGACAAGAATGCCTATCTGGTATAAAATGATCTGAAGCGACATCTTGGCCTGTCAGTCTATCGGATGTAGATCATTTTCCGGTTCATCATCACGCTGTTGCTGACCAGTGAGAAATAATAGATCCCAGGCGTAAGACCGGTGGTGGCAGGGTCAAAATGCTCAATGTATTTCCCCGGTGAATAGGATTCGTCATCAACCAGGGTGGCCACCAGTTTCCCCATTGAATCGAAAACACGCAGTGCGATCCGGGAAGGCTGAAACAGTTTGAAGGAGATCCAGGTAGTGCCTTCATACGGATTTGGATAGTTCTGATCCAGTGCGAAAGGCATTGTTTCAGGTTCCGCCGTCCCTACCCAGTCCGGATCAACCATGGCAGTCCACACGCTGAGGTTCCCCTCGTGCAGTCGTGTCCAGATAGGTCTTACAACACCGTTGTGCGCTGAAATGTTCGTATAATCGCCAAAAAATATGGAAGATGAAGGCATAAAAGGAGATTCACTGACCTTGAAATTCAGGAAGGTTTCTCCCCCGTCTTCCGACAGGGCCATATACACATCGGTCAGGTTGCTGGTGTAGTTCCTCCGGTCATAGAAAACAAAATAAAGGACCCCGGTTGTCTGGTCGATGGTCATCCAGGTAAAGAATTGCTGCCTGCCGGGGGGATCATCGTTCACCCGTGAAGGCTCAGACCAGGTATTTCCACCGTCGGTTGACCTGGACAGCCAAACATCGGTGTCGTCCACTCCGTTGCGTTGATCGGACCAGTTGACATAAATGGTTCCGTGATAAGGTCCGCCACTGATGTCGCAAGCCGTTACGGGCATTCCGTTGCATCTGGAAATGCCCGGAATATCGTATGCCCATCCGCCTGGGTGTTCTGCGATGAAGATATCCTCTTCAAGCCATGTCTCCCCTTCATCCAGCGACCGGTCGAAGACAATTCCGGCCGGTCCTGACCAGGCAACATAGATCTCCCCGTTGGGCCCGATGGCTGGAACAGCACCTTCAACCGTAAGATCATCGTCCACGCAGTTACCTGCGATGTTGGACAATCTTTTGGGTTCGGACCAGGTCATTCCCTGATCGGTTGACTTTGAGAAACGGATGATGCTACTGTCACCAAAGTAGGAGCTTCCATAATCATCGAACTGTGTCCAGGTAACGTAGATGTTATTGTTGGTCCTGTCGACGACTGCCCATTCCTTATCCTGGACTTTCCCATCAATCAGACCGATGCCGGTCCCGTCGTTCCAGGATTGCGCGTTGTCGGTTGAGCGCTGACAAACGATCCGGTCGATCCATTCACCTGCGGGTGGATTGGAAAGGTGAAAGAAGTACAGATAACCCGACGTGTCGGTAACAACGCAGGGATCCCCCCATACGCCAAGTGATCCGGAATGAAGGGTGGATTGATCCCAGGAATACCCGCCATCATTCGAAAAATAAACATTATCGATGTTGGCCCCTGCCACGATCCGGTTTGTATTCCCGGGATCAATGAAAATGGTCGGCTCTTCAGGGTACGCTGCTGAACTGATCAGAATGTTCTGATGCTGTCCCACAGATTTCACAGACGTGAGGACGGCAATGGCAATGAAAAAACAGTGTCGCAACTGCCTGATCATTTCTTAAGGAACTTCTTGGTCAGCAGCTGATCATTTGTTCTGACCTGCAAAACATACATTCCGTCTGGCAAGGAACTCACCTGGATGCTTACCGGTTTTGATGCGCTCAGGTCAAACAGTTCTGCAAAAACGATCTGACCGGTCAGATTCATTATTTCAACATAACATGCAGAAGATCCATCATCCAATAGTTGCAGCGTGATTTCACTGGTCACAGGATTGGGATAGACGATGACATTTGCTTCGGTCAATAATTCATTCTGCCCGGTCGTGTAGAAGAAGTCACTGTAAACAAATCTTGCCCAGTTAACATAGTCAGAGATGCCCGGGTCATAATCCTGAATGATCTCCTCAGTCAAATTATCACCTGTAAACGTATAGAGGTACTTTTCGCCGGAGGACTGGAACCAGGCTCCGTCGATCCAATCCTCATACTTGAATAGCTTTGGGTAGTCATTCTCCATGGTCATGGTCTCACGATAGGAGTTAACCCAGGTTCCATCATAGATCTCACGCGTCATCACCCAGCCGCCCGTCAGGTCATATACGGCCGTTTCCCTTAGGTTTGGATCCCAGGAGCTGCCGCTCCAGAGCTCTTCGACAAAGTATTCCGTAGAACCGTAACCTATTTCGGGAAAATACTCATACCAGTTGATGTTGATATAACGGGAAGAATCCACCCATCCTCCATTGTAATCCTGGTAGAGGATCTGGGTCGGATAGCCATTCCCGTCAAGGGTATAGATATCTTTTTCATCCCATTGCCAGCCATTTTTAAAGTCATAGCCTTTGGTCGTTATGGAAGACACCCAGTTCTGTGGAGTGTATGTATAGGTCATCTGGGATCCGAACAAAATCATCCACGAGGCACCCGTCCACATGGAAATGGTTATTTCGCTTGCGTTTCCGTTCGCGTCATAGGAAATGGAGTATTTCATTTCAGCTTCCCAGGAACCTGTTTCGTTGGTTTCGCCCAGCATTTGCGTAATCCGGCCTGTTCCGTCATAGGTATAGGTGTACCGGTAAGTAGGTTCGTTGGTGTTAATGTCATATTCCGTCTCAACGTGGACATTACCGTTGGGGAAATAGGAAGTTTCGGTATGCGATTCTAACATCCAGGAGTTGTCCCAGTAATAACCAAGAGTATTCTGCGGGAGGCCTGCAGCCAGAAGATCTTCAGGATTCAGGTGTTTGACAAGCCTGTCGAACTGAGGACCGCTGAATGCGTCCTTGTGGAATCCAAGGGGATTTTGGGCACTGACAGTAAACGTAAGAACGAAACTGATGCCCATCATTAAGATAAAGGTAAACAACTTTTTCATAGTCTTGGTTTTTTAGGTTTAACATAGAAATTCCAGTCAATTATCTTCTTAATCCTTCTGCCTGGTGTCTTCACTTGTCACTTTTTTTACCGTCGGCATGCTTCCGGTTTTCAGCATAAACATCACCGTTTCAATGTCCAGGGCAGAAAACATGTATTCAATACGAGTAATGGCAGAACATAAAATTTCATGGTTCTAAGAATAAAAAAGGGTGAAAGAGAAACAAATCTCCGTCATTAATGTTCACTTGTCAGAAGGGAAGGTCGTCTTCTGGTTCCGCACGGGAGCCTTCCCTGTCTGGTTGGCCTTCATTGATCTCATCCGGATCATCAGCGATCCGGTCGGGTAGTTCACCTTCCTCTCCAGCCGTTGCGGGAGGTTTTTCGAACTGCATGGTCACCGCCCGAAGATCCGTATACCACCGGCCGTTGAATTCCCGGCTTTCCACCGTAACATCCACCTTCACCGATTTATATAAAAGATCCTGGCTTAGCGCCACACGGTCATTCCAATTTGAGATACAAATCTTTTTGGGGTAACTTTCCTCTGTTTCGATAATGAATTCCTGTTTCTTCCACGGTCCGTTTCTTCCTTCGCCATGGATTTCAGGTAAAATGGATATGAGTTTTCCGCTGAGTTGCATAAAATTCTGTTTACAGATTCCAAAGATACACACAAACCTAAAAATTTTTGATATGTTTTTAACTTTTAACGAATAATTAAGAATATTTTGCTTACCTTTATATGTTCGTTTCCTTACTCAAAATCCCTCTCCTCGTTGTGATGATACTTTCGTTCATATTAACAGTTTAACAATTCAACAATGAAGAACCTCCCTATCCCCTCTTTCTGGATCTTGTTTCTCTGCCTGTTTCTGATCCTGACTTCCTGTGCACCGGGGAATGAAAAATTTGATGCTGCGGCCGCCGATTTCTGGGCAGGGCTGTGGCATGGTTTCATTTCACTGTTCACCTTTATCATCAGCCTGTTCAATGAAAAGGTGACCATCTACGAGATCAACAACGTCGGGAAATTATACAATCTTGGATTCATACTGGGTGCGATGATATTCTACAGTGGAGGTACAAAATCAAGCTGCATGCGGAAAAAATAAATCTCCTGTGAGAGTCCCTGTCCGCTCAGACCGCAGGAAAGCTGTGTTTTCAGGGATGGCAGCAATGGATGGAGGGAAGAATTCAATCGTTTTAGCGGGGAAGGAGTGCACCGCTGAGGCGAAGAAGTTCGGTTTCCTGGACTTTCACACGGAACAAGGCCCTGATCATCCTGCCCTGTGCTTCAAGCAGATTTTCCTGTATCTCTCTTAGCTCGATGGATGAAAGCGTTCCAATCCTGTAGCTCTCTGCCGCAATGTCCATATTCTTTTCAGCCAGGGCCAGGTTGTGCTTTTCCAGATCGATCACCCTGAGCTCACTCTCGTATTGGTTATAGTGCTGACCCACCCTGGACAGCAGGGCCAGTTGAAGCTCCTGCTCACTGAGCTCTGCATTTTCGATGCTGATGCGGGCATTTTGAACCTCACGGTTGCGGTTCATTCCGTCAAACAGCATAAATTGGAGCGATAGACCCACAAAGGGCCCAAGCTGGCGATTATATTCGATGAAAGAGGCTTCTGTTTCGTTCTCCAAAAAATTATAACCTGAATGAAGTGCCAGGACCGGGTACCGGATACCCTCCAGGTTTTTGAGCTCCAGCTGGTCCAGTTCTGTATTCAATCTTACTCTTTGCAGCTCGGTATTCGACAACAAACATTCTTCTCTTAAATCATTGATATCCAAATGATCCTGTAAAAGGATCGTATCCTCCACCTGGAACGTGAGTGAGATATCCCGCGACAGGATTTCATTCAGTGCGATGCGGGCATTGTTTATCAGGGTTTGCTGCTGAATCAGTGCCAGTTCGTCGGCATTCAGATCCACCTGCGCCCTGAGGTATTCAAGTTCGGAGGTAGCTCCGATACGGCTTCTGGTTTCAGCGATCCGCAATCTCTCGGTGGACAGCTCAACCTGATCACCAAGCACCTTCTCCATCATCTGGTGCCGGATGATATCGTGATAGAGAACAACGATGCCTGCCAATGTCTTCTCCATCTCCAGCCGGATCCCAAGTTCACCCATTTCCCGCAATGTTTTCAAGCGGCTGCGGTTGACAAACATGTTCATTCCGTCAAAAAGTGTCCAGTCCAGGAAAATGCCTGCGTCTATCCAGTCCGTGCTCGCTGCGTTCTCACTCAGTTCGGTGCCTGAAACGACCTTGACATCGGCCTTCTTGACGCTGGTTTCATAACCACCGGCAATGCTGATCTCAGGTAAAAAACCAGCATTTCCAAGCGTATGGTTGTTCACCGCAATGGAGGCTTCGTTACGGATGATCCGAATTCCAAAATTATTCTCCAGACCGGTTTTTATGGCATCATCCAGGCTCAGGAAGGTCTGTCCGATGCTGCAGTGGATGCCGATAAAAACGCACAGGACCGTCTTGGCGATCCCTGAAAGATGCATACGGTTCATCCGGGACTGTACGCCTTTGCAATGGAGTGGACTCATTATGAACGGATTTTGATTTTATCTCTGGATAAATACGTATACAGTGCCGGAACGATGTAAAGGGAGAAGAAAGTGGCAAAAAGCATCCCTCCCACCACGGCAATCCCCATCGATCTCCGGCTGCCCGACGAAGCACCGATCGACAGGGCGATGGGCAAAATGCCCAGGATCGTTGCAGAAGCGGTCATCAGGATGGGCCGGAGCCTGGTGGCAGCCGCATGACGTACCGCCTCGAATTTGTCGCTGCCCTTCAATTTTCGCTGGTTGGCAAATTCGACGATCAAAATGCCATTTTTGGTAACCAGGCCGATCAGCATGATGATCCCGATCTGGCTGAAGATGTTGAGGGTCTGGTCGAAAAACCAGAGTGACAGCAATGCTCCGAACAAAGCAAGCGGTACGGTCATCAGGATGACCAGCGGATCGAGCCAGCTGTTGAACTGTGCGGCCAGAATAAGGTAAATGAGAACAAGTGCCAGCATAAAGATATACTGTAAACTGGCTGAACTTTCCGCATAATCGCGTGCCTGCCCTGCCAGGGCCGTCCGGAAATTGGCTGGCAACACGTTTTGAGCGATACGCTCCATTTCATGGATGCCATCGCCAAGCGTCATACCCGGGGCAGTACCCGCAGAGATGGTAGCAGAAATATACCGGTCGTAAGTGAAGATGGTGGAGGGATTGATTCCTTCCTCCCAGCTGATCAGATTTTCCAGAGGAATCAGTTCGCCCTTGTCATTCCTGACGTATAACAATTTAAGATCATCAGGGGCATCGCGATGTTCACGCATCACCTGACCGATCACCTGGTACTGTTTCCCGTTCATGTAAAAGTAGTCGAACCGTTGCCCGCTGAGGGCAAACTGCAGTGTCGTGGCAATTTCCCTTACGGTAACGCCCATCATTGCAGCACGGTCACGGTCAATGGTCAGGCGCAGTTCGGGCTTGTTGATCTTCAGATTGGCATCAACGAAACGCAGGATAGGGCTTTTGCGTGCCTCCTCCAGGAAAAGAGGCAGCACGCGCTTGAGTGAATCAAAGCTGGACGACTGGATCACAAACTGCAGGGCCTGGCCTGCAAACCGGCTGCCGATGGTCGGGGGTTCAAAAGGAAATGCGCTGATGCCTGTTATGTTCTGAAGGTCGCGGGAGACTTTCCGGAAAATATCCGACTGCGTCCGGTCCCTCTCTTTCGGATCACACAGGTAGATAAGCACCTGGCCTTTGTTGGGTGCATCAATAGTGCTGAGGCTCGGGGCGATGATAGAAAAATTACGAATGGCTTCGGGTATCGAATCAGCCACATACTGGCTCAGCTCATCCATGTACTTTTCCATGTATTCAAAGGATGAACCTTCCGGTCCCAGAGTGGTGATCCGTACATTCGACCTGTCCTCAAGAGGCGCCAGTTCAGAATGCAGTCCCCTGCCGAGAAGAATGATCAGAACGGCAACAACGGCAAAAATGGGCCAGACCACCCAGCGGTACTTGATGAACGCGGCCAGGGAGTACCGGTAACGCCGGTTCAGGTTCAGGAAGAAAGGTTCCGTCAGCTTAAAAAACCAGTTCAGGTTGAGATGTCTCTGCTGGATTAAAATGCGCGATCCCATCATGGGAGAAAGCGTAAGAGCCACAAAACCGGATATCATCACCGAGCCCGCCACCACAATGGCAAATTCCCTGAACAGCTTCCCGGTCAGACCCTGAAGGAACATGATCGGAATGAAAACCACCGCCAGGGTCAGCGTGGTGGAAATGATGGCAAAGTAGATCTCCTGGATGCCCTTATGAGCGGCTTCCATGGCAGTAAAGCCTGAATCGACCTTGGTATGGATGATCTCCAGCACAATGATGGCATCGTCGCAAACCAGCCCAATGGCAAGGATCAGCCCCACCAGGGTAAGGACGTTGATGGTGATGCCAGTGAGGTACATGATGAAGAAAGTGGCTACGATCGAAATGGGGATGGCTATCACGGGAATAACAGCGGAACGCCAGTCACGCAGGAAGAAATAAATGATCAGTACCACCAGGAAGAACGCAAGGAGCATGGTTTCTTTCACTTCCTTGATGGCGTTACGTTCAAACACCGTGAAGTCAAACCCCAGCTTCATCTCAACGTCGGGTGGCAAAACCTCCCTGACCTCATCCATTCGCTCATAGAACTCATCGGCGATATCAATCGTATTGGCGCCCGGCTGGGGAATGACCCCGATGGCCACACCGGGGAAAAGGTCGTTCTTGCAGATCGTGCGCTCGTTTTCCGCTCCAAGCTCAGCATGGCCAAGATCGCTGAAACGCAGAATGGATCCGTCGTTTTCTATTATGGTGAGATTGTTGAATTCTTCCGGAGTCGTCAGCAGTCCCAGGGTGCGCACACTGAGTTCGCTGTTGTACCCTTCAATCCGTCCGCTCGGAAGTTCAACATTTTCACGGATGACGGCCTGCTGAACATCCAGCGGGGTGAGATGATGTGCCGCCAGCTTGTCAGGGTCAAGCCACAATCGCATGCAGTATTTCTTCTCACCGAAGATCTTGATCCCCCCGATCTCTGGGATCGTCTGGAGCCGGTCTTTGATGACCCGGTCAACAAGATCATAGACTTGCAGAAGGTCGCGGGATTCACTTTTCACTGTCAGGAAAATGATCGGGTTGGCGTTGATATCCAGCTTTTCCACAATGGGGGGATCGATGTCCTTGGGCAGAAAACGGATTGTTTTCGCAACCTTGTCCCTGACGTCATTGGCTGCCCGCTCCAGATCCTCTCCGATGTTGAATTCAATGGTGATCAGGCTGGATTGCTCGGTCGACTGTGAGGAGATCACGCGAACGCCTTCTATCCCGCTGATGGCTTCTTCAAGGGGATCCGTGATCTGGGTCTGAATGATGTCGGCATTGGCACCGACATAGATCGTGGTAACATTAACAATGGGGGGCTCCACGTCCGGGTATTCCCGGTCACCCAGCAGGAAGAAGCTCACCGTACCGAAAATGACCAGGATGATCGCAAATACGATGGATAAAATAGGCCGGTTGATGCTAACGGAGGATAGGCTCATATCAGTAGCTATTTACAATCTGTACCTTCATTCCCGGCCTCAAACGCATCAGGTTGGTCATTACGACCGTATCACCGGATGACAGGCCTTCCAGGACCTGAACGCTTTCTTTGGTCCTGATCCCTGCCTTCACGGGTATTGTCTTCACAAGACCCTGACTGATGGCATAGACCTGATAACCTTTCAGTACAGGGATAAGGCACTGGCTTGGAATGAACATGCCGGGAGTGGCTTCCCGGAAATCCAGGAACACTTTTGCAGACAGGCCCGGAATAAGCTTGCCTTCTTTATTATCCGCCACTGCCCTGATCTTCAGATTGCGGGTGGAAGCATCCACGGAGGGTTCCATCGCATCGATGACGGCCGAATACAGCACCGGGCTGCCCGAAATGGTGAATGTCACTGACTGCCTCGTGCTGATACTGCCGGCATAGCGCTCCGGCACAGTGAAATCAAGTTTGATCTTACTGACATCCTCCAGGGTGGTCAGGATATCCGAAGGTTTGACATAGGCCCCTTCGCTTACATTACGCAGTCCGATCCTTCCGGCAAACGGAGCCCGTATTTCCGTTTTATCAATGTCCACCTGGATGCGGGCTATTTCTGCCTGTAAGGTCATCAGCTTATTCAGGGTCTCATCATAGATCTGCTGACTGATCCCTCCTTTCTCAAGCAGGACGCGATCCCGGCTTTCATTCTGAACCGCCAGACCCTCCTGGATCCGCAGCTTGTTCATTTCAGCTTTCAGTGTGGCATCATCCAGTTTGAACAGCAGGGAACCTTTGGGTACAAATGTGCCCTCCCGAAAATGAATGGCCACAAGACGCTGGCTCACTTCACTCTGGATCTGTACATGTTCGTTTGCCAGTAAACTTCCCACCGAATTTACCTGGTAAGTCACCATCGTATCACGGGCTATGTAAACATCGGCACCAAGGGTTTGGGCCGCAGCCACAGGAGCAGTGGATTGACTTTTTTGTCTGTTGCGGACGATTTTAAAGGCCGCAAAGGCGATCAGAGCTGCGGCAAGGACATAGAGTATGATCGATCGTTTCATCCTGAGAGAGTTGGAGTTTTTGCGGAATCTTCGAAAAGTATGAAAAAAGAATCAAAAAAAATAAGAAATGAAATTTTATTTTACGATGGATGAGCTGAAGTCAAGCTCTGGTATCTCATTAATGACTCATGATCCACCCTCCTGGGTGGGATCAACGGAAAGAAATTGCTAGTACAAATCAATATTTTAAAGATATTTGCACAACAAATGATACACCTATGTACAAATACAAGTTTATCCGCATCAAAACGTTCCTCCTGGCGGGGTTCATTGCCATCCTGCTGATCTCCTGCCGTGAAAAAACAACGAAAATGCAAGAACCCCCCAATCCATTTTTCACTGAGTATGACACCCCTTTTCAGGTACCTCCTTTTGATCAGATAAAGAATGAACATTTCATGCCTGCGTTCCTGGAAGGAATGAAGCAACAAAAGGATGAGGTGGATGCCATCATCAAAAACCTGGAAGCCCCGACATTTAAAAATACACTTGAGGCGCTGGAATACAGTGGTTCATTGCTCCGTAAGGTCAGCGACGTATTCTACAACCTTACATCTTCCAATACCAGTGAGGAATTGCAGGAGATAGCAAAACAGATCGCTCCGCTCCGGGCGAAGCACACCGACGATATCAACCTGAACCCGCAGCTGTTCAGCCGGATAAAGGCAGTCTATGACCAACGGGACAGCCTTGGCCTGACAGCTGAACAGTACAAGCTGCTGGAAAACAGGTACAGGGATTTCGTCAGGGGCGGTGCCAACCTGAAGGCGGAAGACCAGGAACGATTCCGCAGGATCAATGAAGAGCTATCCACCCTGACGCTGCAATTCGGGGATAACCTGCTGAATGAGACCAATCGTTACAGGCTGGTCATTGAAGACCGGAAAGATCTTGCCGGCCTCCCCCCCTCGGTGATCCAGGCAGCAGCGGATGAAGCTCAGGCCAAAGGTCTGCAGGGCAAATGGGTATTCACCCTCGACAATCCAAGCCGCCTGCCCTTCCTTTCATACGCAGATGACCGGGAACTCCGGAAGGAACTCTTCCTGGCATATAGTAACAAGGGAAATAACGGCGACAGCACCGATAACAAGGTCATCGTTTCCAAAATAGTGGCCCTGCGCATTGAACGTGCACAAATACTCGGCTATCCCTCCCACGCGCACTTTATTCTGGAAAAAAACATGGCGAAAGAGCCCGCGAAAGTCTATGAGCTGCTCGACAAACTCTGGCTGGCTGCCCTTCCCGTTGCCAAAAAAGAAGCAGAGGAACTTCAGCAGATGATCCAAAAAGAAAAAGGTGATTTTGACCTGCAACCGTGGGATTGGTGGTACTACGCCGAAAAGGTCAAAAAAGCCAGGTACAACTTCGACGAAGAAGTTCTGAGGCCTTACTTCAGGCTGGATGATGTCGTCAGCGGTGTCTTCATGGTTGCCAATAAGCTCTACGGATTGCAGTTCACTGAAAGGCCTGACCTGCCGACGTACCACACGGATGCCAGAGCCTTCGAGGTGACCGAAGCCAACGGTGATCATGTCGGGGTCCTGTACATGGATTTCTTTCCGCGTGAAAGCAAGCGATCCGGGGCCTGGATGAACAATTACCGGGACCAGTACCGGATCAACGGTAAAAATGTCTCTCCTGTCATCACTGTCGTTACCAACTTCTCCAAACCGACCGCCGATCAGCCTTCCCTGCTCAGCTTCGACGATATGAGCACCCTGTTCCACGAGTTCGGACACGCACTCCACGGATTGTTGTCCGACTGCACCTATCCCAGCATTTCAGGGACGTCTACACCGCGTGATTTCGTCGAGCTTCCATCCCAGATCATGGAAAACTGGGCTGCGGAACCTGAAGTACTGAACCTTTTTGCAAAACACTACCTGACAGGCGAAAAAATCCCGGAAGGACTGATGAGAAACCTGAAGAAAAGTCAGCATTTCAACCAGGGATTTACGACGGTGGAGTACCTTGCTGCCTCCTATCTTGATATGGACTGGCACTCTTTGACAACCAACCCCCAGGCCGACGTACTGAGGTTTGAGGACAACTCCATGAAACAAATCGGGCTCATACCCGAAATTATCAGCCGCTACCGCAGTACTTACTTCCAGCATATCTTCAGCGGCGGTTATTCTGCCGGTTATTACAGCTATACCTGGGCCCAGGTGCTCGACTCTGACGCCTTTGAGGCGTTTAAGCAAACCGCGCTGTTTGATCCGGCCACCGCTCTGGCTTTTCGGCAAAACATCCTGGAAAAAGGAGGGACAGAAGATCCAATGGTGCTTTACAAACGGTTCAGGGGTACTGAGCCATCCATTGAGCCCCTGCTAAAAAAGAAAGGGATGCTCTAAGGCAGGATCCTGACCAGAAGTATATCTGCTTTGACTCTTTGATCGGCATATCTGTAAAGCTCTTCACAGGCCGCATCCTTAAAAAAAGCCTCCCTGCCAAGGCAGTAGGTCCCGGGCTGCGGGCGGTCCGTAAATTTCAGCACCCGCCTGTTCTGACGTTCCAGGTAATAACTGAGCTGGTAAGGGATATATTCAGGATAAATGATGCGGAGTGCAGCGAGACGATGTCGTCCGATCCAAAGCTGCGGCTCCACGACCTGGGACTCACCCGCAAAATGGATCTCTTCAGGTCCGGTCAGGGAAATAATGTCATCGGCCACCTTTTCGTAATAGACAAAAGCGTCATTCATTTGATAGGCAGGTAAGTAGAACCAGTTGATCCCGATCCGCAGCAACACAAGGATAAAAATAACAAGATAGATCCTCTTATCCTTCCACCACAGGTAATATCCGTAAACACACACCGCTGCACTCAGGGCAAGAAGTGTGCATTTTAACCAGCACAGAGGCAGGATTCTGGTTTGAGGAAGAAAAAGGGGAATCAAAAAAATAAAGGGACACAGAATGATCGGCACCCCGAAGATCCTCTCTGTCCAGCGTGCCATCACCGGCATGACCTCCCGGGAGTGTACATAAAAATAGGCGATCATGATCATAAAGAACGGAACGAACATATAGACATAACGGTTCCGGAGTTCCCCGGTCAACCAGTAAACGGGAATGTTAAAAACCAGAAAGACAGCAACGAACTTCAGGAATTCATTGGAAAGGATGATCCTTCGAAACCCTTTCCTGAACATGAACACAGCCAGCACCGACCAGGGCAGCAGTAATTTGATCAGGTCCACCGGAAATTTGAAGACGCTTACGACGAAATCACTTGGCTTGCTTTCAAGACCCGTGCGCTGGGATGCTTCCTTGACAAGGTTGATGAGATAACTTTGATAATCAGCTTCATGGGAATACGCAACGTAATAAAGGCCAACAGGGACAAGCAGGAACAGAATGCCAGCCAGATGCTGCCAGGTAACGAGCCATTTCCATTTTCGGTAAAAGACGGCCATACCTAAAAGAGTCAGCGCCTGAAACGCAACGGAGGGAAGACCCTTTGTCAGAAATCCAATCCCGGCAAGGGTGTACGAAAGGACAAACATCAACAGAAGTCTGTCTTTCAAAAAGAACCAGAACATCGTAATGATCTGCAAATAGATGATCAGGCTGTAAAACAGATCGATTTCACCCGAAAACAAAGTCGCATAAAAATAAACATCCACAGCGGTCAGGGTGAAAAGAGAAGAAAGCAGGGCAACATCTTTTCCCATAAACCGGCGGACAAAAAAGTAATTGACGACCGCCAGGGTGATCCATGCCAGAAGTGCGGGCAACCGAACGGCCCATTCTTCATAACTGCCGGTGAACGAAAAAACAGACGCCAGCAACCAGTTGAACAGCGGGGGCTTGTTGAAATAATCCATCCCATTCAGTTTCGGTACCAGGTAATCCCCCGTAAGGTGCATCTCAAGGGCAACAACTGCACGCCTCGGCTCCTCACCCAGCAATTCGACCACATCCTGCCAGAAAAACAGGCTGATGAACAATAAAAGGCAAAGCAGTCCGAAGGCAATGGAATTTCGCATAATATTGCAAAGACTTTCAGCAAAAGTATAAAAACTACAGACTTTATGAACCAACAAGAACCCGCGAGCCGTCCGCTTCAGAAGATGTTCAACGAGGTTCCCCGGCGCTACGACCTTATGAACCGTCTTCTCACGTTCCGGCTCGACGAGCACTGGAGAAAAAAAGCCGCCCGCATCTGCCTCCGGGACCACCCCGCCCATGTAGTCGATCTATGTACCGGTACTGGCGATCTGGCCTGCCACCTTGCCAGGAACAAAGAAGCAGCAACCAAAGTCACTGCCCTGGACTTCAGTGAACCCATGCTCGAAGAAGCACGCAGAAAGATCGCCAGGAAAAAACTCTCAGGTGTCGAGGTTGTATCGGGCGATGTCAGCGAACTTCCCTTTCAGGATCAATCGATCGATGCGATTTGCATCGGATTCGGATTCAGGAACCTGACCTGGAAGAATCATAAACGGGAACGTTACTTATCCGAAATTCACAGGGTACTGAAGCAGGGAGGAAAGTTTGTGATCGTTGAAACTGGTCAGCCTGAAAATTGGATCATAAGGAAATTTTATCACCTTTATTTATATCTCTTTGTCAATTTCATCGGTGCTCGGCTGAGCGGAAATAAAAAGGCCTATCAGTATCTGGCAACTTCGGCCATTCATTTTTATTCACCGGAGGAGATTAAAGTATTGCTTAAAGATACGGGATTTAAGATAATCATTTACAATCCATTATTTTTGGGAGCTGCTGCCCTGACCATAGCGTATAAGTAAAAAAACAATCACCCTTAAAATTGCGAATCTGAATATTATTATTATATTTGCCTTAATCTTGCTGTATTTTCGGGAACACTTATCAGACCATCTGACATGAAAACATACTCCATTCTGCTTTTAACCCTGTTCTTAACGGGATTTGAAGCATTGGCAGACGGATGGGAGCTTGTCAAAGACAAAGACGGTATAAAGATCTACACCAGGACAACCGAGGGTTCCAAATTCAGAACCTATAAGGGAGAGGCCATTTTAACTATCGGGATGGAAGCGATGTACCGTGTTTTGACCGATCTGGACAATTATGACCAATGGGTCTATTCCTGCTCCGAAAGCCGGCTCCTATCAAAAATGGATGCCAATGAGTACACGTACTATTCCATCATGAGTTTGCCCTGGCCCTTCGATAACCGGGACATGACAACCAGGATGAAGGTCATCCGGGGAAATGACACCATTCGTTTTAGCACCAGCCTGGTACAGGGAAAACAGGCCCTGCAAAAGGGACTCGTCCCGATTGCGGCCTATGAGGAGGTCACTACGCTGGTCAAGATCAATGACCGGCAGATCAAAATGATCATGGAAGGATACTTTGAACCGGGAGGCACCTTGCCGGCGTGGGTGATCAATATGTTTCTTTCCGAGGGTCCATACGAGTCGCTCATGACGATTAAAAAATTACACGAGAAGAAATAGCCAGTTTCAAAAAACCATATTCGCCTCTTTCACAAACAAATCCTTTGAGTCATGAAAATATTGTCTACCATCGGGAGAATCATCTACTCAGTTATTATCATCCTTTTTGGTGTGTTTCATTTCATGAATGCCTCCTCGATGGCATCGACAATGCTCAGCGGATGGCCTTATGCGGAGGTACTTTTATACATTTCGGGAGCGGCACTGATCCTGGGAGGTATTGCCATCCTGTTTAAATTCTTCGGTCGCCTTGCAGGAATCCTGCTGGCCGTTTTGTTGCTGATCTTCATCCTGGCCATTCATCTGCCTGGGGTTCAGGCCGGTAACCAAATGGCCCTGTCAAGTCTCCTGAAGGACGCTGCACTTCTTGGGGCAGCCCTCTCCTATGCAGCAACGATGAAGAAATAACCCGAACTCAGATTCCATTATTTCAGGGAGGACCATTTCCACAGGTCGCGGCGCGACACACGTAAAACAGGAGCAATGGCCAGCAGGCCTGTCACCCCGATATTCTTTTCCAGGGCTTTCAACTCAGTCAGTTTTTCATCAATGGATTCCTCCTTTCGAACGTGTATGCCTGCTTCCTGCAGCATCAGCTTGCTTTTGGCCTTGATCGACAGTTCGAGGTAAAGCGAAATATAGGCAAGCATATCCACAACAGCCATCGGGGCAAAGCGATCCTTGATGAACATCATGTATTCTCCGGCATGCGTCCTGGCAAACTGACCCTTTCGAATCATCAGCATAAGCTTTACCTCACTGTCGAACTCCAGCTCCAGCCACCTTCTCAGGTTTCGTTCACCGGATCTGAAAATGAAGTATTCCGTCAAAGCGATGATAACCAGTGTAAAAACCATCATGGCAGCGGGAGGCATGACAAAATGGTTAAAAAACGAATGCATTAAAATGGCGATCAGCCAGCTGTACAGGTAAGGAAAAATGGACCGTTGTTTCCTTCCGAAAGACTGCATCACAAGGATGGCAAAGACTGAGGTGGTCCCCCCGTGCATGATTGCAGTGCCTAAACCACGGACCATCCAGAGCAACAGATTCTGTGAGTTCAGCTCCAGAAGGTACCAGATGTTTTCAACAAGGGCAAAACCGGCTCCGACACCAAAACCATAAATAGCTCCGTCAATCATAAAACCAATCCGGTTTTTCCAGATCAACAGTATGACCATGATCATCTTGAGCGTTTCCTCCACCAATGGCCCGACATACCGGGTCATTTCCTGTCTTTCAAGATTCAGCTCATTCAGGATGAACGTATTGATGAAATAGGCCCCGATGGCACAAAGCATGCCCCAGACCAGGCAAAGAACCAGGTGTGGAATTTTAACCAGTTTGAAACAATCCATTAAGATCAACAACAGGAGAAAGACCAGAACAGGCAAGAGTGCGATCGCTATTTTCATGGAGGAGGCTTAGTTTCTTTTCAATTTTCAACTTCCTGCCTGGTTTATGACTCCCTGTACTGTTTACATCAGCTTCAGCGATAACATCCATTGATCCGTTGGAAACATCGACGGACTGTAACCTCTGGCGTAACCAAACGAGAGATAGGATTTCAGCAGCGTAAACAATGCAATTTCAACATCCACCTGGGCTCCTGTATTGTAGTAGTATTGCCTGTACTCCGCTTCTGAGGGATCTGCAAACAGTCCCATAGCGAACAGCGATAACCGGGCATAGGTCGCATAGAAGCCCAGAAATCCTAACCTTTTGAACCGCAATGGTTTAAAATTTATTTCGGTCAGTACCTTGCCGTAGTTCATGGCAGAGACCGCGTCGATTTCCATACCTGGAAAGCTGAGGTCTTCACGGTATCTGGACATTGGTTGGTAGTCAACCCAGTTATTCCTGAATCCGCCGAAATAGAAGTTGGACAGGGCATCCTTACGTTTCCCGAAGGACTGTCCCAGCGAGGTGCGCAGCCAGAACGTCGTGTTTCGGTGTGGCAGCAGGCACCCCACATCCTGGTTGGAAACGATATGGGGATAAACTGTCTGATTCGCAAGGTAATTATAGGTGTAAATGGTCCATTCGAATCCCTGTTCCGGTTCGATGGCTCCGATGGATTTTCTGAGGTGGCTATAATGAAAGCTGGCTGTTGCCGTGTACATGTTCTTGTAAGGCGCCTCCACATTCTGATAGGACGGTAATTTCTCCAGATCTCCGTAGGCACCCGCCTGGATGAAAAAGTCCATGGTGGTCGGACGAAAATGGCGCAACACCTTCTGATATCGTAAGGTGAAAGCATACCCTGCCCTGCTGACCTTTGTGGGGCCAAACAGGTCATAAAAATCCGATTTATTGTAACTGGCATTGAATCTCCAGCCCCAGAGGCGATATTCCAGGTTCGCATGGATTCGTTGCTTAGATGGAAGCACGGAATCGATCTCTTCAGGGTTCAAATCGGCGAAGGTCAGCTCCGGTGAATAGGAGACGGTTAATTTCAGCGAATGCAAGGCTGACGGGTCCTGAAAATTGAACCGGTAGCCGAACGCAGCAAAATCCTTATATCCCTCAATGATCGGATATGCCGACGCGAAACGCATCTCGCTGAACGGCCTGTAACGTCCTTCAAACGTTTTCAGCGAATCAATATTGATCTTTGAAGGCGGAGGCAACATCCAGTCCTCTACAACAGGATTTGTTTCATAAACAAGCTGGCCCAGCAGTTCAACGGCATTGGCGTCTTCGATGGGACGGATGGGGATGATACAGGGCTGAAGTCCATTCTGATGATATTCATAGACCAGCAGCGAATCTTCGCTGACCTGTTTCGGACGGAAAAACCCCGTTTCCGCATTGGTCATCAATTCAGCCTGCCGGGATTCGATGTTGATCCGGAAGACATTGGAAACACCTGTATACCAGGATGTTCCATATAAATAACGGTCGTCCGATGAGAAAACAAAATTGGACAGGGCATTCTCCTCAAACTCATAGATCACTTCATAATCCTCACTGCCCAGCAGAAGGTCCCGGATCCGGTAAATGACCAGTTTCTGGTGTCCTGATACATCGGAAAGGATTCCCGAAAGGAATTGTCCATCGTGGGAAATGTCCAGGTCGAAAAGGCTCCTGCCAAAAGCAATGGCAGATACCTCTTCCCAATTTTGATACGGAGGTGGTATGCGGATGATGGTCACCCGGCCGTTCATATGCTGCAATGCCCAGAGGGACTTGTCGGTCGGATGGACGACCAGATCACCTGCGCGGGTCACTTTCATCAACCGCTTTCTTTCACCGGTTTCAACATTGACCGATTCGAGGCCTCTCCAGTCTGACGTGTGCGTGACCGCAAACAGGGTCTGCAGGGAATCATCGTATGCCAGGGAGGTTACATAATACAGGACCGGGCTGTGGATACCCGCAATTTTCTTCATTGACCCGTCCTTCAGATCTACAGAAGCGATATGTGCCAGTTTTCCCGGATAATTCACCGCGGCATAGATCTTCTGGTCCTGAATGTTGATGAATGAATTGGAGACGTTTCCCAAAGGCTCCTCCGTAATGTACCTTCGGGGTGTAACAGGGTATTCCCTTATCCGCTGCAGGTTCTCTGTCTGAAACTGTTGCTCCCAACGGATCCACCGGTCCCATTCGGTTTTTACATCAACCCCGTACACATTTCTGAACTGGCTGGCATAGAACCGTTTGCTGGAATCACTCCTGCAAAAGAAGGCGCGCAATTTTTCAACACCATACTGGCTGGCAAGGTAACTGACAAACCGGGTCCCATAGAGGTACGAATTGACCCCCACCTGGAAATCGATGGCAGTTCCTTCGGTTTCAAGCCCGACCACGCCGTAGAAATAGCTGGAATCGTGCACCATGGTCCTGAAGACCATCTCGTCATATCCCCCGAGAACCCTACCCAGTCCGCCCGACATCCACGTTTCCATAAAAACAGCGATCCCTTCGTGGTACCAGCGGGGCGAATACCATCGGGGCGTGGTCATGTAGCTGTAAGCCATGGTCAATGGATTGGTATTGTCGAGCGAAACTTTTCCGCCGAAAATTTTCCTGTATAAAACATCATTCCGTGCGGCCTGGTCGCACATGACCACGTGGGCCAGCTCGTGGTTCATCAGCCACTGGAAGCGCTCATTGGATGGAATGATGTTATAGGTGTAATTGAAAGGAGCGACCCCGACGGAAAGCATATTCCACGGGATCACCAGTGTACCTCCGTTGCCCACATCTGTAAAGTCATTCAATAACACAGAAACCTCCTCAGAAGGTTTATAATTCCAGAAATCACGGTGAAAGCCCATGGCGTTCTCGTAACACCTGGCCATATGCGGCACCATGTACGAATATCCCTTTGAAATGTAAATCGTACGGAGGTCCGCAGTGTTATACTGGTATAGTTGAACCTGTCCCGAAGACAAAAATGTATAGGAAAAGAAAAAAATCAAAACCAGGAATAGACGTCTCACTCCTGGTTGCTCACATTCACTTGTACCAGGCTCCATAGGGAAATATCAACTTTAGCTGACAGGTTTAGATTACGTTTAAACGATCAATCCACCACTACTCCCAGGCTGGCATTGCTGTTTACAAAACCCTGGGCGGCGGACAGGGCACTACCAATGCTTGCCACATTTATAAATGCGCCCGAAAGCTGGCTTTGAGCGGCAACATTGCCGGCAGCAACCTGTCCTGAACTCAGGACATTCTGCACATAATTGCCTATGGCAGCGTTGCTGCTCAATGATTCAATGTTTCCGATGAATCCCTGGTCCGATAGCAGAAATCCCACCACCAATCCAAGGCTGCCTTCAGTACCAAGCGCTGATTCAGATGAAAGGGTTCCCTGAAGATTACCCTCCGAACCGACAAAAAGTCCGTTGATCGGGGTATTGAGGACAACGGCTCCAATGATGTCAGAACCACAATAAATGTTGAGGCTGTTGCTGTTAATAACCGACTGCAGGTTTTCGGCACTGTAAAACGGTTTGTCACCAATCGCTTTAAGCGCAATGGGATCATTGAACACATAAGCCTGCTGTACCACGCGGATCAACAGTTCATCCCGTATGCTCTTCAATTTTTCGATCTCCTGCTCATTCACCAGTCCACCTCCGCTGCCCTTTTCCACAGAACGTTCCAGGTTGTTGACCATAACGGTCAATATGGAATCCTTTTCCTCCATCTTCTGGACATAGTTGGCAAAGAGCCGGAGGTTGTTTTCCACATCGGCCGAACTCTCGCTGATGGTATCCTTGTAAAAGTCCCCCAGCATATAGACTGTTGTGGTCAGTACCTCGTTGTTGTTCTTAAGAAAATCCCTGAAATCCTTCATTTGCGCAATGTATTGATCATATTCATCATCAAAGGCCTTGATGGATTCCATATCCAGCAACCGGTTTTCAATGCTGGTGGCCAGCGTATTGGCATAGGCATTGAATACGACCAGCCCCTGGATGATCTCCGACAATTTTGCCGTGTCCTTCACGATATCGCTCCGGAGAAGAATGTCTTTCTCCGTCATCTGTTCTTTTCTGTATTTTTCGACTTTCCCGATGGTGCCGGCAGCTTCTTCTTTTCCGACCTTTCCCTGGCAGGAAAAGAATACTATGCTTATGACTGTGACAAAAAATCCAGACAAAATCAAAATATTTTTTTTCATCTTTTTAGTTTTTTAAGATTATTCTATTTCTTTTTCATAGCTCAAAATGAGTACTGTACTCCAGGTTTCCAGCGACATACAGGTCCAGGATCAGTTCTTCGCTGACATAGGTCAGTTTTTTCAGAAGCAGGGAGTAGGTATTTTTGCCTGAATTTCCTATCCTGATGGCTTTGTATGCTGCCATGATCTCGCAGCCGGGCTTATCCTGCATGGCACGAAGGCTCCATACCTGAAAAGCTGTGTTGTTGTAGGAAATATTGATCATGCACGGATTTTCCGACTCAACCTCAATGGTCATCTGAGTGAAATCCTGTGGCATTGCATATGCCTGCAGGTTCAATTTAACATCCGGCAATTCAACCGGAAGCGTAAGCGAAGCAGCTGAGAGTTTGTTGCCCATTGTCCCTGTAATGTCCTGCTCTGAAATCGAGCCGGAAGATTCCCTGTCGTAGAACAAGCCGAAAAGGAGTGAGGTGATGAGGATGCCTGCAATAAAAGAAAATGCAAGATTCCATTGGGGATTTGGGAAGAACTGCCGTATGGTTTTTGTCCAGGGATTCATTTCTTGCGATGATTTCTTAAGGTAGTGGTCTGCCTGAATCTCTTTATCGAGTTGCCTGATGGATTGCATAACGGCATCTTTTACGTCGATTGCGTGATTTTCCCTGGCAGTGTCGGTCAGAAGTTCATCCACGCGTGACAGTGATCCTATGTATGCTTTCACTTCAGCAATTTCTTCCCTTCCTTTTTCCAAAGCTTCCAGCTCCTTCTTCGAGAGATCTCCCTTGAATTGCTTTCGGATTAAACGTTTATATTGACGGCTGATCATAACTTTCAACCAATTTGTTCTGTCAGAATATTCCGCAAAACCTGACGTGCCTCGAATAATCTTGACTTGACCTTTTTCTCCGTAATCCCTGTAATTATGCTCATCTGCTGATAGGACAATTCGTTGTAATATTTTAAAACGACCAGAATACGATGCTTGGGTTGCAGCTGCAGGACCGCACTTCTGACATTTCGCCTGACTGCCGTCTGTAGGGTTTCTTCGTCAATACTTTCAAGATCATTCACGCTCAACTCTTCCACGGAAGAAAAATATCTTTTGCGTCTTGCGAAGGTTACCGACTCGTTGAAAGCAATTCGATACAACCAGCTAAAGAACTTATACTGAAAATCAACCTTATCCAGATTCGTGTAGGCTTTGAGAAAGACTTCCTGCGTTAGATCCCTGGCGTCGTTCTTGTTTCCAGTCATATAGTAGCACAACCGGTAAATGGCTTCCTGGTATCTGTCGACCAACACAGAAAATGATTCAACATCTCCCTGGCGGATCTTTCTTATGATTGAATGATCGTCAGTTTCAACCATAAATACAATGTGAAATGCTTAAAGTTGTATGATTCGGTAAATAATTATCAAAAATAATGATTCAAAATTTATTTCCACCATACTTTTTTATAATTTTCGGGACTTAATTATTTCAATGGAATTGCATCGGTCAAAAAGCCAATCATTATCCATAATGATTTAAATAACACTGCCGGAATGCTGACCCCTGAGACCATCCGTGAAATGATCAGCGGTTACCGGACCAGCCGCATCCTTTTGTCCGCCCTGGAGCTTGACATCTTCACGGCCATTGGATCAAATGGAAAGACCAGCGTGCAGGTTGCCAACTCTTGCGGGACGGCGCTGCGGTCAACGGAAATGTTGCTGCATGCCTTGTGTGCACTGACGTTTCTCGAAAAAAAAGAAAACGTGTTCCATAACACAGCCGCTTCTCATCAGTGGCTTGACAGGAATTCACCGGATTATTTATCAGGACTGCATCACAACACATCACTTTGGCATTCTTGGACATCTCTCACTGAATCAGTGAAGGAAGGCAAGACGGTGGTTTGGAAGGATGGGGAAAAAGACAACCAGAAATGGCTGGGGCCATTCATCGCGGCCATGCACGACAGGGCCCGTATGAATGCCCCCTCAGTTGTTGCCCATCTCCGGCTGGAAGGAATGCATAAGGTACTTGATCTGGGAGGAGGGCCCGGCACCTATGCCATGGAGATGGTCAGGCAAAATCCGGAGATCAATGCCTTTGTCTGTGATCTCCCTGAAGTCGTTGCACTTACGGAAAATTACATAGCGAATGCCGGGCTCACGGGAAGTGTCCGTACCATTGCGGGAGATTTCATGCAGGATGACATCGGTAAGGATTATGACTTGATCTTCCTGTCGGCGATCATCCATTCCTACTCGCCCGACGAGAACAGGTTCCTCCTCAAAAAGTGCGCGGATGCATTGAACAGGAACGGCATGATCGTCATACAGGACTTTATTATGGATGAGGACAGGATTCATCCCGTGGAGGGGGCTCTGTTTGCCATCAACATGCTGGTCAATACCGTTTCCGGCTCCACCTATACCGGGTCAGAAGTGACCGGTTGGCTTGAGGAAGCTGGATTTGGGGATATTGAGCGGATAGCTGTTTCAAACCGGACGATACAGCTGGCGGGCAGGAAGACAGTTGACAGTTGACAATTTATCAATCAAGCATTTAAATATCGAACGTATGATCCCTTTTTATCAGGTGGATGCCTTTACCAGAAAATTATTTGGCGGCAATCCCGCAGGTGTTTGTCCGCTGGTGGAGTGGATAGATGATGCCCTGATGCAACGCATAGCCACCGAGAACAACCTTTCTGAAACTGCGTTCTTCGTCGACAGGGGTGAGTGGTTTGAGATCACCTGGTTCACTCCTGCGGCAGAGGTCGATCTGTGCGGTCACGCCACACTGGCTTCAGCACATGTCATCTTCAACCACCTTGATTATCCGTATGATGTGATCATGTTCGACACCAAAAGCCATGGCCCGCTTTACGCGCGCAAGGCCAACGATCTTATTTCACTTGATTTTCCGGCGGGTAAACCTCAAAAGGTCCCTGTCCCTGATCAGCTGATCCTGGCACTGGGGCGGTTACCATCGGAGCTCTATGCCACCAGGGATTATCTGGCTGTTTTTGAAACACAGGAAGAGATCCTTGCCATTAAACCCAATTTCAATCTTTTCAGCAAACTCGACAAAATGGGCGTGTGCGTCACGGCTCCCGGCCGTAAATCGGATTTCGTATCAAGGTTCTTTGCCCCGGCGGTAGGAGTTAACGAAGATCCCGTTACCGGCTCGGTCCACACCGACCTTATCCCCTACTGGGCAAACCGTTTGGGCAAGAACACCATGCACGCACTTCAGCTGTCCAAACGCGGTGGTGAGTTATTCTGTGAATTGAACGGAGACAGGGTGCTGATCTCGGGCAGGTCGGTCACTTTCCTCGAAGGAGAAATAAAGATTTAAGCGTAAACCACCGTGCCTGTCATCCCTGTACTACCTGACATAGATCTTTCTGGTGCATAACAGTTCCTTCCCGCTGCTCATTTGAAAATAGTACAATCCAACCGGACGGTCAGGTTCCCAGACAAAGGTACCGGAGGGCATAGGCTTCCCGAGAATGACCTGAGCTTTGTTGTTCAGGATCGTAAGGAAAACACTGTCGGATGGTTCTGTCAGGCAGGTGAATACGATCACTGAACCGGAAGTGAAGGTTTGCCCATTCTCAGGCCAGGCACTTTTCAAAATTCCGTTTCGGTAATGAATGCCGGTCAATTTCTCCAGAGTGGAATGTATTCGAAAAGATTCCGCCAACAGATTATTGGACGATTCACGATCAGGCTCTGTGTCAGTGATCGTTTCCTGCAATCCACCTTCGGTCATGGCATCCTGGTTGGAATACAGCGTATCCTCCATAAGGGTATTTGCACTGTCCCTGAATGGTTGAGACGAGCTGATGACCGGAGGGGAAACCGTTTCTCCTGCTGTTAAGCGAAGCAGGAAATAGCCGGTTGTCAGACACAGAAGGCCAGTGGCTGCTGCAATGAGCCAGGGATAACTCAGGATGATCATGCCCCCGGTAGGTTTACTTTTCCTTAATTTATCGCCTATCTTCCTGACTTTCTTCCTAAAAGCAATAATATCGGTTTTAAGTAAGGATTGATGAATCTCCTTTTGTTCATTAAATAAATCTTGAAATTCAGGATCACTGTCCAAACGCTGCTCCATCACCTTCATCTCTTGCTCCTCCAACTCCCCGTCAAAGTAACCCCAAATCAGGTCAAGGTCGCTCTTCATACCGTATGTTCTTAATTTTACTATACATTGGATCTCGTTTAATATTCCTGGACAATATTTTCCTGCATTGTGACTTACGTTTTCGTACATAGAGCTCGCTCTTCAAACCAAGTTTTTTGGCTATTTCCCGGGAAGAGAACCGTTGAAATACCAGAAAAAGGATTTTCTGGCAATTTTCACCGAGGCGTAAAAAATGATCGTGGAACAGCTTTTCCTTTTCCGCTTCAAGGAAGGATTTATCCTGATCATTGTACCCTGTCAGGGTATTTTCCATCATTTCGTAAGGAATGAATTCCTTGTTCATTTTTTCCAGCCGGTGCATCCATAAATTCCGGCAAATGGAATAGAGATAGGTTTTAAAAGTGCACGATAATGCGAAGTCAGGTGATTGTATCTTTTCAAATGCAACGACCAGTGCATCCTGGAAAAGATCTTCCGCATCAATGACTGCCCCGTTGTTGGCTTTGACCATGTGCAAGACCGAGGGCAAATACTCACGGTAAATATACTCCAGCACGTCGTTTTCGGAGCTCTGAAATCCTTCAACAATTCTGGCTTCGGAAAAGTTGTCGTTCATACAGGTTAATCCGGTAAGACCGAAAATGTGACCCTGCTATTAGGAAAAAGTTATTAACAATTTGTTAGTAAGATGAGCGGAGATGCAAAAAATCAAAATACTGGATTCCCCGGCTGGTCAGTTCTTTTTATCAGAATGCATTCAATTAAGTAGCTGATGGCCACTATTCTCCGATGATCTTGACCAGTACCCGCTTGTTGCGTTTGCCATCGAATTCTCCGTAAAATATCTGTTCCCAGGGGCCGAAGTCAAGACTCCCGTCAGTGATGGCCACCACGGTTTCACGCCCCATGATGGTTCGTTTCAGATGAGCATCCGCATTGTCTTCATATCCGTTGTGCTGGTACTGTGAATAGGGTTTCTCCGGAGCCAGTCTTTCCAGCCAGGACTCAAAATCGTTATGAAGGCCGCCTTCGTCATCGTTGATGAAGACACTGGAGGTTATGTGCATGGCATTGACAAGGCACAGACCCTCCCGAATGCCGCTTTCGCGCAGGCACTGCTCCACCTGCGGGGTGATGTTGATCAATTGACGCCGCGTGGCTGTATGAAACCACAATTCCTTGCGATACGATTTCATGAATTTTATTTATGCTTTTAATGATTTGAAAGATCAGGCATTTCCCGTCTGGCAAAGACAAAACCATTCCGCTCGTAAAGGATCTTCAACTGGGGGTATTCATCCTGATAGCGTTGTTTGCGTGTGATTTTATAAACAAAGTAGACTGGTTTATCAATCCTGCCCTTCAACAGCCATTCCTGATCATAGGATAATGGATTTTCCGGTGGTTTCTTTTGGCCATAGAAAAAATGCGCATAGCTTTTAAATCCAAGGGTATGGATGTAACAGTCTTCCGGTCCCTTCTCCCTGTAAAATTCGATGGCCGCCCGTTGCGTGTATCCTTCAGCCTTCGGCAGGATCACGCTCATTGAAATGAAAGAAAACAACAGGGTCCCGGCAAAGATCACAATTACCCGTGTGCGATTTTCCTTCAGAACGTAGAACAAGATCATGGATAGGATCAACGGAAGAACGACCAAAGCCTCCCATCCGGTCCAAGTGACATTCGCCTGCAGATTCGCAGCGGCAAATGCATCCCTGATCATTCCTGAGGATAACAGACTGTCTTTATTCATCAGTGCTATCACAAGCAAAATAAGCACGACAATCCAGATGGATCCCAGGATCCCAAGGGAGATCCGTGTCAGGCGGTTCACTTCCGCCTTTTGAGTGACCACGTGATAAATATACTCCGATGCCATCCAGGTCAACGGGAAATAGGCCAGCGATGAGTAATGGACGATCTTGGTCCTGACGATCGAAAACACAACAAGTACGACCAGCAGCAGGATCAGGCAGATCTGGCTCCAGGCCTTCCTGAAAGAAGACCCCTGATTTATTTTCCTGATACTGCTCAAAACAAAAACGGAGGCCGGAAAAACGCCAGCGAAGAGAACCACCACATGATACAGCGGGAATCCTCCGTGCCCTGCATCCCTGGTATTGAACAGCCGAACCTGGTAACGGATGAAATCACCGACCACGTCTGCGTGACCGGTTAAAAGCTGGATGATGAACCAGCATCCGCCTGTAATCATCAACCCGGCAAAGAAAAGGGCGATGTGCTGAAGCCGGAGTCGCATTCTGAACCTGGTGATGATCAGGTAGACAAGCCCGGTCAGCCCGAATAAAAGCAAAGCAACAGGCCCTTTTGTCAACACAGCCAGTCCAATGAATGCGCCTGAAAGCAATGCATTCAACGACCGGTTCGCATCCAGGAGCAGGTAACCGGCTCCGAAATAGATGCCCAGCGTAATGAGCAGGTTAAACCAGGGATCGATGATACCGGATTTAAAATAAAAAAAAGGCAGAATGGAACCTGCATAAACAAGCATCCAGATGACCCCCATCCTGTGATCATACATTCTCTTTCCGATGTGGTACAGGATGATCAGGGTGCAAATGCCACAGAGTGCGTTGGGAAAACGGGCAGCGAATTCATTGATCCCGAAAAGCTTCATCGAGATCACCTGAAGCCAGAAAAACAGGGGAGGCTTTTCCCAGAAAGGCTGGAAATTGATCTGTACATTCAGGTAATCCCCTGTTACGATCATTTCCCGGGCCACTTCCGCAAAGTTGATCTCATCCCAGTCGAAAAGCGACACTGAACCCAGAAAAGGAAAAAATAAGATGGACCCTGCCAGGACAGTAATGAGCCAGACAATCCGGGAGCGGGGGGAATCTGCCATTTCAATCGAGATTATTTGGCCTGTGAAGGTATGAAAATCCCGGGAACAGATCATCGCACTACGGCAAAAATCAAACAAAGCTCACAATGCTGTCCACTGAAACGACCGTTGAGACCGGTCTGAGGCTGTTGAATCTGCCCGCCGGATCATTCCTGAAAACTGCAGCATCAAGCCCCTGCCGGGTTGCCGGAAAAAGAGTGATACTACCCCGGATTGATCTCAGTACCCTGGCATGATGACTTTGCCGATGAAAAGCAAGATTCCTGTAGTCCGCTCCCGGATAGCAAAAACAAAAGGCTTGTCGACGATGAATGGATCGGGGCCTGCACTGGTGTAATCAATACCGATGGTCGTTACGGCAGCAGCTTCGGTCCCCTCTTCATTGACATCGATAAAGGTATTCTGTTTGACAAAACTTACGAAAAGGCTCTCATCTGAAATTCCACTCAGATCAGCGACAAAAGGCATAAAAGCATCGATCATCCCAAGACTGGCAAGCTGGTCGTTCAGGATCCTTTCATAGTCAAACCTGAATTTGGGGAGCGATAATTCGCAATCCGAAGGTTCAACGATATCATCGAGTTTTAAGGTCAGCTCTTCCCAATCCTCTGGATCGAACTCTGACAGGAATTCATCAAGCGTCTCGGTAGGTTCAATGAGTACCATTGAAAAATTCTGCTGTCCATAAGTAAGTTCAGCAGCTGTATAATCCGGAGTGGAACAAAGACGAAGGGGAATTTCGCTTTTCATGGTCTCCACCTCAATTGTCGTACCATCCGGAAGATAAAAGGAAGCAGGTGCGGTAAGCTGCTTGTCGAACTGGTACGTCCACGTTCCCTTGAAATAGAGAGCATTCATTAAAAACATCACGGTTTCAGCAGAGATTTCCTGTATGACCTTCTGAATCTTCCCCTTGGTGTTATCACTTGCCCATCCGTTGATCGTGGTGATGGCAGAAGGGCTGTTAAAATCCAGGGCTTCGATGCGAGCATCAAAAGCCTTGTTCATCGTATCCAGGAACGATTGATGAACATCAAATGTATTCCTGTACCAGACTGCATTGGCCAGTGCAAGATCAATTTCAGGGTCCAGATCCAGAAGCTGGCCAAGAAGACTTTTATAGGTGGCGTTGATCTCTCCGGGGGTCAGCCCTTCGTAGCCGAGCATGTCACGGATCTGGTCATACGTATCGTCGCTGCATCCATTCAGAAGCATCGAGAGCGCAGTGCTGGCGCTCAGGGGCGACAGCATCAGGTTTTTATTTTCAGTTTCAGCCGTGACAGTGAAAAGATCAATGCCAAAGCGGTTGTTCCGGTAAATGACCTCGGAAGATTTTAAAGGCAGTTGCAACTGTCTGGGATTTTTGGGACCTTCTGGTTCCTTCCCGCATCCCTGGCCGATAACCAGAAAAGCCAGCAGAAAGATGATTGATCGCATTATAATTAAGATTTAACAAGTTCAAAGTTACTCAAAATGCAGACGGTCAAATTGATCTCAGGTTGCCTGTTCAGCGAAATAATTTAATGTCGGAACGCAGATGATTCGATCATGCATTGATCCTGGCTTGTTCAGATGATCATTGTCATATTTTAAATACATTTAGAAAAATTTACCTCTAATTAAAAATAATATTTATTTTAGCCTTCGAAACCTCCTCCTCATGTCCACTTATTTTAAAAAGCAGCTTTTAGTTTTTTCGAATATTGGTGGATACCTTGTTATGCTGATCATTAACGGATTGGCGAACCTCCTGCCCATAAACGGCAAAACAACAGGTGAATTATCCGATGCATACCCCAATTTATTTGTGCCAGCAGGCATTACATTTTCAATCTGGGGATTGATCTATCTGTTACTGGCCATTCTGATGTTCTATCAATTGTATACCCTGTTCCGGCATGAGGTTGCCTCTGGGCTTTACATCATAAAGATCGGCTGGTGGTTTGTCATTTCCTGTCTTCTCAACGTCCTATGGATCTTTGCATGGCATTATGAAGTCATCTGGCTTTCCATGCTCATCATGCTGATGTTGCTGGGTACGATGATCATCATTTACCGGCGGCTGGATATCGGTAGTTGCTGCTCCGGACTCAACGAGAAAATCTTCGTTTTCGTTCCGTTCAGTCTTTATCTTGGATGGATCAGTGTTGCAACCGTAGCCAACGCGGCTGCGTTGCTTGTTTCGGTAAATTGGGGGCGATGGGGCGTCAGCGAAGTTGCCTGGCTGGTCGTTGTGCTGGCTGTTGTAACCGCACTGGCGCTTATCGTGGTCTTCTTGAAAAAAGACATTTTCTACGCTCTTGCCATCGTCTGGGCCCTGGCGGGTATCATCATCAAAAGGTCGCCGGGAGGATCCGTGCAGGACAGGATCACGGTGATTGCTGCCATGGCCGCCCTGGCGATCGTCACCATTTCTGTAGTGATCCAGATCTTCCGCAGAAAGGTTTACAGATAAATGTTCATTTCATTCCTTCAGCGATTCTTCGTTCATTTCACCAAGGACTCCCTCAACATCTTTGCCGGTGTCTCTGAGCATGGCCTTGCAGATCCTGATCAATTCAGAAGCTCTTTTCACTTTGGCCACAAGCACGTCCACGGGAACATCGCCCCTTTCCAGTTCATCCACGATCTTTTCAATTTCCTTCAGTGCATTCGTATAGCTTTTCATAGTTCCTTACGGGTTAAATTCAATTTAACAAATTAAGGATCAATCTACTACACTATCAATACTGCCTTCATAGAGCTGCGTTTTTATCCGTTGTCCTTTGGTCACCATCGAAGCATCCTTAATGGGCACATCATCAAGATACGTGATGCTGTAGCCTCTTTTTAAAATGTTCCCGGGGTCGAGCAGTGCTAATTTTTGTTCATAGACCTCCATAAGGTGGTTTTGTTCGGCAAGATAATGCCTCGAAAAAATCCTGATCCGTTCCTTGTTGCTGGCCAGCGTGCTCCTGTGACGCTCAAGCAACCGCCCGGTGGACGCCCGGAAACGCTGGATGCACTGCGCAAGGTACAAAGCCGAGGACTCAAGCACATTCTTTATCTCTGTTGACAGGCGAAATTCGAGTGCATTCAACCGGCCTTCAAAATCGAAGAACTGCTGTATAAAAAAACCGGCAACTGCCGTCGGTGTGATCATATTGGTGTGCGCTACCATTTCCACGACGGTTTCATTGGTGGAATGGCCTATGCCTGTGATCACCGGCAGGGGAAATGCGGCAACCTGCCTGGCCAGTTCGTAATTGTCGTAGGCGCTCAATCCCACCTCACCTCCCCCGCCCCGAATAATGGCCACAGCATCAAAATCTGCCAGGCGGCGGGAGATGTTCTTCAACTGTTCGGTCATCGTCACTATGGCTTTCTCACCCTGCAAGAGTGAAGGGAAAAGCTGATAATGGAACCCATAACCGTAAGGATTATTTTCAATCGAAGTGACAAAATCATGATAGCCCTTGCTGGTTTCCACAGAGATCAGAGCAATTCTTCCCGGCAAGAGCGGCAGGGTTAATTTACGGTTATGATCAAAAATTCCTTCCTTTTTCAGTATCTCAATGGCCATCCGCTTTTCCCTGGCCATTTCTCCTACGGTAAAGGAAGGTTCAACATCAATGATATTCAATGACAGTCCGTAAACTTCATGAAAACTGACGGAGGCAAGAAACAGGATCATCATGCCATCCCTTAGATTCTCACGGGTTTGTTGCCTGAACTTGGTGGTGATCATCTGGTAATTTGAAGCCCAGATGGTTGCCCGCATTTCAGCCCTGGTCGCTTTATCCCGTTTTTCGACCAGATCAACATAACAATGGCCGCTTTTGGGATAGAAATTCAGTTTGGCAATTTCAGCTCTGATCCAGTAAAAGTCAGGAAAAGCAGCTTCAAGGGCTTCCCTGATATGTTCGGCCACCTCATGCAGCGAATAAATTTGCCGGTCCTGGAAAAGGCTGTATTGATCGTTCATCATAGGACAAATTTAGCCATTTTACTCGCAAGGCAGCCTTCAGATGCATAAAAATACAGGCCCTCCCCGCGTTTATGTGCAGTACAGGAGAGGGCCTGATAAACCTGGTTTTGGTGTAAAATTCCTATTTTTTCAGAAGGTCCCTGATCTCCTTCAAAAGCGTTTCTTCTTTCGTTGGTTCTGGTGGTGGAGCCGGTGCGGCTTCCTGTTTCTTTTTCATTGAATTCAAACCCTTCACAACCATGAAGATAGCAAGAGCGACAATCAGAAAATCAATAAGATAGTTAATAAATTGGCCTATCTTCATTGTAACGGCAGGAGTATCGCCAACAGCCTGTTTTAAGGTGACGGCGATATCGGCGAAGTCCATGTTCCCAAAAAGCAGGCCGATGGGGGGCATGAGGATGTCCCCTACAAAAGAAGATACGATCTTGCCAAATGCAGCGCCGATAATGATACCGATTGCCATGTCCATTACGTTTCCTTTCATGGCAAATTCCTTGAATTCTTTCATCATTCCCATAAGTTGTTCTCCTTTAATAGTTTAGGTTAGACAAAAAATACACAGCTCTCTAAATAGGATAATTTTGTTCAAAAATACAGGAATTAACATAAAACAAAAAATATTTCCAGGAAATGATGTCAAAGAAGCCCATTTGACGTCAGGGACTTCGAAGGGCTTTGGCGGCGTAGACCTTTTCCCTGGTCACCAACTGGACGACATAGATACCTGTTTTGTCGAGTTCAGTCTGGATGGAAATCTTAGAAATGCCTTTAAAAAGCTCCATTGATCTAACAAGGACCATTTTTCCGGAAACATCATACATCCGCACTTCGGCTCTTTGAGCGGAAGGGAGATTGATCCAGAACTGAAGGATTTGATCAAAGGGATTCGGGAAGATCTTTATTTCATCAATTTTAACGTTGATACTGTCAAGGATGTTTTTTGCCAGGAGGTAATCCGGTATTCCAAATCCAAGGGTGTCATCAGGATTCGCGGCCTGGTGAGCGCTTTTCTGGATGGCTTCTATAAGTTGCAGGTTACTGAAATCGCGTTTGGCCTGCCAGAGGCAGGCCGTCATACCTGCGATCACGGGTGACGAGAACGATGTTCCATTGCCCCCGCTGATGCCACCCCAGGGAGAGGCAAGGATCGTCTGTTGCCCCTGGGCAGCGATATTTGGCTTGATACGTCCGTCGTAAGCCGGTCCCAGCGAGCTGAAGTTTGCCCAGTTCCGTTCGGAATCGACCGCGCCAACGGTGAAAACGCTGTCGCCGTCAGCCGGTGCTCCGATGTACTTCCATTGGGAACTTCCGCTGTTGCCTGCACTGTTGCACACCAGCATACCCTTGCCCGCGGCTATGTCGGCGCCAACGGTAACCGGAGTGGTGTTCCCATCCATATCCTGGTAGGTATGGTTATCGGCCGGGTCATCAAACACGGTATAACCAAGCGAAGAATTGATGATGTCAGCTCCGACGCTGTCAGCATATTCAGCACCCATGATCCAGTAATATTCCTCCATAAGGTATTCAGATCTGCCATCTTCGGTCCGTAAAAGATAATATCCCGAATGAGGGGCGGTGCCTACCAGCTGCCCGGGTAAATTACCGCCCATGATAGATAACACCATCATGCCATGCTGATGGATGCCCGGCTCAAAGACATTTCCACCCCAATTGACAAAATCCCGCGATCCCAGTATCCTGTCATTCATCCAAAGGGAGTCAAAGGCTGCCATGGTATCCACAGCCCTGAAACCAGCATCCAATACGGCAATGATGATGTCTTTTCCGGTATAGCCCTGTGAATGCATTGCTACCCCGTTGATCATGGCGATCTGGTTCAGGGATGCCCCGTAGTCAAAGGACGCAGAAGCATCCAAATTTCTGACGGATGATCCTGTGACCGGGATACCTGTCTGTTCAGGGCTGAAAAAAGGTTTTTCTCTCCAACATTCAGGATCACTGATCGGTGAATCCTGTTTTTCAACCAATTCATCACAGTTAGAAACTGTTTTAACAAACTTCATGGCTTTGATCATCTCCGGAGAGGCCTGTGCCGGCAGCTCAATGATGACCGTATTCAGCCATCGGGAGCGGATAAGGGTAGTTGCGCCCTGATCCTGAATTGCCCGAATATAAGCTGAAGGTATGGGTAAGTCTTCTGCGGTTATCGGAATGTTGTAACGCTGTCTTCTTTCAATGGCACGCGGGGTCAAAAATTCTTCAGGCCGGTCAACTGCATACTCCGACTGAGATTTGTCGTTAAAAGCCACTTTGTACAATACACCATTTTCCTGAGCAAAGAGACTCAGGGAAAACATTGCACACAGCAGCAAAAACCAATTCTTCCGAACCAAAAGGATCATTTTTTCACAAAAGTAACATAAGATTGGCTGCACAAAGGTTCAGGGCGCTCAGATAATTCGATAATTTTACATTTTGGAACAAAGCACTACCGTTAAACTCTTTTAACATGCACATTGATATCATTACGCTTTTTCCGGATATGTTTGAAGGAGCGTTTACCCATTCCATCCTTAAACGGGCCAGGGAAAAGGGAATTGCCGAAGTGGAAATTCATAATTTACGTGATCATGCCACAAACCGCCATAAAAGTGTTGATGATTATCCTTATGGCGGGGGTTCGGGTATGGTGATGATGATCGAGCCAATTGACCGGTGCATTGGCTTGTTACGTTCCAGAAGGAATTATGATGAGTCCATTTACCTGACCCCTGATGGAGAAATGTTCTCTCAACCGCTGGCCAATCAACTTTCCTTGCTCAATAACCTGATCCTGTTGTGCGGGCATTATAAAGGGGTGGATGAACGGGTTAGGGAAGCGCTGATCACCAGGGAAATTTCCATCGGGAATTATGTTCTCTCGGGAGGAGAGCTTGCCGCCATGGTATTGTGCGACAGTATCATACGGTTGTTACCGGGGGTTCTGGGCGACGAAACCTCTGCCCTTTCGGATTCATTCCAGGACAGCCTTCTGGCTCCGCCCGTCTACACGCGCCCTTCAAATTATAAGGGAATGAAGGTCCCTGATGTCCTTTTATCGGGTAATGATAAAGAGATCGCACACTGGCGCCAGGTAAAAGCGTTGGAGCGTACCGAACAACGACGGCCACAACTGCTGGATGGTTAAATATTTTTACGGCAAGAGGCTCTGATTTAAAATAAGTATGTATATTTGCACTCTTTTTGGAAAAAATCCATTGTAAATCAGATTGGCCATGGGAAAGACCGAATTACTACAATATGTTGAGAACCTGGTCCCTGTCAAGAAATTCCCTGAATTCAAAGCAGGCGACACGATCACCGTGAATTACAAAATCGTGGAAGGGAACAAGGAGCGTATCCAGAGTTACCAGGGAGTTGTGCTGCAGCGTGCCGGAAGCGGCCCCACTGAAACATTCACCGTGAGGAAGATCTCAGGCAATGTTGGTGTGGAAAGGATTTTCCCGGTATCGTCACCTTTCATCGATGAAATTACCGTCAACAAAAAAGGGATGGTTCGCCGTGCAAGGATATTCTATCTCAGGGAACTGCGTGGAAAGAAAGCACGAATCAAGGAACAGAGATATTAAGAACACCAAACTACTTGCAAAACAGGCTGCTCCAAAAGAGCAGCCTGTTTTTTTTCCGGGCCCTTAATCGCCCAGGGTGGCCACCATCACCGCTTTGATGGTATGGAGGCGGTTTTCCGCCTGATCAAAAACAATGGAAGCCGGTGACTCAAAGACCTCATCGGTCACCTCCATCGCAGCTATCCCAAATTTCTGAAAGATTTCCTCCCCGACCTTCGTATCCCTGTTATGGAAAGACGGCAGACAATGCATGAACTTTACGCCGGGATTATCGGTTTTGTGGATGACCGCGCTATTGACCTGGTAGGGTATCATTTCCTTTATCCGCTGACCCCAGAGATCAGCCGATTCACCCATGGAAAGCCATACATCCGTATGGATAAAATCGGCTCCCTTGACCGCTTCATCCAGGTTATCCGTGATGAGGATCCTGGCACCCGTATCCCTGGCCATTGCCTGGCATTCCTTCACCAGTGCCTCGTCAGGCCAGCAGGAGCGCGGTCCGGCAGCTCTGAAATCCATTCCAAGTTTGGCAGCGCCAACCATCAGCGAATTGCCCATGTTGTTGCGGGCATCCCCTAAATAAGCGTACTTGATCTGTTGAAGCGGCTTATCGCTGTGTTCCATCATCGTCATGATATCGGCCAGCACCTGGGTGGGATGAAATTCATCGGTCAGCCCGTTCCAGACCGGTACGCCTGCGTATTTGGCCAGCTCCTCAACAATAGCCTGCCCAAATCCCCGGTATTCAATACCATCGTACATCCGGCCGAGAACGCGTGCTGTATCCTTCATGGTTTCCTTGTGCCCTATCTGTGAACCGGAGGGTCCAAGGTAGGTCACGCTGGCGCCCTGGTCAAAAGCGGCAACTTCAAAGGCACAACGTGTTCGCGTGGATGTCTTCTCAAAGATCAGGGCGATGTTCTTGCCCTTCAGGCGCTGCTGCTCTGTTCCCGAATACTTGGCCTTTTTCAGGTCAATGGCCAGGTCCAGCAGGAAACGGACCTCCTGCGGCGTAAAATCCAGAAGCTTCAAAAAGCTTCGGTTTCGTAAATTGAATGGCATAGTGATCTATTTTTTGGATTAAACAAAGACAACTCTGGTTCCTCCGCCATCTGTTCCCAGAAGATCCGTATGGGTGATGATCGTATCCTTCCCCCTGTTTTCGACAAAATGAATGGCTGCCCTGATCTTAGGGGCCATACTTCCCTCTGAAAAATGTCCTTCTGCAAGATAATGCTTTGCTTCTGAAAGCGACATCCGGTCAAGCGCTTTCTGCTGAGGAGTATTGAAATTGATGTAGACCTTGTCAATGTCGGTCAGGATAAAGAGTTTATCCGCATTGATCTGCACGGCAAGCAATGCAGAGGCAAGATCCTTGTCGATGACCGCATCGATCCCCTGGAGTTTGTTTTCCTGGACGAAGAATGCAGGGATGCCGCCGCCGCCGACAGCAATGACGATCTGTCCGTCCCTGGCCAGGCGTTCCATGGACCGTGCATTGGAAATGACCAGCGGCTTGGGCGATGCCACCACTTTGCGCCATCCCCTGCCGCGTGGATCTTTCGAAAACCTGGCCCCGGTTTCCGTCGTGATCTTCTCGGCTTCGTCCTTTGTATAAAAAGGCCCAATCGGTTTTGTCGGATTCTGAAAGGCAGGATCTTCCTTGTTGACGAGCACCTGTGTGATGATGCTGATGATGTCACGGTCCATATCCTTCGACATTAAAACATTACGCAACTGCTGTTCGATCACGTAACCGATGAAGCCCTGCGAATAAGCCACGCTGATGTCAAGGGGCATGTCGGGCAATCCGTACAATTTATGCCCTGCCGTATTGGCCAGCATGATGTTGCCCACCTGCGGTCCGTTACCGTGCGTGATCACCAGGTTATAATCACGGTCAATGAGTTTGATGAGGTTTTCGCAGGTCTTATATGCATTTGCTTCCTGCTCATCGATGGTGCCCTTCTGTCCATCCCGGATCAGCGCGTTGCCTCCAAAAGCTACCACACCCAATCGTTTCATTCTGAATGATTCTGTTGATGAGTTGGCAAAGATACAGTTTTTTCTGATAATTGATTTTTCGTTACCTTTCGCACCTGAATTCAACGGGGAGAAACGTATAAAGATATCGATGACCGTACCGAACCAGCGGAAAGCAACTCTTTTGGCACTGATCGCCGTGCTCTTCTGGTCGACGATCGGATCGGCCTTTAAACTGACATTGCGGCAAATCGACTTCCTGAACATCTTGCTTTATGCCTCACTCGTCTCTGTTGTGATCTTCCTGATCCTGCTCCTTTTGCAGGGCCAATGGACAAGCCTGAGTAAAATCACAAAAAAGGACCTGTTGCATTCAGCCTTGCTCGGCCTGCTGAATCCATTCCTATTTTACATAACGGTCTTGAAAGCCTACGACCTCCTCCTGGCGCAGGAAGCAATTGTCTTGAATTATGTCTGGCCGATCACGCTGACCCTTCTGTCCGTACCACTTCTGAAGCAGAAAATCGGGTATAAAAGCATCATCGCCATCCTGATCAGTTTCATTGGAGTGATCATCATCGTCCTGAAAGGGAATCTCACGGGTTTGCAATTCACGAACCTCCAGGGGGTGGCGCTGGCCCTCATTTGCACGGTATTCTGGGCGGTGTTCTTCATTTTTAATATGAAGGATCCAAGGGAAGAGGTTTCGAAAATGTTCCTCAACTTCCTGTTCGGATTCCTTTATACCCTGACTGCAGTGCTGGTGTTCCGCAAAATCCGGATCCCATCGCCGGAAGCGCTGGCCGGTGTGGTTTACATCGGTCTGTTCGAAATGGGGATCACCTTCATCCTTTGGCTCAAAGCGCTTAAACTGAGCGTGACCACCGCAAAAGTCGCCAACCTCATTTTCATCTCGCCATTCCTTTCTCTGATCTGGGTTTCGTTTGCAGTGGGTGAGCAGATCATGGGGTACACGATCATCGGATTGATCTTCATTGTGGCGGGGATTGTGCTGCAAAGGGTGGTAAGATAAAAGCTTCAAGCTTGCAGCTATTAATTCCCTACCTTTGTCTTCCATTTGGCAAACTGATGTCCAACCGCCGGAAAATAGCCTTTCATACCTTTGGGTGCAAGCTTAATTTCGCTGAAACTTCAACCATCGGAAGAAGCCTGCCTGAACAGGGTTACGAACTGGTGGATCACAGGGAGAGGGCCGATATCTATGTGATCCATTCCTGTACGGTCACTGAAGCAGCCGAAAAAAAGTGCAACCAGTTCATACGGCGTCTGAAACGCGGGAATCCCTCTTCCGTGATCGTCGTAATGGGCTGTTACGCCGAGTTAAAATCCCGGAAGCTGGCCACCATGCCAGAAGTCGATCTGGTTTTGGGGAACGAAAGCAAATATGCGCTGGCAGAGCATCTCCGGTCCCTGACTGCTGGTAGCAGGTTTGCTGTTCCTGAAGGCTCCCCGGAAAGCAATCCGGTTTTCGTACCCGCCTTTTCGTTGCACGACCGGACCCGTTCCTTTCTCAAGGTTCAGGATGGATGTGACAATTTTTGCCATTATTGCATCATCCCCTTTGTTCGCGGCCGCAGCAAAAGCGCCCCGGTCAGGTCCGTACTCGAATCAGCACGAATGATCCATGAGGCCGGCGTACAGGAGATCGTTCTGACCGGAGTGAACATCGGGGATTTCGGAAAACACCACGGGGAATCGCTCTATGATTTACTGGTGCAGATGGAGGAGCAGATCACCGTACCGCGGATCCGGATCTCATCCATTGAACCGGACCTGCTTACCAACGCGATCATCCACCTGGTGGCCTCGTCGGGCAAAATCATGCCCCATTTCCATATTCCCCTGCAATCAGGCTCCGACAGGATCCTGGCGCTGATGAAAAGAAACTATCGGCGCGAATTGTTTGCAGATCGCATTGCAAGGATACGAAGCATCCTGCCTGACAGTTGCATTGCTGTTGACGTGATCGTCGGATTTCCCGGTGAGACAGATGCCGATTTCACCGAAACGATCGACTTCATTCAAAACACGGATCTTTCCTACGTTCACGTATTCACCTACTCTGAACGGCCGGGAACGGTAGCGTCCAGGATGGAAAACAAGATCAGACCGGAAATTAAAAAAGTAAGAAGCCAGCAGCTGCATGTTCTATCAGAGAACAAAAAGAAACTGTTTTACCATAAAAATAAGGGCACGACGCATCAGGTCTTATTTGAATCCGATCCAATTAAGACGGAACTTTTCGGATTCACGGAGAATTACATCCACGTGAAAGCCCCATACGATCAAAATCTTGTCAATCAGATCATCCCGGTAAAATTGATTAAGCTGGATGAGAATGAGTTTTATGATTATGAAGGGTGAAAAATGTAGTATGTAGGATAAAATTATTTTAACAATTTAACAAATATCAACGGTGTTTCCAAAACTCAGCGACTTACTTGACTATCTGTTTGGGATCAGGATAAATTTACCGGTCCAGACTTATGGATTCTTCATGGCTTGCGCATTTATGGCGGCAGCCTGGATCGTATGGCTGGAGTTGAAAAGAAAGGAAAAAGAAGGGCAGATCCATTCCAGGACCAGGACAGTCTGGAAAGGCAGGTCCGCCACAGCCTGGGATCTGGCAAGCACGGGGATCATTGGTTTCATCATCGGTTACAAACTCATCGGGATGATCGTGGATTACGCGGATTTTGCTGCTACTCCGCAGGATTACATTTTATCAGCACAAGGAAGCTGGATCGGGGGGATCCTGCTGGGTGCCCTGTCCGTTTTCTCCACCTATTATAAAAGACATAAAGCAAAGCTTGACAAACCGGTCAAAATCCAGGAAACCGTTCACCCTTACCAGCTCACGGCCAGTATCGTACTGGTGGCTGCCGTTTTTGGAATCATCGGGTCCAAGATCTTTGATGTTTTTGAGCACCTCGGCGACCTGGCCCGGGATCCGGTCGGGACCCTGTTTTCGTTCAGCGGGCTGACGTTCTACGGAGGTCTGATCGTGGCGTCCTTTGCCGTCATATTTTATTCTGAAAGGAACAAGATTCCCTGGCCGCATATTGCCGACACCGTAGCACCGGCCTTGATCCTGGCCTATGCCATCGGACGCATCGGGTGTCAGCTTTCCGGAGATGGTTGCTGGGGCGTTGAGAATCCTGATCCAAAACCGGCCTGGTTGGGATTCCTGCCCGACTGGATGTGGGCATTTGACTTCCCCCATAATGTGATCAACGAAGGGAACCGCATCAACAGCTGTACAGGTGATCATTGCTTTGTCCTGTCAGTGCCGGTGTACCCCACATCTTTCTATGAAACCGTCATGGGATGCATCATCTTCGTCGTACTCTGGCTGACACGGAAAAAATGGATCATCCCCGGCTATCTGTTCAGTTTTTATTTAATCCTGAACGGAATCGAACGATTCCTGATCGAATTTATCCGGATCAACCAGCGCTACCGTTTTCTGGGCATCGAACTGTCGCAGGCACAGTGGATCGCCATTTTGCTAATTTTACTGGGAGCAGCTGGATTCTGGTTCTTTAAAATAAAATCAAAAAGCAAAGATCAAAGAGCAAAAATCAAAACATGAGCCAGACAGTCATCAAATTCCGTAACAATAAACCTGCAACCTGTAACCTGTAACATGCAACCTGAAACCATTAACCTTGAAACCCTCAGTCTACGCGTGTGCGATCTGGCGCGCACCACAGGCGGGATCATCCGGAGGGACATACACAGGATCAGCCAGAAAGATCTTGAGACAAAGGGGCGCCATAATTATGTGACCTACGTTGATAAAATGTCGGAGGCTTTGCTGGTCAAAGAACTTGCCTCCCTGCTTCCAGAAGCGGGATTCATTGCTGAAGAAGGCACCACTGAGACAAAGAGCGGGAGGTTCCAGTGGGTGATCGATCCTCTGGATGGCACCACGAATTACATTCACGGACTGCCCATCTACTCCATCAGTATTGCCTTGATGGATGGCGAAAAGGTGGTTTTGGGGGTGGTTTATGAAGTGAACCGGAAAGAATGTTTCCATTCCTGGGAAAATGGCCCTGCCTATTTAAACGGTGAATCCATCCGCTGTTCCTCCACCCGGATCATGGATGATTCCCTGCTTGCAACAGGATTTCCATACACTGATCCGGGATACCTGGAACAAAATCTCCGTTTGCTGGGACATCTTCTGCAAAATTCAAGGGGTATCAGGCGTCTGGGTTCGGCCGCTGTTGATCTGGCCTATGTAGCCTGCGGCCGCTTCGACGGCTTTTATGAATATGGATTGAATCCCTGGGATGTGGCGGCGGGGGCGCTTATCGTGCAACAGGCAGGCGGGCTGGTCAGTGATTTCACCGGAGGATCCGGTTTCATTCACGGAAAACAGATCCTTGCCTCCAACCCGAACCTTCACGGTAATCTGTTGAGTACGCTCCAAAAATTTTTCACATAGAATTGTTATTTCGATTATTATTGTAAGAATTAACCGTTTGATCCATCAACATGCACTTACACACTGACCATTACCGGAACAAGAAAACCTGCCGGTGGCTGCCAGGGCTTCTGTTCCTGGCGTTCGCGATCATCCTGCCCGGCATGCTGCTGAGTCAGGAACAGGCTGACCAATCAGAGAAAGTCAAAGTATATCTTTTCGACATTAAGGAGCAGATTGCACCTCCTGTCTGGCACAAGGCAAAAAAAGCATTTAAGCAGGCAGAAGATCTTTCAGCGGATATGGTCATCATACATATGAATACCTACGGAGGCGTATTGGAAACGGCGGATTCACTCAGGACCAGGATCCTTAATGCCGGCATCCCCGTCCACGTATTCATTGACAACAATGCCGCCTCTGCCGGCGCGTTGATCTCCATTGCCTGCGATAGCATCTATATGAGCCCCGGGGCCAATATCGGCGCTGCAACGGTGGTTGATCAGGAGGGCAAACCGTTGCCGGACAAATACCAGTCGTATATGCGCTCCATGATGCGTTCCACGGCAGAGGTGCAGGGAAGGGATCCGATGATCGCCCAGGCGATGGTCGATCCCAGGATGGCCATTCCGGGAATTACCGATACCGGCCAGGTGCTTACGTTCACATCCAGCGAAGCCATCAACTATGATTTCTGTGAAGGAGAAGCCAAAGATATGGGTGATGTAATGGATTTACTGGGAGTGGAAAACTATGAACTGATCGAGCAGGAGCTCAAACCGGTGGATAAGATCATTGCCTTTCTGGTCAATCCTGTCGTCAGCGCACTGCTGATCATGCTGATCATCGGGGGGATCTACTTTGAGCTTCAGACCCCCGGAATCGGATTTCCTCTGGCAATTGCCGTACTCGGAGCCCTGCTCTATTTTGCGCCTCTTTACCTGGAAGGGCTGGCAGCACACTGGGAAATACTGATCTTCATCGTCGGTGTTGTTCTTCTGGCCATCGAACTTTTTGCCATACCCGGATTTGGCGTGCTGGGCATCTCGGGCATCGTACTCATTGTTGCAGGCCTGGCACTGAGCATGGTGGGAAACGTGGGATTTCATTTCCCGGGCGACGCCTTCAAGGCCCTCATCAGTTCCATCTTCCTGGTCATCATAGCTTCCTTTGTCTCTCTGGTCATTTCGTTTTACCTGGGTAAACAAATCCTGACCACAACGATTTTTGGCCACCTTGCCCTGGATACGGTACAGGAAAAATCAGAAGGATATACCTCTGCCGATCTCCAGTACACTAACGTGATGGGGAAGAAAGGCAGGGCGCTGACCATACTCCGGCCTGCCGGAAAAGTAAGAATCGGGGATGAGGTGTATGATGCCACGGCCCTGACAGGTTACATCGAAAAGGGAGAGGAAGTTGAGGTGGTGAAGTATGAAACATCACAATTGTTCGTAAGGAAAATATCAACCTGATGTACTACTTCTCCCCCTCTTCAAATAAAAAAAAATTGTTTGAAGAGAATTATCAACGCTACACGGATCTATTATGATGAGAGGATCCCTATCCTTGTTGGTCATTCTGTTGCTTACAGCCACCGAGGTGTTCCCGCAGGCCGATGTTCCCAAAAAGCGTGCGGAAGCGGTTCGCATAGCTGTTCCGCCCAGAATCGATGGTATCCTGAACGACTCCTCATGGCTGCAGGCAGCTCCGGCCGGAGACTTCATCCAGGTGGAGCCGGTGTTCGGGCAGCCGGCCTCCTGTACAACGGAGGTCCTCTTCATTTTCGACAATGATGCACTGTATGTTGGCGCCATGATGTACGATCCCTCACCCGACAGTATCCTGAAGGAACTGAGCGTAAGGGATGAGATATCCAACACGGACTATTTTGGCGTCAGCATCGATCCTTTTAATGATGCTCTTGTCGCATACGAATTTAATGTAACCGTGGCCGGCGTGCAGGTGGATTCAAAAAGCCTTGGCATCGAGGGACAGGGTGATTTTGAGGAGGACCGTTCCTGGGATGCCGTCTGGTACGCTCATACGAGAATCGTTGAAAACGGATGGGTGGCTGAGATGAAGATCCCTTACTCTGCCCTGCGGTTTCCCGAAAAAGGGAACGAGGCCTGGGGGATGAACTGTTTCAGACAGATCCGGCGATACCGTGAAATATCCTCATGGGATCCGGTTGACCGGAAAGTGCTGGGCGTCAACAACCAGGCCGGAGAGCTCACAGGGATCACGAATGTCAAATCCCCGCTGAGGCTTGCACTCATCCCCTACGTTTCCGGTTACGTGACCAAAGTCCCTGATATTGATAAGTGGGGATTTTCCTACAAAGGAGGGATGGATCTGATCTACGGGATCAATGACAGTTATACACTCGACATGATCCTGATCCCTGACTTTGGCCAGGTGGAATCCGATGAAGAGATCTACAATCTGTCGCCCTTTGAGGTGTATTATGAAGAAAAGAGACCATTCTTCACCGAGGGGACAGAGCTTTTCGACAAAGGAGACGTATTTTATTCAAGGAGAGTGGGAGGCACTCCCGATGGATATTTCACTGTGAGTGATCATCTATGCGAGAACGAAAAGGTCATCAAGAACCCGGAAGAGGCACAGATGCTGAATGCCACCAAGATCACCGGGAAAAATCCAAAAGGCCTTGCCATCGGTTTTTTCAACGGAATGACTGCCAACACCTATGCCACGGTGAAGGATACAATCAGCGGTGAAAAAAGGAACATCCTGACCGAACCGTTTGCGAACTATAACATGCTGGTGTTTGAACAATCGCTAAAAAACAACTCGTATGTAAGCATTTTCAACACCAATGTCGTCCAGCCCAAAGAAAACTACTGTGCCAATGTAACAGGCGGTGATTTTCGCCTGATCAACAAATCCAACACCTATGGCATGGAAGGTCAAGTGATCGTCAGCCAGAAATATGCTCAAGGGATCACTCCCCAATATGGGTACAGTCATCATTTTGCTGCAGGCAAAACCAGTGGTAATTTTACATTTTCACTCGCAAATGACCTGAAAACGGACACCTATGACCCGAATGACATGGGATACCTTCAGCACAACAACGAAATTGAAAATGAGCTGGATCTGGAATACAACATCTATGATCCGTTCAGCATTTTCATTGAAATGCAGAACTCCCTCTATCTGGAGTATGGAACCCTCTATTCACCCCTGAAGTACACTGACTTTGGCATGGGGCAGCACACATTCGCTACCTTCAGGAACTATCTTAGCGTATCACTGGAAACTTACTATCGTCCCATTGATGAACATGACTACTATGAGCCCAGGGTTGAGGGCTGGTATTATGCACTTCCTCCTGTGTGGGCCATTTCAGGTTTTATTTCGCCTGACTACCGCAAACGTTTCATTGCAGATGTGGGAGGGGAATATTATCATACGAATCAGGATCACGAACGGGGGTATACACTGACCGTCTCGCCGCGCTTACGTATCAGCGATAAATTGTTCGTTTCCCTTTCGCTGGGCTACTCCATAGCGCTGAATGACAAAGGCTATGTTGCGGACAGCCTCAATCCCGGTAGCCAGGAGGTCATCATTTTTGGCAAACGGGATGTGACCAATGTAACGAATACCCTGTCAACGCGCTATATTTTCAACAATAAGATGTCGCTTGCCCTGAAGGTAAGGCATTACTGGCTTCTGGGAATCTATGAAGGCTTCTATGACCTCCAGCCCGACGGTCATCTGGTGGGCAATGATTATTCCTCCGACGAGGACTTCAGTTACAATGCATTCACCATTGACATGGCCTACAAATGGGAATTCTCGCCCGGCAGCGAAATTGCCATCGTCTGGAAAAATGCCATTGATCTTTTGGACACAAAGGACATCTATGAATCGTATTTTCAGAACCTCGATTGGACCCTTTCCTCTGCCGCCACCAACAGTCTCTCATTAAGAATTTTATATTATATTGATTCACAGTATTTTAAGAAAAAGAGAGTGATCCCGTAACAGGCAAATGTTATGTTACAGCTGCATTTCTGAAATACTTACATAAAAACTTGCATATCCCTCTGCATTTATCTATTTTGCATCCCCATTCACCTTCAACTGTTCAACCATGAAACAACGCTTCCTTTTCATTGTAGCAGCAGCCCTCCTGCTTTTAGGAATTAACAACGTAATCACGGCCAATGACAGGACTGCGGATGAAGCATTCATCCTTAATGAATATTCTGCATTTGCCCCTGATGTACCATCCTTACCCCAGGAGGAGGATTTCCTGTGTGCAGATGTGAACGAGGATGGCCTGGTCAACGTGCTGGACATCATCACCCTGGTCAACTACATCATGGGAGCCAGTCCCGATCCGTTTAACGAGGAGGCAGCGGACATCAATGCCGACAGTTTCATCAACGTGCTGGACATCATCGCCCTGGTGAACATCATCATGCAGGTGCCGGGGATCCCGTGCCCTTGTATCCCTTCGGTAACCTATGAAGGCCACATCTATAATACGGTGCAGATCGGGGACCAGTGCTGGCTCAGAGAGAACCTGAATGTAGGCATGATGGTCAATGGAAATATCAACCAGGCAAATAATGACATTCTGGAGAAGTTTTGCTATGATAATAATCCTGAAAATTGCGTTATCTATGGTGGACTTTATGAATGGCGGGAAGCATTGCAATATGTAACAGGAGAAGGTGCCCAGGGTATCTGCCCGGCAGGTTGGCATATTGCATCGGATGACGAATGGCAAATATTGGAGGGTACCATCGACAGTCAATATCCGGTTGGGGACCCAGAATGGGACAATACCGGCTTGCGTGGTCTTGATGCAGGAGGCAAGCTAAAGGAAACAGGTTCAACTCACTGGGACACGCCAAATACAGGAGCAACCAATGAGTGTGGATTTACAGGTCTTCCAGGCGGATCACAGTCAGGTAGCGGTTTTTTTAACAATATCAATGCGCAGGGGGTCTTTTGGACTTCTTCACAGCAAAACACAAATAGCGCAGTCGACAGGCGGCTGATCTATAACGATGCTGCCATCTTTCGGGACGCCGACAGCAAACAAAACGGGCTATCCGTGCGTTGCCTCATGGGCTGCTGGCCGGAACCCACACAATCCAATGCCGGCCCGGATCAGGTGGATGTACCCGGCACATCCACCACCCTGGCAGGAAATACTCCCACCTATGGCACAGGAGTATGGGCGATCGAAAACGGAACGGGTGGAACAATTGTTACTCCCGCAAGCCCGGCCAGTGAGTTTCAGGGTGTGGTTGGGAATGAGTACACACTTTCCTGGACGATTACAACGCAGTGCGGGAGTTCTGTGGATGAGGTAGTGATCAGCTTTGCTTCTGCCGGGTTTACCTGCGGGGATGATCTGGATTATGAAGGGCAGTCCTACACCACGGTTCTGATCGGTACGCAATGCTGGATGGCAGAGAACCTGAACGTCGGGGTCATGATCAACAGCACTTCAGGGGGATTTCTGCAAACGGACAATGATATCATTGAGCGATATTGTTACGAAAATGATATCACCTATTGTGATACATATGGCGGATTGTACGAATGGCCGGAAGCGATGCAATATATGGCAACAGAAGGCGCTCAGGGCATTTGTCCATCCGGCTGGCATATTCCAACCGACAATGAGTGGAAGATACTGGAGGGGACGGTTGATAGTGATTATGGGGTCGGGGATCCCGAGTGGGACAGGACGAGCTGGAGAGGAAGCGATGCAGGTGGCAATCTTAAAGAAGCAGGAACCGAACACTGGATTGATCCGAATGAGGGTGCCACCAATTCCAGCGGTTTCACAGGCCTTCCGGCAGGAAACCGCAGTTACCTCCGGCTGGGCTTCGAAATGCTGGGGTATTACAATTTCTTCTGGACTTCCTCGCAGGACGATGCCTACACTGCATGGACCCGATACCTGTACTTCAACTCCGCCTATTCATACCGGGAACCCGACTACAAGGATCTCGGATTTTCTGTGCGTTGCATCCAGGATCAGCTTGCGCCGTGAGCGCAGAGCGCGAAGGGTGAATTGATTAATTGAATTCCGCCCGCAGGCAGAACCGATGCGCCAAATGACGGTACCAAGAGGGTAAAGAGATCCCTCGTTGTGCTTTAGGATGACGGTGATCGTTGACATTAGACAGATCCCTCGTTTCACTCGGGATGACGGCTCGCGATAAATCAGAGCAGGCAGCGGTGCGGCACACATCTGAAAATTTACAATGGTGTGCCGCACCGCTGCCCTTAATACTCCTTGCGCGCCCGTCATCCCGAACGAAGTGAGGGACCTTTTTCTTATAATCCATCCATTCCGCTTATTGAAAAACTCCTGATATTCATACAGAAATCTGTATCGCTCATGAAATAAGTCCGCATATCAGTACCCTGTTTGTATAACCTATCGAATCTTTGTATATTTAACGCCTTGACAACCGAAATTCTTTCTCCTATGAAACGATTATACACTGTGATTATCCTGATAGCGGTAATGCTATTTGCCTTCACAAACAATGTACAGGCTTCTGTTCCAAGTGTGCCGGAGGATGAAATCCTGTGTGCGGATGTGAACGAGGATGGCCTGGTCAACGTGCTGGACATCATCACCCTGGTCAACTACATCATGGGAGCCAGTCCCGATCCGTTTAACGAGGAGGCAGCGGACATCAATGCCGACAGTTTCATCAACGTGCTGGACATCATCGCCCTGGTGAACATCATCATGCAGGTGCCGGGGATCCCGTGCCCTTGTATCCCTTCGGTAACCTATGAAGGCCACATCTATAATACGGTGCAGATCGGGGACCAGTGCTGGTTCAGAGAGAACCTGAACGTGGGCACAAAGATCAACAGCACGCAGGGCGGATTTCAGCAAACAGATAATGTAACCATTGAGAAGTACTGTTACAATAATGATGAAATGAACTGTAACACATATGGTGGCCTGTACGAGTGGCCGGAGGCAATGCAATATGTAACAACGGAAGGCGCACAGGGCATTTGTCCGACAGGCTGGCATATTCCCACGGATGGGGAGTTTACTGCATTGACTGATTATTTAGGGGGTTCATCCGTTGCTGGAGGGAAAATGAAATCCACGGGTACTATTGAGGATGGAACAGGCATTTGGCATGCACCTAATATAGAGGCCACCAATGAAAGTGGCTTCACAGGTCTTCCAGGAGGCTGCCGTGACTACTACGATGGGAGCTTCCTCAACCTTGGCTACACTGGTTTCTTCTGGTCTTCCTCGCAGTACGGTACAAACAGCGCGTGGGGCCCGAGCCTGAGCTACGACTACGCCGGGGTGGACCGGGACACTGACAGCAAGGACGTCGGGTATTCCATCCGTTGCCTCAAAGGCTGCTGGCCTCAGCCCTCCCAGGCTAATGCAGGACTGGATCAGCTGAATATGCCCGGCACCTCGATAACTCTGGCTGGGAACATACCTGAATATGGTACAGGACTATGGACGATCGTGAGTGGCACTTGCGGAACAATAGCTGATACCGCAAGCCCGGCCAGTGAGTTTCAGGGTGTGGCCGGGAATGAGTACACACTTTCCTGGGCGATCACAACGCAGTGCGGGAGTTCTGTGGATGAGGTAGTGATCAGCTTTGCTTCTGCCGGGTTTACCTGCGGGGATGATCTGGATTATGAAGGGCAGTCCTACACCACGGTTCTGATCGGTACGCAATGCTGGATGGCAGAGAACCTGAACGTCGGGGTCATGATCAACAGCACTTCAGGGGGATTTCTGCAAACGGACAATGATATCATTGAGCGATATTGTTACGAAAATGATATCACCTATTGTGATACATATGGCGGATTGTACGAATGGCCGGAAGCGATGCAATATATGGCAACAGAAGGCGCTCAGGGCATCTGCCCTGAAGGCTGGCACCTCCCGACGGATGGAGAATGGACTACTTTATCAGACTATTTGGGGGGGGCATCCGTTGCCGGAGGGAAAATGAAATCCACCGGTACGATTGAAGAGGGTACGGGCTTGTGGGATGCACCAAACACAGGTGCGACCAATATCAGCGGATTCACAGGTCTTCCGGGGGGCTACCGAGACGGCTATTATGGTATCTTCAACAGCCTCGGCGGCAGTGGTGGCTTCTGGTCTTCCTCGCAGTGGGAAACGTATGGCGGGTGGTACCGTGGGCTGAGCTACAGCCTCGCCGACTTGTACCGGTACATCTTTAACCAGAATTACGGATTTTCCATCCGCTGCCTCAAGGATCAGTGATAGGGCGATTACCGATTGCCGATTACCGATTGCCGATTGCCGATTGCCGATATTCGAAATGCCACAGGAAATAAATACCTTTTATCCTCCGATAATACCCGTTCCATGAATGATAATAAATCATCCCTTCCTTTTGCCCACGTGATCATTCCATTGCTGATTGCCCTGGCTGCATTGATTTTGGTTTCAAACCTGGACAGAAAATTCAGGAATCCGTTTTATATAAAAAAGGATACTTACCAGGGTGGTATTGTGGTCAGAGGAATTCCAATTCCTTTGGCTGTCAAGGGTCAGAAGCTCCCTCCGCTGACCGGGCAGCAAATTGAGGCGATCAGGGCTGAACTCGGCAAGGATGTAAAACTTGAAAATATTCAAAAAAACAAGAGATGGTATAAACACCCAGCCCTGAGGTCATTTCTCATTTTAGTCACCTGCCTGGGTTTTACAGTAACTTTTTTTGAATTAAAAGACTCCCTAAAACGAAACTTCGGATAAGTGGGATTGAATTTTATTAACCTGTAAAGGTAACATCTGGTATTAACTCAGTCAAGATACATCAGACCGAAGGGAAGCCTGGCAGTCAACACCTTTCTTCGAGCGGAAAACGGGATTCGAACCCGCGACCCTCAGCTTGGGAAGCTGATGCTCTGCCAACTGAGCTATTTCCGCATCCGGAGGACAAAAATAACAAAATTTTGTCTAAAACAATACTATTTCTTTCGAGCCTCAGATGTTTCTGTACCTGATATCGTAAAACCTTTGTGCACCTTCGTGAATCCTTCGTGTACTTAGTGGTTAAAATTAAAGTGACTTAACCACTATGGCGCTCAAAGGATCAATCAGAAAAATCTGGCATTCTTATACAGATTGACACAGTACCTCAGTAGAAAAATTTAATTAATTTTGAACTTCCGGACTTGCATTTTTTGATCCAATCAATTTGTTTTAAACATTAATATGGAATTTCATGAAAACACAAATTCTCCTCCTCCCCTTTTGCTTTTTGCTTTTTACTTTTTGCTCTTTGACCTCTACAGCCCAGGCTCCCCTGATGCGCTTCCCTGACATCCACCAGGATCAGATCGTCTTCGTCTCCGGCGAAGACATCTGGTCAGTACCCGCCACCGGCGGTATCGCACAGCGCCTTACGTTCCACAACGGCGAAGAACGCTTCCCGAAATTTTCGCCCGACGGATCCCTGATCACCTTTACAGGTTATTATGACGGCAACCCGGATGTGTACGTCATGAACCCTTACGGGGGAGAAATCACACGCGTCACCTGGCACCCTGGCTTCGATGAGGTGGTGGGCTGGCACCCGACAAAAAACAAGATCATCTATAAGGCTGCCAATGGCGACTATCCAGGATACACCAAGCTCTTCCTGGTATCCCCTGACGGCACGGGCACCGAGGAACTGATCCTCCACGAATCCGGGAACGGGTGTTTCTCATCCGACGGCAGCAAGATCGTCTACACAAAAGTCTCCACCGAAAACCGGACCTGGAAACGTTACCGCGGCGGACTGGCTCCTGATCTTTATATCTACGATTTCAAGACCAACGAAGACAGGAACATCACCAACTTCGAAGGAACCGACGGCCTGCCCATGTGGATCGGAGAAAAGATCTTTTTTAATTCTGACCGCTCACGGGCCTCAAACATCTGGAGCGTCGATCCCCGGACACTTGAAATGAAACAGCTTACCTTCCATACGGACTACGAGGTGCGGCGGCCAAGCGAAGGGGGAAACAAGATCGTGTATGAACTCGGCGGTAAACTCATGGTGCTGGACCTGACCACAGAAAAAACAAACGAGGTGCCTGTCCGGATCCTTGCCGATCTTCCGGAAGTACGACCGTATTTAAAAGATGTCAGGGATTTCATTACTGATGTCGCACTTTCTCCCAAAGGTGAACGTGCACTGATCGTTGCCAGAGGAGAAATATTTACGCTACCCGTTAAAGAGGGTGCGATCCGCAACCTGACACAGAGCAGCGGTGCCAGGGATAAAGATGCCGTGTGGTCACCCGATGGGAGTCAGATCGCCTATATTTCCGACAAAACAGGCGAGTACGAAATCTATGTCTCGGATCCCAAAGGGGAGAATGAGGCCATCAGGCTTACAACAAGCAAGAATGGATACCGGCATACGCTGAAATGGTCGCCCGACAGTAAAAAAATTGCCTACACAGATCAGACGCTGACACTCTATATTCTTGATGTTTCATCAAAACAGATCACAACCGTGGATAAGGCAGATTATGAAAATATTGATGTCAGCATTGATATGAAGCCCATCTACGATTTTTCGTGGTCGCCGGATTCACGGTACATCGCATACACGAAACGGGATGCCGACCTGGTCAACAAAATCCATATCTATACGCTGGAAACCAACGAGATACATTGTCTGAGCACCATGTACAACGACTTCCACCCTGTCTTTTCGCCCTGCGGAAAACACCTTTTCTTCATTTCCAACCGGCGGTTTGATCCGACTTATTGTGATTTTGAATGGCAGATGGTGTATAAAAGAGTCGCCGGGATTTACTGCCTGACGCTGGCAAAGGATGGAACGCCCCTGTTCCCGTTTGAAAGCGACGAAGCCCTGTCAGGAAAGACCGAGGCTGCCAAAAAAGATGAAGCTACTTCCGATAACCGTGTCGTCATTGATTTCGAAGGGCTCTACGACCGCATTGAAGCGCTCCCGGTTCCTGCCGGCAACTACCGCCGCCTGTCGGTGACGGATGAAGGTTTGTTATACCTCAACAGCGATAAGGGCGACTTTAACGAGTTTGAGTTCCGCGTTCCTGAAACCATGGATCTGTACCGGTTTGGTTTTGCCGACAAGGCTGAAACCTCTGTCATCAAGGAGATCAACAGGTACGAACTCTCTGCCGACGGCAAGAAGATCGTTTACCAGCAGGGCGATAAAGTCGGCATCCTGCCTGCAGGTGCATCGGATTCCAAGGGACAGCCCCTTGCGCTCGGCGATCTGAAGATGTGGCTGGATCCGGGATCGGAATGGAAACAGATCTTTAATGAAGCGTGGCGATATGAGAGGGATTATTATTATGAACCCAATATGCACGGCATTGACTGGGACCTGATGAAAGAACGGTACGGTAAGATGATGGAAAAAGCCACCTGCCGCCAGGATGTGGTCTTTATCATCGGGGAACTGATCAGCGAACTCAACACTTCCCACACCTATGTCTACGGGGGCGATGTGCAGCGTAAAGCCGACCGGGTCAGCGTGGGCCTGCTGGGAGCCGATTATGAAGCGGATGCCACCGCTGGAAGATACCGGTTTAAACGGATCCTGCGCGACGCCAACTGGTCATCCGAGGCGTTTCCACCGCTGGCACGCCCTGAAATCAACGTGAAAGAAGGTGATTACCTGCTTAGTGTCAACGGCACGGATGTGCTCACCAGCAAGAATATTTACAGTTATTTTCAGAATCTGGCCAACAAACAGGTGACCATCACGGTCAATGACAGACCGGTCATGGAGGGCGCCAGGACGTATGTCGTAAAACCGGTAGCTTCTGAGAACAACCTGCGTTACATGGCGTGGGTGGAAAACAACCGCAGGATCGTGAACGAAGTTTCCGGCGGCCAGATCGGCTATATGCATTTTCCTGACACTTATACAGGTACTGCCGTACAGTTCCCTGCATATTTTTATTCCCAGACGCAGAAAAAAGGGCTGATTATCGACGGCCGGTTCAACGGCGGAGGGCTTGATCCTGACATCTTTCTCAAACGGCTGAGGGCGCCCCACTCCTATTGGACGCGACGGTACTCCAGCGACCAAACCAGTCCTGCCTACAGTACAACGGCGCACATGGTCTGCCTGACCAACCGCCAGGCAGGGTCCGGTGGCGATGAACTTCCCTTTGAATTCCGGCAGTTTGGGATGGGACCGGTCATCGGCACCCGCACCTGGGGCGGACTGGTGGGCGTCTCGATGTTCATCCCCCTGATCGACGGCGGCGGAATGACGGCACCGGATTACCGGATCTACTCGCCTGAAGGCAAATGGGTTGTGGAAAATGTCGGCGTCACACCCGACATCATCATTGACCTTCATCCGGCAGAAGTTGCAAAGGGATACGACGCACAGCTTATGAAAGGAGTGGAAGTACTGCTGAAAAAGACCAAGGATGATCCCCGTCCCTGGCCAGGGCATGAGGCGTTTCCGGTGGATCGGTAAGATTGATTTAAGGAACAAAGGAACAGAGGATTTAATATTTTAGAAGCATTCCAAAATCAAAAACCCTTTGTTCCTTTGTTTCTTAAATCAGGAAATCCCGTTAAGAAGCTTCGCGTAGTCAGAAATATATTCTTCAATCCGTTTCCGTTTGTACTGCATGATGAACCTCGGATGCGGCAGCGGGTGAATGCGCTGGAACAGGCCCAGTTCCTCATTCAATTCCTTGATGAACCGGTAATTATCCCCTTCCCCGAGAACAATGCAATCCTCCGGATACCCGCAGATGGCGTGCTGCTGTAAGAAGGTGGTTTGTATGAAAGGTCGGACGGTGTTTTTCAGTTCACGGTCATCGTAATAGTTGTAATTCTTCCCTTCCTTTGTGAAACCCAGCGGGCAGATTGCCGTAAGGAAAAAACGGTGAAAGAATTTTACGGTTCCCCCGTACTGTTCAATGACCTTAAAAATGAAAGTAGAGGATAATTCCGGGCGTTTTTCGATCGGATTGGCAATTCCGCAGGCCACCTCCATGTTCACAGGATCGGTGAAGGAGATCCCTGTCACTCCGCCGCCGTATCGTCCCGGATTGATTCCCATTACGGGAATCCTGGCAGCGGTATCGTCATAGAATTTCCTGAAATAGGCATCTAAGAGTGGGATGATTTCAGGTTCCTGGTAAGGATTCAACACCGAAATGCCGTCAGGCAGGTCCGCAGGTGTTTGCAGTGACTCAAAAAACGGTACTATCTGATCAGCGAATGTGGTCATGTCTGAAAATATCTTCAAAGATACTACCCTATAGCAAATCACACCCAATTGAACAATGAAGACACCATATTCCAAAAATGAATTTGAATTAAAAAATAATATCTTTACACGCTTTTTCAAATCTCCCGGAATTATCACCTATGATCGCCATTGCGGACAGCGGAGCAACAAAGACCGATTGGGCTTTCATCAACCATAAAAATGAAGTCTCCCATGCCCAGACGCTTGGCTTTAATCCGTACTTCATCAAGACGGATGAAATCCGGGAAGAACTGGAGAAAAACCTGTATCCCTATGTCAATAAACATCTCGTAAAGGAAGTCTATTTTTACGGAGCCGGCTGTTCCACACCGACCAACTGCGATATTGTCCATTCTGCACTGGAGGACTTCTTCTTTAACGCACATATCGATGTGGACCATGATCTCCTGGGAGCCGCCAGGGCACTGCTCGGCAAAGAAAAAGGGATCGTATGCATTCTTGGAACAGGTTCAAACTCATGCAGCTACAATGGTATTTTCATCACAGAGAACGTAAATTCCCTCGGGTATGTTCTGGCAGATGAGGGAAGCGGAGCCTATCTTGGCAAACAGCTGGTCCGCGATTTCTACCTGAATGAGCTTCCAGCCGATTTAAAAGAAGCATTTGATAAAAAGTACAATTACAGCCTTGAGAATATTTTGAACGCCATCTATAACCGCCCCTATCCCAACCGGTTTCTTGCTTCATTTTCCTATTTTCTGAGTGCGAACCTTCAGCACGAGTACATCCAAAACCTGATCCGGAATGCATTCAGGGCTTTTTTCATCCACCAGGTCACGAAATATAAGGGATACAAGGAACTGCCTGTCAGGGCCCTGGGTAGCGTGGCCTGGCATTACAGGGAATTCCTGATCCAAGCGGCAGAGGAATTCGGAATACACATGGATAAGATACTGCAGCAACCCATTGACGGTCTGATCGAATATCACAGACCTTTTTCTTCAATGTAATTTCAGCGGGTTAATCCTCCTGACCAGGGGTAAGCTGCCGGCTGATCAGTTCGATCATTTCGGAAAAGCGGTCAGGATGCAGCCAGTGGATGGTGTGATCCCGTTTGAACCACGTCAGCTGGCGCTTGGCGTACTTTCTCGAATGTGTTTTAATATCCTCCACGGCTTCCTCAAGGGTGACCTTTCCGTCGAAATGCTCAAAAAGTTCCTTATATCCAACGGTGTTCAATGCATTCAGATGCCGGCAAGGAACCAGGGATCTGGCTTCCTCCACCAGGCCATTCGCCATCATCTGGTCAACCCGTTCGTTGATCCTTTGATAAAGCTGATCCCTGGGCAGATCAAGCCCTATCTGTAAAATTTTGAAATTCCGTTCTTTGGGCTGATTCACCCGTTGCGATGAATAGGACCTGCCGGTCACCAGGCAGATCTCAATGGCTCTCAGGAGTCTCTTGGGGTTGTTCTTATCAACGGCATCATAGTATTCAGGATCCAGTTCCTGCAGCATTTTCTGCAGGGCGCCAATGCCCTCCCCTGACCATTTTGCTTTTAGTTGCTCTCTCACGACCGGATCAGGGTCAGGCAGATCATCGATCCCCCTGATAACGGCACCAACGTACAATCCGGATCCACCCGTCATAACGACGATCGGGTGATCCCGAAAAAGCTTTTCCAGCAGCTGAAGAACTTTTTTTTCAAAGCGATATACATTATAGTCATCGTGAACGGAGAGGTGCCCGATGAAATGATGTGGGGCCAGGGATAATTCCGCATCGGAGGGAACGGCAGTCCCAATTCTCATTTCGCGGTAAAACTGGCGCGAGTCGGACGAAATGATCTCGGTCTGAAAATGTCGTGCAGCCCTAATGGCGAAGGCTGTTTTGCCGACCGCAGTTGGACCTACAATGACAAGCAACAGATGATGAGTGGAGGGGGATCCGGGATCAGCCAGCACCCGGATCATTCTTCAATAAAGGTTTCAAAGCCTTCGCTGGTGGATTCCTCATCGTTAAGCATCTCTTCAAATTCCTTCAGAAGTTCATCTTCATCCACTTCCGCTATCACCATATCTTCATCGGTTATTTTTTTTGCCTGCAGGGTTCCTTCGCTTTTAACGCACACGGGATATTCAGTGTTTGCGTCGGCGGGTACGACCTTCATCAGTTCAATGAACAGGGATGACTGGTTCAGAATGTCATATTCATAAAGGATACGCTGATGAGGATCATCAATGTAATCTTTGATCACCGACTCTTCCATAATGGTGATCGGGATATGATAGAATTCCTCATCCTCATCATCCGTTCCATCTTCTATGCGGTCCTCCATGTCGATGAGGGTGATTTCTTTAAGCTTATTCCAGCGCCTGTCGCAAATGAAAAAAGATGCAAGCTCCTTGCCATCAAGTTGAACGCTCTCACGGATCACATCATGAAACTCCTTGAAGGTCTGAATCGCCCTGATGTCGATATCCCTTACAAACTTATCGTTTTCATCGCTCAAAAGTCGAAATCTGTAAGCGTGCATGGCTCTTTTTGGTTTAAAAAATCCACTGCAAAAATAACGATATTCCTAACAGAAATTACTTTTGGGGGTAGATGCCAATTTTTTTACCCTCGGTGACCATCAACTCATAGGCTGCCTCAAATTCATTGGGGATGATCCCGTCAAGTATGGCTTCCCGTATGGCATTTTTAATGATCCCAACTTCACGGCCGGGACCGATCCCAAAGGTCGTCATGATCAATTCCCCTGAAATGGGAGGTTGCCAGTTCCGGATCCGGTCCTTCTCCTCCACTTCTTTTAATTTTTCCCGAACCAACAGAAAATTTCTCAGGTATTTTTTTACTTTTTCCTGATTTTTTGAGGTAATGTCAGCTTCGCACAGAAGCATCAGATCATCAATTTCATCGCCTGCATCAAAGAGCAGCCTTCGCACCGCAGAATCCGTCACAGCGTCCTCGGCAAGCACCTGGGGACGCAGGTGCAACAAAACCAGTTTTTTGACATATTTCATCTTTTCATTCAGCGGCAGCCTGAGCCTGGTAAAGATCTGGGGAACCATTTTGGAACCCAAAAAGTCGTGCCCGTAAAACGTCCACCCCAGCTGAGGATCATATTTTTTGGTGAGGGGTTTCGCGATGTCGTGCAGCAGAGCTGCCCATCGAAGCCAGAGGTTATCGGTTTTGGCTGCCAGGTTATCCACAACCTGCAACGTATGAAGAAAGTTATCCTTATGTCCTCTTCCATCCACCATCTCAACTCCTTTCAGGGCCACCAGCTGAGGGAAAAATATTTCCAGGAGACCCGTCTCAAACAACGGCAAAAGTCCCTTCGATGGCTTATCAACCTGCATGATCTTATTGAATTCATCCATGACACGCTCCGTGGAAACGATCTGTAACCGTTCCCTGTTGCGGGGAATGGCCACGTACGTTTCGGGGGAAACCCTGAAATCAAGCTGTGCGGCAAACCTGACCGCCCTCATCATGCGCAGGGGATCATCCGAAAATGTTATGTCCGGGTCAAGGGGTGTGCGCAGGATTTTCTTATCCAGATCGTATAACCCGTTGAAAGGATCGATCAGCCTGCCAAAATCATCTTTGTTCAGGCTGACGGACAGCGCATTGACTGTAAAGTCCCGCCTGTTCTGATCATCCTGCAGGGTACCGTTCTCAACCAGGGGTTTCCTGGAATCCAGGCGATAGGATTCCCGGCGTGCCCCAACAAACTCCAGTTGCCACAACTCATCACCCTCCTTATAGATCACCGAAGCGGTCCCGAAATTTTTGAAGACACTTACCTGAACGTTTCCCTTCAATGATCCGGCAACGCGTTCAGCCAGTTCAATCCCGCTGCCCAGCACCACGACATCCACATCTTTTGAAGGACGGTTCAAAAGGGCATCCCTGACAAAACCGCCGACTACATAGGCCGGAACGTTCAAATCCCGGGCAGCCTGAGCAATGGTATCAAAAACCGTATGGGAAAGGTACTGTTTCACCCTTGCGAATTTGATGCAAAGGTAGCAATTTGAAAGCGAACCTTTGGCTATGTTGTCCGAGAGTTGTAATTTTGCGACCTAAATAGCTACAAGCTACAGGTTCCAAGCTTCAATCTTTTAATTGACAATCTGTAGCTTGTAGCTTGCAGCCACATTTCAACTTAGTAATTACAAACAAAAAAACCTATGTCAACACGAACAATCGTAGCTTTACCCGGGGATGGGATCGGGAAGATCGTTTTGAACGAAGCAATAAGGGTTCTGGATGCATCCGGATTCAAAGCAAATTATGTCCATGGCGATATCGGATGGGAATTTTGGTGCAAAGAGGGAAATCCTTTGCCCGAAAGAACATTGAAGTTGCTTGAACAGCACAGGATTGCTCTCTTTGGAGCCATCACTTCCAAACCAAAGGACAAAGCTGCAGCCGAACTTTCCCCGGAACTTCAGGGGAAAGGATTCACCTATTACAGCCCGATCGTTTCCATGCGGCAGCATTTCGACCTGGACATCTGCATGAGGCCGTGCCGCACGTTCAAGGGAAACCCGCTCAATTTCATCCGCCGGGGACCCGGTAATGCGATTCAGGAACCATTCATTGATACGATGATCTTCCGGCAGAATACGGAAGGATTGTACGGTGGCGTGGAATGGACCAATCCTCCTGATAGCGTGTATGATGCCCTGATGACTCACGCCAAATTCAGGGCAAATTTTGCCTGGTGCCCACGGCCTGAACTTGCAGTCTCCACCCGGATCTTTACGCGAAAATATACGACGCGGATCGTCAAAGCGGGTTTTGAATATGCCAAGTCAAAGGGATTCAAAACAGTGACGGTTTGCGAAAAGCCAAATGTGATCCGGGAAACCTCTGGCATGATGCTGAAAATTGCCCAGGAAATGGCCAGGAATGAGTATCCTGACATCCGGGTCCAGGATGTGAACATTGACGCGCAAATGATGTGGCTGACCAAGAATCCTGAAGATTTCAACGTGATCATTGCAGGCAACATGTTCGGTGACATTGTTTCGGACGGCTTCGCCGGTTTGGTGGGAGGCCTTGGATTTGCCTGCAGCGCGAATATCGGACCTGAAGTGGCTGTTTTTGAACCAACCCACGGCTCAGCTCCCAAATATGCCGGATACGAGGTTTCCATCGTCAATCCCATTGCCATGATCCTCTCCTGCTGCATGATGCTCGATCATATCGGCGAGGCTGAAACAGCAACGCGCATCAGAAATGCCGTCGCAGCCGTTATTGAAGAAGGAAAGGTGAAAGCGTACGACATGCTCAAACTGAAGGGCAGCCCCGATGTCATCCATCAGGGTGCAGCCTCCACAATCCAGATGACCGACGCAGTGATCGCGAAACTGAGATAAGTCAGCAGTCGGCAGTCAGCAGTCAGCAATAGAGCAATAGAACAATTGAACGATGCTCAACTATCTAACTATTAAACAATTTATCAATGAACATCTACGATTTATGGCCTGAACTCAACTGGATTCAGGATAAGGAACTCAGGGACAAAACAGCCCGGACCTGGGAACTGGCCCTGGAAAAAAGTGTGCTTACCCCGGAAGATCTAAACCGCATTCCCTTCACACTGCTCTGCGGGCCCGATCTGAAGGTAACCTTCATGGACCACAAGCGTTCCGTGGTTCATATTGCCCGGACAGCTGGAGAAAAAATGAACGAATTTTACAAAGATGACCTCCCTGTCAACATGGATGTGCTGATCGCAGGTGCCATTCTTGCTGATGTCGGAAAGTTACTGGAATACACCCTTGATAAAAATGGCGCTGCAGTTCAGGGCAGCTACGGAAAATATCTCCGGCATCCTTTTTCAGGAGTTTCACTGGCCGAACAGTGCGGCGTACCGGCAGAAGTCTGTCACATCATAGCGACGCATGCACACGAGGGCGACCTGGTCAAGCGCTCGACCGAGGCTTACGTGGTGCACCATTCGGATTTTATGACGTTTCTGCCGTTCAAGGAAAGACTCAAAATCTAAAATCCTAAATCACAACCGCCAAATCCCAGACAAAACCCAAATCCCAAATTTCCAATCATCAAGAACAGAAAATAATGGGTAGAACATCTCCTGGACGTTCTAACAATTTCTCAATTTAACAGTTTAACGATTTGACAATTTGACAATTTGACAGTTTAACAATTTGATAAAATGAACCTCATCGAAAAAATTATCGCGAACCATTCGAAATACGACACCGTGAAACCAGGCGATATAGTGGATATTGAGCTTGACGTGCGGGCAGCAAGGGACTTTGGTGGCGCCAATGTGGTGAAGAACATCGTGGATCATCAACTGTCCATCCACGATCCGTCAAAGACATTTTTCACCTTCGACTGCAACCCGACCGGATCCGATCAGAAATACGCCCAGAACCAGCAGATCTGCCGGTTATTTGCACGGGAGAACGGGATCAGGGTGTACGACATCGACAAGGGAATCGGGACACATATTCTCATGCATGAGGGGCTGGCCTATTCAGGATCCACAGCCGTTACGACCGACTCGCACGCCAATATCCTCGGTGCAGTTGGAGCGTTTGGTCAGGGGATGGGTGATCAGGACATTGCAGCTGCCTGGGCAAAGGGCAAGGTCTGGTTCAAAGTTCCCCCTTCGGTCAGGATCGATCTGAACGGGAAGCGACCTGAAGGACTGAGTGCCAAAGACATCGTCCTCAATTTACTCAATGTATTCGGCGCCAATAAGTTACTGGGTTACTCCATTGAGATCTATGGCGAAGAAGTCGACAAACTGACGCTGGACGAACGGGTAACCATTGCTTCAATGGCCACGGAAATGGGAGCCATCATCATCCTTTTCACACCTTCACCCGAGATTCTGGAATACAGTTCACAAAAAGCCGGCAAAAAAATCGTGCTGATCAAGGCTGATCCGGATGCCCATTATGAACAGACCTTCGAACTTGACCTGGAAAAATTTGTTCCCCGTGTTTCAAGACCAGGAAAACCACACGATACGGTTGACATCCGGGAAGTTAAAAAAACACGCATCGATTCAGCCTTCATCGGAAGCTGCACGAACGGCCGTATGGAGGACCTGAGAAAAGCGGCTTCCCTTTTGAAAGGCAAAAAGGTTGCCCCGGGTGTCGTGCTGAAGATCGTTCCCGCGACGGACGAGATCTGGCAGCAGTGTCTGAGCGAAGGCATCATCGAAGTGTTCAAGGAGTCAGGAGCCCTGATTTCCAATGCCGGATGTGCCGGATGTGCTGCCGGGCAGGTTGGACAAAACGGGCCCGGGGAAGTGACCCTGAGCACCGGAAACCGGAATTTTCCTGGCAAACAGGGAAAAGGCGAAGTATACCTGGCCTCCCCGGAAGTTGTGGCAGCTTCGGCCATAGCCGGATATATTACAACACCTGACGATATACCTGATCAACCAATGATCTATACCCCCGGGAAAAAAGCAGAACAGAAGCCAGCTTTCACTGCCAGTGCCACGTCAGCGGAACACAAACCCACCGTTGTTGAAGGGAAAGCCTGGTTTATCAAAAAAGATGACATTGATACCGATATGATCTTCCATAACCGTTACCTTACCATCACCAATGTCAGCGAAATGGGACAGTATACTTTTGACAACCTGAAAGGCTATGAGGATTTTGCCAAAAAAGCTAAAGCCGGTGATATCGTGGTAGTTCAGAAGAATTTCGGCAGCGGGTCCTCACGCCAGCAGGCCGTAGACTGCTTCCTTTCGCTTGGGATACAGGCCATTCTTGCTGAATCGTTCGGGGCCATTTATGAAAGAAACGCCATCAATGCAGCACTTCCGATCATGACCTACCGCTCAGTGCAACCCATTGACCTGGAAGACGGTGACATTCTCAGGCTGAATTTCGAAACCGGGGAAGTTACGAATGTAACGAAAGGGAAGTCGATGATGGCCGACAAATTCTCAGAGGTCCAGCTGGAAATCTATCAAAACGGCGGTCTGTTCTAGTTCAGTTTGATGTTCCCGCTTTTTTTATCCGGTTCATTCCCGAACCTGGTGGTGATGGAGATATACCCCGGATAGACGATTTCACGCGATCCAACCATAATGGTGGGCTTTGCTTTTACCGTAATGCGCGTGGGCTCCCCTCCCAGTCCGGCAAGATTGAATCCAAAATTGATGATCGTTTCGGCAGATTTTCCGGACAGAACTTTCTTCAGGTCCATGTTCATCTTCAGGGGGATCACGGATACTCCACCATTGCCGGGAATTTGAATCTTTTCCGACATGACTCCCTGCAGCATTTCAATATCGTCAATGAACAGGATCCAGTCAAGGCGGTTCATGGCGGCCAGCTGATCATTCGGGTTTTTGGCTTCGATGTTCAGTGTGAAGTTCAGGGGCAATTGTCCGCCAGCCAAGGCAGCGGTAATGATGCCGGCATCGATCAGTCCCAGGTCGGAGATCGATTTGATTTCCTGAATGTTGACTCCCGCAAGCGTCAGTTGCTGAACCGATTTCAATCTGAAGTCGCATTTGGCCAGCGTGGCCATCTGGCCGACTTGTTCAAAAAGTCCGCACGAACTGAAAAACAGGGCCAATCCCGTCATAAGGATCAGACCGCGATGAGAGAAGCTGTTGATTTTCATTGAAATTTAAGTTGAAGCGACAAAATTAACATTTTAACCTGAGCCGTTCTGAACCGGTGGCAGAAAAAAATACATCTGCTCTGCCTCCCTGGCCATCCATTGCCTGGCTCTGGTCACCGGCAGCAACGAATCACTGAATGCTGCCTCCATGGCCAACCAGTTGAGTGCCTCGCGAAACCACCTGACCAAAATCCTGCATCAACTGGTGAAACATCACTACCTTTGCCCCACAAGATGACCCCGAGGCAAATTTACTCAGTGCTATCATCGTGCACTTAAACATACCAATATGTTGAATAACCAAAAATACCTGCAAATAATTACACATAACCATTGCTAACCATTAATCACGCACTAACATGACCGAAAATCCATTCTCCTCCTCCACCGTTTTCAAGCTGGCTGAATCCGTCATTTACGCAGATTCAAGTATCGTCAGCAAATCGGTAATCAAGAAAAACACAGGGAACATTTCTTTGTTTGCATTCGCCAAAAACGAAGGACTCAGTGAACACACCGCACCATTTGATGCGATGGTCTATGTTTTTGATGGCAAGGCCGAGATCATCATCAACCAGGTTTCGCATTACGTCTCCGCAGGAGAACTGATCATCATGCCTGCCAACATACCCCACGCCGTGAAAGCTTTCGAAAATTTCAAAATGATGCTGGTGATGATAAAATAGTCAGCAGTCAGCAGTCAGCAATACAATTTCACAATTAAGTAATAAAAAACAGTGAACAGGTGAGCATTACCAGCGGATGACATGGGTAGCACGCTGGCACACATCTTATTCAGAATGAGTTTAAATTTTAGAAAATTCTTGCTGCTATTGGATTTCAGTTTTAATTTCGGGCTTTGCTAACCTGGAAACCTGCATTTATGGGAAGTATCTTCCGATGGTTGCTTCCGCCCCGGTCCTGGAGAGTTCCGGTGATTATCCTTCTGGGAATCATGACAGGTTTCATCGCCCTGTTGTTTCATATTTCAAGGGCCGGTTCCTACCTGACCAATGATCCCTCTGCGTGTGTGAACTGCCATATCATGTCACCCTATTACGCCACCTGGAGTCACAGCTCCCACAGGGAAGCCGCCACCTGCAATGAATGTCACGTGCCCCATAATAACCTTGCCAATGCCTACTACTTCAAGGCGAAGGATGGCCTGCGCCATGCCACCATCTTTACGCTGAGAAATGAACCTCAGGTGATCTTTATCCTGGAACCAGGCAAGAAGGTCGTCCAGGGCAATTGCATCCAATGTCATGAAAAATTACTGACGGAAACCAAATGTCTGGGAAATGGCAAAGAATGCGGCAGCGAACGGTTATGCTGGGAGTGCCACAGGGAAGTGCCACACGGACGAGTGAACAGCCTGTCGAGCGTACCTTTTGCACCCGTACCGCGACCCACTTCGGTTGTTGCACCCAGGCTGGCAAAATAAACAAACGATTCATATGGTAACATACTTATACTTGAACCTATGAAATCCATCACGGAACACATCGCTCAAAAGCCCTGGCTGGGCTGGCTCATTTTCCTGCTTACCATGGTGGTCGTGTTTATTCTTGGTATACTGGCATCTTCCATTGTTGAGCGGCGCTCAGAAGCTGTCCTGATGGATAAACCAAAGGTGGAGGTGAGCCAGTGGGAAGCAAGAAATGAGATCTGGGGGCAGAACTACCCGCGGGAGTACCAGAGCTACCTTCAAACAGCAGATACCGCTTTTCGAAGCGTTTATGGAGGGAGTGCGATGATCGACATGCTGGAATCGGACCCCAAGCTGGTCGTCCTGTGGGCAGGATATACATTTTCAAGGGATTACAGCCAGGGGCGGGGGCATTTTTATTCCGTGACCGACATACACCGTACACTCAGGACCGGTGCCCCGATGGGTCCTGATGAAGGACCGCAGCCAAATACCTGCTGGGCATGTAAAAGCCCGGATGTGCCGCGCGTAATGCACCAGACAGGCGTAGCTGAATTCTACAGGGGCAAATGGGCCTCAAGGGGTAACCAGATCATGAATCCCATTGGTTGCGCCGACTGCCACGATGCTGCCACGCAAAATCTTCGGATCAGTCGTCCAGCCCTCATCGAAGCCTTTGAAAGACAGGGAAAAGACATCCGCACCGTCAGCCACCAGGAATTGCGAAGCCTGGTGTGTGCCCAGTGCCACGTGGAATATTATTTCAAAGGGGATGATAAATACCTGACATTTCCCTGGGATAAGGGATCTACCGCAGACGAAATCGAAACATATTACGATTCCTATGAATTTACGGACTGGACACATGCCCTGAGCAAAACACCAATGCTGAAAGCTCAACATCCTGATTATGAATTATTTATGACAGGGATTCATTATGAAAGGGGCGTTGCCTGTGCCGATTGCCATATGCCTTATCAAAATGAAGGGGGACAAAAATTCACGGATCATCATATTCAAAGTCCGCTGAATAACATTTCAAATTCCTGCCAGGTCTGCCACCGGGAAAGTGAAAAAACACTCTATGATAATGTCTATGTACGACAGAAGAAAACGCTGGATATCAGGGATAAAGTGGAAGAAAACATCTGTCGTGCCCACGTCGAAGCAAAAGCCGCCTGGGATGCTGGTGCCACAACCGAAGAAATGAAACCTGTTTTGACACTTATCCGGCATGCTCAGTGGAGATGGGATTATGTCGCCGCCAGCCATGGAGGTTCGTTTCACTCACCGGTTGAAAGCCTGAGGCTGCTGGGCACATCCATGGACAAAGCCCAGGAAGCCCGTATTCTGCTTTCACGTATCCTGGCAGGTCACGGAGTCACACAACCTGTCGTCTTCCCTGATATTTCAACGAAAGAAAAAGCCCAGATATTCATAGGTCTGGAAATGAATAGTTTACGCGAAGATAAACAAAAATTTCTCGACCAGATTGTGCCTAAATGGATGGAAGAATACCGTAATCAGTTTTAAAATGCTCGTTATTGAACGGCTGGAAGCAGATCCCTGGTTTAATCTGGCCGCAGAGGAGTATATTTTCAGAAACTATCATGAGGATGTCCTGATGCTCTGGCGGAACGCACCCGCCGTGATCATTGGAAAACACCAGAATCCCTACCGGGAAGTCAACCTTGCCTTCACCAGGGATCACCATCTGCCTGTCATCCGCAGGATCTCCGGAGGCGGTGCGGTCTACCATGATGCCGGGAACATCAATTATACATTCATCCGGTCAGAACAATCCGGTGATCTGGTCAATTACGGGTTGTTCCTGCAACCTGTGATGGCCATTCTGAACAGCTGGCAGATCCCGTGTGAACTGTCCGGCAAAAGCGATTTGATGATCCAAAACCGGAAGATTTCAGGCAACGCACAACATGTTTTTAAAAACCGGATCCTTCAGCATGGCACATTACTCTACGCCTCCAACCTGGAGGAACTGGGCAAGGCATTGACCAAGGGGGGATCAGCATACAGAGACCGGTCCATACGGTCCAACCTGGCTCCGGTGACCAATATCAGCAATTTCATCACCAATCCTCCTTCAGTCGTGCATTTCCAGGAGCAGCTTTCCGCTGAACTCATAAAGGTCTTCTCCCCTGCCACCAGGATCCGTTTGAGCAACCACGACAAAAAAAGCATCTGGTCACTTGCGGAGAAAAAATACAGAACCTGGGAATGGAACTTCGGATACGCACCCCCTTATCGTTTTAGATCAACACTATCAATTGAAGGAAAGCAAATAAAAATTGACCTTTCGGTCAAAAACGGGATCATTCAGAAAATCCATATCTTTGATTCCCCGCAGGCTGCTGGCTGGGTGTCTCTTTTGACGAAAGCGGAAGGCATCAGGCATGAAGAAAATACCATCCGGCAATACCTTGATGCCAATCCTGGTCTGGCAGCTGAACTTGGGATGCCATCCCAGGACATATGCCGGGCGTTGTTTTGATTCAATCTTGTGCCGATGGATAAGGAGAAGCTGACATTTCCTCTAAAGGTACTGAAGGATTCACTAGAGGGAGATTTGTTCCTGGAGGAGCCCTACCGGCTGCTCTATGCAACGGATGCATCGGCATACCGGGAAGTTCCGCTGGCAGTGGCAAGACCAAAAAACAAGGATGACATCCGCAAGCTGATCCACTTCGCCCGGCAACACCATACATCCATCATACCGCGCACAGCCGGAACATCCCTGGCAGGACAGGTGGTCGGTGGCGGGATTGTGGTGGATGTGTCGCGCTACATGACACGGATCCTCGAACTGAATACGGCTGAAAGGTGGGTTCGCGTTGAACCAGGGGTCGTTCTGGATGAACTGAATAAATCCCTCGAACCCCATAACCTGTTCTTTGGCCCGGAAACATCAACATCAAACCGTTGCATGATCGGGGGAATGGTCGGAAATAACGCCTGTGGGGCCCATTCACTGATCTATGGAAGCACACGGGATCACACGCTTGAAGTGCAGGCACTTTTAAGTGACGGCACTGATGTATGCTTTAAACAGCTTAACAAGAAGGAATTTTCAGAAAAGTGTAACGGATCTGCACTTGAAAACCGGATCTATCAGCATATCCGCCAAATCCTGAGTGAACCTGACAACCAGAAAGAGATCCGTGAACAGTATCCTGATCCGGTAATAAAAAGAAGGAACACGGGATATGCAATTGATCTTCTTCTTGAAACAGAACCATTTACAATAAACGGACCTCCATTCAACTTTTGCCGCTTACTTGCAGGCTCTGAAGGCACGCTGGCATTCACCACGGAAATCAAGCTTAACCTTGTTCCTCTTCCTCCAAAGAACAAAGGCTTGCTTTGCATCCATTTTCACAGCCTGGAAGAGGCCTTCCAGGCCAACCTGATCGCCCTTTCATACAAACCGGGAGCCATTGAACTGATGGATCATCATATCCTGGAACAAACTAAAAGCAACCTCGAACAACGAAAAAACCGTTTTTTCATTCAGGGGAATCCGGCGGCTGTTCTCATCGTTGAATTTGCCCGTGAATCAAAAGATGAAATCACCGGTCTTGCCGAACAGCTGAAAAATGAACTGCAGCAGGCCGGATACGGCTTTCATTATCCTTTGCTGTTTGGAAGCGACATTCCAAAAGTATGGGGGCTCCGAAAAGCGGGGCTGGGTTTGCTGACAAACATTCCGGGCGATGCCAAGCCGGTATCGGTCATCGAGGACACTGCAGTCCGCCCGGCTGACCTGCCAGCCTATCTGAAGGATTTCCGGGAAATAATGGAGAAGCACCATACAAATTGCGTTTACCATGCCCACATTGCCACCGGAGAACTTCATCTCCGTCCTGTTTTGAATCTGAAATTAAAGGAGGATGTGGAACGCTTCCATTCCATTGCACTGGATACAGCCCGGCTGGTTAAAAAGTACCGGGGATCGTTCAGCGGCGAGCATGGCGATGGAAGGGTCCGGGGAGAATTCATCCCTCTGATGGTGGGTGCAAGGAATTTTGAATTGCTGAAATCCATCAAAAGAACCTGGGATCCTGAACAGATCTTCAATCCAGGTAAAATTACCGATACGCCACCGATGAAAACCGGGTTGCGCTACACACCCGGACAGGTCACCCGGCAAATCCCGACATTCTTTGACTTTTCCGACACTTTGGGAATTCTCAGGGCGGTGGAACAGTGCAATGGTTCGGGCGACTGCAGGAAATCCGAACGGATCGGCGGTGTGATGTGCCCCAGCTATATGGCCACCAGGGATGAAAATGCAACCACAAGGGCCAGGGCAAACATCCTGAGGGAATTCCTGACTCATTCACCAAAAAGCAATCCGTTCAACCATCCTGAGATCCGCGACATTCTGGACCTTTGCCTTTCGTGTAAAGGCTGTAAGGCAGAATGTCCTTCCAGCGTGGATATGGCCACGTACAAGGCTGAATTCCTGCAGCAGTACTACGCATCCAACAAGATCCCTCTGCGGACACAAATCGTGGCAGGCATTGGCAGGATCAACCGCGTGTTTTCACATGTTCCGGGGATTTACAATGCGTTCATCAGGAACAGGTTTTTCTCCGGATTCCTTAAAAGAATTCTTGGGTTTGCGCCCGGTCGCTCTCTTCCCATGCTCCACAAAACCACACTGACGGGATGGTACCGAAAAAATTCTAAACGGTTATCTCCTTCTGCCCCTTTGAACGGAACGGTTTATCTGTTTGCCGATGAGTTTACCGAATTCAACGATACGGAAACCGGGATCAAAGCACTCAAATTATTGACAAGGCTTGGTTACCAGGTAATCATCCCGCGTCACACCGAAAGTGGCAGGGCAATGTTGTCAAAGGGACTGGTATGCCGGGCAAAGAAAATTGCTGAAAAAAACGTTGGATTGCTGCACGAACGGATATCCGGCGAAGCGCCTCTGGTGGGTATTGAACCCTCCTGCATCCTCACCTTCAGGGACGAATACCCGCGGCTTGTCGGCGACGGACTGAAGCCTCGTGCTGCTGCACTTGCAAAGAACACCCTGCTCTTTGAGGAGTTCTTCATCCAGGAGGTTCAAAAAGGAAAGATAACGCCCATGCAATTTACAAAAGATAAAAAAACGATCAAACTGCACGGGCACTGTCACCAGAAAGCGCTTGCATCAACAGCTCCGACACTTGAAATGCTCTCATTCCCTGTTAATTACACCGTGGAAGAAATTCCGTCCGGATGCTGCGGAATGGCCGGTTCTTTTGGTTTCGAAAAGGAACATTACGATCTATCGATGCGCATCGGGGAACTGGTGTTGTTCCCGGCTGTAAGAGCCTGTCCGCCGGATACCCTCATCGCCGCGCCCGGAACCAGTTGCAGGCATCAAATCCTGGAAGGAACCGGAAGAAAAGCCCATCATCCCATTGAGATCCTTTATGACGCCCTTGCCTAAAAAAAATCCCGCGGGGTACGCGGGATTTTTTCAGGAGGTTAACTTAGGTCGTTTTGTAATTTTTCCTTTTTGACCTTATCTTTCTTCTCGGTTTCCTCCAGGTTTGATTTGAGTGTAGCCAGCGCTTCGATATCACCAAGGGTTGTTTTTTCAAGTGTATCCTGCAGCTTCTTCACCACCCGTTTGGCAGACCTTGCTTCCGTTTTGGCCGGGTCAGTCGTTTTGGACTTCTCAGTTACCTGGGCATCCTGATAAACCCTGGTGTGAGAAAGGATGATCTTCTTGTTGTCCTTTGAGAATTCGATCACCTTGAACTCCAGTGACTCATCAACGTGCAATCCCGAACCATCCTCTTTTGTGGAATGCCTCATCGGGCAGAATCCCTCAACGCCGTAAGGCAGGGAAATAATGAATCCCTTATCGGAGGCGCTGATGATGGTTCCTTTGTGAATGCTTCCCACCTGGAAGATTGATTCAAACACGTCCCATGGATTCTCTTCAAGCTGTTTGTGGCCAAGGCTCAGCCTGCGGTTTTCAACATCCACATCCAGCACGACCACTTCAATTTCTTCCCCGATTTTGGTAAACTCAGCAGGATGTTTGATTTTCTTTGACCAGGAAAGATCGGAAATGTGGATCAGTCCATCCACTCCTTCCTCCAGCTCAACAAAAATCCCAAAGTTGGTGAAATTCCTCACAATGGCCTTATGCCTGGAATTGACAGGGTATTTTTCCATGATATTGGCCCAGGGATCAGGAATGAGCTGTTTGATACCCAACGACATTTTCCGTTCGTCGCGGTCAAGTGTCAGAATGATGGCTTCAACTTCGTTGCCGACCTTCAGAAAATCATGAGCGGTGCGAAGGTGCTGCGACCAGGACATTTCGGAAACATGGATCAGCCCTTCCACTCCCGGAGCAATCTCCACAAAAGCGCCGTAATCAGCAATGACCACTACTTTCCCTTTCACTTTATCGCCGATCTTCAGATTTGTATCGAGTGCATCCCACGGATGCGGGGTGAGCTGCTTCAGACCAAGGGCGATCCGTTTTTTGTTATCATCAAAATCCAGAATGACCACCTTGATCTTCTGGTCCAGTTCCACGATCTCTTCCGGGTGATTGATCCTTCCCCAGCTCAGGTCAGTGATATGGATCAGGCCATCCACACCGCCAAGGTCAATGAACACCCCGTAAGAGGTGATGTTCTTCACCGTGCCTTCCAGTATCTGTCCCTTCTCCAGTTTGGCGATGATTTCTGCCTTTTGCTGCTCAAGCTCGTCTTCGATCAGTGCCTTATGCGATACGACAACATTTTTATACTCCTGGTTGATCTTGACAACCTTGAATTCCATTGTTTTTCCAACAAAGATGTCATAATCCCGGATTGGTTTCACGTCAATTTGTGAGCCGGGCAGAAAAGCCTCAATGCCAAAAACGTCGACGATTAAGCCTCCCTTGGTACGGCACTTCACAAATCCGTTGATGATCTCCTGGTTTTCATAAACCGTATTGACACGTTCCCAGGAACGAAGTATGCGGGCCTTCTTATGCGACAGGATCAGCTGCCCTTCAGGATCTTCCTGGTTTTCAACATAAACTTCAATTTTATCGCCTATCTTGAGATTCGGATTGTAGCGTAGCTCGGACAGGGGAATGACACCATCGGATTTAAATCCGATGTTCACGACCACCTCGCGATTGTTCATGGCCACGACGGATCCTTCGATGACTTCGTGTTCGACGATCTGGTTTAAGGTATGGTCATAGATCTCTTCCAGCTTATGTCGCTCATCTGATGTGTAATTCTCCTGCTTTTTGCCAGCCAGTGACCAGTCGAAATCCTGTTCCCGATGGATGCGCTGAAATGGCTTGGCGGATGGTTTTTCCTCTAACGCGGGCTGGTCAGGAAAGAGGTCAGGAAGTGGGGATGGTGGTACGACAGGTACCTCAACAGGTTGTTCGTCGCCGGCTGCAGCTGGTTCTTCCGTAATTTCGACCGGAGCTGATTCGACCATGTCTGACACCTGCTCTTCACCCTCTTCAGACTGGACCTCCGGAACTGTTTCTGTAATGGGTTCTTCCCGGATGTTAACTGTTTCAGGTTCAGATGGTGTATCCTGAACCAATTCCGAAACTTCGTCCTGAACCGCCTGTGTTTCGTCGGTGACGGGCTGCTCCAGCTCTTCATTTTTGAATTCTTCTTGCGTCATTAAATCATTCAATGTGTTCCTGGACGCCGGAACGGGTTAAACTTCCGTTAATGCTCAGATTTCAGGTAAATGCCTGATAATAGCGAAATCCCATCGTCCGCGGATTTCGGGCTGCAAAAGTAGAAAAATAAATTGAAAATTGACAGGATTCCCGATAATTTGTTCACTTTCTGACAGGATATCCTCTTTGCTTGGCCATATCCTCCAAACGCTTCTGAAAGCCACTTTTCCTGACGGGTTTCTTTTTATTTTCCTCAATCCGGGCATGGATCTTTTTCTCATCAACAAGCCGTCTGAACAGGTACATCTGCAGGAAGGTGAAAACATTCACCAGCAGGTAATAATAACTCAAGGCGGAGGCATATCCGTTGAAGAATCCTAAGAACATGATCGGCATCAGGTAGGAAATGGTCTTCATCCCGGCGATCTGCTGTTGTCCGGTCACCATCATGTCGTTGTTAATCTTGGTGTAGATGATGGTGGATACGGTCATCAGCAAACAGAACAAACTAACGTGATCTCCGTAGAATGGGATGGTGAAGGGCAGATTCAGGATGGAATCGTATGAGCTCAGGTCATTTGCCCAGAGAAAAGATTGCTGACGCAGTTCAATGGAGGAAGGGAAGAACCTGAAAAGGGCGATCAGGATCGGAAACTGAAGCAGCATCGGTATGCATCCTGCCATGGGATTGACACCCGCCCGTTTATACAGCTCCATGGTCGCCTGCTGCTTCTTCATTGCGTCCTCTTTTTTTGGGAACTTCTGATTGATCAGCTCAACATCAGGCCGCAATACCCTCATTTTTGCCGTTGACATATACGTCTTGTAGGCAATGGGTAAAAGGACAATTTTGAGCAAAATGGTCAAAACCAGAATGATGATCCCATAATTTAGTCCGAAGCTACTTAAGAAATCAAAAACGGGGATGACGGCAAAACGATTGATCCATTGCATCAGGAAAAAACTCCACCCCATGGGTATCTGCTGCTCGAGATCCAGCTTATAATCACGCAGGATTGAATATTTCAATGGCCCGTAATAAACCGACAGGTCCATCGTCGTCTTCTCCCTGTCGGAAAAGGGCACCCCAAAAGTGGACTCCATGGATCGCTCATAATGAACCTTTTCTTCCTTGCTGGTGTAAGCATTGATCAGGCCGCTGCTGAAATAATCGTCAGAAATGATGGTCGAGCAGAAGAAGCGTTGCTTGAAGGAGACCCACTTCAAACGTGTTGGGATATCTTCCTCATCGTCCTTGGTTTCCGACAGGTATTCCACTTCACCATCGGAGTGTTTGTAATAAATGGTAGGACCATTGTATCTGTCGATGCTTCGCTCCTGCTGCATAAGATCCGCATTCCATATGCAATCCAGGTAATCCGTGTTGGAAGCCATCACGCCCTGCATTCCGTTGAAATGAACGGTAAGGTCGAGCAGATGATCCTCACCGGTGAGTGTGTAAACATACTCAACGTACTGTGAGGAAGAAAACGATGACAACGTATCTGCCCCATTGGCATACAGGCGCATTCCAAACGACAGGGCATCCTTTCCGGAAACCGACATCCGGGTGTTCCCTTTCTGAGCATCATCGTACCACCAGGGCTGGAAATAAAGCGCATCGGTGTTGACTAACCGGTTGTTGGCAAAAAACGTAAAACCGAAGGTCACCGAAGAAGTATCGTATAAAACCAGTGGCAGGGAATCGTAGGTCCTGTAATTCTTCAGTTCAGCATAGATCACCTTGCCGCCTTTACTGGAGATTCCTAACCTGACTACATCATTCTCAATAAAATAAAGTTCCTGATTCCCCGAGGCTGACCTAGAAAAAATACCCAGAACGTCATCCAGGGCTGTCTGACTGGCCGGTGCTGTTTCCTGTGTGGCTGCCTGCAGTCCGGTATCGGCTGTTTGCTGCGAAGCACCGGCAATGAGTTTAAGCGAATCGGCAAGTGCCAGTGAATCCAGCCGTTTCTGCTGCACGATCCACAAGGAGTCCTGAATTCGCTGACGTTTTTGGAGTTCTTCCCCGGAGGGCTTTGTAAGAATGCTGTAACCAATCATCACAGCAAAGATCAAAACCACACCAATGATGGTATTTCTGTTCATTCGTATTGATTAGGTCGAGATGGAAATATGCCGCAAAGATACAAGTTAGCGCGACATGCACCGGATTTCCTCACGGATTTTGAACAGGGGAATGCTCCCGCCTGTAATTTTTTGCTGCGCTAACCAGTCCTGCAAACAGAGGATGAGGACTTGCAACGGTACTTTTATATTCCGGGTGGAACTGTATTCCGATAAACCACGGATGGTTCTTCAATTCCATGATCTCGACCAGGTTGTCCTTTGTATTGATTCCCGATGCTGTCATCCCACCGGCTTCAAAATCATGCAGGTATTTATTATTGAATTCATACCGGTGACGATGGCGTTCGGTGATGTGAAGCTGGTCATAAATGGAGTGGGCAAGGGTACCTTTCGCGATCTGACAGGGATAGGCTCCCAGCCGCATGGTCCCTCCCATCCCGGAAATCTTCTTCTGTGCCTCCATGATGTCAATCACCGGATAAGACGTACGTTTGTCCATTTCCGTACTGTGGGCCTGGGGCATGTTCAGGACATTGCGTGCAAATTCCACCACGGCGCACTGCATCCCCAGGCAGATCCCCAGGAAAGGTACGTTATGGGTGCGTGCATACCGGATAGCCAGGATTTTCCCATCGATCCCCCTTGACCCAAATCCTGGCGCCACCAGAATCCCGTCAAGATCACACAAACTATTCTCAACTGTTTGTGCATCAATACTTTCTGAATGGATTCTTTTGATGTTCACCCTGCAGTCATTCACTGCCCCGGCGTGGATAAAGGATTCAACGATCGATTTATAGGCATCCCTCAGCTCAATGTATTTTCCGATTAATCCGATCGTAACCTCAGATGCCGGATTTTTGAGTTTGTACAGGAAATCTTCCCAGGTCGCAAGATCAGGTTCTTTACCGGCCAGGATATTGACCTTTTTAAGCACTTCCAGGTCCAGCTTTTCATCCCGCATCAACAGGGGGACTTCGTAGATCGTTTCCGCATCGATCGACTCAATAACAGATGTGGGTGATACATTGCAAAACAGGGATATCTTCTCCCTGAGGGCTTGTGATAGGTGCTTTTCAGTCCGGCAAACGATGATGTCAGGTTGAACCCCTGATTCAAGCAATGTTTTAACGGAATGTTGTGTGGGTTTTGTCTTGAGTTCACCTGCGGCGGCAAGAAATGGCACGAGTGTCAGGTGGATCACAAGGCAATTGCACCCCAGTTCCCACTTCATCTGCCTGACGGCTTCAATATAGGGAAGGGACTCAATATCGCCCACCGTCCCTCCTATCTCCGTAATGACAAAATCAAAGTTCCCCGTGTTGCCAAGCAGTTTGATCCTGTATTTGATCTCATCGGTAATGTGTGGGATGACCTGTACGGTTTGCCCCAGGTAGTCTCCTCTTCTTTCCTTTTCGATCACCGACTGGTAGATGCGTCCGGTTGTGATATTGTTGGCCTGGGATGTGGGGATATTAAGAAAGCGTTCATAATGGCCCAGGTCCAGATCCGTTTCCGCACCATCTTCCGTTACATAGCATTCACCGTGCTCGTAGGGATTGAGTGTTCCCGGATCGACATTGATGTACGGATCGAGTTTCTGGATCGTGACCGAAAAGCCCCTGGCCTGCAGCAGTTTTGCCAGTGATGCGGAAATGATTCCTTTGCCCAGGGAAGAGCTTACACCACCGGTTACAAAAAGATATTTCGCCTTGATCATGGGATGATGAACTATTATTGATACCGATAGCGTTCAACTTTTGCGATGAATTTAGCCAGTCGGACGACCTGGACCGAATAGCCATATTCATTGTCATACCAGACATAGATCACAATACTTCTTCCATCGGATGAAACCTTGGTGGAAGGACTATCAAAAATCAATGTCACGGGATCATCAATGTAATCCGATGAGACGGATTCCGTTGAGGTGGAATAACGGATTTGTTCCACAAAATCGCCATGAAGGGCAGCATTTTTCATCAGGACATTGATTTCCTCCACCGATGTGGTCTTTTTCACACACAAATGCAATATAGCCAGGGAGACATTCGGGACGGGTACCCTGACCGAATTCGCCGTCAGCTTTCCTTTCAGGCTTGGGATTGCCTTTGCTGCAGCCGTATCTGCACCCGTATTGGTGATGACCATATTTATCGGTGCAGCCCTTCCCCTGCGCGCTTTCTTATGAAAATTGTCCAGCAGGTTCTGATCGTTGGTGTAGGAGTGAATGGTTTCAATGTGACCTTTTTCGATCCCGAGGGTTTCCTCAATCACTTTAAGTGCCGGTACGATCGCATTGGTTGTGCAGGATGCCGCTGAAAAGATGGTTTCCTGTTCGATGTCCAGGTCCTGGTGATTGACACCGTATACAATGTTGGGTATATCTCCCTTACCGGGGGCCGTGAGCAGTACTTTACTGATCCCTGCAGCTTTCACATGACGCGACAGTCCCTCTCTGTCCCTGACAACACCGGTATTGTCGATCAGAATGGCATCGTGGATGCCGTACTGGGTATAGTTCAAATCCTCGGGATTCAGGGTGGAGAGGAACTGCACCGTATGGCCGTTTGCATACATGGATCTGTTTTCCAGGTTTTCGACGGCGATACCCCTAAACGGTCCGTGAATGGAATCATGTCGGAATAAATGTGCCCTTTTTATCAGGTCTTCAGGCTGGTTGCTCCGTGTCACGATGGCCCGCAATCGCAGCTGGGATCCGTTTCCCATCTGTACAAGCTCCCTGGCGACCAGCCTGCCAATACGGCCAAATCCATAGAGGACAACATCCCGTGGTTTCACAAAGGAAGGTGCCTTGTCAATGAACGACTTGAGCTTATCTTGAATGAAGGCCTTTGGCCCGGCATATTTCTGACGGTCGTTGGTCCATTCAAAATTCAAACGGCCAATATCGATCCGTGCCGGTGGTATGTCCATTTCATACAACGCTTTCGCCAAAATGTATGAATCCTGGATCTTCAGTGTTTTGCCAATGGTATGAACGGCATACGAATGAAGGAACAAGATCACGCTGGCGCTTCGGTCATACAGTTGATTGCGGAATAGCATCAACTCGATGGATTTCTCGTAAAAAAGCTTGACCAATACATCAACGAACTCATAGCCGAGCATTTCATCGGATATCCATTTTGATAATTCATCCTCAAAATGAAAATTGGCCTCATTTTGATTTTTTGTGTTATAATTGTTCATAGTAGTGATTTTGATAGCCCCGGATTTCAAGGGACTAAAATTAAAACAAAAGGACAAGTAACCAAAATAATCTGATCCTTAGCCTTTTTTTATTATGAACAATTTTCTAACAGAGTGGGATATGGCCTACTGGCCAAGGTATGCTTTCAGCAACCTGCTTCTGGAATGGTGTTTGAGCCGGCGAATTGCTTTTTCCTTGATCTGGCGGACCCGTTCCCGGGTGAGGTCAAACTTCGCTCCTATTTCTTCGAGGGTCAATCCGTGTGCCAGCCCGATTCCATAATAAAGGCTGATCACATCGCGTTCCTTATCCGAAAGGGTGGCAAGTGAGCGTTCGATTTCTTTCATCAGGGATTCCCGCATGAGCCCTGCATCCGTATTGGGGGCATCCTCGTGAACATAAACATCCAGGAATTTAACATCTTCATCCTGAGCAAGGGGTGCGTCCATTGACACTGTCCGCGTCCCGATGCGCATGGCTGCATCGATCTTATATTCAGGTACTTCAAGCGACTCAGCGATTTCGTCGCTACTGGGTGTGCGCTGGAACTTCTGCTCCAGCTTGGAGGATTCTTTTTTGATCTTGTTGAGTGAACCAACCTGGTTCAGCGGAAGCCTCACAATGCGCGATTGTTCAGCAAGTGCCTGCAGGATGGACTGCCGTATCCACCACACCGCGTAGGATATGAACTTGAATCCCCGGGTTTCATCGAACCTCCGGGCAGCTTTTATCAATCCAAGATTTCCTTCATTGATCAAATCCGGTAAACTCAGCCCCTGATTCTGATATTGTTTGGCAACAGACACCACAAACCTCAAATTGGCCTTGGTCAGCTTATCAAGTGCTTTCTGATCACCGTTTTTTATCCGGCGTGCCAGCTCGACCTCTTCCTCTGCCGTGACCATCTCCTCTTTTCCGATATCCTGAAGATACTTGTCAAGTGAAGCTGTTTCCCTGTTGGTTATGGACTTGGATATTTTTAATTGTCTCATGGACAACCTCTGCTCTCTCTTTTATTTAAAATTCTGTTTTTTGAAAAAGTGATCCGCAATTTACAAAAATTATTCCATTTATGCAAAATTATTTGCTGTTTACAACAATAAATCCCGCAGGATTATTTATTTACCACCCCACGCCATAATAGGCCCTTAATCCATTTGGATAGATACCCTCGATCAAAATACCTCCTGAAGCGTTCACCAGAACATTTTCAATATCGGCGACGGAATGGATGGTTTGCTTATCGATCCTTATGATAATGAATCCTTCACGAATTCCGGCATCACTCAGTTTACCCTGTTGTAATCCGGTAACCTTCACGCCATTGTTAATTCCAAGACGTTCTTTTTCCTGATTTGTTACAGGTTCCAGTTTCGCACCCAGCAAAGCAGCGGCATTTGAAATGGCCTGCTTTTGAACAACCTCCACGGTACCCGCTCTGTTTTTCAGTTGAAGCCTGAATGATTTTTCCTGATTTTTCCGGTTAACAACGAGAATAACCTCCTCCCCAGGCCGTTTCTGACCAATCTGTTCCAGCAGCTCGGAGGTGCTGTTTACTGTTTTATCATCGATCTGAAGAATGATATCTCCTGATTCAACACCGGCAGCCTTGGCCGAGCCGTTATCCGAAACACCTGCTACATAAACGCCCTTGATTTCCTTCAAACCGAGATCGGTCGCAAACTTACTGTCGATATCCCGGATCGACACGCCCAGGAGTGCACGCTGAACCTCACCGTACTCTTTGAGGTCTGCAACGACCTTTTTAACCAGATTCGAAGGAATGGCAAAGGAATATCCTGAATAATAACCGGTACTGGAAGCAATGGCAGCATTGATGCCGACAAGTTCACCCCTTGTGTTGACAAGCGCTCCTCCGCTATTGCCTTTATTGACCGCAGCATCCGTCTGAATGAACGATTCGATGGCAGAAGTGCCGTCAGGAGTCTGCAATATATTTATGTTCCGTGCCTTGGCGCTCACAATACCAGCTGTCACCGTAGAAGTCAGGTTAAAAGGATTGCCGACTGCCAGTACCCATTCACCCACTCTCAGTTCATCAGAGTCTCCAAAAGTTATGTACGGCAGCGATTCCTCTTTGATCCTGATCACGGCCAGGTCGGTTGAAGGATCCGTTCCCACGATCGTCGCATCGTAAGTCCTTTTATCATTTAAAACCACCTGAATCTGATCCGCTCCCTCCACTACATGATTATTGGTAACAATATAACCATCACCTGAGATGATCACTCCTGATCCGGATCCCATGTACATAGGATCATTTGGCCGGTTATCGGGCTCTCCAAAAAAGTCACGCCAGTCAAAAAAATAGTCATAAGCGCTCATCTGACGCTGATACTGCGTCATGACATGAACCACTGCGTTGATCGTTTTACCAGCCGCTTCAGAAAAATCAGGCAGCACCTGAGGTGCACTGACCTGAACATCCGATGTCATCGTGACAGGCGCTTTTACAGGAAGACTCACCGGGACATTGTCCGATTTGAACCTATGACCCAGAGATCCAATGACAACCCAGGTAAGAAGCGCTCCAACTACCGCAGCTAAAACCAAACTCAAGAATTTATTCATAGATCCTCCGAATTATTAACATTTTTCAAGTGATTTTGTTCAATTATCAAGAACTGTACCTTTTCTGAGTGAATTCACCTGTCATCCAGCCTCATTAAAGGTTCAAAGCATTAACGTAACACTGTTTGCAATGATTATATCCTGAATGTTAAAATATGTTAATCTGACGATAAAACCTTCGGAAGAGTGATGAAATCAGCCTGCCGCGATCAGCAATGTGCTGCTTTTTGTATTTTTGCATCCTTGCATCAAGCTGAAACGTCACAGGGATCAGACCATCATTATCTTAATTTGCACCGATCCATGAAAATAACCTTCTTCAAGTACCAGGGCACGGGGAATGATTTCATCATGATTGACAACAGGTCAGGTTTTTTTCCATTAAGTGGCCATATTGTCAGGTCGCTCTGTGATAGAAAATTTGGGATCGGGGCTGACGGGCTGATCCTGATGAACAGATCCGGGAGGTATGATTTTAAAATGATCTACCACAACTCCAACGGCGATGAGTCCACCATGTGCGGCAACGGAGGCAGGTGCCTCGCAGCCTTTGCCCGGCGCACAGGATCCCCGGGACTGAGCTTTACCTTCGAGGCTATCGACGGCCTGCATCATGCCCTCATCGTGGATGAAAACAGTCATTCTTCTGTCGTTCGCCTGAAAATGAAAGATGTGGTGTTCCCGGAAATTATGAATGTCAATTCAATCATTGATTCTGGCTCTCCTCACGTCATTAAGCAGGTCAAAAATCTGAAGGATCTTGACATAAGAAAGCTGGGCAGGGAGATTCGCTTCAGCGATCCCTTCCGCGAGCAGGGTGTCAACGTCAACTTCATTGAAACGACGCACAACAGAAATTACATCCGGACCTATGAGCGCGGCGTTGAAGATGAGACACTGTCCTGCGGAACGGGAACGGTGGCATCCGCGCTCCTGCTGGCTTCACAGGCACCTGAATCCGTTGACCCAATTCAATTCCAGACGCTGGGAGGAGAACTGACCGTTCATTTCAAACGTTCAAAAAATCTTTTTCACGATGTATGGCTGGAAGGGCCAGCATCGTTTGTGTTCCAGGGTGAAATCATTATTTAACCAAAAGCACGGTCATGATCGGTAAAAAAGTGATCCTCAGGGCTCCGGAGCCCTCTGACATTGACTTCCTGTATGCCTGGGAAAATGACAGATCGGTTTGGCATGTGAGCAATACCAACGCTCCTTATTCCCGGTTTGCCATTGAGCAGTATGTGATGAATGCTCAGCTGGATATTTTCTCAGCGCGGCAGTTGCGATTCATGATCGATAAGGCTGCATCCGCTGAAAAAGCAGCTGCCATCGGAACGATCGATCTGTACGATTTTGAACCTGCCCACCGCAGAGCCGGTGTCGGCGTCCTCATCACCCGGGAAGAACGCGGTAAAGGATATGCCTCCGAGGCCCTTGACCTTCTGATCGATTATGCCTTCACTACACTGAACCTGCACCAGCTCTTCTGCCACATCTCCGCAACCAACATTGTCAGCCTCAACCTTTTTGCGAATCATCAGTTTGAAATCATCGGACTGAAAAAGGAGTGGTTGCTAATTGACAATAAATGGATGGATGAATATATTCTCCAACGATTCAATCCAGATGAAAAAAAATAAGCGGAGGCTGCTCAGAATCCTCCTGTTCATCTTCATTATCATTGTCACGCTCTGTTCAGCCGCTGTTTTTGCTGTTTACCAGATCTGGTTTAAACCCAATGTCAGGATTACCGATCCCGAAAATGCCTCCATCTATATCCGGACAAATTCGGATTTCAACGACGTGAAGACTCTTTTATACGCTCAGGGATTCATAAAAAGACAAAGGACCTTTGAATGGCTTGCCGTCAAAAAAGACTATCCCTCGCAGATAAGTGCTGGCAGATATCTGCTTTACGACGGGATGAACAACAACGCGCTGATCAACATTCTCAGGGCCGGTCTCCAGACACCGGTAGAGGTTGTTCTGAACAATACCCGGCTGAAAAAAGATCTGGCAGGTAAGGTGTCGCACCAGCTGGAAGCGGACTCGCTCGCCATCGTACTACTCCTGGCCGACTCGGTCTTTGTTCAGAAATACGGTTTCACCACCGAAACCATCCTCACCATGTTCATTCCCAACACCTATGAATTTTACTGGAACACGGATGCCGCTGGATTTATGAGCCGTATGTACAAAGAATATCAGAAATTCTGGACAGAGGAACGGGATCGGAAAAGAACGCGTTGCGGAATGACTCGGCAGCAGGTGAGCATACTGGCATCCATCGTTGAGAAAGAGACCCTTAAGAATGATGAAAAAGCCAGAATGGCAGGGGTTTACATCAACCGCTGGAGGGATAACTGGAAACTGCAGGCCGATCCTACGATCGTTTATGTTGTAGGGGACTTTAAGATGAAGCGTGTCCTGACCAGGCACACCAGAATTGACTCACGTTACAACACCTATCTCTACGAAGGTCTCCCTCCGGGACCGATCTGTGTTCCTTCCATTGCTTCCATTGATGCAGTGCTGGACTATGAAGAACATGGTTATTATTATTTCTGCGCCCGCGAAGATTTTTCCGGATACCACAACTTCGCAAAGACCTACAACCAGCATCTGATCAACGCCCGCAAATACCAGCGTGCTTTTCAGGAACGGCAGGGCAACTGACGGACGGAGGGAAATCAACCTTTACACGTTGAACCGTATGTGTAAAATATCGCCTTCGTGAACGACATAGTTTTTACCTTCCACGAAAAATTTTCCGGCTTCCTTGCAGGCATGTTCCGATCCGTAACGAAGAAAATCATCGTATTTCATCACTTCCGCCCGGATGAAGCCACGTTCAAGGTCGCTATGGATCACCCCCGCCGCCTGAGGGGCGGTCATTCCCCTGTGAATCGTCCATGCCCGCACCTCTTTCGGCCCTGCAGTAAAAAAAGATTCCAGATTCAGGAGCTTATACGCCGAGCGGATCAGCTTGTTGACACCGGGCTCTTCCAGCCCTGCATCTGCCAGAAATGCCATTCGGTCATCGGGATTATCCAGTTCCGTAATTTCAGCTTCCAGCTTCCCGGCAATGATGATCACTTCCGTATTTTCATGCTTTACAGCCTCCTTCACCCTGTCAACATACGCATTCCCTCCGACAGCAGAGGCATCATCCACGTTGCAAACATAGATCACAGGAATGTCGGTAAGCAGGAACATGTCTGCCAGGTACTTCCTGTCTTCCTCCGTAAGCTTGAGATTGCGGATGGAAATGAAATTATCCAGGTTGTTTTTGATATGCTCAAGGATCTCCAGTCCTTTTTTTGCATCTTTCTCACCAACCTTGGTCAGCTTCTCATACTTCTGGATTTTGCGTTCGATCATCTCCAGATCCTTCACCTGAAGTTCCAGTTCCAGTATTTCAATATCCCTTACCGGATCAACTGATCCTTCGATATGGGGAAGGGTTTCGTCATCAAAACACCTCAGGACATGGATCAACGCATCCGTCTTCTGTATGTCTTCCAGAAATTTATTTCCAATCCCTTCGCCGTGGCTGGAGCCTTTGGCCAGGCCAGGGATATCAATGATCTCAACTGTCGCCGGTATGATCTTCTGCGACTTTATCAGCGCATCGATCTTATAAAGCCGCTCATCCGGCACGGGAATGATACCCAGGTTGGACTTGGAAGATGTAAATGCCGTGCGCGAAGCTTCAGCCTTTGCAGGCGACATGCAGTTAAAAATCGTAGTTTTACCGGAATTCGTCAAACCAATGATTCCACATTTCAGTGACATAATGTTATTTTTTTTAGCTAAAACAAATGTACGTAAATTACCCGAAATGTCTAAATGTATTTTACGACGATCCAGATGTCTGTATTCCTGCCCTTGTCATCAACGCAGGATACCTTCACCTCGCCTTCGGGCGGTTCAAAGAACAAAGCTTCCTGAGCAAGTGCTGTCGACAGGAATTTGTTATTGACATACCAGAAGATCTTTCCGACGTCACTTTCCGGTTGACAGGCGAGTTTCAGGCGTTGATGCTCTTCCCGGTACAGAATATACTCCGCATTTTCCGTCAGGGAGGTGATCCTGGGGGCATTTTCCCGGAAAATCCTTTCACAGCGTGGATTGTGTGCGGGAATGGCCTCATAGGGTATATTTTCTTCATTCATGTAAGCGATGACCTCCGGAGGATAGTTCGGATAAAATTTCGTCAGGAAGCCACCTTCGGGCAGACAGGCTCTGCAAAAGGACAGGGAGCTGTCGGCGTTGACAAAAACAGCCCGCAGATGCTGGCAACGTTCGCCGGGCGAAATTCCTGGAATATATGCATCTTCGATCAGGTCGGTACAGAAATCTGACGGAGGCAATCCCGAACGGGCGCACACATCGCGTATCCTGAGACCGGGCGGTAGTTCGAACCAGGAAAGGCTGTTGTCCCTGTCGAGGAGACGGAAAATCTTAAAAAGCAGGGGCGCCGCAAAATCAGTTCCGTTGAGTTCCGGAATGCCATTACCCTGAAAATTTCCTATCCATACCCCAACAGTGTAATCCGGATTGTATCCGACGCTCCAGGCATCCCTCCTGCCGTATGAAGTACCTGTTTTCCATGCAATTCGCGGAAGATCAATGATTTGCTCGGCTTTTACCGGGAAATCAGGTCGTTTGAGGGAGGTCATCATTTCCGTTACCAGAAAAGCAGCCGGAGCACTGAAAAGTGTGTCAGAAGAAAAACGTTCCTGAGTGGAGAAATAACGTGAAGGGCTTAGTATTCCTTTGTTTGCAAAAGAACAAAACAGGTTGGTCAGCTCCTCCAGTGTAACCCCGCACCCACCGAGGATCACCGATAACCCGAGTTCTTTTCTCTTGAGTCCGACGGTTTGGAAACCTGCATCCACGAGTTTACCGATAAAATAATCCTCGTGCAGGTCATTCATCAGTTTCACAGCCGGTACATTCAATGAAAGCGCCAGTGCATTTTTGGCCGATATCATTCCCCGGTAGGTACCGTCGTAATTCTCGGGATGGTATCCGCCAAACCGGGCCGGGACATCGGTAAGGATGGTGGCAGGCGTTATCAATCCTTTATCAATGGCCAGTGCATAAAGAAATGGCTTCAGCGTGCTGCCCGGCGACCGTATGGCACGGATACCGTCGACCTGGCCAAAGGATTCCGCGTCGTTGAAATCAGCTGAGCCCAGGTAGCTGATCACCCCGCCCGTTTCATTATCAACAACCATCACTGAGGCATTCTGTATCCCCTTCACCCGAATGCTCCGGATGTGATTCCAGGTGATCGTTTCGATACGGGTTTGTAACTCCAGGTCAATGAATGTTTGCAACAGATCCTTCTCAGGATAATCAGCATGAAGACGGGTGGCAAGATGGGGTATTCTTCGTGGCAACGGATGTCTTTCCAAACCCACCTCCTCCTCTTTTGCATCCCTGATCACCTGCCCGCTGAAAATTCCTTTCCTTAAAAAGAAATCCAGCCAGCGGTTCCGCTCCCTCAAAAGATCCCCTTCATTCTTTCCGCTCAGATAAACAGAAGGATTGTTCGGGATGATGCTAAGGGTGACGATCTGTGCAAGGCTGAGCGCCTGGGGTGATTGTTCATAATAGATGAGGGAAGCGGTCTTCACTCCTTCAATGTTTCCTCCGTAGGGCAGGTGGTTCAGATACATCCTGATGATTTCCTTTTTGCTGAAGTGCCACTCCAGCTGGACTGCTCTGAACATCTCGATCAGCTTGCTTTTATAAGACCTGGGCCTGGGATCCAGAAGCCTCGCCAGTTGCATGGTGATGGTGGAAGCACCGGAGATCCGTTCCCCTGAAACCGTATTTTGAACCAGCGCTCTGACCAGAGCAATGGGATTGATCCCAAAATGATAATAGAAGAACCTGTCCTCCTTGAAAACGATGCTCTTTCGCAACTCCGGACTGATCTCGTCCAGCCCGGTCTTGACCCTCCACTTGTCTTCCTTATTCAGGAATACGTGAAGGATCGTTCCGTCGTTCGAAGTAATGACCTGTGAAAAATCCAAGGGAGGATTGAAAGGGAAAATACGGTCAATCAAAAGGAAGCTAAGTACAATGGCCAATAAAGAGCCTGAAAGAATTTTTAACCATTTCTTCACTAATCGTTTGTCAGGACGGATCGGCTCCACTGGAAGGAAATTATGGTCTGATTTTGATCCTGCCTGTTCCCTTGCCGGTAATGGTTCCAATGATTGCAGAGGAGGACAGGCCTTCCTGCCAAAGGTCATCCAGGAGATTCCGGGCAGTGTTTTGCGGCAGTGAAATGAGCAATCCCCCCGATGTCTGGGCATCGCAGAGTACAAGACGGGTCTCCCGGCCGATTGACGGGTCCCAATCCGTCATTTCCGCCACAAAATCAAGATTTGACAGTGTGCCGCCCGGGATCATGTTTGCCCGGATCATGTCCCAGGCTTCTTCAATGACGGGCACGGCCGAAGCCACAACCTCTGCATCCACAGCGCTGGCCTGGGTCATCTCGTTGAGATGACCCAGGAGTCCGAACCCAGTGATGTCCGTGCAGGCGTTTACCGGGTAGTTCATCATGATCCTGCAGGCCCTCAGGTTTAATTGGCTCATCAGTGCAATGATCTTTTTCCCGGTCTCCTCTGAGGCCATTTCCCTTTTCAGCGCGGTGGCCAGGATCCCGAGACCGATCGGTTTTGTAAGGATCAGGGCATCCCCCACCCTTGCCCTGGCATTGGTCAGGATACGGTCGGGATGAACAAAGCCTGTCACAGCCATGCCAAACTTGGGTTCAGTATCTTCAACGGAATGTCCGCCCAGGATGCAAACGCCGGCTTCCTGTGCTTTATCCTGCGCTCCCCTGAGAATTTCTCCAAGCACTTCCAGGGGAAGGCGGTTGCTTGGAAATCCGACGATATTGAGTGCAAATCGCGGTTCGGCCCCCATGGCATAAATATCACTCAGTGCATTGGCAGCAGCGATAGCGCCAAAACTGTAGGGATCATCCACGATGGGAGTGAAAAAATCAACGGTCTGGACAATGGCGATCTCATCGTTGATGCGGTAAACGGCGGCGTCATCATTGGTCTGCATATCCACCAATACATTGCTGTCGACCGGAATGGGCAGGGATTGGAGCACTTTTTCCAGCTCCTGGGGCCTCAGTTTGCAGGCGCAACCCAGTCCGTGGGTAAAACGGGTGAGTTTGACAGCCTGATCCTGGCGCATTTCTATCGGTCCCAACTCCGATGACCTGGTCAGCATCCTCACTTTTTGAGCAATGATTTCAACGGCCCTGTCAATTTCCTCCGGGGTCGTAGTTTTGCCAACGGATAGCCGGATCGTCCCCAGGGCATACTCCTCCGGCACCTGCATGGCCTGAAGTACGGATGATGCGGTTTGTCCGCCGACATGACAGGCCGCACCGGCAGAGGCAGCGATCTCAGGCATATCGCTCAGCAACGTATGAATATCCATTCCGCCGAAACCCAGGCTGAGCGTATTGGGCAGACGGTGCTCCGGATGGCCGTTAAGCCTTATGTCGGATAATTGCTCGGTTAATCCATCAAATAAACGGTCCCTCATGGCTTTTAAATAGGCCGAAACTAATTCCAGATCACGACCGGCAACTTCACAGGCTTTCCCCAATCCGACAATTTCCAGCAAATTCTCCGTGCCTGCCCGCCGGTTCTGCTCGTGATCCGCACCGTGCATCAATTTTTCCGGAACAATCCCCGACCGGACATAAAGTGCCCCGATTCCCTTTGGCGCATAAAACTTATGACCGGCGATGCTGAGCAGGTCCACCTCCATCTCATCAACAAGGACCGGTATTTTCCCGACGGACTGGGCAGCATCGGAATGAAACGGGATCCCGTGCGAACGGCAAATCAGCGCCAGATCACGTACAGGCTGGACAGTGCCAACCTCGTTGTTCGCATGCATGATGGTCACCAGGATCGTCTGCGCCGTGATCGCCTTTTTCAGGTCATCCGGATCAACCCTGCCAAAACGGTCAACCGGAAGGATGGAGAGCCTGAATCCATTCCGAGAAAGGTAATGGCATACTTCCAGCACGGCCGGATGCTCAACCGCACTGGTAATGATGTGGTTACCGATGCTTTTGCTGGCATGTGCAATGCCTTTGATGGCCATGTTGTTGGATTCCGTTCCACCGCTTGTGAAGACAATCTCTTCCGGTTTGCAGCGCAGTAGCATTGCCACCTGAAGGCGGGCTGTCTCAACAGCCTTTCTGGCTTCAATCCCATAGCGGTGCATGGAGGAAGGATTGCCAAAACGTTCATCCAGCCAGGGACGCATGGCAGCGGCAACTTCACGGTCGATGGGTGTCGTGGCGTTATAATCGAGGTAAATCGGATTATCCATCATACTATTTATCGTTTCTCAGGTTGATAGTGGCCAAGGAGGAATTTAGCATTTTCCAGTGGATCATCCTGTGGCAATGGCAGACTGATACGGCTGATCTGGGCTGCCCTCATTTGAAGACTCCTGTCATAAGCCCTGTCGTAATAGGTTAATAGAATTTCTGCAGTACGGGTAAAATCACCTTCTTTAACGGCATCAATTGCTTTTCGGGTGTTGTCGCCCCCCAGTTTTTTCTCGATTCGTAAGATACAGGAAATAAGATCGTCACCAGGAAAATTCGAATATTCCCTGACCAGCCGTTCAACGCGCCGGGAAAAACTGACCTCAATCTCCAGAACGGGGCTTGCAAGCAACTGACTGAAAAGTGGTTCGGGAATGGATACCGATCCGACAGAAAGACTTTCATCCTCAATCCAGATGGGTCTGCCCAGGTCCAGCTGGCTCCAGGCTGAATAAAGGCCATTTTCAAATTGCTCGTTGGTGGGCTGGGGCATCATTCCCAGTCCTCCAAACACAGATCCTTTGTGGTGGGCTATCTTTTCCAGATCAAGAACCTGTTGCCCCGACTGTGCCAAAGCGTGCAAGATACTGGTCTTTCCGCTGCCGGTTTTGCCTGCCAGGACTACCAGGCGGGCAGGTTTACCTAATTCCTGCCGGATATGGTTTCTGTAAGCCTTATACCCGCCGGAAAGCACAAGAACATTCATTCCGGCCAGGTCGAACAGCCAGGCCATACTGGCACTTCTCAATCCCCCCCTCCAGCAGTGGATGAGAAAAGGTCCGTCAGCCGCTATTTTACGGGCCTCATTCAGGGTTCCCGAAAGCTTGTGCCCCACCAGGTCCAATCCCAGTTGAACGGAAGAGAATCGTCCTGTTCTGACAAACCGTGTACCCACCAGGGCCCGCTCCTCATCGTTGAACAGGGGAAGATTGAAAGCGCCTGGAATATGACCGCTGCGGAATTCCTGCGGAGACCTGACGTCGATCAGGGGCAAGGAATCCAGCAAGCCAAAAAGCTCGGTAATGTCAATGGTTTTGATCATCCTTACAACAGGGATAAAATTACATTAATTCACCTTAACCAGGCTGATCTCTTCATTCAGGTAGATCAGATATTTCTCCACGGCCGGGTATCCCATATCGTGAAGCAACCCACCGTAAAATCGCAGTTGCTTTTGATGTTCCTCCGATGGAAGACCTGTTTTGTAATCGATCACGATGGCTTTTTCATCCTTTAAAAGCAACCTGTCGGGCCGGTACGACCGACCGGAAGGCAAAAGGATTTCCGTTTCGGTCTTGGTGATCAGGTCCCCGCAAAAGAAATCCCTGATCAGGGGATGTGAGATGATCCCGGAGATCATCTTTTCCAGCTGAACCTTCTGATCAGTGGTTACCAGGCCTGATGTCAGCAGTGAAGAGGTGATCGCCGGAACATCAGCCGGTGTAATGATAGATGAAAAGATCCTATGGACAAGCTTTCCCCATTCCCGGTTTCTGTCGGGATTCTCAGCATCCCAGGCCTCAGCAGCCTGAAAGGTCAGCTGTGCATTTTGCCTCCAGTCGTTTGAAATGAGGCTGAATTCAGGAGAATAGAAACCTTTCGCCTGTTCGTCGCCGGCCTTTCCGCTGCTCGACGGGATCTTCTCGCCGGTTTCGAACGACGCCACGCCATCTTGCAGCCCTCCAATGGATTCCAGATATGTATGGAAAAGCTCCGGCACCGAAAGGAATTTCTCGGCCTTGGTGGGAGGTTTGATGGTAACGATGTAAAGTCGCTGTGAGGCACGGGTCATCACAACGTATAGAAGGTTGACCATGTCGAGGTATGACTTGTTTTGTTCATCATCATAGAGGTCAGCATATCCCGCATCCCTTAATTTGCCGGTCAGTTTGAGGACGGCAACCGGTAATTCCGCAAGTTCAGGATTGGCTAATTTGAGCCAGGTGTAGTGCTTTGTCATTCTATGACCTTCGTCGGCAAAAGGATAGATCACCACCGGAAACTGAAGCCCTTTGGCTTTGTGAATGGTCATGACCTGCACAGCTTCCGATCCCTGCGGGGCGATGATCGAAAGCTTGTCCCTCTTCTCCTCCCACCACGTAAGAAACTCACGAAGGCCATTGCCAACGTTGGCAGAAAAATCAAGAACCGCATCCAGAAAAAACTGAATAAAAGGATCTTTTGTTTCGTCCAGGGAAAAACATCGGAGCAGCGCTTCGGCCAGTTCATATACCGGCAACCTGACGAGCATATCCGGATCAAAGCAGAATCCGTTGTTTTTAAGGATTCCAAAAAATGACTGAGGAACATAGTTATTTCCTTTAACGTTCCTGATCAGGCCAGCCTCCCATTCATTCCGTGCGATTCGGTCATTATCCGTCAGATAGCGAATGAGTGCCATTTCAAGCAAGGCGTCTGGGCGGTTAAGGAAGGTCATAACCGAAACAAGAAACACCACCTCCGGAGAATTTTTAAGAAGCAATGACTCCGATGAAATTACCTGGATGCCATTTTCAAGCAGATAGCGGGCCAGGGCGCTTGCACGATCGTTGGTCCGGCACAGGATCGCAATCTGGCTCAGTGAATAGTGATCAGCGGTCACCTCCCCGATGATTTCGTGTACACGCCTGAGGTTGTAGGGTGCGAAACCTTCCTCCGTTGTTTCCTGATCAAAAAAACCGATTTGGACATACCCCCCTTTATGGTGGGCGACCGGCTGCTGGATGACGTCTTTGTAGATCTCCATCAGGTTAGCCGGAAGTAAATTCCGGGTATACTGAAAGAAAGAATTGTTAAAACGAATGATCTCCTCGGCTGACCTGTAATTGATGGTCAGTGCATTTGGATGGTAATGACGTTCCAGGGTGCGTTCGCGTTCAGCCTCTGCAGTTGAGTCACGTCTCCGGTAGATCTTCGGTAAGCGGATGAACTGTTCCACTTCGCCATTTCTCCACCGGTAAATGGATTGCTTGGGATCCCCTACGATCATATTGAAATGATCGGATGCCAGGGAGTTGTCGACCAGCGGTAGCAGGTTGTGCCATTGCAGGACCGAGGTGTCCTGAAACTCATCAATGAGATAATGAAGGAATTTTTCACCCAGTCGTTCATAAATGAACGGGACCGGTTCTTTCATGACGATTGCGGCAATGCGCTTGTTAAATTCAGAAATATGGATGGAACCGGTCTGTTGCCGAAGTTCATTGATGATCTTTTCGATCTCATTGAGCAGGGCCAGTGGATAGAGATGCTGATACAACAGCCTGAAAAGGACAAATGATTGTTTGTGTTTGTCAGCAAAAGCCATCATCTCCCTATAATGGCCGAGCAGTTCGGATTGTATGGTCTGGATGGCTGTTCGTTCATAATCGGATGCATCCGAAGAGCACCATTTACCCTTTTCAATGGTCTCCAGTGCAAACTTTCCGGGAGTCAGATTCTCATAATTCTTCAGCGCGATGCGATGAACAAATCCATAAAAACCCCGATCCTTATAATAGAATGCACCTTGCGAAATTTCATTGGAAGCAATCAGCGACAGGATGGATCTTGCTTTTCCTGAAAGCGTTTCATCAAATTTCCGGATCTTCCCGCCAAGCCTGTTCCGGAGGTTGAAGAAATCTTCCAGTGACAGATTCCTCAAAAAACCCACTTGATCATATCCGTCTTCATTCATAAGGTTCTCCGAAAAACTTTGCAGATCGCCCTCTATTTGCCAATGATACTCCTCAGAGGCTTTAAATTCCGTATATCCCACCAGCATCCGCGTGATCCTGTCATCCGTACCTGCCTTGCTGACCAGCAGATCAACCGCTTTGGCAATCAACCTGTCGGTATCCAGTTCCACATCAAAGTCGACCGGCAATTGCATGTCGTACGCAAAGGTTCTCATGATCCGGTAAACAAAACTATCGATTGTGGAAACCGCAAAGTCGGAATAGTTGTGCAAAATAAGCGTGAGTGCCTTGCGGGATCGCTGCCTGATCAGCTCCGGAGATAAGGAGGTTTCCGAACATAATGTCGATAACAGTGCGTCCTTCTGATTTTCATTTGATTCGTCCGCCGTTTCTGCCAGGTGGGTAAGACTTCTGACAATCCTGGATTTCATTTCAGTGGCAGCCTTGTTTGTAAAGGTAATAGCCAGAATATGCCTGAAACCTGCCGGATCCCGCAGGACAATCTTCAGGTATTCCTTTACCAGTGTAAAGGTCTTGCCTGAACCTGCAGAGGAGCTGAATACTTCAAAACTCATGGACGGTAGATAAACTTTTTAATCACAGGCGGAAGATCGTTGACAACAAGGCAAATGAAGCAGACTCCGCTGTCAAGGCTCAAGCCTTCCAGTGAAATCGTTTCCCGGATATATCCGTATGAAGCCAGAGGCATTTCCTTCAGATACACCTCCCGGCCTCTGGAATCACAGATCCTGATGAGGGCCTGTCCGGGGGTAATGTTTTCCCATTCCAGGGTAACCACCTTACCGGCAGGATTGGGATAAATCCTTACCTGCTCGGGAATAACGGGTGGGCCAGGTACGGATGTGATTATCCTGGGAAAATCAATATAGGTTACAGTAAGCAGCGATCCTTCTTCATCGACCTGAAGAAGAGGTACGCCAAAATCATTGCCTATCCATTTATACTGGACATAATTCCGCGGGATCCGGTAGCCCGCATTCAAACTATCAATATAGACCGTATCCGTTTCATTGACTTCTGATTTCAGCCGCAGGACATCAAATGTTCCGAAAGGGGTTGCCAGTGTGCCCCAGCCATCCACAAAATTTCTCCTGTCCCTGTCAATTTTTAAATAATATAGGCCGGGGAATTCCGATTCGACACCAGCATGGCAGGAGTCCACATTCCCAAAACTCACCGGGAACGTATAGAGTACGTCCGGTTCGTCGTATTTGACGGGCAGGGGCAATCCGGGCAGGGTCAGTGCAACACCGGCTTCCTGAAATCGCTCATCGGATTCCTTGAAATAGGTGAACACATCCGTCACCGGGTAACCCGGAATGATATCCACACCCGGTTCAGGCCGGGCGATGGTGGCAACAGAAGCAGTGAATACGATCCGGTAAAGAAAGGGAGTTGAGCTGACGCTGACGAAGGTGTCAACCTGCTGAGCGACAGGAACAAGGGAAGAGAAATCCCAGTAATGGTTTTCACCTGTCAGTTTATGATCCACACTTCCGGTACTTAATGCGGAGCTCAGCCTGATGGTATCGCCCACGTTGGGCATATCATCCCTTGTCAAGGTGATCTGAGAAGTGACAATCTGTGTTGGCAACGACAGGAAAACAACTAAAAGAAGTGCGCATAGCTTATTGTTCACCAGTATCATTTTCATTGACAGGTTTATTTGTTTTACGTTTTCGATTAAAAATATCCTTTACTCTGTTGAAATCACTTCTGAAGGAGACACCCACGCCCTGGGTGTAGGGAGCGTTATCATTGAAAAGGTCGTATGTATTGGTTTTATTATAGGCTCTCACCCTGAAGCGGCCATCCCTGGTGATCCTGACTTCTACCAGGACGTCACCAACGATGCTACTGGTCTTTTCCGAATTCTTGTAAGTACCCACTCCAAAATTTCCATTCACGGTTACCCGGTCGTTGAAAAGCTGTGTTGACAGGGCCACCTCCAGCTGTTCAGGAGAAATGGCGTCACCTTTCTGATAATTGACTCCGATATCGAACTCATCGCTGATTTGAGAAAGCCAGCTGTTCAGTTGATTGGCCAGCAAGTCATATGAACTCAATCCCATGCTGCTTGCCACGCCTGTTCCTGTATTCAGGCTGAAGCTGTTCAGCACCAGAAGGGATATCATCTGCTGGTTCAGCTGGGCTTCATTGGTCGTGTCAATGGAATTGTAAACGAATGTCCTAATTGATTCTTCCTGAACATCAGGCATTTCCAGCCCAAAACGGATGGTTGGATTAAAAAGGTCACCGTTCAGGTTGATGACGCAGTCAACCGGGATTCGCTGGCTATACAGGGAAGAATCTGCCATGGAAGAGGACGCAGGCAGTGTGCTGAGGGAGGGTTTTACCTGGTAAACTGCTTTCAGGTTAATGTCTGCATCAAACATATCCCCTGTCCAGGAGATCGTACTGCCCGACCTGATATGAAAGGTCCTGCTGATCAGGTTCCGGAGCGTAAAGTAAAATGTACCGCCTTCCATCACGTACGTCCCACTGAGGCCCATATCTCCTGCAGGCGGCATGTTGAACCGCATGAGACCTTCTCCGTTCACCTTGATATTCCCCATCTGGTTTGGAAGAAAGATGTGAATGGTGGCATCATCGGTGACCTGTATCTCCATGTTCAGATCAAGACTGCCCTTTGGTTGCTGACGAATTTTTCCGGCCGGGAGAAGGGTATCTTCCTTATTCACAAAAACAATATACGGATTATCAGATACATCTGCTGTATAGCTGATGGGCAGGTACATGGCCGTACCGCGTTCTGTTAACGCACGTATATCAAATGCAAGATTGTTTCCCGGCCCTTTAATGGTCACCGTTCCGCTCGTAACACCTGTTCCATAAAAATAGGGGCTCTCCTGCGACGTCGTATTGATACCTAACAGATCCTTGGTCTGAATCGCCAGGTCCAACTTGAAATCCTTGAAAAAGCGGTGAAAGATCTTGCCATCCAACATACCTGTGTTTCCAAGGGTATCGTGGAAGTTCATCTGTTTGAACCCAATATGGTCTGGCTCAAAATAGACATTATCGGAGAAAATATATTTCGTATTCAGGAAATCCACACGGAGCTGTCCGCGCCTGACACTGACCTCACCGGTGAGTTTTGGATCGTTCTTATTCCCTTTGAAGTAAAGCTGGCCACTGGCGTAACCTCCAAAATCAGTAAAAATGCCCTCCAGGAACTGCCCGATAGGTTTGATCTTAAGGTTGTCCATTTTAAAGCTGAAATCAAAATTATCCGTTAGCGCCGAAGGTGCATAGGTGCCTGTAAGAGCGAGGACCCTCACAGAGGTATCGTTGCCCGCATAAATGATCTCTCCCAGCGTATTGATCTTATTGTTCGTGTTGTCCCATTCGGTTCGGAGGTTAAGATCACCAAGCAGTTCACTGTTAAAGGTGAAATCCCTGACCTGAAGGTCAGCTATCAGGGTTGGATTATTGAAAATATCAGCCAGTTCAGCATTGCCGAAGGCCATGCCACCAAAACTGAAATCCGGACTTTTCAAAACACTCCGCAGGTTGTCAAGGTTAAAAGGATTGAACGATATACTGAGTGCTTCACCGGGCAATGACGACAAGGCACCATCGATCCTTAACTGCTGCCCCTGTCCGGATAGGGTCAGGTTGTCAATTCTGACGTGGGAAGAATCGATCAGAAAGTAATTATTCCGGTCGATGTTCCAGGTTGAGCCATTAACCAGCAGTTTTGCATCGGAAATGGTGCCTTCCAGGCTTGGGTAACGATCGAGCCTGACCTGCAGGGCAAGGTTCCCGGCATTGGAATCAGTCTTCCTCCCGTCGTCCCACGAAAGCCCCAGAAAAAGGGTATCGTGGATGACATCCGTCCGTATCCGCAGGTTGTCAAAGCCAAAAGAACCGGCATCTGCATGAGCCAGTTTCCCCTGAAACATTCTCCCTGCTCCAATTTCACAGCTCAGTTTCGTAAAATCCGTACTGGCCTGAACATCAAGATCATCCAGATGGATGGTCTTGAAGGTGACATTGTCCGAGATTATATGTAATTGAATGTGAGTATGTTGAGAGTCAACAGAACCCGTAATTCCGGAATTGAGCGCAACAGCTAAGTCTGGCAGCAGCAATGCTGTTAAGGGAGCAGTATTTTTCAGGTCAATGTTGAACTGAAAATTTTGATTCTTCAGTATATTGGCAAGATGCAAAGAATCTTTGGTGAAGGCAGAAAATTGCGGATCAATGATGGAACTCAGCATCGGTAAAAATTGCTCAAAAAGGATGTCACCCCTCAGGTGTCCGTCGATATAATCGGATTCCAGATCAACGGACTTAATGGAAGTACCCTGTTGGGATGCAGTTAAACGAAGCCGGTCCATTTTAAAATTGTAATTACCTGTAATAAATGTTGTACTGTCAAGTATCAGCTGACCATACGTACTGTCGAGGCTTTTACCACCAAGCTGCAGGGTCATCCGTGTTGTCAGGATCCCGAGGGAATCAGAATCGATCAGGCCAAGATCATGCAGGCGGGCATTAGTGATCGCTGCAGAGAAATCAAACTGAGGGATCCTGCCTTTAAGGTCAATCAAACCCGAAAAGACAAGGTGAATCAATGGATCGTCAATATTGACCTTGCCGATGAACTTTTCATTGCTATAAAGTCCGTTCAGATAAATCGCCTGATAACGGTGATTGTTCAAATCGAGTGAGTCGATGGTGCCATCGATCTGGATGGTGGCGGTCTGCCGGGTGGTTCCGCTTCCCTGGATCTGGGCTCCCAGGGTGACTTTTCCAAGCTTATCCTGCAACTGGCTGATGGTTCCCAGATCAAACTGGTCGGCGAAGATCTTCCCCTTGTATTGAATATCTTTCCTTGATGGTGTGGCCTGAAGTTCAAGGTCCGTTGAAATCGCGCCCAGGTCGGTCCGGAAATCGGCAAACGACACAAAATCATTGATAAATCCTGTGAAGCGGCCTGTGACATGGATCGTCCCGAGCGGCTGCAGGTTCTCGGGCAGCAGGGTTGCAGGAGCGATGCCTTCAGCAAGCATTTGCTGGATGTCCTCTATGCAGGTGTTGAGATCTTTGATCTTCATATGCATATAGGTCTCCTGGATCTCCGGCAGACCGGTCATGGAGATGTCTCCGTAAAGGTTAGTCATACTGCCGTAAAAAAGATACAGATCCCTTATTTTTAAATTGCTGACCGGGCCTTTGATCTCCCCGCTCAGGTCAATTTTATGGGAAAGAGTGCCAAGGGATGGGACAAAAAAAGCAAGGTCCCCTGCAGCAAGCGAAGACGGCCGGATGGCCGACTCGATGGTAACATCATGGAGAAAGTCAGAAAAACCAGCGTAGTCATCAAAATGAAAAACCAGATCCATGTCAAGTTCCGAATCATTGGTTACCATATGCGTCTTAAGGGCTTGAATGCTTACCGGGCACACCTTCACCTGTGACTCAAATGTCGTAAGCCTCAGGCCGCAGTGCTCTTTAAACTCCAGTTTGCTGACCTGTGCAGATACAGTGTCTCCGTTCAGGTTGATGTTGCTGAAAAAGGCATTCAATGAGTCCAGGTCAAGGTTGTTGAAGTTTATGCCTGGCTTTACGGAATTTTGTCTGTTAAGGTCCTGCAGGACAAAATGACCGTTTATTACTTCGAGTCCCCCGCACAAGATCTGCCAGTGCGTTGCAGAGGCAGTAGTGTCACCGGAAGCAAAAGCTGACAGGAAACGGGTCAGGTTGAGCACACTGTCAGATTCGTACTTTCTAAGAATGAGCGTAAAATCCTCAGTGACAAGGCTGTTGATTTTCAATAGATGTTCCCTGAAACGGATACGGCCGATATCCGTTTTCAGTACCGCAACCTCCAATAGAAGGCTGTCGCGATGGTCCAGCATGCGTAGATTTTCAAGACTCAGTTCGCTCAGACGGTAAAATCTGAGCTTCTCGATCGTAACTTCGCAGTCGCTCTTTGCTGACAGATAGGACGCCACCTTCTGGGCAACATAGGTTTGGACAGGCCCGACCTGGAGAATACCTGAAATTAATACCGGAATGAGAAGCGCTACCAGTATCAGGTACAGTACGATCTTCAGTATCTTATTTTTGATAATTTTGTTCCTTATAAATTTTCCCTGATGCCCGGAAAAGCTATTTATGTCCTGGGAATTGAATCATCCTGTGATGATACGTCGGCTGCTGTAATCCGTAACGACGAACTCCTTTCCAACATTATTGCGAACCAGGATGTTCACAAAAAGTACGGAGGTGTCGTACCGGAACTGGCCTCGCGTTCACATCAGCAAAACATCATTCCCGTAATTCAGGCTGCGTTGGATACAGCAAATGTAAATAAAAATGAATTACAGGCAGTATCTTTCACAAGGGGTCCCGGATTACTGGGATCCTTGCTGGTTGGCTCCTCCTTCGCCAAGGCTCTTTCCCTGGGTCTATCCGTTCCGCTGATCGAGGTTGACCATCTGGAAGCGCACATTCTGGCCCATTTCATTCAGGAACCGGGTGCTTCCAAAGCGGTACCCGCCTTTCCTTTTCTTTGTCTCACCGTTTCAGGGGGGCATACACAAATCGTATTGATCCGTGACTATTTCGATATGGAAATCATTGGCAGGACGATGGATGATGCAGCAGGAGAAGCATTCGACAAAGCGGCAAAAATCATGGGACTTCCCTATCCGGGAGGACCCTGGATCGATCAGCATTCCAAAGGAGGTAACCCAACGGCTTACTGCTTTTCAAAGCCCAGGATCCCCGGCCTCGACTTCAGCTTCAGCGGACTTAAAACGTCGTTCCTTTATTTTCTCAGAGACCGTTTAAAAGAAGATCCAGAATTCATCAGCAAGAACATGGCTGATTTATGCGCTTCAATTCAGCAAAGCATAGTCGATATCCTTCTGAATAAACTGATACAGGCTTCTGAAAAAACCGGGATCAGCACCATTGCCATTGCAGGTGGTGTGGCGGCAAATTCCGCCCTGCGGGATGCGGTGCGCAATCAGGAGAACATTCGTAAATGGCAGGTATTTGTTCCCAAAATTGCCTTTACGACCGACAATGCTGCAATGGTGGCCATCTGCGGATATTACAAGTACCTTCGCAATCAAGTTGCAGGCTACGAAATCTCACCTTATTCCCGCAGTTCAAAATCCCGGGCAGATGATCAGGATTCAGCTCCATGACTCCACCTGGTGTTCTTTCCGGAGCAGGTCATTCACTGTTTTGACCGGATTGAACGTGATCAAAGGCACCTCAATGAAAACTGTGATCCAACCGGCCATGGCCCCGTTCCACAATCCCGGAAGTTCCATCGCCTTTAGCTCCCTGCCATCTTTCGATTTCCTGGATATAAATCCGGTGGACGAATCAACATACATCGTCAGATCGAATTTCTTCCCCTGGTGATCTCTGATACTGCAGACCAGGTCAACAGGATTGAAATGGGTAGCCTCGAGGAAGTGCCTTTTTTGTTCCGGATCTGCGTTGTTCACCTGGGATGATTCCACGATCTGGAGACTGATCCTTCCCTGACCATCCTTCACCCAGAAAGGCCCCCCGCCTGGTTCGCCAACATTTTTTACCATTCCGCAGACACGAATTGGCCTGTGAAGCAAATGGAACAACGCCAGTTGCTTCTTCTCCCAGTCCAAACCATCTAAAAACGAAGTATCCATAAACAGTTTATCTCGTGCAAACAATGCCATCTCGTTCATTTCCTGCTCGTCAGGTAAAGGTTCCTGTAACCTTTTCAGACAGGTGAAAACCTTCTGGCGAAGTGTCAGAAGATATCCTGCAAGGGCTTTTTTGAAGAGTGTGTTTTCAGGTTTCAGGTGGTCCGGAACGACATTATCAATGTTTTTGATGAAAATGACATCAGCTTCCAGATCATTCAGGTTTTCGATCAGTGCACCGTGACCGGCAGGTCTGAAAAGCAGTCTGCCATCAGAATTCCGGAAGGGTTCATTGTTCAGGTCCACCGCCAGGGTATCAGTGGAGGACTTTTGAACCGAAAAGTCCACCTGATAGGTAACCCCGTAACGTTTTCCATAGCCATCTATTTTGTGGCCGACAAGGTCACGGAACGCTTCCAGATGCTCCGGGGATACGGTGAAATGCAGGCGAACGTCCCCGGTAACATTCCTGCAATATGCCGCTCCTTCAACAAGATGTTCTTCCATAGCAGTCCGGATTTCGCCGGGATAACGGTGAAAGGAAAGCAATCCTTTCGGCAGTGCAGCATAGTTCATTCCGTCCCTGTCAAGGAGATGATGGATGATCTTCTGATAATCATTTTTTTTAAGTAAATTACGCAACTCCAGTCCTTGATTACGGAGTGTAGTCTGAAGTTCACCGGTAAAAGGGAACCTGTGCAAATCAGCAATGAACACCGCCACAGCCGGGTATTTCTTTTCAAGCGCTATAATGTCAGAAGGAAAGTCAGGTGACCGGTGGGCCGACTGGAACTCAAAAAGGTCTTTGAACATCCGGGTTGCGGCCCCCGATGCGGGAACAAATTTTATCATCTGGACGCTGTTTTGTTGTGCGTCGAATGCGTCGGCACTGGCTTTTACCTGTTGGTCATCTAACCTGACGATGCCATTGTCGATGGTAGCAGGCGCTACCAGAACGACAAAGGGAAATCCTTCTTTGAAACGGGCAAGTTGATTCCCGACGTTCTGCAGGCCAATCCCCTGTGAATTAAACTGTTCCAGATCAGTTGATGTAAACATGGATTTGAATTTGATCAGTCATTGAACAAAAATAACGATTGACGCCGTCCCTTTACCCCAACGTATAAAATATTTTGTACGAATCATTCCATCAAAAATTTTTATATATTTGCACCTCATTTTTGCCCAGGTGGTGGAACTGGTAGACACGCTACTTTGAGGGGGTAGTGACCGTAAGGTCGTGCAAGTTCGATTCTTGTCCTGGGCACCCCGGCCCAAGTGGCGGAATTGGTAGACGCGCTAGATTCAGGGTCTAGTGACCGTTCAGGTCGTGCAAGTTCGAGTCTTGTCTTGGGCACTTTCAGAAAGCTGGGATTCCATTTTATGGCCTGCATCTCTTCCTGAAGGTTTTTGGTTCTATCCGGATTTCCTTATCCTGGAAAGCAAATCAGCAATTTCTTCCTCCATTTGTTTTCTGACCTGTTGTTCCCCGATCAGATTCCGTTTCAGTGATTGGATCTCATTCCTTAAATCTGTGATCTCCCGCTCAGGTTTGTCCCCTTTCCCTCCAGCACAATCAGAACGTTCTTCGTTCACGGGAGTTGAACTCCTTCTATGACTTTCACCCGCCAGATCGCGCTGAGCATCCTTTATCTGTTGATCCAACTGTGCAACCATCCGGCGCAGTGACCTGTTTTTTCCACAATGGATCAGTAACAGGATGAACAGGGCGATCATTAAAATGATCAGCAATCCAACTATAAATTCAAGCAACCGGGTAAAATAGTCCATTTCGGTCAACCGGGTCTTCACCAGGTCAAAATCCTGAGTCGTTCGCTGGATTTCATCCCTGAATCCTTGATTCTGAACCAAAAGTGAATCAATGGTTTGCTCATAAAAAATATGTGTAGAATCAATAGATTGATTATCAATAGAATAAATATTATTAATTAAATAAAAGATTAAATATAATATAAAAATAATTTTAAAAAAAATATAACTAATATTTTTATTTTTTATGGACATTGATATTGATGATTATGAAAAAATGTTACTGTGCCATTTCATTGCAACACCCAAAATTATAGGAATTTTCCGCTCATGAAGTGAATATTGTAAATTTGTGGGGTAAAGATGAAGAATGAAGGATGAAGGATGAAGAATAATTTTTTTATTTGGGGAATCATTTTACTGTGGCAGGTGAACAGTCATACTGCTCTTGGTCAGGAAAAATACCATATTGCATTTTCGGTAAAGAATCTGCCTGACAGCGTTTGTTATCTGGTCAGGTACACTGGCGACAAAACCTATCTTGTGGATACGGCCCTGGTAAAAGAGCATGCATTCGCATTTGAGGGGGACGCGGATCTGGAAAGGGGAATGTATATGCTCGCCGGGCAGGCAAAAAACAAGTACATTGATTTCATTGTCAATGATGCCAGCAGGTTTCGTATCGAAACCGACACCGTGGACTGGATCGGAAACATCCGTGTCAGGGGATCGGAAGAGAATCAATTGTTCTTCGACTACATCTCCTATCTCCAAAATAAAAGAAAACTGGTCGACTCACTGAACCGCTTACATTCTGCCGATTCAATGAATGATCCGATGAAAACTACCGTTGAGGCGCAAATCAAATCCATCGACAGCGAGGTGTATCGTTATCAAAAAGAGCTGGTTGACCTGCACAGGGGTACCTTTTTTGCGGCTTTCCTTCTGGCATCGCTGGAACCTGATGAACTGAATGCATTGAAGCAGAACCCCCTGTCCGCCGAAAAAGAAAAATTGTTCCGGGACTATAAGGACCATTACTGGGATCATTTTAACCTTACGGATGAACGACTGCTGCATTCGCCGTTATTCCATCCCCGGATGGAACGTTACATGGATGATCTGGTCTTTCCTGCTCCGGACTCGATAGCGCAGGAGATTGATTCAATTTTGTCACGGACCAGCACGAACAAGGCTGTTTATGAATACCTGATCTGGTACTTCACGCTCAAATACGAACGTTCAAAGATCATGGGCCACGATGCCGTCTTCGTCCACATGGCCAATCGCTATTTCAAGACCGGGAAGGCAGACTTCATGAATGAGACCGTCAGGCAAAACATCATCAAACGTTCCAACATATTGGAGCCATTGCTGATTGGCAAAGCCGCTCCGCTGATGATCCTCCTTGACACCAGTGACATTCCCGTATCACTTTACCAGATCGGGAAAGCCTACACCATCATTTATTTCTGGGACTCAGATTGCAGTTTTTGCCGTAAGGAAACACCCCGTCTGAAACAGTTTTATGATGAAAAGAAGGACTCCCTCGATCTGGAGGTGTATGCCGTTTGTATCGATACATCGTTGGTTGAATGGAAAAAATACATCATTGAGCATGAGTTGGAATGGGTCAACGTCAACGGCTACCTTAGTCTCACACCTGATTTTCATGATCTTTATGATGTTCACAGTTCACCTGTGATGTATTTATTGGACAGGGAAAAAAATATCATTGCCAAACATATTCTTACGGAACAGATCATTGAGCTTCTGGGCCGGAAACAATAAGAATGGAAAACCGGATAAAAACAAACCTATGAAGAAGAGCCTGTCCTATTTACTTTTATTTTTTTATCTTACTAATTCGCAGATGGTTTATGCCCAAAAGGGATGGCAAAAGCTGTCGACACAGGTTGTTGTAGATCTCAATGATGTTTTTTTCATTAATGTTATGGAGGGATGGATCGTTGGCCGGTCGGGCACGATTCTGCACACAGCGGATGGAGGCATTCACTGGGAAGTTCAACCGACAACCACCTCCAGCTTTCTGCAGAGTGTCTGGTTTCAGAATGATTCGTCAGGATGGATTGTTGGCAGCGCCGGGATCATGCTTGCAACATCCGACAAGGGAGAAAACTGGTCACTGCCCGCTTCCCCATACACGATGGATTATGCCGACATTGTGTTCAGTGATGCCGAGAATGGATGGATTGTCGGAAACGAGGGGATCATCCTGCATACATCGAATGGAGGGCAAAAATGGCAGTACCAGTATGCGGGCGTGCAGGAATCGATCCTTTCGGTTTCCTTTTCCGATGCGAACAATGGATGGTTAGCCGGGACGTACGCAAGCGGGTGGTTATCGCACACGACCAATGGCGGTACGGACTGGGCGGACTATACACAACCCATTGAGGATCTGACCTATGATGTTTTCTTTATCAATCCGTACAGGGGATGGGTTGGAGGTGAGGGAAAGCTGCTTTTTACGGATGACGTTGGCGAAACCTGGGAGGTCCGTCCCCTCCCCGTGGGTACCGGTCCGGTAGTGGATATTGTCTTTGTGAATGATACCCTGGGATGGGTCATCACCGAAAAGAACCTCTTTGCCACAACCGACGCGGGTCTTACATGGGCTTTGCAATTACAACTTGACGATTATAACTATTTTAAGGCCATTTACTTCGCTGATCCGCAGCATGGCTGGATCGTTGGCAGAAAGGGACTGGTTTATGCTACAACAGATGGCGGAGGGATGGGCATCAGCGAAATGGATGTTTCCGATCAGTTGCTTCTATATCCAAATCCATCGGATGGAAGCTTTACGCTGAAGTTACGGGAAAATCTAACCAAAGGTGAACCTTTTCTGATCGAAATTTTCAGCCTTTCCGGTCATCTTGTTTTCAGGGACAGCAATCCCCTGCAGGAAGATTATCAAATCAACCTGGGAGGGAGTTCCGGCGCAGCTGTTCTGAGGATCTCCCAGGGCCGGATGACAGGAAGCCGACGGATTATTTTTCCTTAAATAGTTGAAGCTCTGGCCGCTTCGACAACAGCCTTGAATGCATCAGGATGGTTCATGGCCAGGTCGGCCAGCACCTTTCTGTTCAGCTGGATCTTTTTTTCATTGAGCAGTCCCATCAACGCTGAATAGGATAAGCCATGTTCCCTGGCTCCTGCGTTGATGCGAATGATCCATAATCCCCTGAAGCTTCTTTTTTTGTTTCTCCTGTCGCGATAAGCATACGCCAGGCTTTTGTCGTGGGCATTCTTTGCGACGGTAAGGACGTTCTTTCTTCTGCCGAACTGACCTTTAACGCGGGAAAAAACTTTCTTTTTTCTTTGATGTGATGCTACAGAATTGACTGATCGTGGCATGATGATTTTGATTTATTGCTTCAGCGTTCCGTATTTCAGGACCCTTGTAGGCTGAGAGCAAGTGAAACATGATTAAATTAGCTGGCAAGCATTTGTTTTACAGTGCTCACATCCGCTTTATCCACCAGCGCGGCATATCCCAGGTTACGTTTCCTTTTGGTGGTTTTTTTGGTCAAAATGTGACTTTTGTATGCATGCTTCCTTTTAATTTTGCCGGTACCCGTTAAGGAAAAACGTTTTTTGGCTCCGGACTTGCTTTTCATCTTTGGCATTTCCAATGATTTTATGGTAACGTTATTTTCTCGGTGCTATGATCATGATCATCCTTTTACCTTCCAGCAGCGGCAGTTTTTCAACCTTCCCGTATTCAGTCAGTTCATCGGCAAACCGAAGCATAATAAGCTCTCCCTGGTCTTTATAGACAATCGATCTGCCCCTGAAGAACACATCCACTTTTACTTTAGCCCCTTCCTGGAGGAATTTGATTGCATGCTTGAGCTTGAAGTTAAAATCGTGATCGTCTGTGTTAGGACCCAGCCGTATCTCCTTCACAACCACTTTCGCGCTCTTGGCTTTGATTTCCTTTTGTTTCTTCTTTAATTCATAGAGGAACTTTTTATAATCAATCACCTTACAAACGGGTGGATTGGCAGTGGGAGAAATCTCCACCAGATCAAGACCGAGGTTATAAGCGATCTCGAGTGCTTCCCTGATCCCATAAATTCCTTGCTGGATATTTTCACCTACCACCCGCACCACGGGTGAAGTTATGCGTTCATTGATCCGATGTTTGTCTTCCTTCGGTTTTCTTGCCGGATTGTATCTTCTTCCGGCATCATACATTTGTGCAGCTATGAGTCTTCCTCCTATGTTTAGTTAGTACTGGGGAAAAGGGTTATACTCCTTCCCTGATGTCAATTGTCAAGAAGGTGTTGAATTTCATTCTTGATCAGGTCAGCAAACTGACTGACAGTAAACGTGCCAAGGTCGCCTTCTCCCTGTTTACGAACGGCAAGTAACTCCTGTTCCGCTTCTTTCTCGCCCACGACAATCATATAGGGAATCTTCGCCAGTTCAGCATCACGGATCTTCTTGCCTATCTTTTCGTTCCTTTCGTCAATGCGGCCGCGAATTTCGTAATTATTCAGCAATTTTAAAACTTTTTTTGAATAATCCTGGTATTTTTCACTGATAGGCAATATAATAGCCTGATCCGGCGCAAGCCAGATCGGAAATTTCCCGGCCGTATGCTCAATCAGGACGGCTACGAATCGCTCCATGGAGCCAAAGGGTGCACGGTGGATCATGATGGGGCGGTGACGCTGGTTGTCATTCCCGATGTATTCCAGTTCAAACCTGTCGGGCAGGTTATAATCAACCTGGATCGTTCCCAACTGCCATTTCCTTCCCAGGGCATCCTTCACCATGAAATCCATCTTGGGTCCGTAAAAAGCTGCCTCACCATAAACTACGACCGTATTGGGCAGCCCCTTTTCAACAGCCACTTCCTGGATTGCCCTTTCAGCTTTTTCCCAGTTCTCATCCGTACCAATGTATTTTTCCTTGTTCTTCTGGTCACGCAAAGATATCTGCGTGATGTATTCCTTAAAGTCAAGCGCTTTAAAGATTTTCATTACGATGTCGATGACTCCGATGAATTCTTCCTTCAGTTGATCGGGCGTACAGAAGATATGGGCATCATCCTGGGTGAATCCCCGTACCCGGGTCAGCCCATGCAGTTCACCGTGCTGTTCGTAACGGTACACCGTCCCAAATTCCGCCATCCGCAAGGGTAAATCTTTATAGGATTTGGGCTTGTCGCGGTAAATCTCGCAATGATGCGGACAATTCATCGGTTTAAGGAAAAACTGCTCTCCTTCTTCCGGTGTTGAAATGGGCTGGAAAGAGTCTTTGCCATATTTGTCGAAATGGCCTGACATCTTGTAAAGGTTCACATTTCCGATATGCGGGGTGAGTACCTGGACGTATCCAGCTTCCTTTTGGAGTTTTTTCAGGAAGGATTCGAGGCGTTCCCTGAGTTGGGCGCCCCGTGGCAGCCAAAGGGGCAAACCGGCTCCCACTGCCTCTGAAAACGTGAACAGTTCCATTTCACGACCAATACGGCGGTGGTCCCTTTTTTTGGCTTCTTCGATCATGGCCAGATAGTCATCCAGCTCTTTCTGTTTGGGAAAAGTGATCCCATAGATCCGCGTCAGTTGCTTGCGTTTGACATCTCCCCTCCAGTATGCGCCTGCAATGCTGAGAAGTTTGATCGCTTTGATCGGTGAAGTATCCGGTAAATGGGGCCCCCTGCATAAATCAACAAAATTGCCGGATGAGTAAAATGTGATCTGTGCGTCCTGAAGGTCCTGAATCAACTCCAGCTTGTATGGATCATCCTTGGCCGTAAAATACGCCAGGGCTTCCTCCTTTGAAACTTCCTTCCTGACAAATACCTGTTTTTCACGGGCAAGCGCAAGCATCTTTTCCTCAATCTTCCTGAAATCGTTTTCAGAAATTGCGTAGTCACAAAAATCAATGTCGTAATAGAATCCATTTTCGATGTCAGGGCCGATCCCGAATTTCACACCGGGGTAGAGGCTCTCGATCGCTTCGGCCATCAGGTGTGCGGAAGAATGCCACATGGTTGCCTTACCCTCATCGTCATTCCAGGTAAGAAGCTGGATATGTGCATCACAGGTTATGGGTCGTGTGGCATCGATGACCTCACCATTCACGTTCACCGACAGTACATTTCTTGCAAGCCCTTCACTGATCCCCCGGGCAATCTCCAGGCCGGTAATGCCAGCCGGGAAAGATCCTACAGACTGATCAGGGAATGTTATTTTGATTGAATTGTCCATTTCATGAAAAATTGGGTGCAAAGATATAACATTTCCGCAAATTAATTACCCGCTCCGGGATTCATCAGGCCTCATCCAGCATCTTTGTCCATTCCCTTTTGGGGCGCTTCTTCCATTCACCCCTGTGATACACATAGCTGGCAATCAGGGGAAGTACCGTCGTTGCCTCAGCATAGACCATTTGTTCATAAACTGTTTCCACCTTACCCCAGGAGGAAGCTTCCTTCAACGTAGAGCTGGAACAGGCACCGTCACGTGCGTCTGCTACGGTGATCTGAATGGCATATTGATGCATGGGCACATCCTTTCCCAGCACTTCAGCGCACACGACCGTGTCCTGTGCAAAATTCTTGGGTACGCCGCCGCCAATCATCAGGAGGCCGCTGTTTTCGGCATTCAGCTTTATCTTCGTCAATTCCAGGAAATCCTTCACCGAATCAATGGAAACATGTTTTCCGGGGTGATCCCATTGATGCAGGGCCAGCCCGAATCCGGCGCTGCTGTCGCTGAATGCAGGGCAAAAGATCGGGACGTTGTTTTCAAACGCAACCTGCACCAGTGAATCCTTTTTCACGGAATGTTCGGTCAGGTAGCGGCCCATCTCACGGATGAATTCCCGTGAAGAATACGGACGGGGAGGCAGTGCGTCAGCGATCTTTTTGATCGTCGTATCGCACACCTGAAGCTCCTCTTCATCAATGAAGGTGTCATAGATGCGGTCGATGTAAAGCTCCCTGAGATGGTGGTCATTGATGAACGGGGTTCCCCTGTAATGCTTGAAACCAAGCGCCTCAAAAAAGTCCATATCCACAATCGACGCTCCTGTCGCCACAATGCAATCGATCATATTGTGTTTCACCATATCAACGTACACCTGCATGCATCCCCCTGCACTGGTGCTGCCGGCCAGGGTCAGCCATGCCGAACAGGTTTTGTCGGCAAGCATACGGTTGAAAATGAACGCTGCATTGGCCGTATCCCTCGACGAAAATGACATCCTGGACATGGCTTCAATGATGGGTGTGGAGTCAAACGATTTGAAATCGATGTGTTCAATAGTCTCTTTTAACAGTTCTTTTTTCTTCATTTCAGTATCAATTGATTTAATCTGTCAAACAATATTTATAGCTCAGAAGTTTATAGACAAGTTTAGCTGCCAGAAAATCCGGCGCCTTATTGTTTTCGGCAGGGCAGAGTTCAACAACGTCAAAACCGACGATATGGTTTCGTTCAGCCACCCTCTTTAGAAGGTTCAGGACCGGATACCATAGCAGTCCTCCTGGTTCAGGAGTACCGGTGGAGGGCATGATGGAAGGATCAAAAACATCAAGGTCGATGGTAATGTAAACGTTTCTGGTGAGGCGTGAAACTACCTGTTCGATCCAGTCGGTTCCCGATTGAATGTGCTCTGCAAGAAACAGGTTATCTTTAACAAGAAAAGGTACTTCACTGATGTCCATGCTTCGGATGCCAACCTGAATGACCGGGCACAGTTCCCTGACGCGCGAAATTACGCAGGCGTGGTTGTAAATGCTGTCCTGGTAATCAGGCCGCAGATCCGTATGAGCATCCAGCTGAAGGACACAGAGTTCGTTGAAATTCTCGGCAAAGGCGATCACCGAACCAATCGTTACCGAATGCTCGCCTCCCAGCAGCACCACGAATTTATCATCCCTGATGTAATGTTTGACTTTCTGGTAAACTACATTCACCATTTTTTTGGGATCCTCGGCCGTATCAATGGACCGTGCCTGAAAAATACCCTTTTCAAACACCTGGCTGTCAGTCTCGATGTCATAAAGCTCCATATTGCACGATGCTTCGAAGATGGCGGCAGGTCCTTTGTCAGCACCCTTCATCCACGTACTTGTCCCGTCAAAGGGAACCGGCAGCACCACGATCCGTGCTTGCTCGTATGAGGCGTATTCATCAGGAATGTCAGCAAAATTCATTGTCAGGAATTAAATGTAACCTCAAAATCAAGTTCAGTTCAAATATATCAGTTATTTTACAACGGCAAAAGAAAAATCCCCGTTCATTGTCATTGATTCGTCAGGATGCGAAACTCCGTCCGCCTGTTCAAACGGCGTCCCTCCTCCGTCTCATTGGAGGCAACCGGGATGGAATAGCCATAGCCATTGTATTGCAGACGGGAGGCATGGATTCCATTTTCAACCAGGTACTGGTAAACCGAAAGTGCTCTCATCAATGACAGCCGTGCATTGTATTCTTCCGTACCTACCAGGTCAGTATGCCCCCGGATTTCAATCTGTACGCCTGGATTTTCGTTCAGGAAGAGCATCAAGGTATTCAACTCGGCCAGTGACTCTTTTTCAAGAAGGTACTGACCGGTTTGAAAAAAGATATTCTTCATCACGATCACCTGATCAGGCTTGATGGGTTTCAGGGCTATGTCAATCAGTAATGGATCGCCGAAGGTCTTTACGCCGCGCAGCGCAATATGCTCGGAATGAAATGCGTACCCCTTTGCGGTCACATTCAGTGCATAATCCTTATCCGTGGGCAGCGAAAGCAAAAAAGATCCCGTTAGTTCGTCTGAAAATGATTCGATGACCGTCAGCCCGGTCTCCAGGTCCATCAGGTTGAACCCTGACCCGACAGGTTCCAGGGTTTCAGCATCAAGAACCTTTCCTTTCATATAGGTCACCTGCAGGGGTCTGACCTCGGGATAGAGATCGAATTTATAAATATCCATCCCTCCCAGTCCTCCGGCTTTAGCCGATGAAACATAAGCTGTAGTGCCGGAGGCATCCACGATCAGGTTCACTTCATCCGCCAGCGTATTGATCGGAAATCCAAGGTTTTTTGGTTCGGTCCACTGCCCAGGTGAGTCCTTCCGGCATAAAAACAAATCATACCCTCCCATTCCGACATGGCCTCTGGATGAAAAATAAAGGGTCCGGTTATCGGGATGAATGAACGGTGCCATTTCATCCTCCGTCGTATTAACCGTTTCTCCAAGGTTTACAGGCTTACTCCATTGTGAATCAGGAAGATAAATAGAATACCACACATCCGATCCCCCGAGCCCACCAGGCCGGTTGCTCACGAAAAAAAGGGTCCGGCCGTCGGAACCCAGACAGGGCTGGGTTTCCCAGTAGGCTGAATTGATGACAGGTCCAAGATTTCGTGGCTCACCCCAGCGATTGTCTTTACGGAAAGAAATGTAAAGATCACAGCTCCCATAACCGTCCGGCTGGTTGCAGGCGGAAAAAAGCAGGTACCGGCCGTCGGGTGAAATGAACAGGGCACCTTCATTGTCAGGTGTGTTCATGGGCGGACCCAGCGGTTCCCTTTTCCCCCAGCCTTCTTCTCCCCCGTGTGAAAGATAGAAATCTTCCTCTTTGATCCCTTTTTTCTCTCCGTCTCCGGTCCGGGAGCCCACTGTCAGATATAATTCACTGTTGTCCAGTGTGATCGCATTGATGTATTCATCAGAGGAAGAATTGACACCTGATCCAAGATTCACAGGACTAAAAGGCACGGGGTGAAGTATGCCCTGAATGGCAAAATTGCTCCGCTCCAGCAGGTTTTCCGCCAGGAGCCTTTTCTCCGCGGTAATGCCTTCCTGATCGAGAAAGATTTCCAAATCAATTTTTGCCTCTGAATAAAGTCCTTCCTTCAGTTCAGCCTTTGCGGCCATCAACCTGGCATCGGGGTAGCAGCCGGGATCCAGTTCAGAAGCTTTTTTGTAAAAAAAAGCCGACTGCAGGGATTCGTCCAGTTCTGAATAAAGATCTCCCAGCATCAGGTATCCTTCGGTGAAATGATCATCCAGTTCAACAGCTCGTTGTGCATACGAAATAGCTTTAGGAAAATCCCCTGCCTTGAAATAGTTTTCAGCCTTATAGAAGGCTTTCTTTGCCTTTTTAAAGGAAGTGCCTGAAGGTTGTTGGCCATCCACACTGAAAACCAGAAGTAAACAGGTCAGCAGGACCAAATACCGGGCTGGTAAACGGAAACGATTATTTAAACCAGCCAGCATCACGGGATACCCATATATTTATGACTCTGCAGGGAAATACGCCAGCGGGGATTTTCCAGGATATAATTGATCACCAGGGGCATCATGGTCTCCCGCCTGCTCCATTCGGGCTGCAACAGAAGGTGGCAGTCAGGGTTCACCTTTTTTGAAAGTTGCTCTGCCCATTCTAAATCATCCACCTCAAAGACAATCATTTTCAGTTCGTTGGCCCACGAAAAAAATGAATCTTCGGGCTCTTTTTTCCTCTTGGGTGATAAGCAGATCCAATCCCAGTTGCCTGTCAGCGGATAGGTTCCGGAAGTCTCCAGGTAGGTTTTGATACCGAATTTCTTCAGTTCGCTGCAAAGATAATTCAGATTGTACATCAGGGGTTCCCCTCCCGTTACGACAACGGCCTTTGCCCTGCAGCCTGACGCATTCTGAATGATCTGATCAGCGGGCGTCAGCGGGTGCAGGGCCGGATTCCAGGATTCCTTCACATCACACCAGCAGCATCCGACATCACAGCCTCCGATGCGGATGAAATAGGCTGCTTTACCGGTATGGATCCCCTCCCCCTGCAGCGTATAGAATTCTTCCATCAGCGGTAGCAGGAGCCCCTGTCGGAGTTGTTCGTGTTGGTGAGGAGTCAAGGGTAGATCTCTTTGTTAAATGCCTTAAGCGTATTATTGAGCAATGCAACGATGGTCATCGGTCCCACACCCCCAGGTACCGGGGTTATGTATTCCGATTTTTTGGAGACCTGATCGAAATCCACATCCCCGGTCAGATGGTGACCGGTTGCTTTGGAAGGATCCTGAATGCGGTGCATTCCAACGTCGATGACCACCGCACCTGGTTTGACCATATCACCTTTCACAAAATGGGGCTGGCCGATTGCAGCGATCAGAATGTCAGCCTGCCGGCACAATTCCTCCAGATGGCGTGTTTTGCTGTGACAGAGGGTCACCGTACAATTTCCCGGGTAACATTTACGGGAAAGTAAAATGCTTACCGGAGTACCGACGATGTTGCTTCTGCCCAGAACGACACAGTGTTTCCCTTCGGTTTCGATGTGATAGTATTCCAGCAGTTTGATGATCCCGTAAGGTGTTGCAGGCAGGTAAGCAGGCATGCCCTGGACCATCCTGCCGATGTTCAACGGGTGAAAGCCGTCAACATCCTTTGCAGGATCAATTGCCTGGATGATTTTTGGCGAAGAGATATGATCAGGCAAGGGAAGCTGTACGATCAGCCCGTGGATGTCCTCATCCCTATTGATAAAATCAATGACCTTCAGCAGCTCTTTCTCCGAAAGGCCGGAGGGATATTTGTAAACGGATGATGTTATTCCGACTTCCTGACAGGCTTTTTCCTTGTTTTTAACATACGTCTCACTGGCGGGATCTTCTCCGACAAGGACAGCGGCAAGATGCGGGGAAATGCCAAAATCATCTATGGAACGAGCCACATCACGGGCAATCCCGGCACGGATCTCCGAGGCAACCTGTTTACCATTCATTAGCTCCATCGGTCAGTAAATTAAATCATTTTTAAGCAGACCCAGGGCATTACATTCTTCTCATGTTCCTGGTAGTGCGGACCAGTTGCATCATGTTTTTCCCTTTGCTTTCCGTCATTTTACGCATCATTTTGCGTGTGTCTTCAAACTGTTTGATCAGGCGGTTCACCTCCTGAATGGAGGTACCGCTCCCCTGGGAGATGCGTTTGCGCCTGCTGCCGTTCAGCAGGGCCGGATCAATGCGTTCATCCGGTGTCATGGAATAAATGATGGCCTCGATGCTTTTGAAGGCATTATCATCCAGGTCAACATCTTTCAGCGCTTTTCCCACACCGGGGATCATGCTCATCAGGTCCTTGACATTCCCCATCTTCTTGATCTGTTTTACCTGGGCAAGGAAATCGTTGAAATCGAACTGGTTCCTGGCTATTTTTTTTTGCAGTTTCCGGGCTTCTTCCTCATCAAACTGCTCCTGTGCTTTTTCCACCAGAGAAACAATGTCACCCATTCCCAGGATCCTGTCGGCCATGCGGTTGGGATAGAACAGGTCGATCGCTTCCATTTTCTCACCGATCCCGACAAACTTGATCGGTTTGTCGACGACAGCCTTGATCGTGAGGGCTGCGCCTCCCCGGGTGTCACCGTCCAGCTTGGTCAGGACCACCCCGTCATAATCCAGGCGGTCGTTAAAAGCTTTGGCAGTGTTCACGGCATCCTGCCCAGTCATGGCATCCACCACGAACAAAGTTTCCTGCGGATCAACCGCATCCTTGATGGCTGCGATCTCCTTCATCATTTCCTCGTCAAGCGTAAGCCGTCCTGCCGTATCAATGATGACGGTGTTATATCCTTTCTCGCGGGCAAAGGAAATGGAACGCCTGGCAATCTTAACAGGTTCTTTGCTATCCTCCTCGGTGTAAATATCCACATTGACCTGACTGCCAAGGACCTTGAGCTGCTCGATGGCGGCCGGACGATAGACATCACACGCCACCAGCAGGGGTCTTCTTCCTCTTTTCGTCTTCAGGTAATTGGCAAGTTTTGCGCTGAAGGTCGTTTTTCCCGAACCGTTCAAACCGGCAATCAGTATCACGCAGGGAGTTCCTCTCAGCTCGATGTCCGCCTTCTCAGTACCCATGAGACGTACCAGCTCATCGTGCACGATCTTGATCATGAGCTGACCCGGAGATACCGCGGTCAGGATCTTCTGCCCCATGGCGCTCTCTTTCACCTGGTCGGTGAACTGTTTGGCGATTTTAAAGCTCACATCGGCATCCAGCAAGGCCTTCCTGACATCCTTAAGCGTCTCGGCTACATTGATCTCCGTAATATATCCCTGTCCCTTGAGGATCCTGAAAGCCCTGTCAAGGCGGTCGCTTAAACTCTCAAACATTCTTGCGTTGTTTCTGTACTATTTTCAGGGGGCAAAATTAATACTTTCTAACGTACTAAAATCGACATTTTAGTATATTTGGCAGTCAATCGAAAACCAGTTTCATCATGGGTAAAAATTCATCAAAATTAAGCAGGAGGGGTTTCTTTAACCTGGCTGCAGCCGGGGGGCTGGGTGCAGCATTGACCCCATTGATCTCAAAAAAGGGATGGTCGCAGGATCCCCAGCCAAAGGTCAAACCTGCAACCAATGTGAAGGATGCCCTGACCTATGATAGGACACCGGATTCAATGCCCGGCAAATATCCTGGAAAGGTCGTCCAGGTGTACCACGAAAATTGTATGGCTGAAAATGAACCTGACCAGCAGGCCGTCGATCGAATGCTTGAAACAGCCATGCTCGAGCTCACTGGTCTCACTACCCTCCGGGATGCCTGGCTTCATTTTGTTTCGCCCCAGGACAGGATCGGCCTTAAAGTGAATCCTGTCGCTGGTAAGCTTCTCTCAACCAGCCATCAGATCGTCAGGGCTGTGATCGCTCAACTGGAAGGTGCAGGCATTCCAAGAGAACAGATCGTGCTCTGGGACAGACGCGAATTTGAGCTGCACGAGGCAGGTTTCACCGCGGAAAACTATCCGGGTATCCGAATCACCGGTACCGAACAGCAGGATGCTGCCGGATCATTTTACGATGCTGATGGTGTACTCTACGGAGAAAAAATGATCGACAAGGACTGGTATTACTGGGCGGAGGTGGAGGAAGAGTATGATGCCTACACCATTCCCTATATGGTGAACAGCGGCAAGTATTCCTACTTCAGCAAGATCTGCACCCAGCAGCTCGACAAGATCATCAACATCCCCATCTTAAAGAATGCAGGTGCATCGGTAACGTTGTGCCTGAAGAACCTGGCTTACGGATGCATTTCCAATACAGGACGCCTGCACAAAGACCTGTGGAGCGAGACCTGCGCCCAGGTATGCGCCTTTCCGCCCATCAGGGACAAGGTGGTGCTGAACATAGCCGATGGGATCCGGGGTTGCTTCAACGGAGGTCCGGGCGCCAATCCGCAGTTCATCACTGATTACAAGACATTGCTGGTAGGGACCGACCCGGTTGCTGTTGACCGGATCGGCTATGAGGTCGTTCTCAAAAAGAGGATCGATGAGGGAATACAGTCAGAAGATCAGCCCCGGGCAAGGCAATTCATGAACATGGCACAGGACCTGGGATTGGGGATTGCCGATCTGGATAGGATCGGGGTGAAGATCATCCAGATGGTGTGAAAAATAATTGAGAGAATGATAAGGGGTGGTTTGCTTTTGCCGCTATTCTTATTCGCTGGTTCACTGACCATCGGACAGGAGAATTTATTTCCACTGGAAAGCGATCCGGGGAATGGAAGGGAAGTGATCAAGACCCGTATCTTTGAGGGCTCAGGCTTGTGGGGATATATCGATGGCGGTGCGGATATTTACATGGAATATGGGTTTGAACGTGTTTATGTTCAGGATATCCTTCTGGATGGTCATCCTTTCACGGCAGAAGCCTATTGGATGGAGGACAGCAGGGCAGCGTTCGGGATTTTTTCCGTCAACCGGTATCGTTGCACCTTAAATGATTCACTGGCGATCCCGCACTGTATCTCTCCGTACCAGGTTCTGGCCGTCCTGGGAAAATATTACCTGGTCCTCTCCGACCAGGAGGGCAGCGAAGCCTTTGCACAGATTGCCACTAAACAGCTGCAGTCCCTTCAGCACAGATATCTATCAGATTCAATTCCTTTACCCGAATTCTTCACCGGTCAAGAGGTCCGTAACCGGGTGAAATACCTGGAAGGGCCTCTTGGGATCCTGAATGGTTATCCCGCCCTTTCCGGTCTTTTTGAGCCTTTCCAGGCGTTTAGCCTGTTTCTTTTGCCTCTGGAAGGGCAGCACGGGCCATCGGTGTTGGCCAGGGTTGATTTCAAGGATCCGGTGAGTCAAAATGTGCTGGGGAAAAACCTTGTACAATGGGAGGAAGAAGGAGAACACAAAATGATGCTTCAAAAGAGGCTTGATCCATTCAGCCTGCTGTTTATGATGGGGAACAAAGCTGACTCGGTTATGCTTCTGCCCGATCTCCGGCACTTCGAATGGGATTAGGCATTCATTAATTAAATTTTTATAACTTTGGTTTGTATCTATCAACGTATTGAAAACTGACATCATTTTCATCATAAACAATACAACGATCCTCTGGATATCCTTAAACATCGACCAGTCAAACCTAAACTAACGCATTATGAAGAACTATCTACCAAGAAAACAAGCATTTAGCCGGGTTAAAAGCATCCTGATGCTTTTGCTGGCTGTTGCCTGTACGGCTGTTTTCGGGCAGGAAAGGACCATCAGCGGCACCGTCACCGACCTGGAAACGAATGAGACCCTACCGGGAGCCACGGTTCTGATCAAGGGCACATCCAAGGGTACGGCTACGGATCTGGATGGCAGGTTCAGCCTGGGTGTCACTCCCGACGAGACCACGATGATTGTTAGCTTTGTGGGATTTGAGTCCCAGGAAGTTGCCATCGGCAGTCAAAATATTTTCAACATCCAGTTGATTCCGACGAAAACCTCCCTGGAAGGTGTTGTTGTTGTCGGATACGGGAGCACAAAAGTCAAGGACCTGACCTCTTCCATTACGACAGTCAAAGCTGAGGATCTGACAAAAACAGTTGCTTCCCAGCCCATCCAGGCTTTGCAGGGCAAGGTGGCGGGTTTACAGGTGGTGACCAGTGGTGGTCCGGGAGATCAGCCTACGGTCAGAATACGTGGCATCGGCTCATTTCCCGGAAGGGATTCTGAGTCACCCCTTTACATTGTCGACGGGATGTTCTTTGACAACATTGACTTCCTGAATCCAACGGATATCGCGTCAATGTCGGTGATGAAGGATGCCTCCGCAGCTGCCATTTACGGTGTCAGGGCTGCCAACGGGGTCGTATTGATCGAGACCAAATCGGGTGCCTACAATCAGAAGACGCAGGTCACCTACGATGGGTACTTCGGTTACCAGGTCGCACAGAATGTGGTCAAAATGGCCAACTCACAGCAGTTCACCACAATGGCCATGGAGTCAGGATCGGAAGCTGATGCAACGTTCATCCTGAATGCCATGCAGCGTTATGGAAGAAGCAGGGTCGATCCCAGCATACCTGAACCCAATACCGACTGGTACAGCGAAATCCTGCGCCCGGCGCCCATCACCAATCACAGCCTCGATTTTTCGGGCGGAACCGAAAAAGCCAAGTATTCGATTGGAGGTAATTATTTCCTTCAGGACGGGATCATGGACATGGAAAACAAATATGAACGTTTCAATCTGCGTACAAAGCTTGACCTGAAAGCCACCAACTGGCTGACAATAGGCGGGAACCTTATTTTCAGCAATGCCTTGAAATACAACGCTCCATATAATGCCTGGAACGATGCGTATTTTGCAGTTCCCGTCATGCCGGTCTATGATACACTCAATACCGCAGCCTGGCCCACCAGCTACGCCAGTGCCCGTTCGATCGGCTACCGGTCAGGCCAGAACCCGTTCCCCTCAATGGAATATAACATTGACCGCATGAAGATCAAAAAGCTGACCTCCAACTTTTACCTGGAGTTCAACATCCTTCCCAATACCCTGACCTTCAAGACCACCTACAATTATGCCTTCCAGTCCATCGACCAGCGGGTAGTCAATCTGCCCTGGTATATAGACGATGGTTTCCAGAATCCGGATGCCACCATCACACGTGCCCTGACCAACTATAACGACAATATATGGGACAACGTCCTCACGTTTACCGAGGCATTCGGCAACCATAACCTGACGGTAATGGCTGGCACCTCTTTCAGGGATGAAGGGTATCAGCTGCTCAGGGCGCAGGGTAAAAACTTTCCTACGGATATGGAGCAATCCTGGTACATTGACCAGGCAACGGCTATCGTCAGCGAAGCAGTTTCCGACGGGGGTTTGAGGGAGTATGGGATGTCCTATTTTGGCAGGGTTGCCTATAATTACAGCAATAAATACTTGCTTTACGCCACTTTCCGTGCCGACGGAAGCAACAAGTACCAGGAAACCTGGGGGTACTTCCCGACCTTCGGAGCAGGCTGGGTGATCTCAGAAGAAACCTTCATGAAAGGGATCGGCGCGATCGACTTCCTCAAACTGAGAGCCAGCTGGGGCAGGCTTGGGAACGATAAGATCCCGGCCAGTGACGGCGCCTACACTACTAATGTTGTGACCACTACCCTGAATGGAATCGTGTATTACGGAACCATCGTTTCCAGTGATTTCTCCGTTCTTAAATGGGAACTGACCGAGGAGACCAACATTGGCTTCACGGCAAGGTTCCTTGACGAAAGACTTTCGGCTGATTTCGATTGGTACACCCGCGACACCAAGAACGCAGCCATACCGGTGATGATCCCATCGGTGGGCGGAAGCGTTTTGAAACCGGTCGGCACGATCCGCAATTCCGGTATCGAGCTTGCCCTTGACTGGACTAACAAAGTAAGCCAGAAATTCACCTACAATGTGGGAGCCAACTTCTCAACATTGAAGAATGAGGCAACGGATCTTTATGGCCAGGACTACATTGATGGCGGAACCGCTGAATTCAGGCAACGCACCTATGTTGGTGAACCACTGATGGCATTCTACGGCCGTGAAGTCATTGGCGTTTATCAGAACCAGGCGGAAATCACGGCCGATCCGTTTGCTGCTGAAAATGGGCTGGTCCCTGGTGATTTTAAGTATAAAGATCAAAACAAGGACGGAAAAATCGATGACGATGACCGCGTGATCCTGGGATCCTATTTCCCCAGCTTTATCTATGGCGGGAACATCGGATTCAAATTTTCGGCATTGGACTTTTCATTAAGTGTTTACGGTCAGACCGGTAATAAAGTCCTCAACCGCAAACGTGGTGAAATCATCTGGACATCAGACGGGAACCTGGATGCCGATCTGGCCGAAAACCGCTGGCACGGTGAGGGAACTTCTGACAAGTACCCATCTTCCTCAGGTCTGCGCAGAGGATGGAACCAGAAGATGAGCGACTATTTTATTGAAGATGGCTCTTTCTTCCGTATACAGAACATCCAACTTGGTTATACACTCAACAGCGGTGGATGGCTAAAGGGTAATTTCCCCGTAACCAGGATTTACTTCACCGCTGAACGTCCTTTGTCACTGTTCAAGTACAACGGATTTACACCTGAAGTGGCCAACGGCTGGGATTCCCAGACCTATCCTGTTGCCGCGGTCTATACATTAGGTCTCAATGTCAAGTTTTAATCAAAAAATCATTCACCTATGAAACCAACTAAATTCCTCATATTCACCACGTGTGCACTCCTGGTCATTTTCACCTACACCGGGTGCGAGAAGTATCTCGATGAACCTCCTGAAAATAAGGCGTTTACAGAAGAAACTGATTACACACAAAGCAAGAACATGATTCAACCTCTGATAGGCGCATATTCAAAACTGAATGCAGTCGATGTCGGGTGGGAGAATTTCCCGCTGATCTCGGTCAGGGGCGATGATGTCAATTCCGGAGGAGAGGGCGACCAGCAGGATTTTGCCGAAACCGACAGGTACAATTACAATAAAGACTACTGGATGTACAATTCGCTGTGGCAAAATTACTACCAGAACATGTTCACCGCCAACTCAGCCATGGAACAAATCGCACTCTATCAGGAGGCTGGAGCTTCACAGACACTTGCTGACCAGTACATCGCAGAAGCCAAGGTATTGAAGTCCTGGTGGCTGTTCCAGGTCAGCCGTGTATGGGGTGCCCTGCCGGTTCCACCGAGTTCGGATCCGGCTGAATTACTGGTCACCCCCTTGTCCTCAAAGGATGAGATCATGCAGATGATTTCCGGCTGGATGGACGAGGCCATCCAGCATCTGCCTGCCCAGCATCCCAACGAACGTACCGATATTCCCGGCGGCGTGACCAAATTCACCGCTTACGCCCTGAAGGCACTGGCCAATCTTGAACTAAAAAACTACCAGGCCGTTGCAGATGCCGCAAGCCAGATCATCAACTCCGGTGCCTATTCGCTTGAGCCTGATTTCTACGAACTCTTCAAGATCAAAGGCAAGCTGAATGACGAAAACCTCCTGGAGATGCAATACTCTGATCTGGGGCAACCATCCGGTGACAATTACTATTACCTGTACGCTTTCTTTGGCCCTCAGGGCTGGACACCAAAAGTTGAAGGCGCCAGTGATGGATGGGGGTTCTACGAACCGAGTATGAAATGGATCAAGTTCATGCTCGACCGGGGTGAAACAATCCGACTGGAAACCAGTGTATTATTTACTAACAAGGGCATTACGGAGATTCAAAAAGATCCCAATTATGCCAGTCTTCCTTCCTGGATATCCAATACCACCCGATCCGGAGACATCATCAATGATTTTGCCCGCGAAATGTTTGTCAGCGGAAAACATTACCTTCCCTCGGATCAACTGACACCTGGCAGAACCACTTACGGAACAAATAAAAACTTCACCTGCATTCGTTATGCCGAGATTCTGCTGATGTACGCGGAAGCACTGACACAGGGAGCTTCAGGATCAGCAGGTTCAGCAGATGCGGCGGTGAATGCTGTCAGGGCAAGAGCCGGTTTGTCAAATCTTTCAGGTGTGACCAATGACCAGGTAATGGATGAAAAGTTCGCCGAACTTGCCATGGAATGGGGAACGCGCTTCTATGACATGGTAAGGCTTGGAAAAGCAAACGAACTGAATTATGATGGAAGAACAGGATTTGACCCCGCTACAAAGACATTCCTGCCTTACCCGCAGAACCAGGTGGACCAGCTTCCGGTTCTTCAGAAGTAGACCAATGTTTAAACATTAAAAATCACAAGAAATGAAATCCATAAAAACCATATTTACCTTTTTCCTGGTGGCATTGCTGGCAGCATCCTGCGAGGATTATCTTGATCCGATCAAAAAGGTCCCGACAGCAAATGATGTATCCGTGCCCCAGGTCACTATCAACTTTCCTACAGAAGGGAAAGTCATTCAGGCATCAGAAGAAGTGGCAACCCTTACCATCCACGTAATAGCCACCGATGACATTGAACTTAAATCCGTCACCCTTCAGTTAGATGGTGAGCAAATCGCTTCCCTGTCATCCTTTAAGGACTACAGGAGAGCTGACATTGCTTATGACTACACGGAACTGACGGACGGAGACCACTCACTTACGGTCAGAGCCGAAGACCTGACCGGAAAAAACGAAACCAAAACGGTCAACTTTTCAAAGATCACCATCCCAACCTACGAGCCACTGGATGGGGAAGTGTTATACTTTCCTTTTGACGGTCATAGTATTGATCTGATCTCCCAAACTCCGGCTGCACTTGAAGGGACACCAGGCTTTGCCACGGGTAAAGTGGGTGAAGCCTACGCCGGGGCAACAGATGCCTATCTGACATACCCTGCTGATAGCGTAACAAAGGGATCCGAATTCAGTGTGTCCTTCTGGTATAAGATCAATGCCGATCCTCCGAGAGGAGGCATCCTGGCCATCAGCCCTCCCGGTGAAAGCAGAAATTCAGGACTGCGCCTTTTCCGTGAAAACAGCGGCGATAATCAGAATATCGGACTGAATTTTGGCATCGGGGAAGCCGAGGTCTGGATCAATCCCGTCACGACCGTTCCCCCCACACAAGACTGGATGCATATCGTCCTTTCCATCTCCACCACCCACACAACCATCTACATTGACGGAGCAATTGCGGTGGAGCAGGATATTGATGCCCAAATTTCCTGGACGGACTGCACTTCGATATCCATTGCATCCGGAATGCCCAATTTCGGATACTGGGAACATTATTCTGACCTCAGCCTGTACGACGAAATGCACTTCTTTACCAAGGCCCTCACGGCTGAAGAGGTACAGAGCCTTTTCGCTGTAAAATAGCAAAATCCTTGTAAAAAATACCCCAGGATGCAACCACGCTCCTGGGGTATTTTCTTATCGGCCAGACGCTGCTTCAACCAGTAATGTCCTTAACTTTGCATATACTTATGCCAATAACCCAATTCAATCAATCATGAAATCATCCTTCCTCCAGCCTTTCTCCTCTCTCCTTTCTCCTCTCTCCTTTCTCCACTCTCCTCTCTCCTTTCTCCTCTCTCCTCTCTCCTTTCTCCTCTCTCCTCTCTCCTCTCTCCTCTCTCCTCTCTTTTTCATCCTACCGCTGTTTCTGAGCATAAATGCCACCGCACAGTCTTATTACTACTTCCAGGATAGCCCGTTGGATGACTATTATGATTACAGCTGGCTGGTGCTGACAACGCCGAGTTATCTTGAGCTGGCAGGTTATGACGGCCACCGGTTTCCCGTTGAAACCGTGACACAGGCTCAGCAGGGCATGAATTCCCTCCGGCTTCACTGGAAGTCGGCTGCAGGCGGTTACTGGCACGCCATCGCTGCCGGTATGGACTGGACAGCCAAAGACCTCACCCAGACCGATACGCTGTCATTTTACCTTCACGCTCCTGATGGACTGGCAAAGGAATATCTGCCCTCCGTGTTTCTTGAGGATGTAAACAATGCAACCACGACACAGTTCAGCCTGACACCTTACTCCAATGATCTGCCTCCCGGGGACTGGGTACGGATCACAGTCCCCATGGAACTCTTTTTCTCAGCCGGTGATCCGGTGGATTTTACCCGGATCAAGACCGTAGGATGGGGTCAGAACCTGACGGACAACACGGAACATACCCTGTTCATTGACGATGTCAGGGTGCAGGTGGGGGATGGCAGTTCTCCACCGGTTGCCACGCCGACAGGGCTTACAGCAAAGGGATACGATAGCCACGTTTACCTAACGTGGGAACCGAATACGGAAACGAACCTGAATGGTTATGAAATATTCCGCTCAAAAGACAGCGGAGCTTCCTGGATAAAAGCAGGAATAGTCAGCAAAACAACCGCTTATTTTACAGACTTTGTTCGATCCCTGGGAACAAATCTGAGCCTGTTGTATAAGATCAATGCCCTGAATGACGCCAATCAACCCTCTGATTTCACGGAACCGGTTGCCACCGCTACCTACGACATGACCGATGATGAGCTGATGAACATGGTGGAGGAAGCCACCTTCCGGTACTTCTGGGATTTTGCTCATCCGGTCAGCGGCCTGGCCCGCGAACGGAACAACTCCGGAGATGTTGTCACCACAGGAGGTTCCGGTTTTGGAGTGATGGCCATCCTGGTTGGCATTGAACGGGGATTCATCACGCGCCAGCAGGGTGTTGAAAGGATGCTCACCCTTGTGAACTTCCTGGAAGCCGCTGACAGGTTTCACGGTGCCTGGCCGCACTGGATGAACGGAATCTCGGGGGATGTCATCCCTTTCAGCACGTACGACAATGGCGGCGACCTGGTCGAGACCGCCTTCATGTTCCAGGGCCTGCTCGCAGCAAAACAATATTTTGATGAGAACTCACCGGATGAGCAAACCATCAGGGAAACCATAACACAACTCTGGGAAACGATGGAATGGGACTGGTACCGCCGGAACAACAGCAATGTACTTTACTGGCATTGGTCACCCAGCTACGGCTGGCAGATGAATATGCAGGTCAAAGGCTATAATGAAGCTATGATCGTCTATGTCCTGGCGGTCGCTTCCCCGACACACGGTGTCCCGGCCAGCCTCTGGAATACGGGCTGGGCTTCAAGTTCGTACTATGTGAACGGGAAATCCTTTTACGGTTACAAACTGGATGTTGGCTGGGATTACGGCGGACCGCTCTTCTTTGCCCATTATTCCTTCCTTGGGTTCGATCCCAGGAACAAAAAGGATGAATATGCCAATTATTTCAACAACAATAAGAGTATGAGCCTGATTAACCGGGCGTACTGCATCGACAACCCCGAAAATTATCCAAACTACAGCGCCTCCTGCTGGGGATTGACGGCCAGCGATGATCCGTTTGGCTACAGTGTCCACGAGCCGATCACCTCACGTGATAATGGCACCATCACTCCGTCGGCAGCTTTGTCTTCGATGCCCTACACCCCGGATGAATCCTTGGCCGCCCTGAAACATTTTTACCGAGACCGCGGAGCGGATCTCTGGGGACCCTTTGGATTTTACGATGCTTTCAACGTGAAGGAGAACTGGTATGCTGATTCCTACCTGGCCATCGACCAGGGACCCATCATCTGCATGATCGAAAACCACCGCAGCGGGCTCCTATGGAATCAATTCATGGCAAACCCCGAGATCGGCCCGGCCTTGGAATCCATCGGTTTTACCGATGATCCTTTTGCGGTCAATGATCCGGGATATGGATCCGGAATGCTTTCCCTATCCTGCTCTCCCAACCCGGCCAGCGAAAACACATTGCTTAACCTTGAATTCAAAAAAGAAAAGACTGTTGATATTGACGTTGTGAGCCTGACCGGTCAAAAGATCAGGTCACCTTATTCCGGTCTTTGCTGTGGCCAGGGAAATAATTTAATCGTGATCGATCTGGCCGGAGTCCCAGCCGGAATATATTTCATCTATATACTTGAGAATGATCGTAATATAGGTGTAACAAAATTATTAAAGTATTGACTTACGAGATTCTTCGTTCACGGAACATGCCAATAATACGGTGCCATAAACAGAAAGTCAATCATTTAATCTGTTAAAATCCGCTCCTGAACTTATTTTTCCCTGAAATATTTCGTATATTTGAGCAATGTTTAAATCCTTATCATTAACCAAAATCCAAGACGTATGAAAAGAATCTTACTATCAATCATTTTATTGTTCGGAGCAACGATGTTCGTGCATGCACAAACATTCGTCGACTTTGAAGATGGCACTACCGGACCTCTCACCATTCACGTCATGGGATGCGGAGAATGGGATAACGATGCTTTACATCCGGTCACAGAAACCTTTATGGTCATTGATAACCCTGATCCTGCAGGAATCAATACCAGCAGCAAGGTCATGAAATTCATCCGCCGCGGAACCGAAGATGGCGGAATGCCATGGGGGGGCTTCTGGGCATCCTGTGACCCGAATGCGGATATTTCCGTCAATAAATACGTTCATGTGAAAGTCTGGAAACCCCGCATCAGCCCGCTGAAATTTAAACTGGAGGGAGGCTCGGCCGGCACACTTGAAACGGCCAGTATGTACGCTCAAACCATCACTGGCGGCTGGGAAGATATTGTATTCGATTTCACATCGAAGGACGGTACGTATCCGACCCTGGCTTTAATGCCTGATTTCGAAGATCCATTGACAGCCACGGGAGTACAGGAAATTTATTTCGACGACATTATCTTCAGCGATGATCCCAATCCCATCGGAGGAAGTGCTCCCCTGATGGTTACTTTTGAAGACGGGACCGCTGGTGCACTCACGCTTCACGTGATGGGTTGCGGTGACTGGGATAATGAAGCCCTGCACCCTGTTTCTGAAACGTTCATGGTGGTTGACAATCCTGACGCCGACGGCATCAATACCAGTTCCAAAGTTATGAAATTCCTTCGCCGTGGAACTGACGAAGGCGGTCTCCCCTGGGGTGGGTTCTGGGCTAACTGTGACCCCAAAAATGATATCACCGGCAATAAATATTGCCATGTGAAAGTCTGGAAACCCAGGATCAGCCCGCTTAAATTCAAAATCGAAGGCGGATCTTCCGGTAACCTGGAAATAGTCAGCATGAATGCACAGACACTTACCGGCGAATGGGAAGACATCGTATTCGATTTCACTTCCAAGGACGGTGAATATCCGGTTGTGGCCTTCATGCCCGATTTTGAAGATCCGCTGACAGCCGGTGCCGTACAGGAAATTTATTTTGATGATATTATTTTCAATAATAATCCGAATCCAATCAGACTTCCTGTTCCGCTCATGGTCGATTTCGAGGATGGAACTGCCGGTGCACTCACACTGCACGTGATGGGATGCGGTGACTATGACAATGCGGATCTCCATCCGGTATCCGAGACCTTTTCCATTATCGATAATCCGGATCCAACCGGAATCAACACCAGCAGTAAGGTCATGCAGTTCACACGCCGTGGCACAACCAATGGCGGCCTGCCATGGGGTGGTTTCTGGGCCAATGTGGATCCCCAAAACGATATCACAGATAATAAGTATTGCCATGTGAAAGTCTGGAAATCCCGGCTCAGCCCTATTAAATTCAAAATCGAAGGCGGACCCGGCGGAAATCTGGAAATTGCAAGCACCAATACGCAGGATCTCACCGATCAATGGCAGGATATGGTATTTGATTTCTCAACGATGGCAAGTGGTGCATACCCTGTTGTGGCTTTTATGCCCGATTTTGAAGATCCGTTGTCCATCACCGATGATATTCTCATTTATTTTGACGATATTATCTTCAACAATGACCCAAATCCCCATGGCACGGGCATTGGAAAACACAATACGATCGATGTGTCCATCTATCCGAATCCATGCAATACCTATGTCAACCTGTCCAACAATACGGAACTGAGAAGGGTCGAATTCCGTAACGTCACAGGCCAGGTGGTCATCTCAATGGAGGATGTACCGGCCGGTCAGACCATCATCAGCACCACAGGCCTGATCAACGGAATCTATATCATCACAGTTGAGGATCATTCGGGAAGCGTCGGTTTCAGTAAAGTGATTGTATACTAAAGGTTTACAACACCGTTAAAAGGCTGTCTCCTACAGGGGACAGCCTTTTTTTGTGATGAATCTTTCATAAACACACAGGCAAAAACTTGTAAATCATTCAATAACTTATTATTTTTACACATAAAAACACCTTCCCTTAAAAATAACAATAAGATGATTGGATTGAGGCGTGTTCCGCTGGTGATATTTCTGTTCACAGGCTTGATAACTGCGGGGCAGAATCAAGCGGTTGATCTGACTTTCACCGCAGTTGATAATCTGAAGTATGTCATGCTGGACAGCGTCAAAGTAATAAACCGTACACAGGGAATCCAGACTATGGTCTACTGGCCTGACACATCCATAACCGTTGAGATCAATGCCGGGGACCTGATGCTGTGCATCGGCTTCACGACAGTTCATTATGTAGAAATACCTGAAGCCGGCCAGGAAATACAATCATTCCAGCTATATCAAAACTTCCCGAATCCTGCGGATTTCCAAACCGACATCCGCATGTACCTACCGGAAAAAGGAAGGGTTGTCGTAAGGCTTTCGGACCTGCAGGGCAGGACAGTGCTTTCCTCCTCCTGGCAACTTGCTCAGGGCAGTCATTCATTCAGCCTCATTCCCGGACAGTACAGCTTCCTGGTGCTTACGGCCAGCTGGAATGGGATCCACCGCAGCATCAAGATCATTTCAACCGGTCATTCCTTTGGGAACAGGTGCGTACTTGATTACAGGGGGAGCAGTCCTGAGAAAGCAGCAATTGAAAAATCATCTTCTCAGAAGGAGCGTGGAAAGGTCCTGGAATCCGGCATCCTGGATACTCCCGATACGGATAAATCATATACGTTCCAGTTTGCACAAGGCATTCCCTGTCCGGGCACCCCTACCATCGAATATCAGGGACAGACCTACGGCACAATACAGGTCTTCAGTCAGTGCTGGATGAGAGAGAATCTGAACATTGGATCCATGATCTTGAGCGATGGTCCTGGTCAATTGCAGACGGATAACGGCGTTATCGAGAAGTATTGCTGGATAAATGAACCTTTTTACTGCAGTCTCTACGGGGGATTATACGAATGGGATGAAGCTATACAATATGTTCCCGGTGAAGGCACTCAGGGTATCTGTCCGGAAGGCTGGCATATTCCTTCGGATGAGGAGTGGAAGTTGCTGGAAGGAAGTGCCGACAGCGAGTATCCATTAGGAGATCCACAATGGGATCTTGATGGGATACGCGGAACGGATGCTGGCGGGAGCCTGAAGGAAGAGGGGTATACACATTGGGAAAATCCTAACACAGGGGCAACCAATGCCTCTGGCTTTGATGGGCTTCCGGCCTCCTGCCGGGAGGCCGACATTCACGGGTATTTTGGCATGCAGGGTGAGTATGGCTTCTTCTGGACTTCCACGCAGTATGATGCTGAATATGCATGGATGCATCACCTGGACTATTCGTATGCCGGTTCCGGGAGGGGATATCACTATAAGCCAGACGGAAACTCTGTACGCTGCCTCCGGGATGTGATATATCTGCCGTATTCTCTTGATCTGACATTCACCGCTGTCAATAACTCCTCCCATATTCTGATGGATAGCATCGTAGTGATGAACCGGACCCGGGGACAGGAAATCACACTGCTCTGGCCAGATACAGTATTGATCCTGCAAACCGAATTACCCTATTCCATCGGAGATGAACTGCTCTATATAGGGTATTCAAATGCGATGGAGTCCGGTAAATACGGAAAACCTCAGGTCAGTGAAGAGGTGACCTTCCAATTCGCCACCAATATTCCCTGCCCGGGAACGCAAACCGTTTATTGTGACGGCAGATTCTACAATACAGTTCAGATATTCAACCAGTGCTGGCTCAAGGAGAGCCTGAATGCAGGAACCATGATCTCCGGTTCACAGGATATGACAGATAATGGCCTAACGGAGAAATATTGCTACAACAATGACACGTACTATTGTTCCCAGCATGGAGGGCTGTACACCTGGGATGAAATGATGCAGTATGAGGATCAGGAGGGCGCCCGGGGTATCTGCCCGCCTGACTGGCATATTCCATCCGATGATGAGTGGAAATTACTGGAAGGGGGATCGGATAACATGTTCACTATTGGCGATCCGGAATGGGACAGTGTATCTTACCGGGGCTTTGATGCAGGTATGAATTTAAAAACAACCACGGGTTGGGTAGCCCAGGGGAACGGCACTGACCTTTATGGATTTGCAGGTTATCCCGGTGGGAGTCACAGCAATGACGGGACTTTTTCAGGCCTGGGAAGTGATGGTCACTGGATGACATCCTCGGCAGTCAGTGACGATCATGCATGGCTGAGGACGTTAGGGTACCTTGAATCAAAATCGTGCAGAGAACATGGCTTTCGGGAGAATGCATTCAATGTTCGCTGCATCAGGAATGATGTTTACAATGAGACTTTTACGCTGACCTTCACTGCCATCAACGATACTGAGTATGTTCAGCTTGACCAGATAAAGATATCAAACCTTTCCCAGGATGGATCAAAGGTCCTGACGTGGCCCGACACCACACTGCTACTGGAATACGAATTACCCTACAAACCCGGTGATGAACTGCTCCTGGTAGGGTATGCAGGTGCCCAGGAATCCGGTATCATCCTGCAACACGATATCGCTGATACTGTTGTCTTTCAGTTTGCCGCTGGCATTCCCTGCCCCGGGATGCCAACCGTACTATACGGGTCCCAGATTTACAACACAGTACAGATATTCAACCAATGCTGGTTCAAAGAAAATCTCAATTACGGATTAATGGTCCTGGGTTCGCTGGATATGACCGATAATGGATTTGTGGAGAAATATTGTTATGACAATAATCCGGCATATTGCGATTTATATGGTGGCCTCTACCAGTGGGATGAGGTGATGCAGTACACCTTGAAGGAGGGTGCCAGGGGTATTTGTCCCCTTAATTGGCACATTCCGACGGATGACGACTGGATGATTCTTTCAGGAGCAACAGACAGCCAGTACTCCATCGGAAGCCAGATCTGGAACAATAGCGTAGCTGGATTTGATGTGGGAACCAACCTGAAAACCATCGCCGGCTGGATCAATAATGGCAACGGCACTGACCTGTACGGATTTTCAGGTTTACCGGGTGGTTACAACATAACTCCCCTGTACGAGTTCTATTTTATGGGTGATCTTGGTCACTGGTGGACATCCGTCGGAAGCTATTATAGTGCAATGTTCCGGGGGCTTGATTCTTCAAACGGGATGATTGAACGGAGCTGGGATCCGCTGACCTATGGTCTCAGTGTGCGGTGCATCCGGGATGATTAATAAGATCTGACCATGTTTTATAAAGATATTGTGACTCATCTTCTTTTTAAGTAACGTTTCAGTTCAGAATAATAGTTCTCATGGGGACCAAACATGATCAGTTCTAATAATTCAGGAGTATAGCTGTAAGCTAACAGATATAACGTCTTATTAATATGAAATTTATAAATAAGGACCATTCTGAGGTCTCCTTTTTTTTGTTCTCCTGTAAAAGGATTTCTAAGAATATTCCTGATGGCATCATCCAGCTGAGCTTTCTGACGATCATTCAGTTTCTTGACCTTTCTTTCAAATAAACCTGATTGAATGATTTTCATCCGGATTCATTCAATTGATATTCACTAAATTCACCGGCCCTGATATCCTCCAATCCCAGCAGGATTTCCTTAATCAATTTGAAACTCAATTCGGGATTTTCTTCAGCAATCTGCCCAATCTTGGCCCAGTATTCAATTTGTCCGGTCAATGAACGATTCTCAACTTTACTGACTTTTCTGGCTGATTTGATGAGGTCATCCGATATTCTTACAGCTGTTGGCATAAATCATGAATTAAATTGCAAAATTAATACAATTTGCAATTAAATGCAATTAAAAGTTGTAAATTGTTTTAAAATTATTTCTCCCAGAAGACCTTGCCGGAATTCACATCCCTCGAATTGCCTCCCACCATGATCACGAATTCTCCAGGTTCCCAGTCATAGACCAGGTCATAGTTGTAAAATTTCAGATCCTCAGGAGTGATCCGGAAGGTAACCGTTTTTGTTTCTCCGGCTTTGATGAAAACTTTCTGAAATCCCTTCAGCTCTTTCACAGGCCGGGTGATACTGCCCACCAGGTCCTGAATATAAAGCTGCACAACTTCAGAACCATCGTAATTACCCGTGTTGGTTATGTCGATGCTTGCTGTCAATGTCTGGTTCCCTGAAAGCGGCGTTTTATCCAGGACCAGGTCATCGTAGGAAAACCGCGTAAAACTCAGTCCAAATCCAAAAGGATAAAGCGGTTCGTTGGTGACATCTACGTAATTGGAACGGTATTTCTGGTACCACTCCCCTTCGGCGAGCGGGCGGCCTGTACTCTTGTGATTGTAATAAAGCGGTATCTGACCGATATTTTGCGGGAAAGTCACCGGCAGCTTTCCGGAGGGATTGACCTCCCCGAAGATCACGTCGGCAATGGCATTGCCAGCCTGGGTACCTCCAAACCACACATTCAGGATGGCCGTTAGGTGCTCCTGTTCCCATGTCAACGTCAACGGTCTGCCAGTGAAAAGTACCAGAACGACAGGTTTTCCGGTTTCCAGCAAGGCCTTCAGCAGTTGCCGCTGGCTTCCCGGTAATGAGATATCCGAACGGCAGGAGCTCTCACCGCTCATTTCAGCAGCCTCTCCCATGACAGCGACGATGGCGTCGCAAGAGGAAGCCAGATCAACGGCTTCTTTCCTTAATTCTTCAGGAGTACGGGTGGGATCAACTCCCGGGGGACCGGAATTGATCCAGCGGTCCAACCGGGGATCATCCACGATGTTGCTTCCTTTGACGTAAACAACCTCGGCCCTGCTTCCAACAGCACTTCTGAACCCTTCGAGGACGGTGACGGATTCACGGTGATCCACAGCAACGCTCCACATGCCTGCCATATTCTCCCTGTTGTCGGCCAGCGGCCCGATCAAAGCGATCTTCCCTTTTTTCTCCAGGGGCAGGAGCTGATCTTCGTTCTTGAGCAATACAAAGGTCCGAGCGGCTGTTTCCCTTGCTATACGGGTATGCTCTTCGGTCGCAATATCCTTTCCGGGACGGTTCAGATCACAGTACCGGTAAGGATCATCGAATAATCCAAGTTTATACTTGGTTTCCAGGATGCGACGACACGCCTGGTCGATCTGCGCTTCAGTCACTTTTCCTTCCTTCAGTGATCTCAACAATGTGGTCAGGAAACCTTCTCCCACCATATCCATGTCAACGCCGGCTCTTAATGCCAGGGCTGACACAGCCTGCAGATCACCCATCCCGTGTGCGATCATTTCGTTAATGGCCGTGTAATCGGTGACAACAAAACCATCAAATCCCCACTGATCACGCAGTACATCCGTCATCAGCCACTTGTTCCCTGTAGCTGGAATCCCGTCGACTTCATTGAAGGAGGTCATCACACTGCCAACACCGGCCCTGACAGCTGCCTGATAGGGAGGCAGGTATTCATTGAACATCCTTATCCTGCTCATATCGGCGGTGTTGTAGTCCCTTCCGGCCTCCGCAGCACCATAAAGGGCGTAATGTTTGACACAGGCCAGGATCGTATTCTCCTTCATCAAATCATCGGCCTGGTATCCACGGACATAGGCCTCTGCTACGCGTGAGCCAAGAAAGGGGTCCTCTCCTGCCCCTTCCGCAATGCGTCCCCAGCGCGGGTCACGGGCAATGTCGACCATCGGAGAGAAGGTCCAGCAAATGCCATCAGCACTGGCTTCCACCGCAGCAACGCGTGCACTCCGCTCGATCAGCTCCGGATCAAAGCTGGCAGCCAGCCCCAATGGAATGGGAAAGGTGGTCTGGTATCCGTGGATGACATCCATCCCAAAAATGAGCGGTATTCCCAGCCGGCTTTCTTCCACGGCTACCCTCTGGACCTCGCGGATCTTCTCCACCGATTTGATGTTCAACAGCCCGCCAACCTGGCCTGATTTTACCTTCATTCCAATGTTGGAACTTGAGGCCTGACCCGTGGTGATGTCACCGGCAGCCGGCAGGTTCAGCTGACCGAGCTTCTCTTCCAGGGTCATTTTTCTCATCAATTCATCAATAAAAAAACGCATCTGCAGGTCAGCAGAAATCTCATTCTTCTGACTGTAACAAACCAGAAAGCTTAACAAAATGAGTGCTGTCAAAAACAAGGGTCTTGATTTCATATAATTTTCATTAGTTGATCAACGCGGGTCGAATTGCTGTTTGCCATAGCCTATAACCATTTGCATTCATATGTAACATGTCCTCCAGAAAAAGTGCAGAATCCGGATAGTATTCGTCGTTCAGCATAGCACCCCAGATATTCACAAAACTCGCATTCGGTTGTAAATCAATAAATTCATGAATAAATTGATTTGCTTCCAAAAATTTGTTGGAAAGGTGCCAGCGACTCGGACTGGGTTTCATGGAGATATAGGTGATCGTTGCATCCGGGAGTTTCAACCGGATCATGTTGAAAAGGCTAATAAACCTGATAGCAACTGTTTTGGGAGAAATGGTGTCGCTGGAAGCAAGGTCGTTCTCACCACAGTAAACGACAACCTGCCTTGGTGAATAGGGAAAGATAATGTCAGCGGCATAATGAACCAGATCAGAAAGGGTTGATCCGCCAAATCCCCGGTTAATAATGTTAAATTCAGGGAAGTAGTCCTGCACATCCTGCCAGAGCGTGAAGGAAGAACTTCCTACAAACAGGATGGCATGCATCGGTGGCGGATGTACCTGGTCCGTTTCCTTAAAATTAAGGATGTCGGCTGCAAAAGGATACTCCATATCCTGGGCATTTCCCATGAAATACCCAAAAATCAGGAGAGTGGCCAGAGCTGTTCTTTTTTTTAACATATTGAATAATAATCTTTTATAATCACTCCGATTTGATCACCGGGTACCGGTTGCTTATTCCATTCTCATTGATAGCTTCGATCGTAAAATAATATGTTTTTTCAGCATCCATGGTCTTGAGCCAGTACTCGTTGACACCGTGAACCAAAATGCAATTGTACAATTTATCAGGTTCAGTGCCCATATAGATATTGTATGCATAGGCGTTGAACCCGGGGCTCCATTTCAGCCAGGCACTGCGTCTGTCCTTTTTTGTCCTGAGCACCAGGAATTCCCCGACAGCTTCCGGCTTGGATCCCTGGCCGTGGCCAAAGATACGTAATCCGCTGATGGCAAATTTTCCCGTGGGCATCTGGATGTTGATCATTTTTATATAACGGGTTTTGACAGGCTTTTTCAGTTCAATGTAATCGTGGGGCACATCGGTTTTATTCTTGCTTTTATCAACGATCAGATTCCACCTTTTTCCATCTTCCGACTCAAAGATGACATACCGGTGAAACACATTTCTGGATTTGCCAATAAATTCAGCGTCCTGGTCGGCATAATTGATCTGGATGGCGTACACGGTTGAGAGTGAGCCAAGGTCCGACTGGATCCATTCGCCGTCGTTGCTGCTCGCAGCAGACCAGTAGGTTTTGATATCTTCATCCACGGCGAAATTGGCTTCATACTTCCCATAGGTTGAAGAAACGGTGACTGGTTTCTGGTAATTGAGAAGCATCCAGCCCGTGAAGCGGCCCTGTAAATGATCTTCCTCCCCCGACGGCAGATAGGCCGGGTAATCGCCAAAGGCCGTATTGCAATACATCACGCCATCTGAATCGAATCCTGCAGGCCAGAGGCCGATCCGGCGTTCAAAGTTGTTCTTGACGGAAATGGCGATGGTCGAAACGTGCCAGTAGTTCCCCCAGTTGTCCTGGAAAGTGGAACCGTGACCTGCCGCGCGTGCAAATCCACCGGGTTTGAAGCTGAAGGGCATTGATTGGGGCTCAAAAGGGCCGAGAGGTGCATCACCCACCAGCACTCCATCGGCATAACCGCTGAACTCTGTCCCCGGGGCGCCATACTGGAGATAATATTTCCCGTTATGTTTGGTCATCCAGGCTCCTTCGATGAACGGATCGAGGAAGGTATTGTCCATGTGCTCGCCAAAACGCTGCCAGCCGTACCGCCAGGGTTCGAGGATGTACATCTCCCTCCTTGCTGTCAGGGGCTGCAGAGTCCTGCGGTCCAGTTCAACACCATAAATGGGGTACTGGTTGCTGCTTCCGTTGTACATATAGAACCGGCCGTCGTCATCAGTAAAGAATGCAGGATCCCAGCCACCAATAGCAAAGGAATCCACCAGTGGGCGCCAGTCATCGGTCTTTGGGTTGGTGCTCATCCAGATCGTAAATCCGCTGGTGTAGGTGGATCCGAACACCAGCATGGTATCTCCGATGATCCCTGCAGCCGGGGCGCAGAGCTCGTCGTATCCTTCGTTCCACGGCCGCAGGAATTTCCGGGGGATGAAGTTCCATTTGACCAGATCACTGCTCCACCAGTATCCCCATTGGTTAGTGGAAAATAAGAAATAATCATTCTGATAACGAACGATGACCGGATCGGCTGTGGTACGGTGCCGTCCCCAATCTGAAATGTTTGGTATGGGAGTGTAACCGTAGTCGATGTTCACCGGATTGCAATAGGTTTTTTGCTGGGCGGTCATACTTACAGGGATAAGAAGAAATAAACACAGGGTGAAGCAGAGTCCGGTTCTTTTCATAATTCATTATTTTATGGTATAGTGAAAGAAAGCAATAGTTGTAAAGTCCGAAGGATATCTCCCCTATGCTGATGAGAACACGACCTGATTTCTTTTCGGATCAAATCTAACCAGGCGGTGGCGGCCCTGCCTTTAATGCTTGAGCTTGTCTTCTTCCATGATACCACCGGACCGATATTGGTGACCTGAGCTGAGGTGACCTGTATTGAACAAAACAGGGTACATAAAATAATGAATGAAATGAAAGGTAACGGCAGATTCATTGGAATGACAGGGATTTCATGTCGTTTTTAAACGTCAAATATAAGTAATGATTTACTTGTCGGAGTATGAAGCAAACGTATTGAGATTATTTTATTTTAACAAATCCTTCACTGCATTCGGGATGACGAGCACATTTTTATAAAAACTTCTACCTTTACGCCGTGACTCCAGTCCAGCCATTATGTCGGCCGCTTTAGCCTTTTCAAATAAAAAGTTTCCGTGTTGACTCTACTATCACCAAAGGAATTATCATGGAAAAAATGAAAGCAGTCGTATATAACAAAAAAGCCCGTCCTGATAAACTGGTCTATGGAGATGTGGATAAACCGGTGCCCGGAGAAAATGAGGTCCTGATAAAAATACATTCTGTCTCACTGAACGCTGCAGATTATCGTTCGATGAAAATGGGGATCATTCCAAAAAGGAGAATATTTGGAGCAGATATCGCCGGACGAGTCGAATCCGTTGGTCAAAACATCTCTTTGTTCAAACCTGGGGATGAAGTCATGGGGGATCTGGCTAATTATGGCTTCGGAGGGCTGGCAGAATATGCCACAGTTCCTGGAATAGCTTTGATAATCAAGCCCGGGACGGTTTCTTTTGATGAAGCAGCTGCGATACCAATGGCAGCTCTGACCGCTCTTCAGGCGCTGCGCGATAAAAGTGGCATCAAGAAAGGACATTATGTGCTCATTGTCGGAAGTGGAGGGGGTGTCGGAACATTTGCAATTCAGCTGGCCAAATTTTATAAAGCGGAAGTAACCGGTGTGTGCAGTTCAAAGAATGTTCAACAAACATTATCCCTGGGTGCCGATCATGTGATTGATTACACCAAAGAGAACTTCACAAAAAGCAGTAAGCGATACGATCTCATTCTGGGAATTAACGGAAATTACCCGTTACTGGCCTACCGGAAAATGTTGTCTCCGGGTGGGACCTACGTCATGATCGGCGGCTCGTTGTCACAGATCTTCAAATCGCTTCTCTTTGGCCGGTTATTTTCTTTAGGATCAAAGCAAATGAAGTCCTTAATGGCCAAAGCAAACCGTAATGATCTGGCATTTCTGGGAGGGCTTCTGGAAAATGGTATCATCAAACCCGTAATTGGCCAGCGGTATCCACTTGAAAAGGCTTCAGAGGCTATGGATTACCTACGCAAGGGACACGCGAAAGGGAAAGTGGTGATCCAATTAAAATCTCCGTAATTTTACAGGTGTTAGGAATTCAGGATAAACTATCGTGTTCAGAATAAAGAAGGGATGGTAGATAGACTACAAGCAAAGCGAGCATCTAACAACAAAAAAATTTTACCTGACATGAAAAAACTGATCTCCTGTTGCGGCCTGAATTGTGCCGCGTGTGACGCGTACATTGCCACCATGGCCAATGATGATGAACTGCGCCAAAAAACTGCTGAAAAATGGAGGGTGGAATACAACGCAGAGGGCATTAACCCTGAAATGATCAATTGTACCGGCTGCAGGGAACCCGGTGTGAAAATTCCGCATTGCGAAACATGCGAAATAAGGGTATGTGCCAGGTCCAAAGGCTTTCAGACCTGTGCTGAATGTGATCAGCTTACAACGTGCTCTATCGTTGGCATTGTCCACAAATTTACACCTGAAGCACTGGAGAATCTGAAATCACTGAATTGATCCTTCTCTGATCCGAATGTATCGTACAAGGAGCGGGTCTTTCCCTCTTCTTCCTGGTTGCAGGCCTGATAATATAATTCAATGCATTATGAATAAATTGACATCCTACGGCATTTTAATTGCCCTTCTGTTATCATTTATCCCGACAGGATCCTCTGCCCAGGGCTTCCTGCATGCCGGCGGAAAATACATTTACGATGGCAACGGGAATGCAGTGATCTTAAGAGGGGTCGGGACAGGAAACTGGCTCCTTAATGAAGGCTATATGATGAAAACGGCCGATTTTGCCGGTACGCATACGCAGTTCCGCACGAAGCTGACCCAGACAATCGGAGAACAAAATACTGCGATCTATTATGAGACCTGGCTTGACAATCATTTCACGCGGAGAGATGTCGATTCCATGAAAGTATGGGGATTTAACAGCGTAAGGGTGGCCATGCACTACAAATGGTTAACGCTGCCCATTGAGGAAGAACCGGTTGCAGGACAGGACACCTGGCTCGAGGATGGATTTGTCCGGATCGACAGCCTGCTTGCCTGGTGCAGCGATAACGAGATGTATCTGATCCTGGACCTTCATGGCGCTCCGGGAGGACAGGGGCAGGACAGGAACATCTCCGATTATGATCCTGATTTTCCCTCATTGTGGGAAAGTGCCGAAAACCGGCGGAAAACTGTGGCTTTATGGCAAAAACTAGCCGAACGGTACGCCGGAGAGCCCTGGATCGGCGGATACGACCTGATCAACGAACCGAACTGGGATCTGCCCAACGGCACGCTACTGAGACAGACCTATGTGAGCATTACAAATGCCATCCGGGAAGTTGACCAGGACCATATGATCATCATCGAAGGGAACTGGTTCGCCAATGATTATACAGGATTGACCCCTCCCTGGGACGATAACATGGTCTGCAGCTTTCATAAATACTGGAACTACAACACACAGGAATCCATCCAATGGATGCTCACAATACGCAATACGCATCAGGTGCCCGTCTGGCTGGGTGAAACTGGTGAGAACTCCAATTCCTGGTTTACGGACCTGATACGACTCGCGGAACAAAACAGGATAGGCTGGTCCATGTGGCCGGTAAAAAAAGCCGGGATCAACAATGTCCTGATGGTACCCGAAAGCAATCCCTATAACAACCTGATCTCATACTGGCAGACCGGGATGCCTCCCATGACACCTGAACAGGCATTCTACGCCGTGCTGGATTGGGCCGACAATCATCGCATCGAAAACTGCACCGTGCAGCGCGACGTGATCGATGCCATGCTGCGGCAGCCTCACAGCAACTCCACCATCCCATTTAAAACACATACCATTGAGAACCCGGTCAACGTGGTGGACTATGACCTGGGTAAATGCTCGTACGCCTACTGGGATGCGGATACGGCAAACTATCGCCTGAATACAAATGTTTTCACAAACTGGAACGAGGGGTGGTCTTACCGCAATGACGGAGTGGATATCGAACGATGTTTCGACACTTATCCCGGAGGAAACGGCTATGATGTCGGATGGACCCAGGATAAGGAATGGATGCAGTATACGATCCTGAGCGACAGCGCTGCTGCCTACCAGGTGCTGTTCAGATCCGCCTCTACATATGATCCAGGAATCGTCCATTTTGAGGTCAACGGAACCGATGTCTGTCAACAGCACCTGCTTCCCCTGACGGGCGGGTGGCAGGCATGGGCATCGTCAATTGTTGAACAGGTTATCATTCCGGCTGGTGAGAACAAATTAAAATTTTATTTTGACAAAGGTGGTTCCAATGTAAGCCTTTTCCAGTTCCTCAACCCGGTTCCTGTCAGTGCTGTCCCCTTTGAATTCATTTCAGGGAAGACAAATGCTACCGGAACAGCTATTACCCTGACGCTCAATAAGCCGGTGTCATCCATCAGTAATGTTGATCACGGATTTGTGGTTCTCGTGAATGAAAACCAATCTGAGATCGATACGATGGCCATTCATCCTGAAAACCTTCATCAGTTGGTAATCCAGCTTCAAGATAAAATAAGGTACGGACAGACGATCTCTGTTTCCTATGCCGGGAATTCAGTGATCAGTGATGAACAGCTATTGCAGCATTTTTCCAATAAGCCTGTTTTCAATGACTTGCCCAGTCGTTTCATTCTGCCGGCCTTGATACAGGCAGAAGATTTCGATGTGAACGTTGGTTTCCAGCTGGAAGACTGCTCTGACATTGACGGAGGTCAGAACATTGGGTATGCCAACAACGGGGACTACCTGGACTACAATATTACCGTGCCGGCGGCCCGTGAATATTCTTTCAGGTTCCGTGTAGCCTCGCTTTACTCGAATGGTAGCATTTCCGTGCGACTAGGAGACGGAAATACATTCACGGCCCTAAAAACGATATTCTTCAAGGGCACGGGGGGCTGGCAGTCCTGGACAACCCAGGAATACTCCATGGATCTGCCCGCGGGGGACTATACGCTCAGGTTGTATTCCCTGTCAGGCGAATACAATATCAACTGGTTCGACATCAACCTGCTGGAAGGGATAAATGACATTCCCCAGCTGAAACATTTCAGGATCTTTCCCAATCCCAATGATGGTCAATTCGTAGTCGAGGCAGAGTTCAAGGAAAACACTCCCGTAACCATTGCCATGTACAATTTTCTTGGAAACCAGCTGCTGAATTACCGCATCGGTAAAACCATATCATTCAGTCAGCGGATCAATTATCTGGGTAATAAACCCGGAATATACTTTCTGAATGTAACCACAGAAATGGGGCAATTAACAAGAAAAGTCGTCATACGCTGAGTCATGCGCAGAGCCAGATATAAGCCGGCCATCACTCTGTCCCCTCTTTCTCCAGTCTCCTTAACCCTTCCCGGATTTCCCGATTCTGCATAAAAAGCTTCCAGATCAATCCCGTGCGGTAGTTTTCGATCATGACCGTCATGGGAGCCTGGTTCAGGCCCATGTAAATCTCTGAGCACCAGTTGTTAGTCAGGTTGAATGCATCCCTGAATCCGTATTCCCCCCAGAGAAAATGGCCGTAATTGAAATAATAATTCTTTAACGCCTTCATTGATTCCTCAGGTGTATAGGGAAAAGAACTGACAGCACCCGTTGGGGTCAATTTACCATGATCCTGCCAGAGTACTGGCTCATCTGCAGAATAATCATACGGACCATCGCTGGCCGTCAGCCCCCAGCCATCCTCCCCATAGCCTTTATATCCTTTGGGATTATCTAAGCAATAACGGTAATTGATCGTTGCAATATTTTGATTATTGATAAAATAATTTACGTGCAGATCAGTAATGAAATGGGGATCATAGCCCATGTACGAATAATGCGTAAAAAACAGCGGACCGCCATTGTTCACACCCACATCCAGTTTGATCCCATAGTACGTATTGCCATTTGTGTACATGGATCCATCAAGGCTCTGGCCCCACCCGCTCCGGTATTGCTGAGCTGTGATTTCCTGGCTGGCCCACCCTTTATAGTACATTTCTGCAGGTATCGGATGTGCGGGAGAAGCGATGGCTAGCAAATAGGTTACCATCGTTTCGTTCCAGCCGATCAGCCGGTGATTGATTACCCACTCCCTGTCAGGAGACCAGTGCCAGAAGAGATAGTCGCCGTCGGGATAGCGCCTGAACCAGTCCCATTCAACCTGTTGCCAGATGCGTGTGATCTTTTCCCTGATCAGCTTCTCCCGGTCATTTCCTCCTGTAAAATACTGCCTGGCAGCCAGCAATCCCTGGATCAGAAAAGAGGTCTCGACCAGGTCGGCACCATTATCCCTTTTGCCAAAAAAAGGCACGGCTTTACCTGTCGGTCCATCTATAAAATGAGGGAAAGCCCCATGAAAGGTCTCTGCTTTTTCAAGAAAGTCCAGGATTTGTTCAAAACGGGCCACAGCCTGTTCCCGTGTGATGAAATCTCTTTGGGTGCCTACCAGGAGCGCCTTGATACCAAAACCAGATGCTCCCGTTGCGATCATATCTTGCCTGCCCGGGATATTTTCCCTTGCCATTCCACTGAGAGGCTCTGCCCCTTCCCAGTAATACCTGAATGAAGCTTCCTGGACCATCGTCATAAGTTCGTCATCCGTCAGATGGAGCGTCGAAGCGATGGCCGGCAAGGAAAATCCGCTTTCCTCATAATTGTCGTTCAGGAATGTGATCATGTAAGAATACTTTTTTCCTGACACACCTGTAAAGTCAGCAAAACGGTCAATGAAGGGCCGCTGGATGCCTGCTGGCTCATAGATGTTCCCATCTTCCGACCGGTATATCTTTACCAGGTGGACAACCGGGTCGGCGACCTTCTCCCAGGCAATATCCACATGCATGGCATAACCCTTTGCCGCAACAATGACCGGAACAGAAGAAAAGATCCTGTCTTCCCTCTCTTGCAGGAATTCAACATCATCCACAAAAAGCGCGTGAGTTCCGCCGGTACCAGTGCAGGTATGGGAAAACACCAGGCCAATTGTCTTACCAGGATGGCTGGCATCGAATTCCCTGAAATGGTTCACAGGGACCAGTACCCGCTGCCATGTACCACCTTTAACCATTGGAATCTGGAAAACCTCCGACAAACTGCTGTCACTGTACATAAGCTGAACCTGCGGGAGATCTTTCTCCAGCAGGTCTTCAGAGGCGCTGAAGATCCAGAAAGATAAATATACAGGTTGTTTAAAGTTATCCATTCCTCTTCTGGCAGGATAAAAAACGGATGCTGTCCAGCTCCCGCCGACAGCATCCTGATAGTGCAATTCAAGTGCATTCTCCGGGGTATGGAAGAACGCCTCACTCACAGGGATCCTTCCATCGTTGTTTTTTACCGATGAGCCATCTCTGAAGGAAACATGGGTGTAGAAATGATCCCCTGGCATGGCGCTGTTTGCAAAGAAGCTGTAGGTGTATTCGCATTCCTGTGCGCTGGACAGGAGCGAGATACAGAGATAAATCAAGAGAAAATATTTCCTGAGCATGTATTCATTTTTTATATCATCAATCGGTAATCGGTAATCGGCAATCATAGTGTCATCCACGGGCTCTTAAACCCAAGCTTTTTCAATCCGTTCTGCACATCCGGGATCTGCATGAACAGCTTCCAGAGCAGCCCTGTGCGGTAGTTTTCGATCATCACAACGATTGGTCCCTGGTCGATGGCCAGGTGGCTCTTTGCCTACCAGTCAAGGCTTTCGCTGAAGCCGTCCACAAAACCATATTCGGTCCAGATCTTTTCCCCGAGGTCATAATAGAAATGTCTTAGCGCCTGCATCGAATATTCCGGAGTATAAGGGAAGGATGACAGTGCCGCAGTTGGCTGGATGACTCCGAAGTCTACTTCCGGGCAGTGAGCTGCATATCCTTTGTAACTGTCGCCGGCTGTCAGTCCCCAGCAATTTTCCCCATAACCCTTGAATCTCTTCGGGTTATCGATGCAATAGGCCCTGTTGATCAGGGTATGGTTGCGGGCCTGTTCAAAATAATCATTTCCCAGGGAGTCTGTCAGCCCGCGGAAATCGATGCCCATGAAGGTATAATGCTCAAAGAACAACGGGCCTCCTCCATCATAATTTCCAAGGGGAAGGGTGATCCCATAATAAGATTTGCCGTTTTTAAAGCTGCTGCTGCCTGTCCAGCTACCGTCGTACACAGCTTTTGAAATTGAATGAAATGGAGAGGATGCTGCCATGATATACGTGATCAGGCACTCGTTCCAGCCCCAGATGGGGAAGTTCATATCAAAGCCGTTGTTGGGGCTCCAGTGCCAGTAGAGTTTGTTTTCACCGTTGGTATGCCAGTTCCAGTTGGCGACATTCCACATTTTTGTGATCCGGTTCCTCAGGTAGACCTCGATCGGTTCGTTCGAACTGAAATATTCACGTACGCACAGGAATCCCATCAGCAGGTAGGAGGTTTCCACCAGGTCGGCCGCATCGTCGAGGCGGTCGAATTTGATCGTTTTTCCGGTCCTGCCGTCCATGAAATGGGGATAGATGCCATGGAAGCAGTCCGCGTTGGCCAGAAAATCAGTCATCTGGACGAGGCGGCGCAGGGCCGTATCCCTCCCGATCCATCCTCTGTCCACCGCCACGATCGTAGCCATGATTCCGAATCCGGTTCCGCCGATCGCACAGGCATCCGGTCCGAAAGGCGTCTTGCTGAAATTCGGTTCATCCCAGGCTTCGTTGATGTAATCCCAGTAATGTTCTGCCAGGACCGTGTCGCTCCGCTCCCTGGCCAGGCCGCTGACAGGGTGCGCGTAATGCCAGAAATAGCGGAATGCTTGACGCTGGATGATGTCCAGCAAGGCAGAGTCGGAAATTCCGGAGATGATGCCGGTCACAGGGATAGAATCGGCGGTGGCGACTGCCCCTCTTCCATGCACCTGTGCCGGCAACGGCAGACTGATCACAGATGCCAGGCTGACCGCTATCAGAATCCTTAATAATATCTTGCTCATATACAATGTGTTGTAATGGTTATCCTGGATGTAATGTTCCATTAAAATTACGGTTTTGTACGAAATAAACAATTTGTCATTCACTGTTTATCCCCCACGGGGAATGCAAATATCTGGATTGATCTGTTGCGGCTACAATGCTACAATACTACAATACTTGAACCGCTACGCGGTAGTGGATTTTGATTGTTGAACCGCTACGCGGTAATGTAGGAAATCAATTAACGCGATGAACTCCACCCTTTGCCTTGCCCGTAGGGCATTTAGTATTGTAAACCGCTACGCGGTGAGGGATAAAATCAATTAACGCGATGAACTCCAGCTTTTACCTTGCCCGTAGGGCATTTAGTATTGTAAACCGCTACGCGGTGAGGGATAAAATCAATTAACGCGATGAACTCCAGCTTTTACCTTGCCCGTAGGGCATAGAGTATTGTAAACCGCTACGCGGTAATGTAGGAAATCAATTAACGCGATGAACTCCAGCTTTTACCTTGCCCGTAGGGCATATAGTATTGTAGCAGGATAATGCAGCTGATAATATTTTATTCCCTGTAGGGGATTAACAAAAAATAAATTTCATTTTAACCGGGTACATTTTGCTTCTTTCCGTATTAACAATAAAGAACATATCATGAAACCAGGAACATACACCCAGTTATACGTTCATCTGGTTTTTGCAGCCAGAAATCGTGATGCTGCACTAACCGTGGACATCAGAGGCAGAATATTCGAGTACATTAGTGGAATTATCTCCACAATGGATCACAAACCAATCATTGTCAATGGTATGGCCGATCATGTACACATCCTGATAGGATTAAATCCATCAATTTCAATCTCTGATACCGTGCATGGCATTAAAAGAAACTCTTCTCTGTTCATTAACAAAGAAAAACTATGCAATGGAAAATTTGCCTGGCAGGAAGGATATGGAGCGTTTTCCTACAGCAGATCTCAGTTGGAAAAGGTCTACGCATATATTCAAAACCAGGAAAAGCATCATGACAAATCAACATTCAAAACGGAGTATATTCAATTCCTTAAGAATTATTCCATCGAATTTAATGAACGCTATTTGTTTGATTTTTGGTAGATGTTTAATCCCAACGGGGTAAATTCATCATTCGGCCAGCTAACCACCTGCTACAATACTCTATGCCCTACGGGCAAGGGGAGGGAATTCGGCTAACCACCTGCTGCAATACTCTATGCCCTACGGGCAAAGGGAGGGAATTCGGCTAACCACCTGCTACAATACTCTATGCCCTACGGGCAAGGGGAGGGAATTCGGCTAACCACCTGCTACAATACTCTATGCCCTACGGGCAAGGGGAGGGAATTCGGCTAACCACCTGCTACAATACTCTATGCCCTACGGGCAA
>Ga0209096_1000062_pt1 | contig 174041 bp, 144 predicted proteins | sample AD_UKC034_MetaG_FD_184407 | JGI IMG/M metagenome (GOLD analysis project Ga0209096, IMG submission 184407) | Active sludge microbial communities of municipal wastewater-treating anaerobic digesters from USA - AD_UKC034_MetaG (SPAdes) (version 2) | ecosystem: Engineered > Bioreactor > Anaerobic... | reverse complement strand
TGGAGACCGACGGTCCTCTTTCCCCAAGCGGGTCCCCGATGGGGTTAGGCCTGCAAGCAACGCCTACCACGTGCATTGCAGTCTACCCCATCGGGTGATCCGCATCAAGTATCGCTAATAGGAGACCTTCGCCCATACGATTCATCTACTTGCCCATCAGATTCGAGAAGGCGGGCGAGCTCGACCATGACGCACAGTGCGTTGTACCAGAGCGCGGAGGCCTCAGCCTGCTTGCCGATGCGTGGGGTGGCCACCCAGCCGTCGACCTTGGCGTCCATCCAGGTGAGCTGCCCGCCCGGCTCGCCGGCGTAGAGCAGCCCGTCCTTTGGGTCAACGCGGATCTGGTAGCGGGTGCCGCGCACGTGCCAGTCCACGATGTCAGCCAGCACCGGGAAGAGGTCGCGCAGCAGGGCGATGTCGCCTGTGGCCTCGTGGCAGGCGCGGATGGCATCAAAGTACCAGAGCGTGGCGTCGACGTTGTTGTACTCCGGCGCTTTCGGGCTTGCTGCGATCAACAGCTCGAATTCCGCATACCTTTCGGCCGGAATGCTGCGATCCTGAACCGTGTCCCAGGTGCCATCTCGTTTGGCACGGTCAGTCACCGCTTCTCGGGTTATCCGAATTCAACCCCAAGCAGACTGGCGATCACCTCCATCTCTCCAACATGTTGCCAAGAGTGGGTCAGGCCAAACGCCATTAGGCACTTCCCTTTGCTCCACCCAAGATAGTTCTTGATGAACCGCTCGGCGTTGCTGTGAGCCAGCCCTTCATTCACCAGGATCTGCGTGAGTCGTTCCTCATCCATCTCAGCATCCAAATCGTCCATATGCAGCGTCTTGAGGATGGCGCGTGTGCGTGCCTGGACGGCCCGCGAATAGTCCTGCAAGGCGGATAGATCTACCCGTTGATCCAATTCGTCCACCTCTGCAAAGCTCATCTCGGTGCCATGGTGCCTCCAAGGAAGGTTGATCCGCTCCATCCATCGACCGTCATCAAGCACCTGCGAACCATCGACCACAAACCGATTCATGCCTGCATCGTCGCAGCGAGCTATGTGCCACAGATTCCAGGCGATTGAATTGGCACGCGGATGCGGCCGTCTGCGCATCAGGTCATGCGGCACGTGCGACCAGAATCCAGCAAGATAGCCGTTGCATAGGGGCTCATAGCGCTGTAGGAAGATCGTGGATATATCCATTTATGCTACTCCAAAGCTCCAGGTCAGCAGACTGGCATACACAGTATGGTACTGCTGTCCTTTGTTCAGGAAATCCTCGTCCAATTCCCTGGCAATCTCGGCCTCTGCATCTTGTTCCGAGATGCCAAAGCCTACCATGTTCGCTTTCCACCTTGCCCGCTGCTCCTCACTCGGCCTCGGCTGCCCGTAACCTTCGTCGCAAATCGCTTCGAACAGACTGTTCTTGTAGTCTGTGTCCAGCGGTGGCCATAGAAAACGCGCTGCGTCTGACACCCTGATCTGGATCTGCTTCAGGCCGGCGCGGTGCATCAGAACGGGAAGTTTGGCTCCTATATTGTGGTCCACGCCTGTTCGCTCGCGGATGGCTCGATTGATGGTCTGGAACAACCCAAGCGGCGCCGTCTCCTGATGGTTGACTTCGTCGATGTGAAGCATGGCCGCGTGGGCATTGCGGTTGGCCTCACAGGCGGCCACCAGACCACCGGGCCTGGTCACGCGGATCATCTCCTGGAGCACCTTCTCTGGATACGGCACGTGCATCAAGACGGTATGCGTCATCGTGAGATCGAACGAGTTATCGGCGAAGGGTGTCTCATAGATGGTGCCCTCGTGAAATTCGGCGTACCAAGGTTTGTCTGCCCAGATCTGGCGCCCCCTTGACACCAACGAGGATGACTGATCAATCCCCGTATACGTGCTGCCCCGAGGCAGCAAAGGCATGAGCCGCAACCCCCTGACTCCGCAACCGCATCCGAATTCGGCCAGCCGACAGGCTCGATCGAGTCTCCAGACGCGGGTGACCAGGAACTCCAGGTAGTCGCTGTTATGGTGCAGGGTCTGGCACAGCTGCAGATGTTCGGCAGCGTTGTCCCAGTAGTCTTTTGGATATCGCGGTTGGATTGCGCCAGGAGACGTTTCACTCTCTGATGGTGTCACTGTCTTGGTGTCTCTCCCTATGATTCTGTGTGGGCTCCCGTCCGCCCAACGTTACGGCGTGAGCCACGCGCAGGCTCGTCATCAGAGTCTCCGCGAGTGGTCTTGGTAGCAGGACCATCTAGCTGCACTGCCCTCATTGCCCTTGCCAAACCCCTCGCCATAGTAGCACCACAGGGTGGCGTTGACCGTGTTGTACTCGGGTGCCTGCCCCTCGTCGGGGAAGCGGTTGGGGAGCATGCCCTGTGAAACATAGTGCGGAACTCACGGACGTATGCTCTATGTCTTAAGGGAGCGAGGGGGAGAGATCTGGCTCCCGGCAGAGCTCATGACGACCTGGCGCAAGAGACCGATCGGCAGCCTACCTACGAGGAACGTAAGGAGGGACGAAGCAGCCGATGCTCAGCACCTATGTCCCGAGTCGCGCAGCCAACTCCCGGAGGTCGCCATAGTCGTACGGTGGCCGACGATGGAGGCCCAGCACCCATATCCAGCCCTCCTCGTCATGGACGGCGTAGATCAGGCGCCAGCGGTCCAACCGCAAACGGCGCAACTCCACCCCCGCCGGCAGGTCGATGCCAGTCACGTCCAGTGGTTGGGTCTGGGCGGGCCGAGGGTCATCGGCTAATGAGGCGATGGCAAGCTTGATCTGCTGGCGCACGTGGCCCGGCAACTGCTTCCGTGCGTCGTGGACCGATGGCTCGATCAGCTGGTCAAGGGCCTTCATCGTCCCATTCCGAAGCCACGTCCTCCCACCGCAACGCTCCAGACTTCGCCGGCCCCAACCGCAATCTCGGCAAGACTTGCTCTACCAGGGCTCTGTCCTCGAGGTCCTCCAACCAGTCGAGCAGAGCCGCCCATCCCGCCGAATCCATGAACACGCCTGACTGGTGGCCGTCCCGCCCGATCACGAATTGCACCGATTCCAGCGCCCGTAAGAGCGCGTTAGGCGATGCTTCCCGATCTGTCACGTGCCACCTCCTTTTGATATCTGATCTTCAGCTGCTCTGACCACTCAAGATCCTACTATAGCTCTGCTGGGCTGTCAATTCGGCCATTATGATACTGTGGAGGTGACTTGCGCTCACGCGGGCGCATCTGGTTGCTGACTCGTTCCATGCCCCCACCACCTCCGACACCGCCCATGCCTGGGCGATGCAGCCGCGCGGGGTGTGGGGCGGGTCGCCGTCAAAGATATCGCCCAGGCTATCCACGCCGTGCGCGTCCAGCTCCTGGATCAGCGGTGCCAGAAACGACCGCGCCAGCACCGGATCGCGGTAGACACGCAGATGGGCACTGACAAACGGCCCGATCAGCCAGCCCCACACCTCCCCTGATGGTAGGCCGCATCCCGCGTTCGCCGGTCGCCGCTGGATTCGCTTCGCTCACCACAGGCGTGATGGCCCTTGTCGGGGTGGCGGGGGTCGAGGCTACGCAGACCGTGCGAGGTGAGAAGGTCCCGGGCACAGACTTCCACCAGGGCTATTTGCTGCTTCAGTGGCAGCGGGCTGTGCGGCAGTGACACGGCAAAAAGCTGGTTAGGGCACAGCGAGGGGTCGTTCCCGTCTGGGCCATCCAGGGCGTCGTACAGACAGCCGGCCTCCTCGTTCCAGAAGCGGGCAAAGCCGGCGTGGGTCCGCTCGGCCAACACGTCGTATGTCTCTGCTGATTGCCGAAGGTCTCTGACCGAGGCGAGAGGGGCTCGGTCAGGACCTTCGCCCCTCGTTCTCGAGGAGTCGCGCGAACTGGGCCATGACGCGCAGCGCGTTGTACCACAGCGCGTTGACCTCCACCGGCTTGCCGATGCGTGGGGTGGCCACCCAATCGCAGACCCTTCGGGCCTGAGCCCTCAGGACGTAGCCTTGGCGTCCATCAAGGTCAGCTGCACGCTCGGCTCGCCGGCATGGAGGAGGCCGTCGGCGGGGTCGACGTGGATCTGGTAACGGGTGCCGCGCACGTGCCAGTCGACGATGTCTTGCAGCACGGGGAACAGGTCGCGCAGCAGCGCCTCGTCGCCGGTGGCCTCGTAGTAGGCGCGAATGGTCTCGAAACACCACAGCGTGGCGTCCACCGTGTTGTACTCGGGCGCCTGCCCCTCGTCGGGGAAGCGGTTGGGTAACATCCCGCGACTGACATAGTGCGGAACTCAAACTGACGTATTCGCTGCCCCTGATGCTTTCGCCTGGGAAATGGGAAGAGCGGGCTTGCGAGGCGAAGGACTGCAGCGCGCAGTTGGCCTTCTTGACCCGCTCAATAGCTGTCAACGCCTGAGCTGCCAACCGATGCAGCGCAATACCTGGTGTTCAGGGTGCACAAGACCTTCTCGGCATTCGTCGATCCTCTCGCCCAGAGCGAGCCGCATGACTTGCCTCGCCACCAGCTCGAAAGCCTCGATCAGGGGGTCCAGGGGGATTCTAGCCGGATTGTGCTCGTATCCGATGACGAACAGCCCTTTGCTGCGGTAGCTATCCAGCGCAGACAACTTGATCGCGTCGCCAATCAAGCTGACATTCCCTGCGTATGGGTGCAACATATTCACAGACCAGTTCTCTGCCTCTCTGCCGTTGTCGCCGAATGGCCGAACGATCTTGAACTCAATCGCCCAGTCATGTTGGACGACCAGGTCCGGCGTTCGCTTGGTCTGAGCTGACAAGCCCTGGGCCAGTAATCGGTCCCTTATTAGGCCCACAATCTGCGGCTCACCAAACGGCCCAATGCCCGGCTGAAAGGCTTTATGCACGGGCCGCTCGGAATCGAGCTGCTTCAGGATGTCCGCGATGATCCTGACTATCTCGGCGTAATGCACCGCTACACCTCTATCTGCGTGCGTGCCAGAGGATCTTCACTCTATCCGATCCCGCTTCTGCAGGTTGTGCCGTGCGCACAGCAGTTGAATATTCTCAGCTACGAGAGACGTGCCGCCTTTTGAGAATGGTACGATATGGTCAAAGTGCAGTTCATCCGTAGCGCCGCAGATCACGCACCTCCCCCTATCTCGCTGCCATACTTCGAGCTTCACGTGCGTCGGAATGACACGCCGTCGAGTGGCGTCGAGCCGGACAGGTAAGCTTAGGTCTTCATCGCCCTCGATGGCAACGAGCCTGAACTTGAAGACTTCTCTGCCACTGCTCTGCTGGCGCCAGGAGTCGACGAGGTGGAAGACTCCGTTGTAGGACCACACTCCCTGCCGGAGCTTTTCGTACACGCGGACGCGCTCTGGGGGGCGCTCACCTCGCCTGGCTTGCTGGGCAGCCTTATGAAAGAGCCCATTCTGCGTCAAGCTGCCAGATGATGAGTGTTCAGGCTGATCGACTCGCTTGGGATCAGGCACAGCCGGTCCACGGGGTTCGTCGTGACCCTCGTAGATCAGAACTGTACCCCCATCCTGCAGCTCATCTTCGTACGGGGCGCCGGGCCGTATGGACATGAGGATGACTGAGTGATCGCCACCCAGGCCGAAGTTCATGCCTCGCTGGAGGCTTACACCCTCTCGGCCGCACATGTCGAGGTAAGAGATGATCTCGTTGGCCACGCTGCTTGCCTGGTTGACCGAACGGCACGCTGGTTGTCGTGACGCTATGCTTCGTCGCTGATATCGGGTGCGCGGCTGATCCGGAACTGCCCCGGCTGCACAACAACGAACGCGCGGGCAAGGCGCGCGCCCTCGTCGCGGGCAAGCCGTGTGATGGTCTCCGCCAGCATGTGGCGGGCATTGCCGGGAAAGCGGATCAAGATGACACCTGCCGAGTTAGCATGGCTCACGTACACCAGCCAGCCAAAGTCCTTGTCCTCGCTTAGTAGAATGCGACCTTCTCGATGGGCTTGCTCGATCAGCTCCCGATCGACAGAGCGCCGCATGAATTCACTGACAGCTAGCACGTCGTAACCATCGGTGCGCAGGGCGCGCACGACGGCAAAGTCGCAGCTCTCGTCCGCAAGAAAGCGCAAGGTGGGCGGAGGGGTCACGCCGGTTGCAGCTCGATCGTTTCGTGGGCCAGCGACATGGCGGCGTAAGTCAACGCCGCCCGGATATCGGCGGAGATCAGGCGCGGATAAGCGTCCAATAGATCAACCTCGGTTGCCCCCTCTCCCAACTTCCGCAGGATCACCTCGACCGGGATTCGCGTACCCCGGATCACGGGCTTGCCCAGCATCACAGCCGGGTTGATCTCAATGCGATCCGCCAGAATCGTGGACATCTTTCTACTGCCCGGTCACCTCCTCTCCCCATGGTTCGTCACTGTGCCCAGTCTAGCACATCTGGTGTTACGTGTCAAACCGCCTTTTCGAGGCCGGTCCCAGCTAGTCGAGCGTCCGGCGAGAGTCGGCGGCTTACTGTGTCTCCCTCCACGCCCTCAGCACCTCCGCTACCGTCCACGCCTGGGCGATGCAGCCACGCGGGGCATGGGGCGGGTCCCCGTCAAAGATCTCGCTGAGGCTCCCCACGCAGTGCGCGTCCAGCTCATGGATCAGCGGCGCGAGGAACGACCGCGGCAGGGCCGGATCATGGTACACCTTCAGGTGCGCGCTCACGAACGGCCCCATCAGCCAGCCCCAGGCGGTCCCCTGGTGGTAGGCTGCGTCGCGCGTCCGGCGATCGCCGCCGTGATGGCCCTTGTAGTCGGGATGCCGGGGGTCGAGGCTGCGCAGGCCGTGCGACGTGAGCAGGTGCCGCGCGCAGGCGTCGACCACAGCTTTCTGCTGCTCAGGGGGCAGCGGACTGTGCGGGAGCGACACGGCAAAGAGCTGGTTGGGGCGGAGCGAGGGGTCGTTACCATCCGGGCCGCCGAGGACGTCATAGCAATAGCCGGCCTCTGCGTTCCAGAAGCGGGCAAAGCCGGCGCGGGCCTGTTCGGCGAGCGAGGTATAGTAGTCGGCTAGAGAGCTGCCTTCATCGGGCGAAAAGCGGCTGAAGCCGCCACTACGAACGAGTAGCCGCGCGAACTCGGCCATGATGCACAGCGCGTTGTACCACAGCGCATTGACCTCGACCGGCTTGCCGGTGCGCGGCGTCACGACCCAATCCTCCACCTTGGCGTCCATCCAGGTGAGCTGGACGCCCGGCTCGCCGGCGTAGAGCAGTCCGTCGGCGGGGTCGACGTGGATCTGGTAACGGGTGCCGCGCACGTGCCAGTCGACGATGTCCGCAAGCACGGGGAAGAGGTCGTGGAGCAGGGCGTCGTCGTGGGTCGCTTCGTGATAGGCCCGGATCGCCTCGAAATACCACAGCGTGGCGTCGACGGTGTTGTACTCGGGCGCCTGGCCCTCGTCGGGGAAGCGATTGGGGAGCATACCCTGTGAAACATAGTGCGGAACTCAAACTGTCATATTCGCTGTGTCTGACCTCGTGCCAGGAAAGGCCTTGACAGCCATAGTCGCTGTCCAGGGCTTGACCGGAATCGGCTCCTGAGTATAATGACAGTAGGCATAGCCCGAACGCGCACGCGGGGGATGTGTTACTGGTAGGAGGTGAAGGATGACAGCGTTGAGCAAGCTGGTCAGAGATCTGAGCAAGCTTGAGGCGGAACTCAGCCGGTTCGAGACTCGTTTTGGCATCAAGTCCCAGGAGTTTTATGAGGCAACGATGCGCGGGGACCTGGAAGAGTTTGACGCGCTGGATGACTACCGCATGGAGTTCGTCGAATGGCTGGCACTCTACAAGACCTGGCTGAGCTTGGAGGGCAAGTACCGCCAACTTGTCGCTCGCCAGCCGGTCGTGCTCCAGATCAAGGCCAACCTGGAGCCCATGCATGCCTGATCCTCTCTCTTCGACTGAGGCGTACCAGGCCTTCATCTACAGCCTGACAGACCAGTTCCCCAGCATCCTCCGGTCCACCCTAGTCTACATCCCTACGGGAGAACTCTTTGGGCGTGCCGAGGGCATGCTCCTTTTCGGCCACGACACGGTACTATGCGTGCGGGAGTATCTCAACTTCGAGCTTGGCGTAATCGAAGGTTACGGCTACGAGGTGTCACGGTCAGAGCTCGCGATAGACGGCCCAGTCTTTCCGGCTGCAACTGAATACTGCCAGCCCAGCTATCCACAGAAAGCCAGGCTGTACTGGTACGACTCATTTCCACACCCGAATGACCCATCGCTGGCTGTGACCGATCCTCATCACAAGCACATTCCACCCGACATCAAGCATCATCGGGTGCCTGCGCCTGACCTGTCCTTCACTACGCCAAACCTGGCATTCCTGATCCGGGAGATCGAGCAGTTGCTGGAGCGCGGGCCAGGGTAGGGCCGGGCACACAGGACGTTCACTCCCGCGATAGGATAGCCTCTGCATCCGTTGTCTGTTTCCAGACTCTCAGCACCTCCGCTACCGTCCACGCCTGGGCGATGCACCCTCGCGGCGTGTGCGGCGGATCGCCGTCAAAGATCTCGCTCAGGCTGCCCACGCAGTGAGCGTCCAGTTCCTGGATCAGCGGCGCCAAGAACGAGCGCGCCAGCGCCGGGTCGCGGTAAACCCGCAGGTGCGCGCAGACGAACGGCCCGATCAGCCAGCCCCACACCGTCCCCTGGTGGTAGGCGGCATCGCGCGTGCGCCGGTCGCCGCTGTGATGCCCCTTGTAGTCGGGATGGCGCGGGTCGAGGCTGCGCAGCCCGTGGGAGGTGAGTAGATGCCGGGCGCAGGCATCCACCACGGCCTTCTGTTGCTCTGGGGATAGTGGGCTGTGCGGCAGCGACACGGCGAGAAGCTGGTTGGGGCGCAGCGCCGGGTCGTTCCCCTCCGGGCCGTCGAGCACGTCGTACAGGTAGCCGGCCTCCTCGTTCCAGAAGCGGGCAAAACCGCTTCGCGCCCGCTCCGCCAGCGCCTCGTACTGCTCAGACGACTCGCCCAGCAGTCGCGCGAACTCGGCCATGATGCACAGGGCGTTGTACCACAGCGCATTCACTTCCACCGGCTTGCCGATGCGCGGGGTCACGACCCAGTCCTCGACCTTGGCGTCCATCCAGGTGAGCTGCACGCCCGGCTCGCCGGCGTAGAGGAGTCCATCGGCGGGGTCGACGTGGATCTGGTAGCGAGTGCCGCGCACGTGCCAGTCAACGATATCCTGGAGGACCGGGAAGAGGTCGCGGACCAGCGCCTCGTCGCCGGTCGCCTCGTGGTAGGCGCGGATGGCCTCGAAGTACCACAGCGTGGCATCGACGGTGTTGTACTCCGGCGCCTGCCCCTCATCGGGGAAGCGGTTAGGTATCATGCCACAATCAACATAGTGCGGAACTCAAACTGACGTATTTCTTGTAGTTGACCCCTGAAGCGTCCACGATAGGCATGAGTGAGCGTGTGCGCCGAGATCAACGCGCGGAAGGTCGCTAGGGATGACCGAAAAAGGAGCGCTGTGAGGCTCAGAACTCGGACTAGGTCCAGTTTTCCAGCCGCAATCCAGGCACGCGGCTGAAGTGGTCCCGGTTGTTGGTCACCAGGATCAGGTCGTGTGTGTGCACAGTCGCGGCTATGAGAAGATCGAGATCCTCGATGAGGCTTCCGGAACGGCGAAGCTCGGCTTTGATTTCTCCAAACGCTCGGGCCGTCTCGGCATCAACGTCCAGGATGGAAAGCGGAGCTATGAAATCGTCGATCGCGCTGTGGTTGTCGGCGACCCGATCTGAGCACTCGGCTCCGTAGCGTAGCTCCGCCAGGGTCACGATCGAGACTGCTACGGCCTCGGGGCCAACAGCCTTTACGTGCTCGCGCACCGAAGGCTTTCCACGCAGCCAGAATACACAGGTGTCGGTGTCCAGAAGGTACGTCATAGATTGGGAGGCTCGATGCTAGAGCGGCGGGCCTCGTGGATCGTGCGTAGCGTCTCTTCGACGGTCCGATCGTCTTGCCAGGCGCCGAAAGAGGCCCAGAAGCGAGCGAGATCTTGCGGCGTCCGGTCAGGGGCAGGCTCGATGAAAGTCACCAGCACCCGATACGGCCTCTCGACTGGGGCCTTCTCAAGCAGCTTAACCTCCCCCTCCTCGTATATTGCCGGCACAGATATCACAGACATACAGCCTCCCCTCACTCAATTCTGCACCATACACTGAGTATATCACAATCTCGCCATTGAGGCAACCGATAATTCCTTCCACGCCCTCAACACCTCCGCTACCGTCCATGCCTGGGCGATGCAGCCACGCGGGGCATGGGGCGGGTCCCCGTCAAAGATCTCGCTGAGGCTCCCCACGCAGTGCGCGTCCAGCTCATGGATCAGCGGCGCGAGGAACGACCGCGGCAGGGCCGGATCATGGTACACCTTCAGGTGCGCGCTCACGAACGGCCCCATCAGCCAGCCCCAGGCGGTCCCCTGGTGGTAGGCTGCGTCGCGCGTCCGGCGATCGCCGCCGTGATGGCCCTTGTAGTCGGGATGCCGGGGGTCGAGGCTGCGCAGGCCGTGCGACGTGAGCAGGTGCCGCGCGCAGGCGTCGACCACAGCTTTCTGCTGCTCAGGGGGCAGCGGACTGTGCGGGAGCGACACGGCAAAGAGCTGGTTGGGGCGGAGCGAGGGGTCGTTACCATCCGGGCCGCCGAGGACGTCATAGCAATAGCCGGCCTCTGCGTTCCAGAAGCGGGCAAAGCCGGCGCGGGCCTGTTCGGCGAGCGAGGTATAGTAGTCGGCTAGAGAGCTGCCTTCATCGGGCGAAAAGCGGCTGAAGCCGCCACTACGAACGAGTAGCCGCGCGAACTCGGCCATGATGCACAGCGCGTTGTACCACAGCGCATTGACCTCGACCGGCTTGCCGGTGCGCGGCGTCACGACCCAATCCTCCACCTTGGCGTCCATCCAGGTGAGCTGGACGCCCGGCTCGCCGGCGTAGAGCAGTCCGTCGGCGGGGTCGACGTGGATCTGGTAACGGGTGCCGCGCACGTGCCAGTCGACGATGTCCGCAAGCACGGGGAAGAGGTCGTGGAGCAGGGCGTCGTCGTGGGTCGCTTCGTGATAGGCCCGGATCGCCTCGAAATACCACAGCGTGGCGTCGACGGTGTTGTACTCGGGCGCCTGGCCCTCGTCGGGGAAGCGATTGGGGAGCATACCCTGTGAAACATAGTGCGCAAAGGTGCGCAGGATCTGGGCCGCCACCTCAAAGCGCCCGGTTGCGAGGGACAGGCCCGGCAGCGAGATCATGGTATCGCGCCCCCAATCGCCGAACCAGGGGTAGCCGGCAATGACGGACCGGCCGTGCCCCTCCGGTGCCTCCCCCGCTGCGGCCGCACGGATGGGCCGCTGTACCACGAACTGGTCCGCCGCCAATACCAGCTGCTCCATCGCCGAACCGCATGGGCCAAGGTGAGGCCGTGCCCGCCCGAGCAACCGCTCCTCATGCGCTCGCTGCCGGGCATAAGCAGCCGCGCCGTCCAGGCCAGCGTCCGGCTCGGTCGTCGCGACAAGCGTGACCGACTCGCCCGGCTGCAGGGTCCAGTCGAATCGGCCTACTGCTACGTGATCGTCCAGTTCATCGAGCCCTTGGTACGCCTCCTCGCTCAGGAAGTAGCCGCGGAGCCATCTGGGCTCGGGGACTGCCTCGCCAGCGCTGCTCAGCAGGTAGACCGGCACGCCCTCCTCGCGCAAGCCCACCCGGAGGCCATGCGCCACGCTCTCTACGGCTCTCTTGCAGCAGCGGAAGCCCTGCATCCCGCGCGTGCTACCGTGGTGATCCCGATAGTTCACCAGCGCACGGGCACGCAATCGCAGGGGGCCGCTCGCCCGCGTCAGTCGATACAACACATAGGTTGTGTTGGCTCCCTGCTCCATCCAGACACGCTTCTCCAGCAGCTCATCTCCCACGGCGTAGCGCCACACAGGCGCCGCGCCCTCCAGAAAGAAACGCTCCAGGTGGACGAACCCCTGGGGTGCTACTTTCCCGCCGGCCCGGCGGTCGGCGTACAGGCAGCCGTTCTCCCCGTCATAGATCACGCTCTCGTCGAGCTTGGTCACCAGAAGCGTGCGGGCCACCGGTGGCTGGAGTGCCGCGACGAGCAGCCCGTGATAGCGGCGGGTTAGCACACCGCTGACCGTTCCCATCGCGTACCCGCCCATGCCGTTGGTCACCAGCCACTCGCGCTTGCCCGAGAAGGCCAGGTCCCCGCATGCTACCCGCCCAAAGTCAAGCATCCTCTTCCCTTCTTGCCAGCGTCCGTGCCGTGGCGCGCGAAGGAGGCAGGATTCGCCCTGCCTCCTCGTCGTGCTGCATGCCCGGGTGCGCGGCCCGCAGTTGGCGCTACTCTTTGGCGATGACGTTCAGTTCGGGCAGCAGGACATACGGCAGGCAGAACGATCCGTACACCCACTGCGTCTCCCGGCTGACCGCGGCCACATCCTTGAGCAGGTCGTAGACATTGCCGGCGATCGACAGGTCCTTCACCCGCCCCACGATCTGCCCGTGCTCGATTTTGAACGCCAGCGCCAGGGGGTTGGAGAAGGCACCCGAGATGATATTCCCCTGCCCGAGGCCCAGGACATCTTCGACCAACAGCCCTTCCTCGACGCCAGCAACGATCTGGGCCAAGGGCGTCTCTCCTCCTGCCAGCAGAAGGTTGGTAGGCGCCGGGCGCGGCTGCTGGAACAGGCCCCGCGACCCGTTGCCGGTCGGCTCCACCCCCGACTGGGCCGCCGTCTTGAGGTCATAGAGGAACCCCCGCAGCACACCGCGATCAAAGAGCACATTGGTGCGGTGCGGCACGCCCTCGTCGTCGTATGGGGCGCTGCCCAACCGGCCGTCGAGGGTCCCGTCGTCCACGAGCGTGATCTTGGCGTCGAGCAGCTTCTCCCCCACACGGCCACCGAGCGGAGAGACGCCGTTGAAGACGTTCTTGCCGTCCACGCCTTCCATCAGGGGGAGTGCGAGGGTCAGCACACCCGTCGGCGAAAAGAGCACCGGCAGCCGGGCGGTGTGCATGGACGTCAGCCGCCGCGCCAGCACCAGTTTGTCCGCCAGGCGGTGGGCAAAGGCCATATAGTCGTCGTCCCATACCGTAGTCCCGAGCATATCGTACAGGATCAGGACGTCGTCTCCCTCGATGCGCGCCACCTCCGCCCCAACTGAAAGGGGCGACCTCTGGAAGGCCGCCTCCAGGCCCGCCTGGTTGCGGATTACCACCTCCTCCGAGCCCCGCGTCAAGCTGATGTTGACCTGCACCCCAGGATCGGTCTGGACCAGCAGGGCGACGACCTCCTGCCCAATCTCCACCAATCGCTCCACTGGCAGGGTGTGGATTGCCCGATCGAACACCGTCACCCGGGGTGACGGTCGCGGTGCGGGGAACGAGAGGGCCACCTCGTCGCCGTAGGCAGCCGACTCAAGGACGTTGCCCACCAGCCGGTCGACGGCCTGCTCGTCGCTGCAGGCGGAGAATCCCAGCCGCCCGCCGCGCACGACGCGCACGGCAACGCCGCTCGTCTCCTCCACCTTGCTGGTCTTGAACCGGTTGGCCTCGAACTCGACACTCGTGGCCTCGTTGCGCAGGTGAACGACCTCCACCTGCTCGGCCTCTGCTTGGAGCCGCTCCAGGATGTCCATTGGTATCTCCTTCTTCCGAGTGTCCATCATCGGCCGCCGATGACCACATCCTGGATTCGGATGTGCGGAGCACCCATGCCAACCGGAAGCGGGTGCTGGTTGCCCTTTCCGCAGCCGCCCGCATGGTTCAGCCACTGGAAATCGTCGCCGACCGCGTCGATGCTCATCAGGGTGGTAAAGAGGTTGCCGGCCAGGATCACATCCTTCACCATCTCTGCGATTTCGCCGTCGCGGATCATGTAGGCATAGCCAGAGCTGAAGGAAAAGTTCTCCAGGGCGGTCTGCCCGCCATAGGCGTCGCAGGCATAGATGCCGAGCTTGATGTCCCTGATCATCTCTGGAAAGGGTGTGCCCCCGGCTTCGATGGCGGTGTTGGTCATGCGCACGATTGGTGCGTGCCGGTAGTTGATCGCCCGCGCGTTGCCGCTGGGCCGCTCACCCATCTTGGCTGCCGTCTCGCGCGAGTGGAGCCGCCCGACCAGGATCCCATCTCTGATCAGGTCATTGCGCCGGGTGGGCGTCCCCTCGTCATCGTAGCGGTGGGTGCCACGGACGCCGAGCACAAAGCCGTCGTCGTACACAGTCAAGATATCCTGCCCGAAGCGCCTCCCGAGCACCATCATCTCGCGCGCCTTGGGGTTCTCGTACACAAAATCTGACTCAGAGAGGTGCCCGAACGCCTCGTGGACAAAGACCCCCGCCAGCTCGTGATTGCAGACGACCGGATACCGGCCGCCGACCACTGTCTCCGCACCCAGCAGCTCGATCGCCCGCTGCGCGGTAGTGCGGGCGACCTCCTCGCATCCCTGGACGTAGTCGAAGCCAAAGGGCCCTGCACGCGTCTGGTAGCAGGTTTGCACGTTGTCCCCGTCGCGCGCGAGTGCAATGAATGCGAGTGAGATGCTTGGGCGCTCCTCCTCGATGAAGCTGCCATCGGACGAGGCAAAGCAGTAGCGCACAAACGCGTCTTGGTAGACGACATTCGGCTCGGCGATTTGGTCGCTGTAGCCAAGTAGGATGGCGTTGTAGGCTTCGGCCAGCGCCTTCTTCTCGGCGAGAGGAACTTGCCGGAAGTCATGCGGCAGCGGCGCCGCGATTCTGTCCTCCGAGATGGGGATCGGTGCCAGCTCGATTGGCTGCTCACTGTGGGCCATACGGGCGCACGCCATAGCCTGGTCGACCCGAGCGGGCAGGTCCTCCAGGCTGTTGAAGCTTGCGACGCCCCACCCATTCTTCCGAAACAGGCAGCGAACGAGCCCCCCGGTATCGATCACCGAGCTGGCCGTCTCCAGGTTCCTACCGCGGTAGGCGACGGTGGTGGCCTCGCGTCGCTCGATCCGGACCTCGGTGTAGTCGGCCCTGCTGCGCCGCAGTGCGTCTCTCATTTGGTTTTGCATAGGACTCCTCCTCACTCAGGCACGATTAGTCGGCCAGTACCAGGTAAAGCGTGGCGGTCATCGTAAGTAACGCCAGGGCGAGCAGAATGACGCCAAGGACCCACGCACCCAGGATACTCAGGATTAGGGCGGTTAGCACGACCAGCGCCAGGAACGCCATGGCGGTAGTCGCCGAGCGCTTCTTTCCCTCCAATGGCTGGTTGCCCTTGACCCAGAGGAGCATCCCTCCCGCCATGCTAGCTAGGCCCACAATCAGTACCAGGGCCAAGACTTGCGTGCCGGTGATGCCGGGCACGTCCAGTACCATGATGCCGCACATGCTCTGGCGGTAGGGAAAGGGATAGGTCGGGTTGGTCATCCCATTCACGAAGACAAAGTACTTCAGGTCGATGTCTGCCGAGGTCACTGCCCAGTCGACCCGCGCTTTTCCTCCCGGCGCGACCTCCACTTGCTCACGTACCTGACGGGCCGGCCCACCTGTGCTGATCTCGGCGCGAGCAGTAAAGGGGATCGGCCTGTCGGTCGGGTTCCTGAGGATGACGGTGACGGTGCCGGTCTCTTCCCTCGTCATCAGGACAGGGCACCGGAAGCCCGGCAGCGGCTCCTCTGCCCACAACGGGAACCCATAGAAGGTCGCCTCGAGGTCGGCCACGGTGCCTGCAGCAGCCAGGGCCATCGTCAGCAGGATGCCCAGCCAAAGCAGGAAAAACCCCAGGGCGCGAGAGAGCTTTCTGCGAGTGCTCATGGATCTCCTCCCTTCTCCTGTACCGTACACCTGCATAACGCTCCGCGCTGCCCAGCCCGTTCACCCTGTTGACCAGCCAGCCGCGAGGGGTGCCTACACCACCCTCGGCACGCGGGCCAGGATCTCGCTCACGACCTCGTAGTTGATCGTCCCAAGGCGGTCGGCCACATCTTCGGCCGTGATCCTCTGGCCGCCCTGCTCCCCGATCAGCACGACCTCGTCTCCCTGGCGCACATCCGGGATGGCCGTCACATCGATCATCGTCTGATCCATGCAGACCCTGCCCACGACCGGGGCCCGCCGGCCGCGCACGAGCACCTCGCCCCAGTGGCGCGGCGCCCGCCGAAAGCCATCTGCATAGCCGACCGGAAGGACGGCAATGCGCTGCTTGCCTGTCGTCTGGTAGATATTGCCGTAGCTGACATAGCTTCCGGCCGGCAGGCTCTTGACTTGCGCGACCTGCGTCTTGAAGGAGAGGGCCGGTCGGAAATCGGCCGGGAGTCGCGCATCTGGCGACGGCTGGAGGCCATACATGGCGATCCCGAGCCGGACTAGGTTGAAGTGGCTCTCCTCGAATCCGAGGATGGCCGCCGAGTTCGCGGCATGCACCAGTGGGAACCGGAGGCCCTCGGCGTCAAGAGCATCTAGCACGGAGCGGAAGCGATCGAGCTGGTAGCGCGTGTAGGCCGGGTCACTGTCGGCAACCGAAAAGTGAGTGAAAATCCCCTCCGGCACCAGGCCGGGTATCCGTCGCAGCTCACGCACGAAGGGCAGCACCTCGCCGGGCAGCAAGCCCAGCCGTCCCATTCCGCTGTCCACCTTGACGTGGACGAGTGCAGGCCGGTCCATCTCGCGAGCAGCCCGGCCGATGGCCTGTGCCACGTCCAGGTCAAACACCGTGGCGGACAAGCCGTTGAGCACCAGCTCTCTGGCCTGCCAGGCAGGGGTAAAGCCCAGCACCAGGATAGGCGCAGAGACACCAGCCCGGCGCAGGATCACTCCTTCACTGACGCTGGCAACTCCCAGGTACTTGGCTCCATTGTTGAGCGCGGTGCGAGCCACGCGGACCATGCCGTGGCCGTAGCCGTCCGCCTTGAGGACAGCCAGCACAGACACACCCGGGCCGACCATCTCGATCACCTGCCGGACGTTGTGGGCGATCGCATCCAGGTCCACCTCGAGCCATGTGGGTCGTCCGGGATGCAGCAACCGCACCTGACGCCAGCCGGCCGTCTGCCGGACGAGCGCATCCGGGGCCTGCTCGGGGTGGGCAAGCAGGCCGGCGACCACTTGCTCCATGCGCGCCTCCACCGGTCCTTTCACCAGCAGGGTATCGCCGGGCTGCAGCCGGGGCGCGATCCGGCGCAGCGCGTCCTCGGTCGTATAGGTCACCATGACCTGCTCGCGCGAGAGGCCAGAAGCCTCGGCTCTCTCGGCGATCCGGTGGGCGCCGTCCCCCAGCGCGACGAGCAGATCAACCACCTGCGCCGCCCGCCGGCCGACGGCCTCGCAGGCCTCCACCTCGTAGGCCCCCAACTCCCTCAACTCCCCCAGGATGGCCAGGCGCCTGCCTTTCCGGAAGAGGGCGAGCGTGTCCAGCGCGGCCAGGGTCGAGGCCGGGCTTGCGCTGAATGTGTCGTCCAGGACAAGGCTGCCGCCGACGCCCTCCAGGGGGTTGAGTCGCCCCGCCAGCGGTCGCACTGAAGTCAAGGCATCCAGCGCCTCCTCCAGCGGAACCTCCAGGGCCAGCCCGGTGGCGACGGCAGCCAGCGCGGCGTACACTTGGTGCCGACCCAAAAGAGGAAGCTGCACGCGCATCCTGCGCTCCCCGCGGTAACCCGGCACCGGGAAAAAGTCGCCCACAAAGACAGTGAATGCCGTTCCCTCTGGACCGGCCTCGACGTAGCCGGCCACCAAGTCCGCGTCCGGGTCTAGCCCATAGGTCACCACCCGCGCCTGAGTGCGCGCCGACATGCTCCGCACCCTTGTGTCGTCGTAGTTGAGGATGGCCACTCCACCTGCCTTGGCCGCAGGCAATGCCTCCACCAGGCGCCCCTTTTCGGTGGCGATCGCATCTAGCGACCCAAGATAGGCAAGGTGGGTTTCGTTGACGGACGTGACGATACCGATCTGCGGCCGGGTGAGAGCGGCCAGGTCGCGGATCTGGTCAAGGCCGTCGCACGCCATCTCCAGCACCGCCACCCGGTGCTCGGGTGCGAGCCGGCCCAGAGCGATGGGAAGACCGTGCTGCGTATTGTAGCTCCCGTAGTTGCGGAAGACCGGGTAGCGCTTCGCCAGGACGGCAGCCACGAGCTCCTTCGTTGTCGTCTTGCCGGATGAGCCTGTGATGCCAACCACCCGCGGGCGCAGCTTGCGCAGGATGAACCGCGCCCAATCCATAAGCGCCACCCGGGTGTCATTCACGACGATGCAGGTGGCACCATAGGCGGCTGTGTCAAAGGGCCTCTGGCACAGGACCCCTGCAGCCCCCCGCCGCACGGCGTCTTCGATGTAGTCGTGGCCGTCCCCCTTATCGGTCACAACCGCCAGGAACAGCTCTCCGGGGCTGAGAACTCGCGTGTCGTAGCAGAAATCCGTGAACTCGGGCGCCACGACCTGCCCGTGGACTGTTCCCCCAGTAGCTTCCAGAACGTCTGAAAGGTAGATCATGCAAGCGATTGTACCACTCTGCTGGTCCGGTCGCCAACTGATCTGGCAGGCTATCGTGTGCTTCCCTGAGAGAGCCAGTTGGCCCGGGGAGAGGGCCGCCCTCCGGGGAGTCCGCCGATGAGGGATGAGGCTTCTGCCTAGGGGATTGGCTCGAGGGCGGCCGTCAGTGCAACGCGGGCCATATGCTCCAGGACGTCTGCCATCTCCCGGGCAAGGTCCACACCGTCATAGGGATCATGGATGTGTGCCGCAAAGTGAAAACTGCCGGTCGCCTCCATAGCCCGCTCGTCCAGGAAGATGAGGTCGGCGTTGGGTATCGAGAGGCTATCGAAGGGGTAGTTGTCGGAGTAGACTGCGGAAGCATCCTCCATGGCGACCGTAGCGCCGTGCTGACCTGCGGCCGCGGCCAGGTAGATCGGCCAATCCAGCCGAGCAGCTCCCAGTTCGGACTCGTTCCACGTCACCAGGCTGACTTGTGCCTCGATGCCCTCCAGTGGATAGGTGAGGCAATCGATCTGCAGCATGGCCGCCGTGCGGCTCAGCAGCGCTGCATGGGTGTTCACAAAGTGGCTTGAGCCCAGCAGCCCCAGCTCCTCGCTCCCGAACCAGGTAAGGTACAGGTCGGTGGGCGGCTGGGTCCGCGACGCATCCAACACGCGCGCGACTTCGATCAAGATGGCCGAGCCGCTCGCATCGTCCATCGCTCCAGGGTTGTTGGGGCTGTCGATGTGCGCTCCGAGGATCACTGCGCGTGAAGGATCGCGGCCTGGGATGCGTACTACCAGGTTCCCTGAGACCGCAGGCGCCAGAACATCCGCGTCCCAAAGGAGCATCGCGCGCTCGACACGCCCGAGGTCAGTCCAGCCTTCGATTCCCGCTGCAGCCAGGTCCTCGAGCCGGACAACCACCGTGGGTGGGACCACGCCGCGTGCCTGCCGGCTGAGGGCGCCTCCCTCGCCAGCAAACACGCCATGGCTCTCTCCCGGCTCATTGGAGAACTGGGTCACCAGCACCAGGCCCGCCGGCTCGTGGGCCAACAATGTTGCGGCGGTCGAGACTGCCCCCTCCATCCCGCCACGGAGCATTGGGTCGATCACGGAATAGTCAAGCACTACCACCCGGCCCGCCAGGGCCCCGCGGGAGAGAGCGTCCAACTCGCCGGTCGACCCGATGCGAACGACCGGCCCGTCTACCACAACCGGATCCCGCTTCGAGTCGCCCACCAGGCCGTCCGAGTCGAAATTCCTGGCTAGGTCAGGGTCACTGCGCGAGCCGCGCAGGCCGCTTGCCGGCACGTGGACGGTACCCCCGTCGAGGGTCAGCTCGAGGCTCGTCTCCCACTGCTCGGTGCCAAGCGGCACCTCAAAGCTCTGGCGCTCCTGCTCCATGCCGAGGCCAGCTAGGTAGCCGAGCTCGCCCAGCGCCCGGCCGACATAGTCCAGCCCTTCGGCCTCACCGCTGGTCGCAGAATTCCGCCAGCCTGAATAGGGCTGGATGCCCGCCAGCGCCTCGATGGTGTCGAGCATGGCTTCCTGCGATAGGAGGGCATACGGGTCCATCATCCTTTCTGTCGCCGGCGTAGGAGAAGAGGCGGTCCCTGCTTGCGGTGAAGGGGACACCGGGGCCTGAGAAGGGGAGGGCTCTGCAGGCGCTTCTGGAGCGTGCGTGCCCTGCCCGGAGCGCACGGCAACATACACCATCCCGGTACCGGCCAGCAGGACCACGATAAGGGCAGACACCACCCAGGGATTGCACCGCCGCATGGTCAGATCTGCCCCTGCTCCTGCGCCTTCCTGTGTGCCTCAGCTGTGTCTTCGTCGGTCAGCTTGGCATAGATGCGGGTCGTTGTGGGCGAGGAGTGGCCCAACAAGTCCTGGGTTGCTGCCAGGTCATGCGTCGCAGACAGCACACCGGTGGCAAAGCGGTGCCGAAGCTTGTGGGGAGTGATGGGCTCCTCCAGGCCTGCCGCCTGGCAGAGCTCCTCGATCGCCGAGCGAGCGGTGTTGGTGGTAATAGGAAGGATCTTGCTGCCTGCTCCCCGGTCGTGCCTCGCAAACAGGGGGAGCCCGGCCAGGGCCCGCCCCGAGGCCCCGTCCTGCCGCGTTCTCAGGTAGAAGGTTAGCGCTCCCCACGCCTTCTCATCCAGGAACACCAAACGCTGCTTTCGCCCCTTTCCGGTGACGATGGCTGCCTTGCGCTCATAGTCCAGGTCCGTCCTGCGAAGGCTCACAGCTTCGCCCACGCGGGCCCCTGTGCTGCGCAGCACCTCCAGCAGGGCGATATTCCGCAGCCGGCGCAGAATGGCCATACGACCCTCGGGGCTGTTGGCATCTTTCGGTGTGGGGATGGCATACGCTGCTTGCAGCAGCGCCTGCACCGCCTCCTCCGCCGGCACGTGGGGCAGCGGGCGAGGAGGCCGGCGGCCGCGAACATCGCTCAGCCTCTCCTGCAGCCGGGCAAAGTCGGCCGCGGAAAAGCCCGCCCTCTCCTCCAGCATCAGCCACCGGAAGAAGCGGCTGATCGCGCTGAGGTAGTTGTCGAGGGTCGTTGGGCTGACCGGGTTCTTTTCCTGGAGCCATCGCACATACGACAGCGCGATGTCCGCGCTCACCGCCTCAACCGGCATCTCGTTGGCGGGCCGGCCCGTCTCGGCGCAGTATGCCTCCAGGTGGCGCAGCGCAGTTGTATAGGCCTCCACCGTGTGCGGTGAGCGCCGGATGGCAAGATCGCGACGAAACGCCTCGATGGCCTCGGCGACAGTGTCCGTCTGCTGCGTCATTCGCTCATTTCCTGTCGGGGTGAGACGGGGGGGGACGCCCTCACGCTCCGGCCCCTCCAGGTCTCACCCGATGTAATTGTATCCGGGCTTGTCGGCCCTGTCAAGATATGCTAGAATGCCCAAGCCCCAACGGCGGGGTAGGCAGCCGAACGCTGCCGGCCAGTTGGTATCCCGGAGGCGTCGCCGGGTGGGGTGTGTGCCCATGCCCCATTGGAAGCCTCCCGCTCATGGAGCACTGAATGAGACTTGGACACTTGGGATTTGTAGCCTGCCTGATCCTGTCGTGCCTGCTGCTCGCTGCCTGCGGCCAGTGGAGCACGCCCACCACCGGCCCGGCCGAAGTGAGCCCGTCGCCGGAGCCGCCGGTCACTTCGGCCCCACCGGCAGTGTCGCCCAGCCCTCTACCCCCATCGCCGAGCCCGACCGCACCCTCGTCGACGCCCACACCCACTCGGGTCCGGCCCACGGCGACGGTGACGACCCCACCACAGCAGGCTGTTCTCACCCCCTTCCCTAAGGGCAGCTGCCGCCTGGGAACCGGCCTCCGCGACGAGACCGGATCTCTCTTGGAAAAGTACAAGGCCAGCCCCGGCCTGGTGATGGCGGCAACCGTCGAGAATGCCCAGGCTTACTTCCCGCAGCTCGAGGGCTGGATCCGGGTGATCGGCGCACCCTCCCTGAACGCGCTGGCTCAGAAGGCAGCCAGGGCACAGGAGAGCGGCCTCGCGTACGAGGCGCTCGCCTACGGCCTGGAGACAGGCAAGAGCACGCCCGACGAAGAGTGGCAGGACCTGATCGGCTCCACCGTAAAGGCCCGTGCCCTTGCCGACCAATACGGCAAGCTGCTCGTCATGGGGCCCGGCTTCAAGCTAATGTCGGCCAACGAGGACAAGTATGCGGGTATGTCGGCCTTGGCGGACATCTGGGTATTCCAGACCCAGCAGCTTCAGAAGAACCCGCCGGGGGAAACCTACCGGGAGGGTGTCGAGCGCGTGGTCGGCCTGATCCGGGGAGGTAACCCCGATATCCCCATCTGGACACAGATCACGCTTCCGCCTGACCGCGAGCCGAATGCCAAGGAGTGGCTGGCCTATCGCGGGCAGATACAAGACCTCGTGACCGGCACATACGTCGGTGCCTATACTTGGCGGACGGTTGACTCCCAGACCTTGGTGTCGACCATCGACGCGATATTCGCCGGCGCCTGTGGAAACGAGTAGTCCAAGTCGAGGTGCTTTTCGCAGGGAGGGCTTCGTGAGGTACGCACGTAGATGGTTCGCTGTTGTGGCACTCCTTTTCCTGGTGGGCGGGCTGGCCGGCGTGAGCGGCGCTGCGTCACCCGAGGCTCTGGAGAGCGGGTTGGGGAGTGCGGATGTCAGGCTCCTCGGAGAGCAGGTAGGAGGTTGGGCGGCGTACTCGACATCGCCTGCAGGGGACGTCAACGGCGATGGGTTTGCCGACGTGCTGATCGGCGCGCCCTTGACCTCCTTCAGCCAGGGGGCCACCGAGCTGGCCGCCACAGGCAAGACGTACCTTCTCCTGGGCCGCCCGCGGGGCCAATGGCCGGCCAATCCCATTGTCCTTTCCCAGGCTGATGCCTCCTTCAACGGCTGCCCCGAAGCGGGAATGACCGGCCGACAGGTCTACACAGCCGGGGACGTCAACGGCGACGGCTACTCCGATTTCCTCATCAGCGGCTGGAAATGCTACGTTAACCGCATCTACCAAGGCAAGACCTTTCTCTTCCTCGGGCGGCCCGATGCCGATTGGGGCCAGGGATATCCAACCAGCCAAGCCGACGCGATCTTCCTGGGAGAGCACAAACTGGAGTTCGCCGGCTACTACGTCTCGACGGCGGGCGATGTCAATGGCGACGGCTATGATGACTTCTTGATCACCTGCCCCGACTGTGACTACGGGAGCGCCGATACCGGGCAGGTCTACCTAATCCTCGGCCGTGCCGCAGCGGACTGGGGAAGCGCCTTCATGCTCGGCAATGCCGACGCTTCCTTTGTAGGCGAAGCCTCCGGCGATCGCGTCGGTCGGTCCGCTTCAGGTGTCGGCGATGTCAACGGCGACGGGCTTGCCGACTTTCTGATGGGCTCGATCGCCAGCGATGAGGGGGCACCCGATGCCGGTCAGAGCTACCTGGTCCTCGGCCGGGCCGCCGCCGACTGGGGCATGCGCTATTCCCTCTCCCTGGCGGATGCATCTTTCCTGGGCGAGGAAGAGGGTGACGAGTCGGGACGGCGTGTCGCACAAGCCGGCGATGTCAACGGCGATGGCCAGGCCGACTTTGTGATAGGCGCCTCTCGCAACGACCAGGGCGGTGCCGACGCCGGCAAGGCCTACCTGGTCCTCGGCCGCACCACAGCCGATTGGGGCATGGACTGGCCGCTGGGCCAGGCCGATGCGTCCTTCATCGGGGAGGAGGAAGGCGACCAGGCGGGAAGGCGCGTCAGCGGGGTCGGCGATCTCAACGGCGACGGCTTTGACGATTTCGTTGTCGGTGCGCCGCACAACAGCCGTGGGGCGGAGGCGGCCGGCGCCGTCTATCTCGTCTACGGCCGGGCGGAGGGCTGGGTTCGGAACGCCCCCCTCGAGGACGCCGCCGTAGTCTACGTCGGCGAGGACTCCCTGGATGTGGCGGGCTACGACGTCTCGGCTGCCGGCGACGTCGATGGCGACGGAAGAGACGACTTTGTCGTCGGCGCCTTCGGCGGGCGCGAGACCCTCGCGGAGGAGGCCGCTGCGGAGACCGGGAACACACTCGAGGTGGAAAGTGCCGGCAAGGCGTACATCCTTTTCAGCCACGCCGACGAGGCACCCGGCATCCCGATGCTGGTAGCTCCACCAAATGGCAGCGTCACCGGCCAGAACGATGTTCTCTTCCGATGGCATGCCGGTGCAGGCGGCCTGCCCGACGGATTCAGGATCAACCTCGACGGCACCGTGTACGTCGTGAACGGGACCTCCTGGCAGAAGCATCTCGAGATGGGAGTCCATTCTTGGCGGGTCCGCGCTTTCAACAGCTTCGGGATCTCCACATGGACACCGCCCTGGACGGTCGAGGTAGCTATCACGCCTCCCAAGGTGCACGTGGGCAACATAAAGCTGACGTACCGCTACGTCGCTCCAAAATACAAGCTCCAGTGCCTCGTGCCGATCTGGGGCGAAGATGGCCAGCCCGTCCCCGGGGCGGCGGTTACGGCAGAGTGGGCCCACCCAGACGGATCGACCGTCGTACAGACGGGCACCACAGCGCCCAACGGCTCAGCCTTCTTCTCCCGCCTGACCACCCTGACCGGCCTTCACATCCTCACCATCCTAGACGTCCAGAAGAGCGGCTATGAGTACGACCCGTCCCTGAACGAGGAGACGAGCGAAGAGATCACCGTGCCCTAGCCGTCTGCCTTCCGGGGTCTGAGGATCCGATCGCAGAGTTGACAAACCTGCACCATCTGCTATACTGCAGCTATCGAGGACGAAACGGAACAAGAGCAACCATGAGCGACCGGCACTCCCTGGCCCTTCTTAGCGGGCTCCTCCTGCGGAGGAGCCGTCCGTGCTTGGGAGAAGCAGGAGCAGGGGCCGTGTAGCCTTTGCGTAGCTCTTGAGGACAGGGCCTCCCAGGCAGGGAGGCCCTGTTTCTTTTTGGAGATCGGAGGGAGAGCGATGAGAGCATCAGAGTCATACCATCCTCACGCTGTCGAGGCCTGCTGGCAGCACCGCTGGACCGAATCTGGGCTGTACCGCACTCCGGCGCAAGGAGAGCGCACGTTTTACTGCCTGGACTTTTTTCCCTACCCGTCCGGGGCGGGGCTAAGTGTGGGGCACTGCCGCAACTACGTGCCGACCGATGTCATCAGCCGCTATCACCGCATGAAGGGCTTTGCCGTGCTGCACCCCATGGGCTGGGACGCCTTTGGGCTGCCTGCCGAAAACGAGGCTATCGACAAAGGCGTCCATCCACAGGACAGCACAGCGCGCTATGCGGCGAACTATCGGCGCCAGATGACCCTCATCGGCGCCTCCTACGACTGGGAGCGGGAAATCAGCTCAGCCGATCCGTCCTATTACCGCTGGACTCAATGGATCTTCCTGCTGCTCCACAAGCGCGGGCTGGCCCACCAGGCCATTGCGCCCGTGAACTGGTGCGAGCGGTGCCAGACGACCCTCGCCAACGAAGAGGTGGAGCAGGGCACGTGCTGGCGCTGCCACGGCCCGGTGGTCCGGCGCGACCTGAGGCAGTGGTTCTTTCGCATCACGGCCTATGCTGAAGAGCTCCTGGCCGAGACAGATCACTTGGACTGGCCCGAGCACATCCTGGCCATGCAGCGACACTGGATCGGGCGCAGCGAAGGCGTCGAGTTCGAGATGGCCATTGCCGGCCGCGAGGACGTGGCCTTCTGCGTATACACAACCCGCCCGGACACGGTGTACGGCATGACCTTTGCCGTGCTGGCCCCGGAGCACACTCTGGTGGACCAGATCACGGCTCCCGAGTGCCGGACATCCGTAGCGGCCTACCTGGAGCGCGCCCGCCGCACCACCGAGGTCGAGCGGCTGAGCACCGAACGTGAGCGCAGCGGCGTCTTCACCGGGGCCTATGCAATCAACCCAGTGAACGGCCGGCATGTCCCGGTCTACGTCGGCGACTACGTGCTGACCGGCTACGGCACGGGGGCGATCATGGCCGTGCCAGCCCATGATCAGCGCGACCTGGAGTTTGCTCGGCGGTATGGGCTGCCTGTGCTGCAGGTGATCCTCCCGCCCTCCTGCACGGGGGGCACATGTGTCGATCTGGAAAGCGCCTACGAGGGGGAGGGGACGATGATCCGCTCGGGCCCTTTCGGCGGACAATCGTCCGTCCAGGCATGGCAGGGCATCGCCGACTTGATGGAGCGCGGCGGCTACGGCCGGCGGGTTGTCCGGTACCGCATGCGCGACTGGCTGATTAGCCGACAGCGCTACTGGGGCGCGCCGATCCCCATGGTGCGCTGCGCCCACTGTGGTGAGGTGCCCGTTCCGGAGGAGCGTCTGCCTGTGCTTCTGCCCCACATGCCCGACTACCAACCGCGAGGCGATGGGCGCTCCCCACTGGAGAACCTGCCCGAGTTCGTGAACACCGGCTGTCCGGCCTGCGGCGGGCCGGCCCGGCGCGAGACTGACACCATGGGCGGCTTTGCCTGCTCCAGTTGGTACTTCCTGCGCTTTGCGGACCCTTTGTACGAAGCCGGTCCCTTCAACCCCGAGGCGGTCCGCCGCTGGCTACCCGTCGATCTCTACGTGGGCGGTGCTGAGCACGCCGTGATGCACCTGCTCTACGCCCGCTTCTGGACCAAGGTACTGGCCGATGCCGGGCTGCTCCACTTCCGGGAGCCTTTCCCCCGGCTGCGCAGCCAGGGCGTGCTGCACGCCCGGGACGGCCGCCGAATGTCGAAGAGCCGCCACAACGTGGTCACGCCGGACGAGGTCGTAAAGCGCACCGGCGCCGACATCCTGCGCGTCCACCTGTTGGGCATGGCACCCTTTGAGAACGACGTGATCTGGGACGAAGAGGGCTTGATCGGCGCGCAGCGATTCCTGGAGCGGGTGTGGAAGGTCTGTCAGCCACGCTCCACCAGGGACACCAGGAGCAAGGTGAAGGATGCCTCTATACCCGAGGCTTCGAGCGATCCGCTGGTCAGGATTGTGCATCGCACCATAGAGCGCGTCACGCGCGATATAGAGGCCTTCAAGTTCAACACCGCATTTGCGGGGATGGCGGGCCTGGTCAATGCGTTGTCCGAGGTCCCGGAGAAGCCGGACTTTGCCTGCGATGTGCTGATCCGCCTACTGGCGCCCTTCGCGCCGCACATTGCCGAGGAGTTGTGGGCGCGGCGCGGCGGAGCGTTCTCCGTGCACCAGCAGCCATGGCCCGAGTACAACCCGGAGCTGGTGGTAGAGGAGGCGGTGACACTCGTGGTGCAGGTTAACGGCAGGGTGCGCGACCGGATCATCGTCCCGACCGGCATCGCCGACGACGAAGCCCGGCGGCTGGCGCTGGAAAGCGAGCGCGTGCGCCCGTACCTGAAGGGTGAGCCCAGGAAGGTGCTCGTGGTGCGGAGCCGCCTGGTCAACATCGTGGTGTAGAGGCCACTTAAAGAAAGAAGAGCGGGGTCCCTTGCCAGTCCCCCGCTCTTCTTCCTCACAAGGAGGAGAAAGGAGTATCTGTAGTATACCGGAGTCCGCCCGGAGTTCTGTAAGCCACATCACAATATAGACCAGTGGAGTCCAATTCGCCGGCATTCTGACGGACTTCACCTGACGAGCTCCAAAGGAAACGTCCGGCCGCAGGAGAGGGACCTGCGGCCGGATGGCTGCCGCGATCCAATCAGTACGTGCGCAGGATCAGCGGCAGGTAGACTGTGTGATCCTCCCGCGTCTGAAAGCTCCAGGCGTAGGATGAGGGCATCGCGTTGCCGGCCAGATCCTTGACCCCAGCCGCAACCGCCAGCGTGTAGGTCATCCCGCCCATCAGCGCCCGGCGCGGGTAGACCGCAGCCCGGCGTGTTACGCCGTCGTACGCCACCGAGACGGGCACCGGCTGCCCGGCCCCGTCGAGCATCTGCACGACGTCATCCGTGATGCTCTCCTCGTCCATTGCCTCGGAGAACTGGACGAATGGCAGCGGTGCCCACACCGGCCCTACGTCGTCGGTAAAGACGGGTTGGGCGGTGACTGCGACGTCAATCGCCCCGTCTTCCGGGTAGGTCCACCACACCGCAGGCGGCATCGTGTCGCCCGCCGGGTCGATGACGACCTGCACCGTAGCCGGCCGGCTCTCCTGCCCGGCGCCCGTCACCTTGAACGTGAAGGCATCCAGCCCCGTCGAGTTCTCGGCCGGCGTGTACACCAAGTCGGGCGCCGTCCCGCTTAGCGTGCCGTTCAGCGACTCTGTGAGCACCTCAAAGCTCAGCGCCACCCCTTCCGGCCCGCGCCCCCCCAGGGTGATGCCCACCGGCTGCATGTACGTCGTCTCCAGGCGCTGCGGCACGGCCGCCAGCGGCTGCACCACGTTCACCACGGGGTTGGTGGGCGTTTCCTCGCCCACCGTCGGGAAGAACACCGTCGCCTGATTGATGACCGCCGTCCCCGTCGGCAGGTCGTCGAGCAGCTGGACGGTGAGCGAAACCACCCCCGACGAATCGGGCTCGCCCTTGGGTCCCAGCTCGCCGACGGTCCACAGGATGGTGCGGGCTTCGGCGATCAACTCACCGGGGCCGTAGATGGTCAGGGTCGAGAGGTCGAGCGCCGGGTCGAGTTGGTCGACCACAAAGACGCCGTACGCACGGCCGTCGCCCTCGTTCTCGTAGGTGATGGTGTAGGTCACCGACTGCCCCACCAGCAGGTCACCCTCCAGGCCATATTTGGCGTTGGGGTCGCGCGGCCGGCTGATCTTGGTGCGGGGGCACTTGCTGACGCCCTCTTGCTCCTCTTCGTGGCAGCCGAGGAGCCCGGCTGTCACCTCTGGCGGCGCGGCGGGCTGGACGGCTGGCGGGGCCGCGGAGAAGGAGAAGAAGCTGGGCGAGGCGTCGCTTGTGCCCCCCTTCGGTGGCGTATAGACAGGGTGGCACTGACAGCCTGCCAATTCATCCTTCAGAAGACCTCCTTCCGACGCGATCCCCTCCTTGCAGGTCTCGTAGTACTTGTTGCACTCCTCAGGGCCGAGAGTGTAAGGTGGCTCCTGGTTCCACACCATCTTGAATTGGACAAACCCGTCCACGCACGGGTAGTAGGTCGCGGACCATTTCCCGGTCCACCAGCTATGGGTGCACACGGCATAGTACTCCCCGTCGGGGCAGTAGGGCAGGTTCGGCGGGACAAGCCACCAGTTCGGCTGGGCGTTCGCCGCGGCAGCGACCTCTCCGGCGCAGGCCATGGCGCCGCTGGCTTCGGGCAGCGGCTGCACCGCCTGTAGCGTGGCGAAGCATTGCGTGCACGCCCCGCCCGACAGGCAGGAGTAGCAGGTCGCCGAGCTCAGCACCTGCGCCAGGCCCGCGATCTTGGCGTCCAGGACGGTGGCGGGCACATTCGGGTAGCGGCATTCGGAGAACGCTGCGCCGATTGTCGTGCTCTCCGTCCCGCTGCCCCAGGTGCCCCAGTAGGTCTCGTACAGAGTCTGCAGGTCGTACAGCAGGCCCCCCTCCGCCTGGCGCGCGGCGTAGCTGGTGGGGCTGAGGGTGGAGGCCAGCACCCGGTCCCCATGGCGGCGCAGGTAGAGTACCTCCTGCCCGGCCGGCCGCAGCATCACCACCTGGGTGATCGGATCGGCCGCGTCCAGCGTCAGCCGCACCGCGCCGCCAGGCAGGAAACCATCGGCCTCTGCCTGGGTGTAGATGAGGTCCAGGTCCGGGTAGGCCAGCCGCTCCGCTGCCAGCTCGGCGTCGGTCAGCGCTGTGGTGCCGAGCAGCTTCACCTGGCTGAAGTCCAGGTACCACTGCACTTCGCCCACCCCCAGCGGCAGGTTGGTCCCGCCCAGCCGCGCCTGGGCACCATACTCCGAGTCCACCGGCAGCCCCCAGGCGTACTGCACCTGCACTGCGGCCGTGCCGCTGCCGCCCGGCTCGAGGTTGCCCAGCTTCCAGACGACTGCGCCGCGCTCCGCCCAGTACTGGCCGCCGCCCGTCGCGTCTACGAACGAGACCACCGGGGGCAGATACACCACCAGCACCGCGTTCTCTATCGTCTCCTCCCGCCCGTTGACGTACATGGCGACATAGGTGGCCTGCTCGCCCGGGACCACCTGCCGCGACCCGACGAGCGTCACGTGGGCACCCTCCGGCACCTCGCCCTGCCATTCGACTGCCCAGGGGTCAAAGAGCACCCGATCGCTGACACTCTCGCCCCGGCCATCCGGGTTGAGAGTCGGATGGTACGGCCCCGAGATGTCGCCCCACCAGTTGTAGGTGGCGACCATCTGAGTGCCGGTGGCCAGTTGGTTGGCGCCCTTGCCGCCGTTGCCGAGAACGGTGTTTCCCAGGCCGTCCGCGCCGCCCAACGTCACCTGGGCGTTGCCGCTATTGCGCACGCCGTCCTCGGTGTTGGCCAGCACCGTCGAGCCGGACATCGTCACGGCCGCCGTGTCGCCGCTCACCCACACGCCGTAGCCGCCGTTCTGCACGATCGACGTGTCGGCGATGTGCACCTGCGCCGCTTCTTCCACCATCACGCCGTGGCGGACGTTGCCTTCTATGGCGCAGCCGCTGAGCGATACGTCGCTGTTGCCCTTGACATGGATCGCGGACTCGTTCTGGCCGGCGTTGTTGCCCAGGCCGGTGAACAGCGTGTTGGTCACGGTCACCCGGCTGTCCTGGACATACAGGCCGCTGTCGTCGTAGTTGTGCGCCGAGTCGATCACCTGGCTGTCCTCCAGGGTCACCTCGCCCGACTGCACATTGACCGCGCTGATGGCCGCCAGCCCCGCGTAGCGCACGACCGCGTGCTGGAGCATGCCAGTGCCCCCGTCGAAGGCAATCCCCTCCCACTGGGAAGGACCGCTGTCCGCCGGCGAAGTGAAGAGGACCTGCTCCTCCTCAGTGCCCAGGGCCTCGAGGGCCCCCTGCACGATTAGGCGGCCGGTGCCCGCCCGGATCTTCACCCCCGGTTCCACGGTCATGGCGGTGCCTGACGGCACAGTGAACTCCTCGCCATATGCCCCCTGCAGCAGGCGGTAGCCCTCCATCTCCGGCTGCGCGGAGAGCGTGAAGTCGTGCCCCGTCATCGCCCCCACGTCCAGCGCCACCTCGTTGTAGATGTTGCCCACCAGGTGCAGCCCCGACAGGCTCACCTCGCTCGCCGCGCCCCCGATGAGGACCGGGAACTCTCTCTGGTTGGGGTCGTTGCCGATGCCGGTGAACAGCGTGTTGCTCACCGCCACCCGGCTGTCCTTCACGCACAGACCGTGATCGTCGTTGCTGTTGGACCTCGTGTCGAGCACCTGGCTGTCCTCGACGACGACCTGCCCCGCCTGCACGTTGACCGCGCTGATCGCGGCCGAGTTCACCCCGCTGGAACAGGTGGTGATCCGCCCGCCGGCATAGCGCACGACGGCGTGCCGCAGCGTGCCGGTGCCCCCGTCAAAGGTGATCCCCGACCACTCGGCCGGCCCGCCGTCCGCCGGCGAGGTGAAGATGACGGGCTCCCCCTCGCTGCCCACGGCCTCGAGGTGCCCCTGCACGATCAAGCGGCCGGTGCCCGCCCGGACCTTTACCCCCGGCTCCACGGTCAGGGTGATGCCTGACGGCACAGTGAACTCCTCGCCATATGCCCCCTGCAGCAGGCGGTAGCCCTCCATCTCCGGCTGCGCGGAGAGCGTGAAGTCGTGCCCCGTCATCGCCCCCACGTCCAGCGCCACCTCGTTGTAGATGTTGCCCACCAGGTGCAGCCCCGACAGGCTCACCTCGCTCGCCGCGCCCCCGATGAGGACCGGGAACTCTCTCTGGTTGGGGTCGTTGCCGATGCCGGTGAACAGCGTGTTGCTCACCGCCACCCGGCTGTCCTTCACGCACAGACCGTGATCGTCGTTGCTGTTGGACCTCGTGTCGAGCACCTGGCTGTCCTCGACGACGACCTGCCCCGCCTGCACGTTGACCGCGCTGATCGCGGCCGAGTTCACCCCGCTGGAACAGGTGGTGATCCGCCCGCCGGCATAGCGCACGACGGCGTGCCGCAGCGTGCCGGTGCCCCCGTCAAAGGTGATCCCCGACCACTCGGCCGGCCCGCCGTCCGCCGGCGAGGTGAAGATGACCGGCTCCCCCACGCTGCCCACGGCCTCGAGGTGCCCCTGCACGATCAAGCGGCCGGTGCCCGCCCGGACCTTTACCCCCGGCTCCACGGTCAGGGTGATGCCTGACGGCACGGTGAACTCCTCGCCATATGCCCCCTGCAGCAGGCGGTAGCCCTCCATCTCCGGCTGCGCGGAGAGCGCAAAGTCGTGCCCCGTCATCGCCCCCACGTCCAACGCCACCTGGTTGTAGATGTTGCTCACCAGGTGCAGCCCCGACAGGCTCACCTCGCTGGTTGGGCCGCTGATGTACACCGGGTAGTCGAGCTGCGCCGGGTCGTCGCCGATGCCGCTGAAGGTCGTGTCCACCACCGTCACCCGGCTGTTGATGATGTACACGCCGTGATTGCTGTTGGGACCTCCGGCCGAGGTGATGACTTGGCTGGACTCGATCGTCACCTCACCCGACTGGACATTGAAGGCGGCGATGCCCGCCGAGTGGAAGATGGGGCAGTTGTAGCACCCTACGCCGGTATAGCGCACGATCGTGTGGTGCAGCGTTCCCGTTCCGCCGCCGAACGTGATCCCCGGCCACTGGTAGGGACCGCTGTCTGCCAAGGACGTGAAGACAATCGGCTGGGCCTCAGTGCCAACCGCCTCCAGGTCTCCCTCCACGTCGAGGGCTGTGTTGGTGTCATTGGCTATCACCGTCACGCCGGGTTCGATCGTGAGCACGACCCCGGGCGCCACGATCACGGTGCTGACCATGAGATGCTGAGAGCCATCGGCCAGACACCAGGTCTGGTCGGCCGCGATCGTGCCGCTATGCGGCGGCGGTACGCACGGGGACGACGCGGCGTGCGCCGGCCCGACGGCTACCGGTCCGGCCAGCAGAACCAGCGCGGCCGCGGCCGCCACCATCAGGCCAAAGGGAATGGCCACCGACCACGGACGGATTTGCTTCTTCATCGCTCGGTCCTCCTCCTCTGAATCCAGCGCGGCGCGCCTTCCGGGGTGCACTGCGCCTTCCCCCACTCCTCCCGCTGCACCACGTGCTCATCGACAAACCGGGCCAGCTCCTCAGTTCCGCACACGTGCGCCCGCTCGCCACTTCCGACGCACTCGACCTGGCCTTCCCAGGACGGCTGTTGCGCGTCTGGATCTACCCACAAGCGGACGACAAAGGTAACAAGCCTGCGCATGATGATTCTCTGAGCGGGGCGAGCAGGTAGCCCGCCCATCAGCGAGCAGTGTAGCATGGGCGGATAACGGCAGGATAACGGGGGGAAGCTGAATCACTGAGGCTATCGCTCAGTGCCATCACATTCTCAATGCGTCAGCGGTTGTGCCCTTGTCTACACTCGCAGTGCCTCGTACAGCGCCTGGGTCTCGGGTGAGGGGGCGGCGTCCAACTCGTCGCGCAGGGCGCGGGCGCAGTCCTGGTAGGCGTGCAGCGCTTCGCTCCGCCGGCCCAGGCGGGCCAGGCAGGTCATCAGCGCCCGCCACACCTCCTCCAGCCAGGGCTCCATCTCCAGGATACGGCGCGCCAGCTCGGCTCCCTCTCGCCACGCTCCCGCCTGCACTTGTTCTTCCAGCCAGGCCGTGAGTGTATTCAGGTACAGGCCGCGCAACCGCTCCCGCTCCCGCAGCACCCAGTCCACATACGGCTCCTCGGGCAGAAAGTCGCCGCGGTACAGCTCCAACGCCTGGCGGGCCGCCTGGCCGCCGGCCCGCGCTGCCTCCCGGAAGGCTGTCACGTCGTACCACGTCTCGCCGACGGCATGGAGCACCAGGGTCTCTTCCTCGCGCGCCAGGTAGCGGGATGGCTGGCGTTGGCCCAGGTAGGGCTCGAGGATCCGACGCAGCTCAGAGAATGTGGTGTTGAGCGCCGGCCCCGCCGAGTCGGGCGGCAGGTCAGGCCAAAGGGCGTCGATTAGCTCGTCGCGCGGCACGCGGCGTGGCGCGCGGCCCAGCAGGTAGAGCAGCAGGAGACGGGCCTTGCGGCGCGGCTGCCACGCCTCGTCTGGGATGGGGACCTCGCCGCGCAGTACCCGAAAGCCGCCCAGTGCCAGGACGCGCAGCGGGGGCCGGGGTGCGGCAGCGATGCGCGCTAGGGCCGCCTCGACGGTGCATTTCAGGCGACGATCCCGGGTTTTGCCGAGATCGCTGAGAACGGGGGTGGCCCGCTCATCGCCGATTTCGCCCAGGAGGCGGACAGCCTGCTCTCGCACAGGATCGTCCGGCGTGCTGCCCAGCAGGGCCACAAGTGGCTCGACGGCCTTCTGCCCGATGGCCGCCAAGAGCCGGACGACCTCCGAGGTCTCGCAGACCGCCGAATGCTCGGCCTGGCCCAGGGCGAGAACCAGCAATGCCGCCGCCCGTCCCGTGTCGCGCCGGGTGAAAAGGAAGTCGTAGCCGTGCTGACGTGAGAGTGTCAGCGAGTGCCCCAGGTGGAGCAGGGCCTCTTTGTCGCGTGCCTCCCGCCTGCACAGATCGGCCAGGTCCAGACGCACAGATGCCCGGTCCAGGAGTCCGCCGGTTGCTTCGGCAATCTCCAGCGCGCGGCGGAAGTGGGCCTCGGCCTGGGGAGTGTCACCGCCGGCGCTCAGAATCTGGCCCAGGGCTGCCAGCGCATGCCCTTCCAGCGCATCTGGCACCATCCGCGCCCATTCGAGGGCCGCCCTGGCCTGGCGCAATGCCTCGCTCCGGTTGCCCTCGCCCAGCTCCAGCAGCGCCCATCCGCGACGCACCTCAAACGACAGGTAACGTTCCTGGACCTTGTCGGCCACGGGCTGCGCCTCGTGGTAGCAGCGGCGGGCAACGGCCCGAGCGCCGGCCTCGCGGTGTAGGTGGCCCAGCAGATAGAGCGCATACCCCCGCCGGGGCTCGTCCTGGTAGGCATCTGTCAGGCGCAGCAGCCGCTCCAGCACGGCGCGCGCCGCATCCCACTCACCGCCAAGCAAGTAGGCCTGGCCGAGGGTAATGAGCGGAAAGCAGATGCGATAGCTGTTCACCTCCTCAAGCAGGCGCAGGCTTGTTTGCTCGGCCGCGATGGTCTCGCGCAGCAGGCCTTCCGTCAAGGTATAGGCGGCCATGTTGTGCATGACGACTGCCTCGCGTTCGCGATCGCCCGTGCTCCGGAACAGCTCGAGGGCACGCCGGGCGTACTGCCGCCCCAGGATCGGGTCCCCGTCTTCGCCGTGGCAGTTGGCCAGGATGTTATAGGTCTTTGCCAGCCTTTGCTCTCGGTCGGGGTCCACCAACCGGTTCCCCTCACTTCGATCGTGGGCTGCCCCGCGCGGCAAGGGGACCTCGTCCCCCTCGCTCTGGCCCTCGCCGAGCGCGTCGAGCGCCCGGTGGCACAGCTTGATCGCCTCCTCGTAGCGATTCTGCCGGAAGCGAGCCCACGCCTGCCATCGAAGTGCTTCTTCTACGTCCCGCGCCGAGCCCGCGTCGACTGCGGCCCGCTCTGCCTGCTGGAGGACGGCAAGCGCCTCGGGGTAGCGGCCCTGCCGCTCCCGTATCCTGCCCAAGGCCACGAGCAGGCGCGGCCGCTCAGCCACCGCGCTGGGCGGCAGGCGCTCCAGCCAGGGCTCCATGCGGGGCAGCGCGCCAAAGTCCAGCACCTCAGCCAGCGTCTCGGTGACGCGCGCCGCGGCGGTCCACTCGCGCGCCGCCAACAGGTGTCCGACCGCAGCAGCCCGGTCATCGACGTCGGGCCCCTCCAGCAGGCAGGCCGCCGCCCGGCGATGCCAGGCCTCCACCGACGCTGCACCCTCCGCCTGTCCCAGCTCACGCTGCAGGAAGCCCTGGAATAGGGCGTGGTAGCGGTAGCAGCGCCCCGTCCGGTCGGCCAGCCGAGAGACGAAGAGATGGCTGCGCTCCAGGTTCTCGAGGAGGGCACCTGCGCCCGTGATACCGAGAAGGGCGTTGCACAACTCGGCACTGAGGTATGGCAGCAGCGACGTGCGCTGCAGGAATTCCTGGAGCTCCTTCGGCTGGCGAACCATCACCTGCCCGGCCAAGTAATCGAAGAGCGGCCGCTCGTCGCCGATGCTGCCCAGGAGGGACGCCAAGTCAGGACGTGGCTCGCGTCGCGCCGCCTGGCGGATCAACTCCAACGCCGCCGGCCAACCCTCGGTGCGCTCGGTCGCCTGTCGCAGCGACGCTTCGTCCAGGTCGAAGCCGCCGGCAGCCAGGAAACAGTGCACCTCCTCCAAGGTGAAGTGCAGGTCGGTCTCGTCCAGCTCGGTCAGCCGGCCTTCCACTCGCAGGCGGGCGACGGCGGCCAGGGGCGGCTGCGTGCGGCTGGAGAGGACCAGGTGGACCGGCCATGCCGGCATGCCCAGCAGCGTGTCCAGCGCGCCGTGGATGGCCGGCGATGTGACGTGGTGATAATCGTCGAGTACGACGAGCCACGGACCGCGCACAGATCGGGCTGCCTGCTGGAAGAGCAGCGACAGGGAATACGACAGCGGGCCCGACAGATCGACCGCCGGAGCGAGGCCGGCGAATCGGGCGCGAACCCCGGCGACGAGGCCGCTGAGCAAGTGGGCCGCGTCGTTGTCCATCTCGCTCAGAGTGTACCGCAGGACTGGCCCGGGCCCGACCTCAGCGCCGTCGCCGAGCCACTGCGACAGAAGCGTGGTCTTGCCATAGCCGGCAGGCGCGATGAGAAGGGTAAGCCGGCTGGCCAAGGCCTGGTTCAAGAGGCGCAGCAACCGCGGACGTGACACCACTGCAGAGGGCCGCCCTCTCGGCTGGAGGCCGACCCCAACTGAATCGGACTCGGAGACAGACAAGGCCATGGCCCGAGTCTACCATTTGAGCTCTGTTCGCGCAAGACGCAGTTGCCCACCTCCCAGGGCTGCGTCAAAGTCGCCCAGCAGGCGAGAGGACTGGGCACAAGATCGTGTGCGGTTCTGGGCTCCCGATTGCCGATTTTGGAGTGGGGAGCATGGGCCATGGACGGTGGACGATAGGCAACGGACCATGGAGGATGTGGAGCGGAGCGTGGGAACGAGGAACTGCACGAGATACGCCGCGCCGGGGCGCAGGTCGGGAGGTGCGCGGGCGCTGCTAGGCCCTCTGGTAGACGACCTTTCCGGCGACCAGGGTCAGGTCGATGGGGATGTCGTATAGCTGCTGTGCCGTCGCGGTGAGGGGGTCTTCGGCCCACACCGCCAGATCGGCCAGCTTGCCCACCTCGACGGAGCCCTTGACGTCCTCCTCGTGCAGCGCGTACGCCGAGCCCATCGTATGGGCACGCAAAGCCTCTTCCATGGTCAGGGCCTGCTCGGGCAGGTAGGGCGTGCCGTCGCGGGTCGGCCGAGCCACAGCACCCAACAGCGTCACCTGGGGCGTGTACCAGGGTGTCGTCGGTGCGTCGGAGCCGAGCGCCAAGTGAACCCCATTCTCCAGCCATTCCCGCGTGACGATCGTCCGCTTTCCCCGCTCTTGGCCGAATATGCTGGTGTAGCCTTCCACTGTCAGCCGCAGGAACTGGGGTTGAGCACAGGCCACTACCCCCAGATCGCGCATGCGCCGTGTCGCATCGGGTGTGGTGAGGATCGCGTGCTCGATCCGATGGCGGGGATCGGGCCGCGGGTTGGCGTTCATCGCCTCTTCGTATGCGTCCAGCACCAGGTCGACGGCTGCATCGCCGACGCAGTGGACGCTAATCTGAAGCCCCGTGTCGTGGAGCGCGCGCACAGCCTCCTTGAACGACTGGGGCTCCCACGTCGGCAGGTCCCAGCGCACGCCGTCGTGCGGCGCGTGGCAGTAGGCCATCTTGGCCTGACCGTCCAGCAGGAACTTGAAGCCGGCGAAGCGGACCATCTCGCCACCCTCGCCGTAGTCGATCTCCTTCAGCGCGCGACTCACATCCGACGGCCATTCCAGGGTGTAGAAGACCGCACCCCGAAGCATCATGTCCCCCTGCTGGCCGGCCGCTTGGTAGGCCGCTACGGTGTCTACGCCGCGCACGTTGTTGTCGTGAAAGCTGGTGACGCCGCACGCGGCAAAGAGGGGCTGGGTGGAAACGATGTTCTCCCGTACCATTTCAAGCGTGTAGACGGGGGCATGCCGGCGCAGCATGTCCATCGCGCGATGGTTGTAGAACACCCCAGTCGGCTCCCCCCGGGCGTCCCGCTCGATGACGCCACCTGTCGGGTCAGGCGTCTCTGCCGTGATGCCGGCGATCTGCAGAGCCAGGCTGTTGCATGAGCCATAGTGCCCTCCCTGCTGCATGATCCACACCGGGTGGTCGGGCGACACCGGGTCCAAGTCGAGCTTGGTGGGCAAGCCACCTTCCGCCACCACAAGGAAGTAGCCCTGCACCCATTCGCCCTTGGGTGTTCCAGCGACCACCCCTGCCAGCTTGGCCCTGAGGTCGGCCATCGTTTTGACCTCGGGGGGCAGGAAGGGCACATACCAGGTGTTCATCAGGCCCTGGACTTGCAGGTGGCAATGGGCGTCGATCATCCCCGGCGTGACAGAGCGCCCTGCAAGGTGGATCTCCTGCGTCGCGGGCCCGACCAAGGCGTGGATTTGCTCGTCCGTGCCGGCCGCCTGGATGCGCCCACCACGGATCGCCACAGCTTGCACAATGGAATCTGCAGCGTCGACAGTGATGATCTTGCCGCCCAAGAGCACCAGGTCGGCGGCGGCCTCTCCAGCCGGCAGCGCGGTGGCTGCCGGAAGCGCCGTTGCGGCAGCCACCCCGGTCGGCGGCACGGCGGTGGGCGTATACGTGGGAAGAGAGGTTGGGGGAACTACCGCCTGAGTCGCCGCTGGGACGGCCGTCTTCCCTCCCCGACCGCAGGCGACGCCCGCGCCGGCGACCGCCCCAAGGCTCAGCCCCAGTGCCCTCAGAAAGTCGCGCCGCGTGACCGGCTTGCCCGGCACCCGCTTGTCGTCCACGCTTTCTCCTCCTTGCGACGGGCAGCCGCCGTCCGCCACAGGCTACTCGCAGTCGTCCGCAGGCAGCCTCCCAAAGAACTCGACCAGGCGAGGATAGAGAACCCTGTGATTCCTGGGCCTGGTGATGCCGTGCCCCTCGTCCTCGAACACCACCAATTCGTACCGGATTCCAGCTTGCTCCAGCGCGTTGCGCACCACTCGCACGTTCTCGGGTGAGACGTTCGGATCCTTGAGCCCCTGCACGATAAGCAGCCGACCTTGGATGTTGCCCACGAAGTGGAGGGGGGACCGTTCCCGGTATCGCTCCCGCCGATCAACCGGTGAACCGCCCATCATCTCCTCGCTCAGGGGGCGCAGGTCGGGCCGTGTGGTCTCATAGTCCACCACCAGGTCGGTCATGCCACAGATGGGCGCCGCAGCCGCCACCAGGTCGGGTGAGAAGTGGGTGATCGCCCACCACGCCGAGTACCCTCCATAGGACGTGCCCGTGATGCCGATCGTGCCCGGCTTGCCCGCCCCGATGGCGATGAGTGCCTGCATCCCCGTGCGGATGTCCTCCTGCTCAAGCCCACCCCAGCCGCTGGTCCTGATCGCCAGCCGGAAGGCTTGGCCAAAGCCGGTGCTGCCCCGGTAGTTCGGGTCCAGCACGCAGAACCCCTCGCGCACCAGGTACTGGATCAGTGGGTTGATCCGATCCTCGCTGTGCGATGTGGGACCGCCATGCACATACACCACTGCACCCCGAGGCTCGCCCTGTGTCTGGTAAAGCCATCCCTGTATCTCCAGGCCGTCGACTGATCGCCAACGAAGCTCCTGCGCCGTCGCCAAGTCGTACGGCGTCAACGGCGTGCGTTCCCACACCCGCGACAGGCTCAGCACCGAATCAGGGCTCATCCCCTCCAGTGAGAAGCGCACCAGGTCGGCGGGCTGTTGTGAGCTGTAGTACGTGCCCACCCACCCTCCAGATGCGGCCGGCGCCAGCGGGACAAGGTTTCCGGTCACGGCGGGCAGGCGTGTCTCCTCCCCGGTCTCTACGTCTAGGAGAGCAGCGTGGGTGCGCGCCTGGTCCACTTCGACCAGGACAGCCTGCCGGCTGCCAAACGGCACGTAGGCCGACTCCACGTTCCGCGCCGGGTCGTCCAGCAGCCACCGTAGCTCGGCGCTGTCCATCTCCCAGAGGCCAACCCGCTGGTGCGTCTCAGTCTCGGCCAGAATCAGGATGCGCCGGCCGTCCGGGAGCCACGAGGCCCAGGCCTTCTTGTCCGCTCCGGCGCTGTATATCTCGCGATCCTCTTTGCCCTCGATGTCCACCACCCAGATCTGCCGGCCAGCCGGATGGTGCTCGTTGCGCTGGTAGAGCAGGTGCGTGCCCGGCGCGTTGAGCTTGGGCTCGTAGTAGCAGCCTCGCTCCGGGCGCGCCAGTACCAGGCGCTCCCCACTGTCGAGGTCCTGGCGATAGATCCACGAGGGCTCAATCTCGCGACCGGCCTCCTCATCCCAGTTGGCCGCATAAACCAACCAGCGGCCATTGGGGTGAAGCTGTCCCCCGCGCAAGTAAAAGCCAGGCGTAGCCTCCGTCAGCGGGTGCAGGACGCCGGGCCGATCGAGGTCTACGCGGAACAGCCGCTCGCGCTCGTCACCATCCCGGTCCTCTGCCACTAGCACCGCCCAAGTGCCGGGTACCCAGGACCGCAGACTCGTGTTCTGTGGCGTCTCCGTGAGACGGACTGGCGCCGCCGATCCGTCCGTCGGCGCCGCATAGACGTCCGCCGCCGGGCCGGCCCGGTACCACGTCCACGCCACCCACTTTCCGTCGTCAGAGACCTGGGCGTCATACAGCGTCGGAAGGCTCAACAGCGCGTCAAGAAACTGCACACTTTCCATTCGAGTCCCTTCTCATCAGCCATCACCGGTGATTCACAAGACACGGTCAAGCTCGACGCTTCTAGCATGCCGCTTAGCACGGTGAGTTGCGGATTGTCACCTGCTACTCGCGAGTGATCGGGTGCGCTTCCCCTCACGCCAGGTGGCAGGCAACCCAGTGCTCTCCGCCGAGGTCTCGCCATACCGGGCGTTCCAGCGAGCAGCGCTCCACGGCCACGGGGCAGCGGGTGTGAAAGCGGCAGCCACCGGGGGGGTTGATCGGGCTGGGCACGTCGCCCTCCAGCACCTGGCGTTTGCGCAAGCGCGCGGACTTGGGGTCGGGGACCGGCACCGAAGAGAGCAGAGAGCGGGTGTAGGGGTGCTGCGGCGTCTCGTAGAGCTCATTGCGCTCGGCAAGCTCCACAATGACTCCCAGGTACATCACAGCGACCCGGTTGCAGATGTGGCGCACCATGCTCAGATCGTGGGCAATGAACAGGTAGGTCAGGCCGAGACGTTCCTGGAGATCCTCCAGCAAGTTGACTACCTGCGCCTGGATCGAGACGTCCAGCGCCGAGATTGGCTCGTCGCACACGATGAAGAGAGGATCGGACGCCAGGGCGCGAGCAATGCCAATTCGCTGGCGCTGCCCACCTGAGAACTCGTGGGGGAAGCGGTTCACCAACCGTGAACTGAGTCCCACCAAGCCCATCAGGTCCTTTACCCGCTCGGTCCGCTCCACCTGCGTCTTGTACAGCTTGTGCACCCGGAGCGGCTCGCCGACGATGGCACTCACCGTCCAGCGGGGGTTGAGCGACGCATAGGGGTCCTGGAAGATCATCTGCGCCTTGCGGCGGATGGACATCAGCTCGGCGCCCTTGGCCGTCCGGACGTTGTGGCCGTCGATCGAGATTGAGCCCGCCGTCGCGGGGTACAGTCCCAGCACCACCCGGCCGGCAGTCGTCTTTCCGCAACCGCTCTCACCCACCAGGCCCAGCGTCTCGCCGTGCGGGATGGCGAAGGAGATATCGTCGACTGCCTGCACCGCGCCAACCCGGTGCTGGATCAGGATGCCCCTGGTGATGGGAAAGTGCTTGACAAGGCCTGTGACCTGCACCAGCACCGGGTCTTGGCTCATCTCCGGCCTCCTGTCTCCACATCGACCCAGCAAGCGATCTTGTGGCGCGGCCCAATCGGCTCCAGCACTGGGAGAGCCTCCTGGCACTGCTCTACGGCAAACTCGCACCGCGGCGCAAAGGGGCACCCAACCGGCTCTATCAGCAAACTGGGAGGTGCACCGGCGATGGATTTCAGGCGGCGGTCGCGCCGGCGATCCACGCGAGGCAGAGCCGCGAGCAACGCCGCCGTATAGGGATGGCAAGGGTCTTCGAAAAGGTCATCGACCGGCGCCTCTTCCACGATAAGGCCCGCATACATCACGATCACCCGCTCGGCCAGGCCGGCCACCACCCCTAGGTTGTGGGTGATCCAGATCATCGCCATGCCCACCTGCTCTCGCAGGCGGATCACCAGCTCCATGATCTGCGCCTGGATGGTCACATCCAGGGCTGTGGTCGGCTCATCGGCGATCAGGACCGTCGGGTTACAGGCCAACTGCATCGCGATCATCACTCGCTGGCGCATGCCGCCCGAAAACTGGTGGGGATAGTCGCCCAGCCGTCTCCGAGCGTCCGAGATCCCGACCAGGTCCAGGAGCTCGACGGCACGGTCGCTGGCGTCCGTCTTGTCCATCCCGATGTGCTTCTGAAGCGACTCTGTGATTTGCTTTCCGATAGTGAGAACGGGGTTGAGCGAGGTCATCGGGTCCTGGAAGACCATCGCGATCTCCTTGCCCCGGACGGTCTCCATCTCGGGCTCGGACAGCTTGAGCAGGTCCCTGCCCCGGTACATGGCCGTGCCGCTGGCAATCTCGCCCGGCGGGATGGGGATTAGCCCCAGGATGGACATCATGCTGACGGACTTGCCACAGCCGCTCTCGCCGACGACGGCCAAGGTCTCGCCTTCGTGCAGTGCGTAAGAGATGCCGTTCACGGCATACACGATGCCTTCCGGTGTGTGAAAGCGGGTCCGCAAGTCATCTACACAGAGCAAGAGGTTGTCGCTCATTTCGTCTCTCAATCCGCAGGGAAGCATAGCCGGTCACGCATGGTGCATTGCGCTCAGTGCCTTCTGCCTCACTCACACCGCCCGGCTGCGCGGGTCGAGGGCGTCGCGCAGACCATCCCCCACGAAGTTGATGCTCAACACGGTGAGGAGGATAAACAAGCTCGGGAAGAGCCAGAACCAAGGCGCGCTCTCGATCCGAGAGAAATTGGATGTAGCGGCCTGCAGCATGTTCCCCCAGGTAGCCGTCGGTGCCTGGACGCCCAACCCCAGGAAGCTGATATAGGACTCGGACAGGATGGCGGCTGCGACCGAGAGAGTAGCCGAGACGATAATCGGCGCCATACAGCTGGGCAGGATGTGCCGGAAGATGATCTCCCGGGCCGGCGTGCCGGTTGCGCGCGCAGCCAGGACGAACTCCCGCTCCTTCAGCGAGATAAACTCAGCACGGACGATGCGCGCCAGGTACATCCAGCTTGTCAGCCCAATGATCAGGATGACGACAATCACGCTCCCACTCAGCTCGCGTCCCAGGACCTCGAGGTTGGGGATTTTGCCCCCAAAGTACTTGGACATCACGATCAGCAGAAAGAGCTGTGGAATCACAAAGACAGCTTCGGTGAATCGCATCAAGAGGCTATCGGTCAACCCCCCGAAGTACCCCGACATGGAGCCGATCAGGATGCCGGCGACCAGCTCGACGATCATCGCAGTTAAGCCAATGACAAGAGAGATTTGGCCGCCAAAGACTGAGCGCTTCAGAATATCGCGCCCAACCGTGTCGGTGCCAAAGGGATGCTCGGCCGAAGGAGCCTGCAGCATAATGCCCGTCTCGGTATAGTTCGCCTCGTCCTCCGAGAAAAAGAGGGCGCCCCCGAACGAATAGAGGAAAAGGAGGCCAAGGACCACGATGCCGGCAAGTGCCATCTTGTGCCGGCGGAAGCGACGCCAGGTCAGCTGGCGCAGCGTCAGGGGCGGTGCCTCCAGCTCATCGACCTGGAACTTGGGAATGGCGGCTGCGGTCTCTGCGGAGCTGCTCATGGGTCTCGCCTCCTAGCTGTACCGGATGCGCGGATCAAGCCAGGCATAGGTAATGTCGGTCAAGATCTGGAACACGATCACCGCCACCGAGACCAGCATCAGGATGCCCATCACCACCGCCACGTCCACGCGCTCGACATGATCCAGGAAAAGCCGGCCCATGCCCGGCCAGGCAAAGATCCGCTCCGTGACAATCGCCCCGCCGAGCAGCGAGGGCAGGTCTAGCCCGACGATGGTCACGATCGGGAGCGCGGCATTCTTGAGCGCATGCGTGAACAGGACGTACCGGCGCTTGAGCCCTTTGGACTTGGCGGTCCGGATGTAGTCCTGGTGCAGGACCTCCAACATCGTGCTGCGCATGTACCGGCTGTAGCCGGCCAGGCTGATGAGGGCCAGGCTCATGACGGGCAAGATCATGTGCAGCGCGACCTGGCCGGGGGTCTTGCCTACTTGTTCGGTGAACATCCCATTGGGGGGTAAGTAGGGCAATCCCCATCTCTGGAAGCTGACAGAAAAGATGTAGATGCCCAACAGCGCCATGAAAAAGATGGGCATTGAATAGAGAACGAAGGAGATGCCCGTTACGATGTGGTCGATCGCCGAGTACTGGCGGACGGCCGAGAAGATGCCGACCGCCAGGGCACCAAGGATTACGATCACCTCGTAGGCACCCATGAGCAGCAGTGTGTTCGGCAGCCGCTCGCCAATCACTTCCACGACCGGCTTCCTGTTCACCAACGAGGTCCCAAGATCGCCCCGCAGCACGCCCTTGCGCGTGCCGGGCGTTTCCGCCACGCCGTCGCCGTCCATGTCGGCCTTGGCCCAATCGTTGCCGACCAGCCAATAGAGGTATTGGACCATCACAGGCTTGTCGAGACCGAGTTGTCGCGTGAGCCGTTCGCGATCCTGCGAGCGCGTCGGGCGCCGCCCTCCCATCGTCGCCAGCGGATCGCCCATGTTGTTCATCAGCAGGAACAACACCACGCTGATCAAGAGCAGCAGGGGGATCGCCTGCAAGAGGCGCCTGATCACGTACCGACCCATCGCCACCTCCTATGCAGAGGGCCGGAACAGGACCTGCGTCCCGTCCCGGCCCAGCCATCATCCAGCCAAGGCTACTCCGTCAGCTCCCACTCCAGGACATTGAAGAAGGGAGTTGCTCCCGAGATCTTGACATTCTTCAGCGTCGGACCGATGGCCCAGACGTCGGGGTCCTGCCAGATGCCCAGCCAGTAGACCTTGTCAAAGATCAGCTTGGTGATCTTGTGGAAGGTAGCCTGGCGCTCCGCAGAGTCGACCTGCGTCCGCTGAAGCATTAGCAGGTCTTCCAGCTCCTTATCGCACACAGCCATCCAGTTCGTCCCGTCCGGAGACTCGTCGGACGGGATTTCACTGCACAGCCACTCCGCTATATCGGGGTCAGGGTAGTTGAACACCGTCGAGTACTGGAACATGTCGTACTCGCCCGTGGCTGCCGGCCCGCCCTCTCCGTATCCAGAGAAGAAGAGGTCCGATTCGGCATTCAGCAGGTTGACCTTGATACCCACAGCGGCCAGCTGCTGCTGCAGCACGGCCTGCGTGTCCTTGCGGACCTCGCGGGTCGTGGTGCCATAGTCCAAGACCAGCTCCACGCCGTCCTTGTCGCGCGTGCCGTCGCCGTTGCTATCGACCCACCCAGCCCCGTCCAGCAGCTTATTAGCCTCTTCCGGATCGAATGGGAAAGGCTGGATCGTGGGATCGACCCAGGGGGTGTTGTCCCAGCTCGACGCGGCCGACTTGGTCAGGCCCAACAAGAGATCTTTGCACACCGCATCCCGGTCTGTGGCGTAGGCGATCGCCTTGCGCACATTCACATCCAGCAGTGCGGGGTGGCCCTTCTCCGGGTCCAGGTAGAAGTAGAAGCCCTCGTTATAACCCGAGAAGACGTTGATCATCTCCACCTTGGCTTCCTGGAGCGTCGGGATGTCGGCGTAGGAGATGAAGGTTCCGAGGTCTCCATCGCCGGTCTGCAGCGCCGCCACCTGCGAGGCATCGTCGGGCACGAAGCGGAAGTAGATCTCGTCAATCTTGGGCTTGCCCAGCCAGTACTTGTCGTTGGCCACAAAGTGGGCGAAGCTGCCCGATTCCCATTCTTTGAAAACGAAGGGTCCGCAGCCCACCGTTGGGGCCAGGTTCCACTCTGCCTGGTCGATCGTCCCCTCAGCCTCGAATACGGGCCTGATGACATGTTCCGGCAGGATGCCGTGCCACAGCGTTCCAACCCATGGCGCATACGCCTCCTTGAAGGTCATGACCAGCGTCTGCGCGTCGGGCGCTTCCACCTTCTCCAGCTCATCGTAGGGAGCGACGGACGCCACCGCGTTCCCAGGGTTCACTGTCATCTCGTAGGTGAAAAGCAGGTCCGCAGAAGTAAGGGGCGTTCCGTCGGACCAGACGAGGTCATCGCGCAGCTTAAGGGTAATCACCTTGCCATCAGGCGAGATGCCGCCGTTTGCCTCGGAGGGGATCTCCTTCACCAGGACTGGCCGGGCTGTGGATTGGTCGTCGAAATCCCAGGCCCAGCAGTTCCAGATCTGGTGCGTGATCGACGAGAACCACATGTTGGTGTAGAGGGGGCTCAGCGAGTCAAACTCCTGGGTCCAGATGAAAGTGGCGATCTTGGGTTCTGCAGGCGCCGCTACTTTGGTCGGTTCCGGCGTCGCACCGCATGCGCTCAAGAGCATCGAGACCACGACGGCCATGGCCAATACGCAGAAAAGCCAGCTCTTCTTCATCGCAACTCCTCCCTGGTTCTGTGTGTACTTCCTGGGGGCCGTTGGTTGTTCGCTGATCGGGACCAGCGACCCATATCCTGCTCACCCCTGTAGCCCAGGGGCAAGTCCTCCCGCGAGTAGAGCGGGTCCTGAGGATTCTCAAGGCGCGATCGCCACCACCTCCTCTCCACCACCCATTGTGGGGGCCACATCTGTTTTGCAGCATTGGACTGGGCGCGTCAAGCAGATGGAACCCATGCTTCAGGTCCTTACCCCGCGCCGTGCAGGTCGCGCCGCGGCCGCAGCGGGATGGCACGGAACTCGCGCACCAGCCGCAGGAAGTTACCGACCGTCGTCTCAAACAAGGCTTTGCCGAATTCGGCCGTCGCCACCACCGGATCACCGCAGACGCCACTTTCGCTCATGCGGGACCACCAATCCTGCCACTGGATGACGCTCGGCTCAGGGTGGTCCCAGTTCATGTACTCGAGCTTGAGCTGGCCTATCTCGCGCACAGCCTTGTCCATCTGGACCAGGTCGGGCCGTAGATGGAGCATCATGGCCGTCTCATACTCGCAGGCGTGCGACACGCCCCCCGGCCCCGACTTGCGCATCTGCGAAAGGGTTGGCTCGGCCAGCGTTGGATCGATGGCCGCGTTCGGGCTCATCGCACCGCACACAATGCCTGTTTCCAGGACTACGCGGCGGGCAGCGAGCTCGGCAATGGCTGCGTTGGAGCCGTGGCCGTTCACAATCAGCAAGTGGGTAAAGCCGTGCCGGGCGGCGCTGACTCCCACGTCGGACACATAGCGCAGCAGCGTCTGCATGTCGACAGACACCGTGCCGGGGAAATCCATGTGGTGCTCGTCAAGTCCATAGGAGACGAGGGGCATCACCAGGGCTTCTTGGGCCGCCTGCCTGGCAACCTCCAGGCAGATGGCCTCTACGATGATGTTGTCCGTGTCCAGGGGCAGGTGCAGCCCGTGATCCTCCACGGTGCCGAAAGGCAGCAGCACCACTGGCTGGCGGGCAATCGCTTCCCGCATCTCGGGCCATGTCAGGTCGCCATACCGGTACTGGGTCACTTGACGAGACTCCTTCTACCCAACGTACGCGGGTTGCTCAGGACGCGACCAATGGGCAACCTATCATGACTATTGTACCACACTTGCCGCACATCAGCAAACAATCGCCGGGCAGGACAGCTTCTGGCATCCCCGTCTGCTGCTGCCCCAGGGTTGCATCAGCGCTATCCGGATTTGACATAGGAAACCATCTGATGTACCATAGGCGTGCAGGTGGAAGTAAGAATCTGGTTCGGTCGAGTAGTCGAGCACCCAGGCTTCCGGCTCTGGGTGCTTTTGTATGAGGGCGCCGGTCCATCCTCTTCCCCCTGAGAAATTCAGCAAGAGGTGTAGAAATGTCGGAAAGAATGACTGGGACCGTCAAGTGGTTCAATGGGGCGAAGGGCTATGGGTTCATCACCCGCGAAGGTGGCCCGGACGTCTTCGTGCACTTCTCTTCCATCCGGGGCGATGGCTTCCGGAACCTGGAAGAGGGGCAGAGGGTCGAATTCACTATCGAGCAGGACCGCAAGGGACTGCGCGCGGCCGATGTGGTCGTACTGAACTGAAAGGAAGCCTAATGGGCACCAATCTGTACGTCGGCAACTTGAGCTACGACACCACCGAGGATACTCTGCGAAAGCTCTTCGCAGAGTACGGCGAGGTCGCGTCGGTCAACATCATCGCAGACCGAGACACGGGCCGCTCCAAGGGCTTTGGCTTCGTCGAGATGGCGAGCGAACAAGCAGCGGATGCGGCTATCCAGGCACTGAGTGGCACGTCAGTAGACGGCCGGGACATCCGGGTCGACAAGGCCAAGCCGCGGACGGACCGCGACCGGCGCCAATCGCCCCACCGGCCTCGCTGGTAGGCATGTTGCCGGCGAGCTAGGGACCGCCACAAGCAGTTCCTAACGTCGCCCACCGCACACAAGGCAGCGCGGACCAGGTTTCTCCTGGTCCGCGCTCTTCTGTTTGGCGTGTCTAGCCTGCGCGGCCCGTGATATAATCCTCGGTCAGGCGCTTGTCTGGCTTGGTAAAGACCTGCTCTGTTGGCCCATACTCGACCAGCTCCCCCAGCCAAAAGAAACCCGTCCAGTCGGACGCCCGGGCGGCCTGCTGCATGTTGTGCGTGACGATTACGATGGTGTATGTCTGTTCCAGCCGCCGCATCAGGTCCTCCACGGCCAGCGTGTCCACCGGATCGAGTGCAGAACAGGGCTCGTCCATGAGGATGACCTCCGGCTGGACGGCAAGCACGCGAGCGATGCACAGGCGCTGCTGCTGACCGGCATTCAGGTTGAGGGCCGATCCCTTCAGGTCTCCCCTCACCTCATCCCACAGGGCTGCGCCCTCGAGGCTGGTCCGCACCAGGTCGTCCAGGCTGTGTCCGATGTGCATGCCCAGGATGCGGGGGCCAAAGGCAACATTGGCATAAACGCTCTGTGGAAAAGGGTTCGGCCGCTGGAAGACCATTCCCACCTTCCGGCGCAGGTTCACGACGTCGGACCCGGGCGCATAGATGTCGCGCCCGTCCAGCAAGATCTCCCCGGTGACGCGGGCCTCCTTGATGGTGTCGTTCATCCGGTTGAGGCAGCGCAGGAATGTAGATTTCCCGCAGCCCGAAGGCCCAATCAGCGCCGTGATCTGCCGCTCCTTCAGAGGGATGGAGATCCCCTTGAGGGCGTGGAACTGGCCATAGTGGAGGTGCAGATCCCTCACACTCATCTTCTCGGGGTGAGCCATGGCTCACCATTCTAGCAAACCGGAGAGGGAAAGTCAAAGGGGCTGTTTGACCAGAAGGCGCGGCGATGCTATAATCGCCCTGAATGAGAGGCAGAGGCCCGGCGATGGATCGGCATTGGAGAGGAGCAGGGGCGATACCGGCTCTTCTTCTTCTGTTCAGCCTACTCACCTGTGGCAACAGCCCCGAGGAAGGCAGCACCACCGCCACCACTCGCATCCAAAACAAGGGCTCAGACACCATGGTCAACCTGGCCCTCGCCTGGGCCGAGACCTACAACCAGGTCGACCCGTCTGCGCAAGTCTCGGTAACCGGCGGCGGCAGCGGCACCGGCATCGCCGCACTGATTAACCGGACCGTCGACATGGCCAATGCCTCGCGAGAGATCAAGCCGGAAGAAGTGAGCCAAGCCGAGGCATCTGGCGTCCGGCCGGTGGAGCACGTGGTCGCCGGCGACGCCATCGCCGTCGTCATCCATCCCAGCAACCCGGTGAGCCGGCTCACAATCCCACAGCTCTCGGACATCTTCTCGGGCAAGATCTCAAACTGGCTCGAGGTCGGCGGCGAGGACCGTCCCATCGTGCTCCTCTCTCGCGAGTCCAACAGCGGCACGCACGTCTATTTCCTGGAGGAGGTTGTCCGGCAGGGAGATGGCGATGACACCACGCTCTTCTCACCCAACACGCTGTTGATGCCGTCGTCTGAAGGCATTACGACCGAGGTGCGACAGAACCCCAACGCCATCGGTTACGATGGCCTGGGGTACGTGACGCCCGATCAGAAGGTGGTGGCAGTGGCACCTGCTGACGGGAAGGCGTATGTGCTGCCGTCCGTTGAGACGGTCAAGGATGGGAGCTATCCGATCGCGCGGGCTCTCCATATCTACACTGCGGGCGAGCCACAGGGTGTCATTGCCGACTACCTGGAATGGATCCTGGGGCCGGCAGGGCAGGCCATCGTGCTGGGGCAGGGGTTTGTGCCGCTCAACTGAGGCGCAGGAGGGCGTACTGCGCATGTCGCAGGGCCCCCAAGCGCCCACGGGCAGCCAAGGCTGACGATGCGCAAACCAAAGAGGCGCGAGTTCATCGTTGAGACGCTGATCCGGGCAGCCGGCTTCTCGGCCGTCTTCTTCGTCGCGCTCATCTTTCTGTTCCTGCTGCGTGAGGGTCTGCCTGCGTTCTGGGAAACCTCACTGGGCAACCTCTTTGGATGGACCTGGTATCCCAACGAGGGCTACTATGGCACGCTGCCGCTCATCCTGGGCTCGGTACTCGTCACCGCCGGTGCGGTGGTCCTCGCCCTGCCCCTCGGCCTGGCAACAGCCGTGTTTGTCCGCGAAATCGCTCCAAGCTGGCTGCGCGAGATCCTAAAACCGGTGATCGAGGTACTCGCCGGTATCCCGTCGGTGGTGCTGGGCTTCCTTGGCATGGTGGTCGTGGCCCCACTTGTACGCCAGGCACTCGATCTGCCCACCGGCCTGACTGCCTTCGCAGGGTCGATCATGCTGGGCTACATGGCCCTGCCCACGGTCATCAGCGTCGCCGAAGATGCGATCGATGCCGTGCCCCAGAGCTACCGCGATGGGGCTCTGGCTATGGGGGCGACCCACTGGCAGACAATCTGGCGGGTCGTACTCCCGGCCGCACGCTCCGGGGTCATCATGGCCGTCATGCTGGGCGTCGGCCGGGCGATAGGCGAAACGATGGCGGTGATGATGGTCACCGGAAACGCAGCACGGATGCCGCAGGAGTGGAATGCCCTTTTCCTGCCCGTTCGTACCATGACGGCAACGATCGCAGCCGAGATGGGCGAGGTGGCCCAGGGCAGCACCCACTACCACGTCCTCTTTGCGGTGGGCATCCTGCTCTTTGTCGTGACGTTCATCATCAATGCCGTCGCTTCGCTGGTCGTGATCCGCGGCGGTCCCCGGCGCGGCGGCCGGTTGATGGGATAAGCCTCATGTCTCGCCAGGCCTCTCAGAAGCTTGCCTTCGCTATCCTCACCTTCCTGGCCATCGTGGTTGTGGTGCCCATCATGTTGGTCGTGGTCTACATTGTCGTCCAGGGCATCGGCGCCATCAACTGGGAGTTCCTAACCACCTTCCCGCGCAACGGCATGAAGGAGGGGGGGATTCTGCCGGCAGTCATCGGCACAGTGCTGCTCACGTTCGGCACGGCCATCGTCTCAATCCCATTGGCCTTGGGCGCCTCCATCTACCTCGCCGAGTACGCCAGGGACAATCTCCTGACCCGTGTCATCCGCCTGGCGATCATCAACCTGGCCGGCATCCCATCGGTCGTGTACGGCCTCTTTGGACTGGGGCTCTTTGTGCTCTTTCTCAGGCTGGGGACCAGCATTGTTGCCGGGAGCCTGACACTGGGCCTTATGACGATGCCGGTCGTGATCTCGACAGCGGAGGAGGCCCTGCTGACCGTCCCCCAGCGCTTCCGGGTGGTCAGCCGCAGCCTAGGTGCCACGCGCTGGCAGACGATCCGCGAGGTTGTGCTGCCCAACGCGCTGCCGGGCATTCTGACCGGGGTCATCCTGGGCCTGGAGCGCGCCGCGGGCGAGACCGCACCCATCCTCTTCACCGTTGCGGCGTTCTATCTGCCTCAGCTTCCGCGCAGCCCACTGGACCAGACCATGGCGCTGCCTTACCACCTGTACGTCGTCTCGACGCAGGTGCCGGGCATGCCACTCGACGTGCAGTATGGTACGGCCCTGGTCCTCCTGATCCTGGTCCTGGGCATGAACGTCGTTGCGACGGTGCTTCGCAGCCGCTTTCGCCGGAGGCGGCAGTGGTAGCCAAGTTCTCCATCCGCAGCCTCACGTTTCGGTACAACGGCCAGGACGCTCTACGGGACATTACCCTGGATATCCTAGCGCACGAGATCACGGTGCTCTTTGGCCCCTCTCACTCTGGCAAGAGCACTCTGCTGCGCTGCTTGAACCGGCTGAACGACCTGATCGAAAACGAAAACACCGAGATGCGTGGGCAGGTCCTGCTGGACGGAGCAGACATCTATGCACCCGGAGTGGACGTGACGGATCTTCGCCGGCGGGTGGGCATGGTCTTCGCGCTGCCGATCGCCTTGCCGCTGACCGTGCGCCAGAACGTGGAGTATGGGCTCCGGATGCGCGGCGAGCGGCGGCCGGAACGCCTGGCCGCGTTGGTGGAGCAGAGCCTTCGCAAGGCAGCGCTTTGGGACGATATGAAGGACCGCCTGGATGAGCCCGCACTGCGCCTTTCCGGTGGGCAGCAGCAGAGGCTGTGCATCGCCCGCACCCTGGCTTTGGAGCCAGAGGTCATCCTGCTGGACAACCCAACTTCGGGGCTGGATCCCCTATCCACGGCCAAGGTCGAGGCCTCACTGCAGGAGCTCAAGGCCGCCTACAGCATCGTCCTCGTTCCCCACAGTGTCCAGCAGGCAGCGCGCGTGGCCGACACCGCCGTCTTTCTGCTGGGCGGAGCGCTGGTTGAAGTTGGCCCGGGAAGCGAGCTCTTCACACGCCCGAGCGATCAGCGCACCGAGGACTACATAACAGGACGGTTTGGATAATGGCCGACAGACGAGCGCTCAAAGACAAGGGCCTCCATACGCAGGCAGTCCACGCCGGCGAGCGTGGACCTCGCCCCGACTTTACCCCGGTGAGCACGCCAATCTACCACTCCGTCGGCTACTTGTACGACGCGATGGAAGAGCTCGACACCGTCTTTGGCGGGCAGCGCCCCGGCTTCGTCTACACGCGCTATGGCAGCCCGACCGTCATGGCGTTCGAGCAGGCGATGGCTGTTCTAGAGCAAGCCGGGGATGCCGTGGCCTTCGGCTCCGGGATGGCAGCCGTTCATGCCGCGCTCCTCGGAGCAGGCGCGTACGCCGGCAGGAGTATCGTCGCCGCGGCGGACCTCTATGGAGCCACCTACGCTCTGCTCGAGCGTCTCTTCCCGACCATGGGAATGAGCGTGCGTTTCGTTGACATTGCCGATCACGTCCAGGTCGCCCGCGCCCTGGAGGAGGATCGGCCGGCTGCGCTGTTGTGCGAGGCCATTTCCAACCCGTTGATGAAGGTAGCCGACGTGCCGGCCCTGGCGCAGATGGCCCACGCCGCCGGCGCATGCCTCCTCGTTGACAGCACATTCGCGACTCCCTACCTGCTCCGGCCGCTCCAGCAGGGTGCCGACTATGCCATCCATTCGGCTACCAAGTACCTCGGGGGGCACGGCGACGTAATGGCCGGCGTCGTGGCCTGCTCGGCCGAGAGAGGGCGGGACCTCAGGGACCGGCAGAAGCTGCTGGGGGCCAACCTCGGCCCGCAGGAAGCATGGTTGGCGATGCGTGGGCTGAAAACTCTGCCTCTGCGCATGCGGCAGCACTGCACCAATGCCCAGGCCGTAGCCGAGTGGCTCGCCGGGCAGCCTGCCGTGTCCGCGGTGCACTATCCTGGGTTCGGACCGCAGCGCACCCTCGCCGAACGGCTGTTTACAGGGCGCGGCTACGGAGGCATGCTCAGCTTTGAGCTGCGCGGAGCAGGGCAGTCCGAGGTCTTTGGCTTCATGGAGGCGCTCGAACTGGTCCTGCCAGCCACGACGCTGGGGGACGTCTACAGCCTGACCCTCTACCCGGCGCACTCCTCCCACAGGCTCCTGTCGCCGGAGGCGCGCGCGGCCCTAGGTATCGGCGAGGGCCTGGTTCGCCTCAGCGTCGGCATCGAGGATGCCCAGGACATCATCGACGACCTACAGCAGGCACTGAGACGACTGTCCATCATGAATGGGTCATCGCCCCTCCCCGAGGCATAGGGCCTCGTGCCCATGCGCCGTGCCCGTAACCCCGCGCAGCCACATTGACGCTGCGGAGACACTCGGCTATAATGACAGGCCGAAAGGAACCTATGCAGGCTGCGGCGAGAGTCGAAGGGATGGGACACGCCCCCAAGGTCGTCGCTATTGGCGGGGGAACAGGACTATCGACGCTCCTGCGGGGCCTCAAGGCCCACACTCCGCACATTACCGCGATCGTCACCGTCGCCGATGACGGAGGCTCTTCCGGCCAGCTGCGCCGTGAGCTGGGGCTGCTGCCACCCGGCGATTTTCGCAACTGCATCGCAGCGCTGGCCGACGACGAAGCACTCATTACACAACTCTTCCAGTATCGCTTCGGCCAGGGCAAAGGGCTCAACGGCCACTCTTTTGGCAACCTCTTCATCACTGCGCTTGCCGAGGTGACCGGCAGCTTCGAGCGAGCGATCCTGGAGGCAGGGCATGTCCTCTCCGTTCGGGGGCGCATCCTACCCTCGACGTTGGAGGACGTCACGCTGGTGGCCGACCTGCGCGAGGCACCGGTACCGGGCAGCACCCAACGGCAGCTGACGCGAGTGCACGGGGAATCGGAGATACCAAAGGCGGGCTACCCGATTGAGCGCGTTTTCCTGCGGCCCGACCGCGTCCGGGCCTATCCCGAAGCGGTACGCGCGCTTTTGGAGGCCGACCTGATCGTAGCCGGCCCGGGCAGCCTGTTTACCAGCATCTTGCCGAACCTGCTGGTGAGGGATATCCGGCGGGCAGTCGAGGCCTCACCGGCCCGCAGGCTGTATGTGTGCAATGTGGCCACGCAGGCCGGCGAGACGGATGGGTTTGATGTGGGACAGCATGTGGAGGGCTTGGAACGCCATGTGGGGCGAGGCCTCTTCCCCTATGTACTGGCGAACAGCGCCGTTGCCCGAAGCGCCGAATACCCGACGGTGGAAATGGTGGCGCTGAGCTTCCCTGCCGGTGCCGCATACCAGGTGATCTCGGCTCCGTTGGTCGACCCGGAGGTGCCCTGGAGGCACAGCCACACGCTGCTGGCGCAGCATGTCATGGATTTTTGCCATCGTTGCCCAGGCAACGAGTAAGGAAAGGATAGCGATGAAAACAGCTGCTGACGTCATGACCAAACAGGTCGTGGACATCAGTCCAGATGCTACGGTTGCAGAAGCCATTGTGAAGATGAAGCAGTCGAACGTCACCAGCCTGCTGGTCCAGCGCAGGAGTGCCAGCGACACATGGGGGTTCGTAAGCCAGACGGACATAGTCGAGAAGGTGATCGCAGAAGGGGCAGAGCCTGAGCAGACCCTGGTCCGGGACATCATGACCAAGCGGGTTATCACCGTGTCGCCCAACTTTTCCCTGATGGACTGCGCGGCCCTGATGGCGCGTGCCGACATACGCCGCGTGCTGGTGTTCGACGGTCAGGACATTGTGGGTATTGTCTCCGGCAGCGATATCTTCAGCGCGCTCTAGAGACACAATGGAGGAAAGGACACTAGGTCAAGCTCAAGAGGGTTCTGACTGAGGCATATCATTATGAAGATCCAGTTCCTGGGGGCCGTGCGTACCGTTACCGGCTCGATGTACCTTCTCACCGTCAACGGCTCAAAGATCCTGCTCGAGTGCGGGCTCTACCAGGGCAAGCGCCAGGAGAGCTACGAGCGCAACAAGAACCTGCCCTTCAACCCGCAGACGATCGACGCGATGGTCCTTTCGCACGCGCACATCGACCATGCCGGCAACATCCCCTCCTTGGTCAAGAACGGGTTTGGCGGTCCCATCTACGCCACGCCAGCTACACGCGACCTGTGCGTGGCGCTGCTTCGCGACTCGGGTCACATCCAGGAGGAAGACGCCCAGTTCGTGAACAAGAAACGCATCAAGAAGGGCGAGCCGCCGGTCGCACCGCTCTACACGGTAGAAGACGCCGAGGCGGCCGTCAACAGCTTCTCCAGCAGCGGCTACGACCGGCCGTTCCAGGCCGCGCCGGGCGTGACGGTGACCTTCCGCGACGCCGGGCACATCCTTGGCTCGTCCCTCGTCGTCCTGGACGTAGAGGAGAACGGAACCCGATCGCGGCTGGTCTTCAGCGGGGACGTGGGACGCAAGGGAATGGCCATCCTGCGGGATCCGGCCGTTGTGCAGGACGTAGACTACCTGCTTATCGAGTCCACCTACGGCGACCGCTACCACACCCCTGTCGAGGACACCGAGACGGCGCTGCGCGACGTGGTGGTGGATACGTACCACAGGGGAGGCAAGCTGATCGTCCCTGCCTTTGCCGTGGGCCGCACCCAGGAGCTCATCTATGCCCTGCACAGGTTGACCGAGCAGCGCGACATCCCGGCGCTGCCCGTTTATGTCGACAGCCCTTTGGCAATCAACGTCACCGAGATCTTTCGCCTCCATCCCGAGTGCTTCGACCAAGAGCTGAACGAATTCCTGGCCGGCCGGAAGGGACGCGACCCCTTTGGCTTTGACGGCCTGTCCTACACCCGGACCACCGCCGAATCGAAGGAGCTGAACTTTCTGCGGCATCCTGCGATCATCATCAGCGCCTCGGGGATGTGCGAGGCAGGGCGTGTCCTACACCACCTCAAGAACAATATCGAGGATACGCGCAACACCATCCTGATCGTGGGCTGGCAGGCCCCCGACACGCTCGGCCGCCGGCTCGTGGAACACGCGCCGGTGGTCAAGATCTTTGGCGACGAATACCCTGCCCGCGCCCGAGTGGAGACCATCAACGGCTTCAGCGCACACGCCGACCGGGCCGAGCTCCTTGACTATGTCAAGCAGGTTGGGGCCGGCCGACTGAAAGCTGCCTTTGTCGTGCATGGTGACGAGGCATCAAGTCTGGCACTGGCAGAAGGGCTTCGCGACTTGAACGTAGCTAAGGTCACTGTCCCCAGGATCGGCGATACCTTTGAGCTATAGCCCGGGGGCCGGTCCTACACAGAGAGTGAGCAACTTGTCTGATCGTATCCCGTATAGCGGGTGGATGTTCTGAATTCTATCGAAGAAAGGCGGACGAATCCCATGGCAAGCCTGATGAAAAAGATCAAGACCCTCATCTCGGCCAACCTCCATTCGATGGTCGACTCGGCACTCAAGGCGAATTCGCTGGCTGTCTTTGACGAGTATGTGCGCGAGGTGGAAAGCAATCTAGCCAAGCTCGAAGACGCCGTGGTCACAGTCGGCGGCGAGCTCAAGACGATGCAACGCAAGAAAGCCGACCTCGATCGCCAGTCCTCCGAGCTGGACCGCAACATCGACATCTTCCTGAGAGAGGGCAAGGAGAACCTTGCTCTGGCTGCCCAGAGCAAGCTGAACGGAATCCTGCGCCTTCAGCAGAACTATGACGAGATGTTGGCGCGCCAGCAGTCCGAGTTCAAGGCCCTCCAAGACGCCCGCACCAAGCTCGAGGCCAAGCTGACGACGACCAAGCAGGAGCGCGAGGAGCTGCAGGCACTGCTTGACCTGGCCCGCTCCAAGGAGATCACCGTCAAGGCCATCAAGTCTCTCGACGACCTGGTGGGCACGGGCGACGCCGACATCGCGCGGGTGGCCGAAGGGATCCGGGAGCGGCTAGACCGCGCATCCGCCCAGAGCGAGATGATGGCGGCCAGCCTGGACACGCAGATGGACCAGGTGCTGGAGCGCAGCTCGCTCGAAGCCCAGCTTGCCGAGCGCAAGGCACGCCTCGGGCTCCAATAGCCAGGGACGAGTCCCAATGCACAAGGCTCGATGCGCGGCTGCGCATCGAGCCTTGAGAACTGAGAATTGCGATGAATCGAACGCGGATCATCTTTTTCATCATCCTCGCACTGGCCGTGATCGCCGTCATACTCGGCCTCTGGAGGCCCTGGGAAGATCGCCAGCCCGTTGGCACGCCTGAGCCGGGCACAGACTCCAGCTCGCTGGAGGTGACGGTCGTTACGGCCCTCCCAGTATCCGATTGGGTCCAGGCGGCGGCCTCCCAGTTCAACACGGAAAAGCGCACGCTGGAGGGTCGCGCGATCCACGTCACCATCACGCCGATGGATGGCCTCACGGCGAAGGGGCGCTACGACCGAGACGAGTTCACCCCGGTGCCCACGGCCTGGATCCCAGACAGCCGCTACCTGGTGGAGCTGGTGAATGCCGCCTACGCCGAGCGGCTTGGCCGCGATGTCTTCCTGACGGACGGCGAGTACCGCGCACGGCCGCTCGTGACCTCGCTGCTTGCCTGGGGCATCTTCGACAGCCGCGCCAAGGCTTTGGAGGGCCAGTATGGCACCATTACCTGGCAGGCGATCCACGACGCGGCACTCGCCCCAGGTGGATGGGCCGGCCTGGGAGGGGAGAGCGATTGGGGCTTCTTCAAGCTCGCCATCTCCAATCCGCGCAAGAATGTCAGCGGGCTAGCTGCCATGGTCGCTGCCGCCGGCGAGTATTACGCCAAGACCAACATTGGCGTCGAGGAGGTCACAAACCCCGACTTTCAGAAGTGGTTGGGAGAGATCCTCAGCTCGATGAGCGACTTGTCGGGTGGCACCTACACGGTAGCCGACTTGGGCCTCTTCGGCTATACGACGGGCGATGCTGGACAGCTGCTGGAGTCCGACCTGCTGGTCAACATGCAGGGCATCCAGACGCGCTGGGCCGATCCCCTGCGCATCGTCTATCCCGAATACGTCTCCTGGTTCGACTTTCCCTTCACTGTCTGGATAGGTCCCGAGACAACCGCCCAGGAGAAGAACGCGGCACTCGAGTTCCAGAAGTACCTCCTGACGGAAGAGATCCAGAAGCAGGCCCTTGCCTACGGCCTGCGGCCCGCCAATTCGGCTGTGCCCGTGAGTGGGGAAGGGAGCCTCTTTGACCAGTGGGCCTCTCAGGGAGTCATGGGTATCGTGCCCCGCACGACTGCCATGCGCTCGCCCGACCGCGATGTGCTCCAGGCCCTGCTCCGCTGGTTCGACCTAAACGTGGCGGGGCGCTAGGAGCGGGGTCGACCCGCTCAGGGCAGGCGAGGGAAGAATGAGCACAAGACGTTCGCCATCCATAGACCGGCGTTGGATTCTGGCCTTTCTAGTCGCCGCGCTTGTCCTCGTCCTGGCCTGCTGCTGGTTGGCCAGCGCTGCGATAGACTGGGTCCAGAAGCCGCGCGAGACGCCGACACCGGCTGCCGGCGGCACCACGGGCTTTACCGTCGCCTATTCACCGGAGAAACAGGCCCTCTTTACCCAGCTCGCCTCCGAGTTCAACCGGCAGGGAGCAACAACCCCGGAGGGGCAGCCGATCCAGGTCGACATCGTGCCCCTGGCACCCGACGCAATGCTGGACGCAATGGTGGGCGGCAGCGCGACCTTCCAGGCCATTACGCCCGACTCGTCGATCTGGCTCGAGCAGCTCGATACCGAGTGGGGCGACGCCCACGCAGGTGCGCAGGCGGTCGGAGAGACCGTGCGCTATGCGGTCAGCCCGGTCGTCATCGCCATGTGGGAATCGAAAGCGCGTGAGATGGGCTGGCCACAGAACCCAGTGAGCTGGCAGGACCTCCTGTCGAGAGCACAGGCCGATCCCAGCTTCCGCTGGAGCCACCCCTCCACCAGCGCGGCCAGCGGCGTGCTTGCCGTCCTGGCCGAGTTCTACGCCGCCGCCGGCAAGACGCGCGGCCTGACCATTGAGGACGTCAAGCTCCAGGCAAATCTGGACTATGTGGCAGCGTTGGAGAAGACCGTCCGATACTATGGCGAGGGAGACGAGACAGCCCTTGTGGAGCGCGCGCTGAGCGAAGGGGCAGCCTTCCTGGACGCCTTTGTGGTCCAGGAGCAGATGGTCGTCTACTTCAACCAGGCGAGGCAGGGGCAGGAGCGCTTGGTTGCCCTCTACCCGGCGGAGGGCACCCTGTGGCAGGATCATCCACTGGCTCTCCTGGAGACAGCCGCCCTGACGACGTACCAGCGCCAGGCCTTTGCCCGCTTCCAGGACTATCTCCTTTCGGCCGAGGCGCAGAAGCTCATTCTGGACCACGGCTACCGACCGTCCGACTATACCATCCCGCACGACGGCCCGGGGTCGCCGATTACTGCCGAGAATGGGGCGGACCCGGCAGAGCCCCAAACAACCCTTCAGGTGCCCGGAGCGAGCGTCATCTCTGTCGTGCGCGACGTCTGGTGGTACACCAAGCGTCATGCAAACGTCTACCTGGTGGCCGATCGCTCCGGCAGCATGTCGTCGGAGGACAAGCTGCCCCAGGCCAAGCTGGCCTTTTCCACCTTCCTCGACCAGATCCAGGGGGATAGCGAGCGGGTCGGGCTGATTACCTTCTCCTCCTTCGTCGAGACGACCGTGCCCATCGCCGAGCTGGGGAGCAACCGCACCGCACTCCAGATGGCCATAGGGCAGTTGGAGGCCGGCGGTGACACAGCCCTGCTCGACGCCGTGGACGAGGCCTATCGACAGCTGCAGGCCTACGGAGACACCGAGCGCATCAATGCCATCGTCGTGATGACTGACGGCAAGGAGAACGCGTCCTACACCAGCCTCCGCGGCCTGGTGACCGAGCTGAGCAGGTCCTCTAGCGTCGAGGTCCTGGTCTTTTGCGTCGCGTATGGAGACGATGCCGACATGGAGATGCTCCAGGCGATTGCCGAGCCCTCCGGCGGCCGTGCCCTCCGGGGCGACCCTGAGACAATCCAGAGCCTGTACAAGATCCTGTCGCAGTACTTTTAGGAAATGCATCACTCACACTCGTGCATTCTGCCTTGAGCATTGTGTAAGATGGCAAAAGGAACCTTGCAGGACGAGCTTGAGAAGCGTGCGGCGCGGGCGATCGTGACCCGCGCCATCTACCGCTGGGAAAGCGCCACCATTCTTGGGCTTACGCTGATCCTTGCCGCCTTCAACAGCCGCCTGGGCATCCCAGGGTGGCAGTGGTGGTATTGGCTGGTCTTTGGCCTGATCGGCGAGGTTGCGCTGGTCTGGAGCAGCATCAAGGAGCCCGAGTTCCGTGCCCGGGCCGTGGCCGAGATGTTCCGAGAGAGGTTCAAGCCCGGCACCATCAAGAACGACGCGCTTCGCGCCCGCGTCGCCAGGGCCCTGGAGTACCAGGAACGGATCCACGCCTCCATCGCCAAGGGTCGCGAGTCGGTCCTGCGCGATCACCTGACCGACGTCAGCCGGGGGGTCAACGACTGGATGCAGAACGTCTTTCGACTTGCCCAGAGACTCGATGCCTACCTGGGGGACGACACCATCCGGCAGGACCTCCAGTCGGTCGATCCCGAGATCGACCGGCTGAAGAAGCGCCTGGCGCTCGAGGACGACGATCCTGTCAAGCGCCAGATCAGCCAGGCCATCGCCCAGAAAAAGATCCAGGGAGACAACCTGCGCAAGCTCCAAAACGTCATGGAGCAGGCACAGTTCCAGCTCGAGTCCACCATCACTGCCATGGGTACGGTCTACTCGCAGGTGATGATCCTGGGCGCACGCGATGTGGCCTCCGGCCGGGCGCAACGGCTCCAGCAAGATGTCCATGACCAGGTCCAGGCGCTGCAGGACGTCGTCCGCAGCATGGACGAGGTGTACCACACGGGGGCGGATGCCCTCGGAAGCGGGCTGAGTGCGGCGGATCTGGCCGCACTGGATGCACATGCCCAGGCGGCCGGCAAGGGCAAACCGTAGGCAGGCCGGGGCGGGGTGCCCGAAAGATGCCCTGTAGCCATGCAGACACGTGAATGCGGCGCGCCTACAAGGTGCGCTGCACCTGGAGCCGAATGACGAGGTTGATGCTATGAGCCGAACAACAGGAATAGCCGTCTCACTACTTGCCTGCTGCTTGCTGCTTGCCGCATGCGGCGGCACAAGCGGTGGCACCGGGTGCAAGGAACCGGCGAAGGGCGAGGCGCTCGTCTACGTCGCCGGTCCGCTCTCGGGCTTTCAGGCGAACGCCGGCCAGACGGTGCTGGGCGGGGCGCGCCTGGCAGCCGAGCAGGTCAACTGCGCCGGAGGGTTGCTGGACCACAAGGTAACGATCGTCGGGGTCGACGACCAGTCTGATTCGGATGTGGCCACCGGCATCGCCGAGCAGGTCGCGGCGGCGGTAGACGAAGGCAAGACCGTCGTGGGGGTCATCGGGCACCTCAACAGCGGCCAAACGCTGGCGGCGATGGAAGTCTACAAGGACTTGCCGCTCGTGGTCATCACACCCACGTCGAGCGAGATGAGCCTTACGCAGCAGGGCTACACCAACTTCTTCCGGGCCAACGCCAACGACACGACCCAGGCGCGCATCGATGCGGGCTTCCTGGTGAACACCCTCGGCGCCGGGCGCATCGCAGTGGTGCACAACGACGACCCGTATGGCATTGGGCTTGCCCAGCGGATCACCTCGGAGCTCAAGTCGTTGGGGGCTGAGGTGGTACTCACACTGCAGGTGGCGGTCGAGCAGTCGACCTACGAGAAAGAAGTGCCCCAGATCGCCGCTGCACAGCCGGACGCGGTCTTTTACGCCGGCTACGAGGTCGAGACGCCATACCTGCGCGTGGCGCTCGTCGAGGCGGGCATCACAAAGCCCTTCCTCGCCAGCGACGGCGCCTTCCTGGCAGCCACCATCGACGAAGCAGGCAGCGCCGCCGAGGGAATCTACGTCTCAGCCTTTGGCCCCAGCCCCAAGGCGCTCAGCGATCCCACCTGGTACAAGGAATACCAAGACGTCGAATACCGCAACCCCGACACCTACAGCATCAACGGCTACAGCGCGCTGGAGGTGCTCTCCGAGGGGATCAAGAAGGCCGGCAGCTTTGACTCGACGAAGGTGGAGGCGGCCATCCGCAGCCTGGCGGGGGTCGAGACGCCGATGGGCGAACTGAGCTACGACGCTTCTGGCGACCTGAAGGATCAGAAGATCTATATCTACCAGGTACAGGGCGCGGACTGGGTGCAGGTCTACCCGTAGCAGATGGCGTATTGGTGATCGCCGGTGGCGGGCCCAGAGCAGGGTGGCAACGAAGATGCCCCCGATGGTCACGAGGGCAAAGGCCACCGTCCCCAGGATCACAACGAGCGGGTCGGGCGATCCGTCCATGCCCTCAGCTGGTCTTGGCCTCGCCCCTGGTCACAAACCACATGAAGGCAATGGCCAGCACCATAAAGGCCGGCGCGACGATGAAGATCATGTTGTAATTCTTGCCGGTGGCATCGATGATGGCACCGTTGAGAATCGGCCCCACGATCGCCGCCAGCGTGCCCGAGATGTAGTAGAGCCCGGTGTAGGTGCCGCACAGCCGGTCACTGGGTGCCAAGTCAACGATCATCGGCAGCGAGTTGATGTTGACCAGGGCCCACGACATGCCCCCCAGAAAGAGGATGGCAGTGATGGCAGTGGCATTGGGCAGGAAGAACGCCCCCACCAGAAGCACCGTCAGGACCGACAACCCGGTGATGATCGTGCGCCGGCGCCCCCAGCGCTCGGCGAGCATTCCACCCGGGATGGAGAATGCGAGGAAGGTCACCGAGAAAAAACCCATCATCAGCGACGCCCTGGACTCGGTGACCCCCAGCCGGAAGGTGCCATACGAGGTGAAGAAGGTCTCGAGCGAGTTGTAGCCGACAAACCAGCAAAAGATGGCCGCCAGGATCAGCACCAGGCTCTTGCGGTCCTCGTTCGGGATGGCGCCGATCCCCTTCAGGGTGTCCCACCATCGCTCCGATGTCCTCGACTCCTCGGTGTACTCCTTCGACTCCTTGATCTTCCACACCACGACCAGCGCTGTGAGCACCAGGATGATGGCGCCGACGACGAACGGCAGCACCTTGTTGACTTCGTAGAGGAAGGCTCCGCCGAACAGGGCCAAGATCCCGCCGATGCCCCCCATCATGTTGATCACCCCGTTCGCCTTGGACCGCAGCGGAGAAGGTGTGATGTCGGGCATCAAGGCAATGAGCGGCGTGCGGAAGGCAGCCATCGCCAGCAGCATTAGGCCGACCACGACCATGAAGAAGGCAAGCTGGCCCCCGAGCAGGCCCGTCTGGCCCGAGAGGGCAGCCGGGATGCGGTTCACGGCGATCGGGATCAGGATGAAGGCGACCGCGGCGATAGGGGCTCCGGCCAAGATATAGGGCATCCGCCGGCCGAGGCGCGTCCGGGTCCGGTCGCTGATCACGCCCATGATCGGCTGGATGAAAAGGGCGGCGATGTTGTCCAGCGTCATGATGAAGCCGGCCAATCCGGCGCTCAGCCCAAAGCCGACCGTCGTGGCCTTGCTTACCTGGAACTCGGGATTGCCGGCCTGCAGGAAGATGGGCACATACGAGTTGTAGAGCAGCCACAGCACGCTGACACCCAAGAACCCAAACCCCAGAAGAAACGTCTTGCCATAATTAAGCTTCATCGATCTCTCCCTTTCATATGGATAGGGGCAGGGCTTCCCCGCCCTCGCCTAATACGCCCAGATAAGCGCCATCGCGGCGCAGACCGCGGTGATAGCCAGGCAGACGACAAATGTGGTCCGGATCACGCGTGACTCCTCTCCGATACGGTCAATGCTGGCGGCGGCGTTTTGCAGCTTCGCCGGCGAGATGGCGCTCGCCAGCCCGCCGCCGATGCCGCTGGCGGCGGCGATCAGCAGCCCATTGGCTGCGATCTTGTCCGCGGTCTGCAGGTGCAGGGCGGTGAGCATAGCAATCGCCGAGGTCTCAGAGCCGCTGATGAAGCCGCCAAGCAGCCCCAGGAAAGGCGCTGCGGCCGGATAGAGGTGGCCCATCGCCGCTGCACTGGCCGCAGCCAGAACGGCGACCATGTTGCGCGAGGGATCGGCCAGGACCCAATCGACTCCCTTGCCCGAGTGGTTGATCACGTAGGCGATTGCGAAGAAGATGGCGGCGGCAAACACCGGCCGCGGCGCGCGCCGGAGCCACTTCCGCCCCGATGCCTGGAGCTGGGCGCGCGTTGGCCTCAGGAAAGGCAGCGCCAGCAGGGTGCTCACCAGGATCCAGAAGTATGCTTGCCAGAAGAGGCGTACCTTCTCCGGCGCGCCGGGGATGATGCTCACCGGCATCGCCCACCGGACGAAGGCCAGGTCGAACAGGGGGAGGAAGGGCGCATTGACCAGGAACGCGAAGAACGTCAGCAGGATCCAGGGCGACAGGGCTGCCCCCAGCGAAATCCGCTTCTCCGCGGCCAGGTCGTTCTCCGTCAGCTCGCCCCGGTCGTGAAGCGGCCGGCCCGTGATCTTGAGGAAGAGGAGCATCACCAGCGCCACTCCCAGGCCGGCGACGATGCCGGTGACGGTGTTGAGCCCAAGCGCGTTCATGCCGATGGCGATGAAGCCAGCCGTCAGCCCAGAGAGCAAGGCCGGGAGCAGCCCCTTCCACAGGAGGCGCCAACGGCCCGCGATCCAAAGCATGCCCAGCGCGATACAGGTGCTGATGACCGGCATAAAGCGGGCGAAGAGCCCGCCCACCTCGCTCACCGGCTTCCCGACAAACCCAGCGAACACCACCACCGGCACGCCCAGCAGCGCGTAGGTGCACAGCGCATCGTAACCGATGGCCGGCAGGGCAATGGCGGCGAAGGAGGTATAGCCCAGGGCCATCATGATGGGCGGCAGGATCGACACCGGAACGGCTCCCAGCGCGGTCAGCATCGTGCCGAATCCGACGTTGATGAGCATGATCTGGACCACCTGGTTGCCCGGCGCCACCGTCTTGATGAGCGCCACGATGCGCGCCAGCGCCCCGGTCTCGATCAGGATGGTCACCTGGAGGATGGAGGCGGCGACCACCAACGCGATGGGCAGGGAGGCGACGATGCCGGCCGCACTCGCCTTGAGGGCGATGGCAAGGGGGGTGTGGAAGTAGAGACAGGCGACGAGCAGGGTAAAGACCCAGCCGATCAGCCCGGCGACATCGGCAGCCATCCTGCGGAGCGTGAGCAGAAGCAGGATCAAGAGCACCGGTGATAGGGCCAGCAGCACTGCCAGCAGGTTCATGCTTACCTCTTGCCTTCCACGAAGGCGGAAGGGGGCGGTGGCCTGATCACCGCCGGGTCCCAGGTTCCCAGGCGGCCTTCAGCCTAGCCCTTCCCCAGTGGTATAGCCCTTTAGTGGGCGTCGTTCTCCGCTGTGCCCGGTCTCAGCCTATCGCCCCGCCGCTCAGGAGACGGGCCGCGAATGGGCAAGCCGGCTGTGCAGGGCGGCACGCATGGCGGCGTGCTCACTCCACGGCGTCTCCACTGTGCCGTAGCACATCGATTGCTCGTGGCCCTTGCCGCAGGCGATCACCAAGTCGCCCGGTTGTGCCAGGTCGACGGCAAACTGGATTGCCTCCGCCCGTTCGGGCACCCGGAAGAAGGTTCGGCCCTCCTCGCCTCCGGCCTCCTCTGCCCCGCGCTCCATCTCATCCAGGATCGCGCCGAGCGACTCGCGGCGCGGGTCCTCCGCGGTCATGACCGTCACGTCGGCCAGACGAGCGCCGATGCCGCCCATCCAGGCCCGCTTCTGCACGTCGCGCTCGCCGGCACAGCCAAAGACGGCGATCACGCGGCCTGCGGTCATTGTCCGAGCAGTCTCCAGCGCACGCATCAGCGCGTTGGGCGTGTGGGCAAAGTCCACGATGGCCGTAAACTCCTGGCCCTCATCGATGCGCTCCATGCGCCCAAAGACACCCGCCGTCTTCCAGACCCCCTCCTGGATGGCGTTGACCGGCACACCCAGGGACAGTGCGACGCAGGTTGCAGCCAGGATATTCGAGACGTTGAAGTCGCCCACCAGGCGTGTGCGCAGCTCGAACGCCTCGCCCTCTGCCCGCCGGACCGTGAACCGCGTCTCGGCCGGGCCGTGGCGGACCTCCGCCGCGACGACTTCGCCTTCGCCGCCCAGGCTGTAGACGAGGTGCCGGTCCGCTGCAATGGGGCGCAGGTAGTGGTAGGAGTCGTCGTCCCCGTTCAGGACTGCCACCTTGGGGACACCCGGCTTGCGAAAGCCGGCTGCCAGGTGCTGGAAGAGCATTGCCTTGGCGCGGCGGTAGGCGTCCAGGCTACCGTGGATATCCAGGTGCTCGTGTGTGACGTTGGTCACGGCAGCCACGTCGAAGTCGCACGCGGAGACACGGTGCTGCTCGAGCCCGTGCGACGTGGTCTCCAGGACGGCGACCTCCATCCCGGCCTGCACCATCTCGGCCAGGTATCGCTGCACGTCGGGCGAGTCAGGGGTAGTGGTATGAAGGCCGGTGTCGAAAACCCTCTCGCCGATCACAGCGTTGACGGTGCTCACGAGCCCAGTCCGGCGGCCGGCCGCAACAAGGATCGCATACAGCAGGTTGCAGGTCGTCGTCTTGCCGTCGGTGCCGGTCACCCCGACCACGGTCAACCGGCGTGCCGGAAGGCCCATCCAGGCTGCCGACAGGTAGGCCAGTGCCTCGCGCCCGCTGGGGACGACCACGAGCGGCACCCTCTCTGCCACCCCAGGCAGGTCCCGTTCCGCCACCACGGCAACAGCACCACGCTCCAGCGCCTGCGGGATGAACGCGTGCCCGTCGCGCTCCACGCCGCCATAGGCGACGAACAGGCTGCCCGGGTCAGCCCGGCGCGAGTCGCAGGTGATGGCCTCGACGAAGACGGACGCGTCGCCCAGGATGCGGGCGTGGGGCAGGGCAGCGACCAGGTCGGCAAGTGCGGCAGGCATGCAAGCAGTATAGCCCAAAGCGGCGCGGCCGTCAAAGCGCGCTGCTGCCCTTCTGGTGAGCAGCAGAGCCGGTGCGGCGCACCTGCGGGCCTGCCCTCGCAGGGGGTGCGCTGGAGAGCCTGGTCAGGCCGGTCTCCGACCACGCTCCTCTGCGCTTTCTCATCTTTCGTGGTCCGCGCCTTGCCTGCATCGCCCAGCATCCGTCGTCGATGGCCCGCTCCGGACACCGCCTCCGTCTATTCGCACCGAGACACTCTTTGTGCTAGAATGGCACCAACACGACAACCCAGGCAGTGCTATGAACACCCTTTTTTTCGATCTCGAAACCCAGCGCCTCTTTGACGAAGTCGGCGGCCGGCACAACATCCGCATGCTCGGCCTCTCTGTCGCCGTCACCTACTCCTCGGCGGACGAGGCATTCCACCACTACCTCGAGGAGGACGCCGCCCGGCTGATCGCCGACCTCCAGGCGGCGGACCGCGTGGTGGGGTTCAATCTGCTGACCTTTGACTATGAGGTGCTGCGCGCCTACAAACCCGACTTTTCCCCACCCGCCACGGTCGACATGCTCGACCAGATCTATCGCCGGCTCGGCTATCGGGTCAGCCTCGACAATCTGGCGACGACGACCCTAGGGGTGGCCAAGTCGGCCGACGGCCTGCAGGCGGTGGCGTGGTATCGCGAGGGGCGCATCCAGGAGGTTCTGGACTATTGCCAGCAGGACGTGGACGTCACTCGCCGCCTGTATGAGTTTGGCCATAGGAACAAGCACCTCAAGTTCCATGACGGCCGCTACCGTGTGCAGAGTGTGCCGGTGAGCTGGTGAGCCTGCCCACCGGGCCAGACCTAGCAGGTTTTTGCGAAACCTGTCAGGTCTTTTGCAGAGAAAGGACTCGCGTGCTAAGAGCCATCCTGAGCCAGAAGCAGTCGCAGATCCTGAAGGAGGAGCGGGCCACGCTGGAGAGGCTGCTGGTCGCGCTCGCCGGCTGGGAGGTGAGCGCCGAAGACCAGAAGACGCTCCAGGCCTCCCTCCGGCAGCTCGACAAGCTCTTCCTCCTCGTGGTGGTCGGCGAGTTCAACAGCGGCAAGTCGGCCTTCATCAACGCCCTCCTGGGCGAGCAGTACCTGCCCGAGGGGGTGACCCCCACCACGGCGCAGATCTATATCCTGCACCACGGTGAGATAGCCGAGCAGCAGGTGACAGAGGCGGGTGTCGTTAGCCTCAGCCACCCGGCCGAGTTCCTGCGCGAGATCAACATCGTCGATACGCCGGGCACCAATGCCATCATCCGGCAGCACGAGCAGTTGACACAGGAGTTTGTGCCGCGCAGCGACCTCGTCCTCTTTGTCACATCGGCGGACCGGCCCTTCACCGAGAGTGAGCGCGCCTTCCTGGAGCGGATCCGAGAATGGGGCAAGAAAGTCATCGTCGTCCTCAACAAGATCGATCTACTGGAAGAGGCCGAGGTGGCGCAAGTGACCGAGTACATCCGCGAGAACGCCCTGGCACTGCTCGGCTTCACCCCCGAGATCTTTCCGATCTCGGCCAGGACAGCGCTGCGGGCCAAGCTGACCGGCAGCCGGGAGGAGCGGGGCGCGCTGTGGGCCTCCAGCCGCTTTGAGGCCGTCGAAACCTACATCCTGCGCACGCTTGACGAAAAGAGCCGGGTACAGCTCAAGTTCTCCAACCCCCTGGGCGTGGCGGAGCGGCTGGCAAGGCAGTACCAGGGCCTTGCCCGGGAGCGGCTGGGCCTGCTGGCCGAGGACCTGAGCGCCATCGGCAACATCGAGGACCAGATCGAGGTCTACCGTACCGACATGCAGCATGACTTCCGGTACCGGATGGCCGACGTGGAGAAGGTTCTGCTCAAGATGAGCAACCGCGGCATGCTCTATTTTGACGACACACTGCGCCTGGCCCGCGTGATCGACTTGATGAACACCCAGCGCATCCAGGGCGAGTTCGAGCGCAAGGTGGTGGCCGATGCCCCGCAGCAGATAGAGGAAGAGGTCCACGGCCTGATCGACTGGCTGGTGGACCGCGACCTGCGCCAGTGGCAGGCGACGCTGGAGTACCTGGAGAGTCACATGGCGCAGGTCCGCGGCGAGCAGGACCGGATCATTGGCCGGGTGGGCGGCCCCTTCGAGTACAACCGCCGGGCGCTTCTTGACTCGGTCGGGCGTGCGGCCCGGGACGTAGTGCGCACCTACGACCGCGAGGCCGAGGCGCGCAAGCTGGCATCCGGCGTGCGCGACGCCGTCGCCGGCGCGGCGCTGATGCAGGTGGGCGCGGTCGGGTTGGGCGTGCTGCTGCTCGCAATCCTGCACACGGCGCTGCTGGACTTTACCGGGATCGTGGCTGCCGGATCGATGGCGGTCATCGGCCTGCTCATCCTGCCGGCCAAGAAGCGGCGCGCCAAGGTTGAGCTGCACGACAAGCTGGAGGACCTTCGGCGACGACTGATGACGTCCATGACCGAGGCGTTTGACCAGGAGCTGGTCCGCAGCCTGCAGCGCCTGCGGGATGCGATCGCCCCCTACACCCGCTTTGTCCGCTCAGAGCAGCAGAAGCTGGCGGCCATCGACGGCGAGCTCGGGGAGGTCGGCGCGCTGCTCTCGCAGGTGCGCATGCGCGTCGACGGGCTCTAGCCTCTTCGGGGTGTCCAGGAGGCACAGACCTGTCAAGCTGAGCACGGCGACGCATCTCATTTCACGGCCTTTCCGGCGGAATCAGAAATTCCCTTCGTACCTCAGGGCGTGCCTTGGTCGCAGCGCTGCCTCGGAATGACAGTTCTTGGACAGCCCCCGGGGGGTGAGGGTAAGCCTCTACCGGATGCGCCCCTCTACCCGTGGGTCAACCGGCGAGCTCGCGTGGATGTACTCCGCGACCGCCCAAACCTCCCCGTCGCCGTAGGCCAGGTTTGTCCCGTCCAGGAACGCCTTGAAGCCGTCGCCCCCATAGGCCAGGTAGTCGATCGTCACCACGCGGTAGGTCCGGCTCGGGTCGAGCGGCTCTTCGCCGATGGTCACCTCCCGGACGCGCCGGCCCACAGGGTTCGAGAAGTCGAAGCGGAAGGCAAGCCCTGACACCTGGAGGCTGCCTGCTCGATCGCTTACCGAATGCTCCAGGATGCGCAGGATCTGCGCCCCGGTCAGGTCCATCGCGATCAGCTGGTTGTCGAAGGGCAGCACATTGTAGAGCTGGCCGTAGGTGATCGTTCCCTTTGGCAGGCTGGCGCGAATGCCGGCGTTGTTGTGAAAAGCCACATCGGCCACGCCGCCGTCGCCGACGCCGACCTCGCGCATCCCATCCACCACCAGATTGCCCAGGGCAAACTCGCCTTCCCGCGCGGGCTGGAGGGCGCGCACCGTCTTGCCGACCGGCCGGTCCTTCGTCGCAGCTACTTCGGCCAGGGCCGCATCCACCAGCGCTTGGGCCTCCCCACTCCTGGGAGAGACGTCGCTGCCGACCGCCAGCAGCAGGCCGCCGCGGGAGTAGCCGGTCACCTTGCCCGTGCCGGTGTCGACCTGAATCTCCAGCCGGCCCAGCGACTGCCCCTTGGAGCCGGCGCTCACGATCAAGGTACCGTTGACCACGTCGGGGCCGGTCAGGGACAGGTGGCTGTGACCGCCCACGATCACGTCGATGCCGTCAAGGGCCCGGGCCAGCTCGCGGTCGCCGTCAAAGCCCAGGTGGCTCAGCACGACTACCAGGGAGCTTTCCTCCAAGACCTTGGGCAGGAGGGCGCGCATCGTCTCCACCGCCGGCCGGAAATCGAGCCCTTCGACGTTCGCAGGCCTCGTGATCCCGGGCGTGTTCGGGTAAGCCAGGCCGATGACGGCCACTCGCGCCGCGCCTGCCGGCACGACGGTATAGGGCAGCACGTTCCAGGGAAGGCCGGTGGCTTTGTCGTACAGGTTCGCTGCCAGAGTCGGAAAGTTGGCCTCCGCAATGCGTGCCAGCAGCGCGTCCTGTCCAAAGTCGAACTCGTGGTTGCCCAGCGTCCAGGCATCGTACCCGGCCAGATTCATGGCCTCGATCATGACCTCACCCTGGCCGCTGTTGGAGACGTACGTGCCTTGAATCGCATCGCCCGCGTCCAGGACGATCGTGCGCTCGGGGTCCTCTTCACGGGTATTCTCGATCAGGCTGACCAGGTTGACCAGGCCGCCGCTCCTCCCGGACACAGGCTCGACCTGACCGTGCACATCGTTCGTATAGAGCAGCACGATGCGTTCTGTCGAGCCGGCCGCCGGCGCGGCGGTCGTCGGGGGAGCGGGAACCACTCCCGTGACCGGGCCGGCGGGCGGCACGCCCTCGGACTGGCGAGAGCAGGCAGCCAGAGGCAGCAGGAGTAGAAGCAGGAGCCATAGGAGCGGTCTTTTCATCGTCACTCGCTTCGGGCAGAGCCCGGTCGAAATCGCTGCCTGATTGTAGGGCAGGAGCACAGCCGCGGCAAATCGACCGCGCGAGGGAGCCTGCTATCTCGCGTTGGGAGACACCTGGCATTGCCAACTGGCCTGTCAGGCGGAGCTGGCTTCTGCCATGTGCTGCTGCGCTCTTTCGCCTGGTGGGAGGTGCGTCCGTGCGATGCGCCGCTGATCGTGTACGCCTTGGGCGAGCCCGGCCCGGAGAGCGCACCGGCCGCACTTGACGCGGTCCGCACTCGCGGGCATACTATCCCCCTGGGGGGGATAGCGGCCGGCGCAGCTGTGCGACCGGCCTGTGCCTTCCAAGGAAGAGCACGAGGAGAAGGGGAGAGAGCATGACCGAGCCATCACAGGCCGACCCATCCTGTATCGAGTGTGCGATGACCCCGCCAGGCTTCTTTGAGCGCTACCGGGGGTTTCTGCTGTCGTCCGGCACGCTGATCACGGCAGCCAACGCGCTGCTCCTCCTGGCAGGCCTGGTGGTAAGCCTGGCCGGCCGGCCAGAGGTCGGGCGTTGGCTGTACCTGGCCTCGGCTCTCATCGGCGGGGCGCCCATCTTTAAGCTGGCTGCGGGCAACATCTTGCGCCGCTTTGACCTGACGGCCGGGGTGATGGTCTCCATCGCCATGATCGCTGCCCTCATCATCGGCGAGTACAGCGCGGCGGCGCTGGTGGCCTTTATGATGCTGGTGGGTGAGATGCTGGAGAACCTGACGATGGCGCGGGCCGACAATGCCCTCAAGGAACTGGCGAGCCTGCTGCCCGGCACCGTGACGGTGCGCAGGGACGGGCAGGACGTCGAGGTGCCGATCGGGGCGGTGCGCCCGGGCGAAGTGGTACTGGTGCGGCCCGGCGGGCGGATACCGGTAGACGGCCGGGTGAGCTCCGGGCACGCAGCCGTGGACCAGTCGGCGATCACGGGCGAGTCGATGCCGCTGGACAAGGGCCCCGGCGAGGGGGTCTACGCCGGCACGCTGGTGTCCGGCGGGGCCCTGGAGGTTACGGCGGACAAGGTGGGCGGGGAGACTACGCTGGGCTACATGCAGCGCCTGGTCAAGGAGGTACGCTCGACCCAGGCCCCGGTACAGCGCGTCGCCAACAAGTACGCCCAGTACATGACGCCGCTGGCACTGGCCATAGCCGTAGTCACGTATCTGCTGACGCGCGACATCACCCGCTCCATCACCGTGCTGGTGGTCATCTGTCCCTGCTCACTGGTGCTCGCTACCCCGACCGCGATCGTGGCAGCCATCGGCAATGCAGCGCGGCGCGGCATCCTGGTCAAGCACGGCACGGCGATGGAGCAAATCGGCCGGGTGGACGTCGTCGCGTTTGACAAGACGGGGACTCTGACGCTGGGGGAGCCGGAGGTCACGGCTGTGGTGCCGCTCAACAGCTTTGGCGAGCGGGAGCTGCTCGCGCTGGCGGCCGGCGCCGAGCGCTCCAGCGAGCACCCTTTGGCCCGGGCGGTGGTGGCTGCTGCGCGGAAGGAGGGCCTGGAGCCCGCTTCCCCCGAGAGCCTGCGGAGTGTGCCGGGGCACGGCATCTTGGCCCGGGTGGAAGGGCGCGAGGTGATCGTCGGCGAGCGTATGCTGGCGCTGGAGAGTGTCCCGCTGGGGGCCGAAGCAGAGGCGCAGATGCAGGAGCTGGCGTCAGGGGGTGCAGCGGTGATCCCAGTGGCCGTCGACGGGGGGTTGGCGGGGCTCCTGGCGGTGGCCGACCGGGTGCGCCCCGAGTCGAAGGGGGCGGTTGAGCAGCTCAAGCGCCTGGGGGTGAAGGAGACGGTGCTGATCAGCGGCGACCAGGCAGCCGTAGCCGGCCGGGTGGGCTTGTCGTTGGGCGTGGACCGCGTACACTCGCAGGTTCTGCCGCAGGACAAACTGGCCCTCATCCGGGAGCAGCAGGCCCTGGGGCGGCGTGTGGCGTTTGTCGGGGATGGGGTGAACGACGCGCCGGCGCTGGCCGCGGCCGACGTGGGCATCGCCATGGGCGCCATCGGCACAGCGGTGGCGATGGAGACGGCCGACGTGGTGCTGCTGTCAGACCAGGTGGAGAGGATCCCGGAGCTGATCGACCTGTCGCGGGCCAGCCTGGGCACCATTCGCAACAATGTGGCCTTTTCGATGAGCATGAACCTGCTCTCGGTGGCGCTGAGCGTGCTCGGCATCATCGGCCCGGTCGTGGGAGCGGCGATGCACGAGGCGTCGGCGCTGCCGGTGGTAGCGAACTCGGCGCGGCTGATCGGCCGCAAGCCGCGGCCCATTGGGGCCGGTTCCTAGCCGGCCGGAGGAGGATCCCCTATGGGGCAGACCGGTCACTTGCATCGCCAGACGAAGGCCATTGCCAACCGGCTTTCGCGGATTGAGGGGCACGTGCGCAGCATCAAGGCCATGGTAGAAGAGGGACGTGACTGCTCGGACGTGCTGGTCCAGATCGCGGCAGTGCGCGCAGCAGTCAACCAGGTGGGGCGCATCGTGCTGGAGGACCACCTCGAGTCGTGTCTGCTGGAGGCAGCGCGTGAGGGCGACCCAGGCGAGACCTGGGCCGATCTAAAGAAGGCGTTCGACGTCTTCTTCTAGCAGACGCGGAGGTAGGCCCGGCGCGAGTGCTACGCTTCGGTTTCGGGCGCGATAGGTCGCTGGGAGACGGCCAGGACCTTGTCTACCCGGCGGCCGTCCATGTCTACCACTTCGAGCTGCCAGCCGCAGCAGTCAAAGCTGTCGCCCGGTGCGGGAATGCGCTCGAGGCACAGCATGGCTAGCCCGCCGACCGTGTTGTAGCCGGAGCCCTCGTGCGGCAGCGAGTCCACCCCGAGAAGCTCCTTCACCCTCTCGACCGGCAGCATGCCATCCAGCAGCCAAGATCCATCCTCGCGCTGCACAGCGCCCGGCTCGGCCGGACCGCCCGGTGCAGGGATGTCGCCGACGATGGTCCGCAGGAGGTCGCCGACTGTGAGCAGGCCCTCGAGCCCTCCATACTCGTCGACCACCAGGGCGGCGTCGGTCTGCATGTCTTTGAGTTGTTCGAGCGCTTCCAGCGCGGTTGCAGTCTCCGGCAAGAAGAGCGCCGGGCGGAGCCGGGACTCGAGGTCCAACGGCTGCCCTTCGAGCCCTGCGGCCAGCAGATCCTTGGCGTAGACCAAGCCCGTTACCTGGTCCAGGTTACCCCGCGCAACGGGATAGCGTGAGTGCCCGCCCGCGGCGACCTTGTGGCGTGTTTCGTCCTCGGAATCCTCCAGGTCTAGCCAGATGATATCCATGCGAGGTGTCATCACGGATTTGAGGGCAGCATCGCCCAGGCGAAAGACTTGCTCAACCATCTCCTGCTCGGCGGGCTCAAACACGCCTGCCCGAGTTCCGTGCTCAAGCAACATTGCGATCTCCTCCTCGCTTACCGGGGCCTCTTGCCCAGGCCGCACACGGAGGATGCGCAAGACCAGGTCGGTGGAGAGGCTGAGGAGGCGCACGAAGGGCGATGCCAGGCGGGAGAGAGAGCGCATGGAGGGGGCGAGACGGGCAGCCACCCGCTCGGCATTGCCGAGACCCAAGCGCTTGGGGACCAGCTCGCCGACGACAAGGGTCAGGTACGTGATGGTCAGCACGACGACTGCCACGCCGATCGCCTCGCCGTAGGGGGCCAGTGGCGGGACCTTGTCCAGCGCCTTTGCGAGCTCCTCGGCAATGGTGGCGCCGCCAAAGGCGCCGGCCACGATGCCCACCAATGTGATGCCAATCTGGACGGTGGCCAAGAACTGGTTCGGGGCGTTGGCAAGCTCCAGCGCCGCCTGTGCCTTCTTGTCCCCCTCCTCGGCCTGCTGCTGCAGCTTGCTCTTGCGTGCCGAGACGACGGCTATCTCGGCCATGGCAAAGAGGCCGTTGACCAGGATGAGAAGCAGGACGATGACTATCTCGACTACGACCTTGCTCATGGTGTCTCCAAGGATAACATGCGGCTTTTGCCTACACAGCGTTGCAGACTGGCAGCTCCTGTGCAGGACCCTGCCGTCAGCGATATTGTAGCGCAAAGGCGGGGGATTCCCAAGAAGGCGATCGATAGCCTCACCGGTCGCCGAACTGTGACACTGTGCCATGATTTTGAGGGTACTATCCCGAAATGCCCGAAATCCCAGAAACGACTATCGACTATCGACTGCCGGGATCGTGGGGGCCGGGGTTGGGTCGCCCGAGCGAGAGGCAGCCACGCGGCTGGAGGTCTTGATTGCAGCGGTAGGGGAGATCGAATCCCAAAGATGGGGGATGACAGCCGCCTCAGTCCTGTGCTATACAGAGTGAGGGGGAGGAGACGGGGAAATCGCCCTCCTCACACGCTGATGGGAGAGTCTCCGGGAGGTGGACAGATGAGTGAGCCAATGGGGTTCTTTGATTTTGCGGCTGAGGTGGGGCTGACGAAGCACATCGGCGGAGTCGAGGCCACGGAGGCGCTGGTCGAGCTGTGCCACATCGGCCCGGGCAGCTATGTCCTGGATGTGGGATGTGGGGTGGGGGTGACGCCGTGCTACCTCGCCAAGAGGGTTGGCTGCCGGGTCGTAGGCGTGGACATCTCGGAGAAGATGCTCGAGCGGTCGAGGGAGAGGGCCCGCCGCGAAGGGGTAGCGGGCCTGGTCGAGCTCCGGGTGGCCGATGCCCAGGAGCTGCCTTTCGAGGGCGGCCTGTTCGACGCAGTCATCACCGAGTCGGTCACTGCCTTTCCGGAGGATAAGCAGGGAGCAGTCAACGAGTACGCGAGGGTGACGAAGCCGGGTGGCTACGTCGGGCTCAACGAGACAGCCTGGCTGAAGGTACCACCGCCTCCAGAGGTGGTGGCCTGGGCAGCGCAGGATGTGGGCGCGAGCGTCCAGCCACAGACGCCAGAGGCCTGGACTGGGATGCTTGTGGCTGCGGGGCTGAGGGAGATAGTGAGCAGGACCTACGCCGTCGACCCCCAGGCCGAAGCCAAGGGCATCGTGCGGCGCTATGGCCTGCCGGGCATGGTGAGGGTGATGGGCAGGATGGTGCTGCTATACGCTCGCAGCGCCGCGTACCGGCGGTTTGTCGGGGAGGTGCGGAAGGGCGGGGTCCTCCCCAAGGACCTGGCAGAGTATTATGGATATGGGCTGTACGTGGGAAGAAAGTGAGCCGGGCGATGGACCTGAGACGATGACCGGCGGGTCACGGTCCTGCCCGGCTCGGCGGTTGGCGTGCCCGGCCTATGGCCGCCAGAATGGGAGCTGATCGTCGGCCGGGTTCTCCGTCAGGTTCTGCGGTGCGGTCCCATCCGCATTCATCACGTAGATCTCCCAGTTGCCATCGCGGTTCGTCTGAAAGGCAATCTGCTTGCCGTCTGGAGACCAGGCCGGCGCCCACTCGTCCGCCGGCGTGCCGGTCAGGTTGCGCAGCCCGCTGCCGTCGACCCCGATCAGGTAGATATCGGCCGGGCCGTCGTGGTGCGAGCGGAAGGCTATCTCCTTGCCGCTGGGCGACCAAGCTGGCGAGTAGTCGATGGCCGCATCGGCGGTGAGCCGGGTCACCCCGGAGCCGTCGCTCTTCATGAGATAGATGTCGTAGACGCCGGGCGACTGGTCGCGGTCGCTGACGAAGGCGATCAGGGAGCCGTCGGGCGACCAGGCGGGCGCAAAGTCATCGGCTTCGTTGTCGGTCAGCTGCACGAAATTGCCCCCACCGGCGTCGATGAGAAATATCTCGTTGTCGCCGTCGAAGAGGTTGAAGGCGATCGTCTGGCCGTCGGGCGACCAGGTCGGAAAGCCTTCATCGATCTGAGGCGACTCGGTAAGGTTGGTCGCGCCGCTTCCGTCGGCATTCATGACCCAGATATCGCTGGTGGTGAGGCCGAACCAGGTGTAGGCAATACGCTTTGCGTCGGGGGACCAGGGCCCGGCGAAGTTGTTCGTCTCGTCGGTCGTCAGGCGCACCAGGCCGCCGCCTTGGGCGTCCATGACGTACAGGTTGCGGTAGCCGCCGTCGCGGTCCGAGTCGAAGACGAGGCCGCCGGGCGTCGCGCCGCAGGCAGTGCACAGCAGCCCAAGCACAAGCAAACAGAGCATAACACAGATCGACAGCGTAGGTCTCCTCATTTCGTCCTCCGTCCTTATCTTCCCGAAATTGGCGCCAAGCGCACACTCATGGACCCAGTATACCAGAAAGTGACCCGCCTGTGGCCTCTCCCAGGGGATAGATGAGGGATAGTCTCGCCGGCGAGGTGACTGCCCCTGGGGGGAGGGTTGGAGAGAGGCGTGCAGCGCAGGCCCACCCGTCCCGCCGCCGGACGGGCTAAGGCAGACGGGCCAACCCGGAGCGGTGGGCGTAGGCCACCACCTGCTCGCGGTTCTTCAGGTGAAGGCGCTGCAGCACCTCGCCCATGTGGTATTTCACAGTGTTCTCGCTCAGGCTCAGCGCTGCGCCAACCTCCTTGTAGGTCAGTCCGTCCGCCACCAGGGCAAGGATCTGGCGCTGGCGCGGCGTCAGATCGGCGGCACGGGACTCCCCGGCAGGGCCGGCCCCCGCACGCCCGTCAAGCTCGGCTGCCTGCAGGGCGAACTCACGCAGCAGCCGGGCGGAGAGCTGGCGGGAGAGCGGGGCTTCTCCCCGCTCCAGCCCGGCGAGGTAGTCGAAGAGCTGGTTGGGCTCCAGGTTTTTGAGCAGGTACCCGCTGGCCCCGCTCTTGAGCGCTTCGAAGAGATCGGCCTCTTCGGCCGAGGTGGTCAGCATGACAATCTTGACGTCGGGCATCTCGGCCTGGATCAGGCGTGTGGCGGTCAAGCCGTCGCAGCCGGGCATTCGAACGTCCATCAGGATAACGTCTGGGTGCAGGGTACGCGCCAACTGGAGGGCCTGGAGCCCATCGCGCGCGCCGCCGACGACCTCGTAGCCGCCGGCACGGAGAAGGTTGTGCAGGCCTTCCAGGAAGAGGCCGTGGTCGTCCGCCAGCAGGATCCTCATGTTTGCCTCCCTGCAGCGCCAGCAGCCAACGGGACGCAGAGCTCGACGCGCGTACCCTGGCCCGGCGCCGAATGCACGGCCAGCTGCCCGCCGATGCGCTCGGCACGCCTGGTCATGACCTGAAGGCCCAGGTGCCTGCCGCCACGGCCATCCGAGGTTGGGTCAAAGCCTGAGCCGTCGTCGGCGACAGTCATCTGGAAACAGCCGGCATCCACGGCCAGCCGCACCTCGACCCGGCGGCAGTCTCCAGCATGCTTGCGCACGTTGGCGAGCGACTCCTGCAGGATGCGCAGGACCTGCACCCCGGCGTCGGGGGGCAGGGCGCCGGATGTGCCGAGCCCATCGAGGTCGCCGGCGAGCTCCAGGGCGACGCGCAGGCCGGTCTGCTCCTCAAAACGGGCAACGGCTCGGCGCGCGGGGCCGGGGAGGCCGCCGGAGGGCAGGCTGACGGCGAGCAGGTTGCCCATCAGCTCCCTCGTGTCGCCCTGCATCTCCAGGGCGACGTGAGCCAGGCGGTCGACGCTCTCTTCTGCCGCTTCGATCTGGCCCGACCGCAGGTAGAGGTGGGCCGCCTGGGCCTGCAGGTTGAGGAACCCCAGGTCTTGAGCGAGCCCGTCGTGCAGCTCCTGGGCCAGCAGCTCGCGTTCCTGCAGAGAGGCCTGGGCCCACTGCTGCTCCAGGAGGAGCGACTGCGCCCGGCGCTGCTCCGTCACATCGTGCAGCAGCAGCAGGTAGCCGGCGGTCAATCCGCGATGGTCGCGCAGCGGGGAAAGAGTCAGGTCACAATGCCGCGTCTCGCCGGTCGCCAGGCGAACCTCGACGGGGTTGGTCCCCGATTCGAGGCAGTGACCCGGATCGGGGCAGGAACGGAGCAGCTGCTGCCAAGACCTGCCGCGGGCGCGCGCGGCCGGTACAGAGAGGAGCTGCTCTGCTGCGGGGTTCAGGCTGAGGAGCTGCCAGTGGGTGTCGAACACGGCCATCCCCTCCCGCATCTGCTCGACGGCCGTCGCGCTCGCCGCCGGAAGCGGCTCGAGGATGCGAAAGCCGAAGAGGGCGATGGCATAGATCGCGAAAGGAATCACCAGCACAAGGAGGGAGAGATGCGGCAGAGCTGCGAAGCGCGGGGCCGCATGTTCGAGGGTATAGAGAGCCTGGGACGCGACGTGCCCTGCCAGCATGAGGGCTACCGGCCAGCGCCGGAGAGGCGAGCGGATGAAGAGCCAGGCGAAGGCGGTGCAGTTGACAAGAAAAAGCGATACGCTGTAGCCAAAGAGGATCCAGTAGCCAGGGCCATACAGAGGCACGATGGAACCGGCGGATGAGAAGCCGCGCCAGAGCCAGTGGCTGGAGTCGCCGGCGAGGATCAGGATCAGGGCCAGGAGGATTGGGAGGGAGAGCAGAAGCAAGGTACGGCGGGTCAACCAGCAGCCAGGGTAGGCGTACTCGAGCACAAAGCAAGTCATCGCCGTCGCGGTGGGCAACTGCCATGCGGCCTGGAACTTGAACCAGGTGAGCATGGACAAGGCGTCGCCGGCCAGCGACTCGGCACCCGCCCCTGCTACCCACAGGCTCGCGAAGAGGCAGGCCACGGCGAAGTAGCGAGCACCGGGGACGCTGCGCCGGCGCCAGCTATACGCCGCCAGGGCGGCCAGAAGGCTCATGGCCGCCAAATAGAACCAAAGGGTGCCCATGTTGCCCGGGTCTGTTTCCAACCCCTTCGGGATCATAGCACAGCCTCGGTCGGACCGCAATGGGCCACGGACGACGGGCACAAGGCCCTACACTACGGTGGAACGGGCACAGGGCCCTGCGCTACGGCGGAACGGGCACAAGGCCCTACACTACGACGGAACGGGCACAGGGCCCTGCGCCACTGTGGAATGGGCACAGGGCTCCTAGGCTATGGCATCCAGCGCAAGTCCAGATCGCTACTGGGAAGGCAGCTCGTACCAGAAGTCGGACAGGAAGCCGCGGGGATCGACCTGCAGGACCTGCCTGACAACTTGGGGCTGCCCGGAGGCGCACTTCCACTCGTACACGGTAGCCCTCCCAGTCACGGCGGCGGGGATGACTTCGGAGTCGGGGTTGGCCGTGCAGAACTCTTGCATGGCCGGAATAGGCGTCTGCGAAGTATCTGCCTTTTCGAGGCAGGGGAGGTTGGCGCCATAGTGGCAGATCCAGACGGCGCCGTCCATGCAGCGCCAGGTCGCGTTTGCCTGGAAGTCTGGCGGCGCGTCGGCGGTGACGATACCCTGGCCGATCATGGCCTGAACAAGCACATCGGGCACGGTGGGTCCCCCGTACTGTGCATCAGGTGCGTCGACGATACCAACGGCGGCGCAGTAGGCGAAGGGGTCGTCGTATGTGGATCCTCCGGCGGCGGCCTGCGGTGAAGAGGGCAGAGCCTGGGGTGTGTCTGCACCACAGGCAGCGAGAAGGACCACGATTGCGAGGGCGACAACGGCAGGCAAGATGCGATGACGCACGATTTGTACTCCTTTCGTACCGCTTATTGGACGCCGAGTGATGGCCCGACACTCCGGAGGCAAGTGTACCAGGTCACGGCGGGTTTGTCACCTACGCGCGGGGGTAGAAAAGGGATAGGCGCGCGAACGGCGAGGCTATCCCTGGGGATAGGGAACGCCAGGTGTGCTCGATTGCCCTGCCGGCAGGTCAAGCCGGCGGGCCAGGCGGCTGGCACCAGGGCCGGGGCGCCCGCTACTTGCCGTTGTCGATTTGACAGGCAGATCCAGAGGGATAGAATGCAGACTACTGCGAGGCCGACAGGGGGCTAGGCTCCGTTCGCCTCCGCAGTCGAAATCTGGTAGTCCGAGGAAGATGGACGAGATCGAAACGGAAGACGGGTCTCCCCAACGTAGTTTGGGACACAGGTCCCGTCTTTCACCTGCCAACCGAATAGACTAGTCCCCCGGAAGGCAGCTCTTTCCCACCTAATCAGGCCTCCGGGGAACCGACTCCGGAGGTGCATGCATGGACACCTGCGCGCTGGGTGCCGACCCAGTAAGGGTTCGTGCCGCTATGGACAACGGCGACGCCGCTTACGCTGCGTCGCGCGTCGTGGTTGCGCCTCCCCATTGCCTGGCCGAGACCTGGCCTGGCCGGCAAATGGGCTCCGGGGCTTGCTCGCGCTAGGGGGAGCACGCCGGGTTCACGGGATACCAACTGGGAGGGAAGCTCATGATCACCATCTACAAGGGCACAGGGGTGGGTCTTGAGACCATCACGCAACCGACCAGCGGCTGCTGGATCAACGTAGTGGATCCGTCTCCAGAGGAGGTGGCTCAGCTCGCGCAGACGCTGGGCATTCCGCAGGACTTTTTCACCTATCCGCTGGACATGGACGAGAGAGCAAGAACGGAAAAGGAGAACGGCGCCACCCTGATCGTGCTGCGCGTGCCGCGCTTTGAAGGGGAGGCCTCGGATGTACCGTACGTCACCGTCCCTCTCGGCATCGTGCTCAGCGAGTGGTTCGTTGCTACTGTCTGCAAGGTAGAGGCCAGTGTTGTTCAGGCGCTGTACCAGGCCCGTGAGCTTTCCACTTCGAAGCGCAACCGGTTCATCTTGCGTGTGTTGCGCATCACGGCCAACCTGTATCTGCAGGACTTGAGGAAGATCGACGCTACCGTCGACGTTCTCGAAGACCGCCTGCAGCACTCGCTGCGCAACCGTGAGCTGCTGGAACTGCTCAAGTACCAGAAGAGCCTGGTCTATTTCACTACCGCCCTCAAGTCGGACGAGCTAATCCTGCGGCATCTGCAGAAGTACCAGCTGTTCCAGCAATACCCCGAGGATTTAGACCTACTGGAAGACGTGCTCACCGAAGTGCAACAGGCCATCGAGATGACCAACATCTCCGGCAACATCTTGAGCCAGATGATGGATGCGTTTGCGTCTATTATCTCCAACAACCTCAATGCGGTGATGAAGTTCCTGGCGTCGGTGACGATCATCTTGAGCCTGCCCACGATGATTGCGAGCTTTTACGGGATGAACGTGCCCGTGCCCATGGGGCAATGGGCGTGGGCGTTCCCTCTGATCCTGGTGGCCTGCGTGGTGGTGTGCGCCGGCGCAGCCGTCCTCTTCTGGAGGAAAGATTGGCTGTAGAGAGAGGGCGGGTATGGAAACCCGCCCTACAGTGGGAGGCGGGTATGGAAACCCGCCCTACAGTGGGAGGGAGGTGTGGAAGCCCGCCCTACAGTGGGAGGCGGGTATGGAAACCCGCCCTACAGTGGGAGGCGGGTATGGAAACCCGCCCTACAGCGGGAGGGAGCGGTCTACTGTGGCCTGTCCACTGCGAAGACGCGGCGCGCCACGTGCACGGCTTCGACCAGCCTATCCACCTCCTCCGGGAGGTTGTAGACGTAGAAGCTGGCGCGGGCTGTCGCCGGCACGCCATAGTGATCGGCGAGAGGTTGGGCACAATGGTGGCCGGCGCGGATGGCTACCCCTTCCCGATCGAGGATGCTGGCCAGGTCGTGAGGATGGATCAGCAAGTCGCCATCGCGGATCAGGTTAAAGCTCACAACCCCACCGCGCGCCCGGGCAGGCGGTCCGTACAGGTGTAGATCGGGCACTGTGGCAAGGGACTCGAGGGCATAGGCGACCAGGGCTTGCTCGTGGGCATGCACCTGATCCATGCCCAGGCGGGCCAGGTAGTCAACCGCGACCCCCAGGCCGATGGCGCCTGCGACGTCTGGCGTGCCGGCCTCGAACTTGTGTGGCAGGTCATTCCACGTGCTGTGGTCCAGGTGCACAGTCTTGATCATCTCACCGCCGGCGAGGAAGGGGGGCATGGACTGCAGAATCTCGCTGCGGGCCCAGAGCACCCCACTGCCCATCGGCGCCAGCATCTTGTGCCCGGAAAATGCCAGAAAGTCGGCCTCCAGCGCCTGGACATCGACGGCGAGATGGGGCACGCTCTGTGCCGCGTCTACGAGAAGCCGGGCGCCCACTGTGTGAGCCAGCCGGGCGACGTCGGCGACGGGGTTGATGGTGCCCAGGACGTTGGACATCCCCGGCAGCCCAACCAGCTTGACACGCTCGCCGTGCTTTGCCAGCAAGCGATGGAGATCGTCGAGGGCCAAGCAGCCCTGCGAGTCGAGGCCGACGAACTCGAGGCGGGCGCCGGCTGCCTGGGCGAGCAGTTGCCAGGGAACCAGGTTGGAGTGGTGCTCCATCAGGGTGAGGATCAGCACGTCGTCCTGGTGGACGTTGGCACGACCCCAGGCGTAGGCCACCAAGTTGATGGCCTCGGTGGTGTTGCGCACGAAGACGACTTCCTGGGGTGTGCGGGCGTTGATGAAGCGGCCGATCCGAAGGCGGGCCCCCTCGTAGGCCAACGTGGCCTCTTCGGCCAGCGCATGCACGCCGCGGTGGATGTTGGCGTTGGCGCGCTGATAGTAGCCGGTCACCGCGTCTATGACTGCCCGTGGTTTCTGGGAGGTAGCGGCGTTGTCCAGGTAGACCAGGGGCCTGCCGTGGACCTGCTGGTGCAGGATCGGGAAATCCGCGCGGATGACGCCAGGGTCGAGCATGGAACCCTCCTGTTGCGGGGCATGCCCTCGCGCGGTCACTATGCTGTAGGTGGGCGGATCGGTCAAGTATGGATGCCCAGGCGTCCGCGCGAGGCGCTCGGCCGGTTCTGGGTTCAAGGTCGGGTTGTGTCCAAGGCAGGCCGGAGGCGGGCAGAAGTGGGCGGGTATGGAAACCCGCCCTACGGGGGCTGCGAAGAGGGGTGCGCAGCACTGGGGGGTGGGCGCTTGACGGAGGGGCGGCGGCTGTGCTACGCTTGTTGCGCGCGGTTGCAGCGCGTGGGGGTAAGAGGGATGGGCGGTACACGTGTCGTGGTGGCCATGAGCGGTGGTGTGGACAGCTCGGTGGCCGCGGCGCTGCTGGTTGAGCAGGGCTATGAGGTTATCGGCCTCATGGCACGTCTCTGGGCGGAAGGGGGTGGGGTTGGGCCCGACCAGGGGCAGAACCGGTGCTGCGCCCCGCAGGCGGTCGACGACGCCCGTCGGACTGCGTCGTCGTTGGGTATCCCTTTCTACCTGGTGAATCTGGAGGCGGCGTTCAAGGCATGTGTGGTGGATCCCTTTGTCACCGAGTACAGCCTCGGCCGGACGCCGAATCCCTGCCTGGTGTGCAACAAGCAGATCCGCTTCGGCAGGCTGATGCAGCAGGCCCTGGCGCTGGGTGCCAGCCACCTGGCGACCGGGCACTATGCATTGATCGACGAGGTGGGCGGCGGCTACCGCCTGCGCCGAGGGAGGGACGCCCGGAAGGACCAGTCGTATGTGCTTTACCGGCTGGGGCAGGCAGAGCTCGGGCGGGTTCTCTTCCCCATCGGGCACTTGAGCAAGGGCGAGGTGCGCGAGGCCGCGCGGCGCAGGGGCCTGGCCGTCGCCGAGCGCGAAGAGAGCATGGAGATCTGCTTCGTGGCCGACGACGACTACCGGCGCTTTGTCCGGGAGCATGCGCCTGAGGCGGTGCGGCCCGGCCCGATCCTGGATACGTCGGGCCGGGAGATCGGCCGACACGAGGGCTTGGCCTTTTACACCATAGGTCAGCGGAAGGGGATTGGCATCGCCGGGCCGGCTGCGCTGTACGTGGTGCGGCTCGACCCGGCGGAGAACGCGGTGGTGGTGGGTCCGGCCAGTGCGCTGGGCAGGCAGTCGCTCGTCGCCCGGGACGTTCACTACCCAGCGGGCAGGCCGCCATCAGGGCCTGCCCGCGTACAGGTCCAGATCCGCTACCGGGCGGTGCCGGCGCCGGCGACCTGGACGGACTGCGGGGACGGCACGGCCCTGGTGCAGCTCGACAGACCGCTGCGCGACATCACTCCGGGCCAGGCCGCAGTCGCGTACGACGGCGATGTCGTAGCCGGCGGGGGCATCATCGCCGAGTGAATCGCGTGCGCCGGCTGGCCGGCCGCAGAATCAGCCGGCCAGTTGTGGGACCTGGAGCAGATCTGCAAAGCGCTCGACGTAGATGTCCCCCCGGGCGCCGGGGTCCGGGTTGAAGACGATGGTGGTGAGTCCAACGGCTTTGGCGCCTTCGAGCTCCGAGGCCTTGTGACCCACAAAGACCGCCTCACCGGGAAGGGCACTCAGCTGCCGAAGTGCTGCCCGGTAGATGCGCGCGTCGGGCTTGCACACCCCCACCTCGCGCGACGAGACAAACGCGTCCCATAGGTGCCCGATCCCGGCAGACTCGAACCAACTCAGCTTGGTCGAGACAGAGTGCGCGGTGTCGGTGACGATGCCCAGCAGGAAGCCCCGTTGCTTGAGCGCCGTCAGTGTATCCCGGACGCCCTCGAAGAAGCGGACGTTGTTGCCCTCCTCTTCGAGGATTCGCACACCCTGCTTGATGAGCTCCGGGGCCTCTACCCCGCAGAAGCGCACGAGGGCTTCGCGATACGATTCGTGGCTCATCGCGCCGCGGAAGGCACTGGCCTTGAGATCCTCTTCCCTGGCGCTGAAGCCCGGCGGGATGGCAAGCCCCAGACCTTCGAGGAAGTGCTCGAACCGCTTTCCCTCGTGAGGGCGATGGTACAGGACGTCGCCGGCATCAAAGAGGATGGCGCGAACCGAGCCGCCGGGCCGTGCGGGGCGGCCCCAGCGTGGGTTGACCAACTCCTCTCCCAGGAGGGGAATCAGCTCGGTGAGGTCCTGCAGCACACTGTCGGGCGCCGGGCCATCGTCGCTCTCCCCGTGGTCAAGGTCGTGGCGCACCAGGAGGGCAGCGGCATAACCGGCCCTGCGTGCGCCGAGGATGTCGCGGTTAACCCTGTCGCCGATGTAGAGGCAGGCGCCGGCCGGCACTCCCATCCGGCTTGCGGCGTGATGAAAGATGGCCGGATCGGGCTTCCGGCGGCCGTAGACGGAGGAGAGGACGACCGGATCGAAGTAGGGGAGGAGCCCATACTCTTCCAGGCAGTAGGGTACCTGCCGGTGGCTCAGGATGTTGCTGATGACCCCCATGCGCAGGCCCATCTGGCGGATGGCTTCGACCACGCGAGGCATTTCCGGGCGCATCTGGCGGCGGTAGTAGCGCGTGTCGACGTAGAAGGCCAGGTCCTGTGCGGCGTCCGCCAGCCGCTTCTGGTCGACGGGGTGGTCAGCCAGGACAAAGTCCCTCCACACCTGCTCGGCGGGCAGCTCGATCAGTGACTGGGTGCACCACTGCTTATAGCGGGCCAGTCCTTCTGTCACCACGCGGCACAGCTCGTCGATCTCCAGGCCGGGATCGATGCCGGCTGCCTGCATGGTGCGTTTGAGCTCGGGTGTGGCGCGGAGCCGCAGATCGAAGTCGTGCGAGCAAGTCTCGATCGTGCCTCCCATGTCGAAAAAGACAGCTTGAATCGTCAATGGATCCTCTCCTGGGTCCGGGGTAGAGCGTCCGCTCAGCGGGTGAGACCGTTCCCGCTCCGGTCGAGATCGACCAGACAGGGTAGGGTACGGTGCCGCGCGCGGCACCGTACCCTACCGACCGGGCTACTGATTGAGGTTGGCGATCCAGAAGTCGCGGACAGCGATGGCGTTCTGGTAGATGTACTCGATGTCCTCGGCGCCCGACCAGACCTGGCCCAGGATCTCGGTGAGCGGCTTGGCACCCTCGGGGGCAGGTGCATCGGTGCGGGTGCTGTAGTCGCCGGGCACGAAGAAAGGAGTGAAGCCCTGACCGCCGGCGGCGTCGCCCTTCATCCACTTGATGAGCAGCTTGGCAGCGTTGGGATGGGGAGCCTGATTGGCGATTGCCAAGCCGGTCTCTTCGGTGAAGCCGATGATCGGGGTCATGCCCCACATCACGTCAAAGGCAATCTCGCCTTTCATAGCGTTGCGGATCTTGGAATAGGTGGTGAAGCCGACCGGTGGGTTGGTCTGGCCCAGGGCGCCGATCGCGGTGGCGGCGTCGCCGCTGGAAGAGGTCAGCACCGGCTCGTTCTTCAGCAGGTCCTTGATCCACTGGTACCCGGCGTTGGGCACGCCCTCCTCTAGGACGATATCCTTGCCAAAGACCTTCTTGTACTCCTCGGCCATGGCGTCGCCGTTCATGGTGATGACGGTCAGGCTGTTCAGGCCCATGTAGACTTTTTGCGGGTCGGGGTAGACGACGCGGCCCTTCCACTCGGGCTTGGTCATGTCCCAGATGGACTTGACGGGCGGCTCCGTGTTGGCCTCGGTGTTGTAGCCAAAGGCGACGATGCTGTAGCGGTGGAGCATCAGGGGTTCCAGTGTGGCGGGATCGCTCACGGCCCGGAGCTCGTCGGGCACAAAGTTCCAGAGCATCTTGTTGGGCGGGTTGAGCATTTCGGTCACCAGAGTGGCAAAGTCGCCGCTCAGGATGACGTCGGCGGTGTAGATGTTCGACTTTTGCTCCGTCTGGAGCTTGGTGATCAGGTCCACTGTCGAGATGTCGTAGCCTTCCACGGTGATGCCGGGGTACTCGGCCTCAAAGCTCTCCTTGATGGTCTCCCAGCGGGACGAGTTGGAGTAGATGACCACCTTGCCCTCGGCCTTGGCAGCGGCTTCGATGGCTTCCCAGTCCTGGGTCTCGGGGGCAGAGGGGCCCAACTCGGCCGCCTTCGCCCACTCCACCTGGGCGTCGGTCAGGCCTTCCAGCTCGGCGTTGCCGGCCTTGCCGCAGGAGAGCACGGCCAGGCTGAGGATGGCCAACACCAACAGGATCGATACTGCTCGGCGATTCATTGTCTTCCTCCTTCTAGAGATAATAGTCCGTTTGTTGCGCCATGCAGATTATGTGTAGCCAGGATGGATCTCTTGAGCCTCACCTCCTTCTGTGCACCAAGAGCGCCCGCCCGGGATCTGGTGCCGCGAGCTAGGATGATTCCGTGGGCCGGGCGGCTGCCCCCACCAGTTTTCCGGTCGCCTTGTCGTACAGGTTCACGCGGCGTGGGTCGAATGTGACCCAGATCGGGCGATCCATCTCGATCTCCAGGTCGCGCGTATCCTTGACCGTCAGCAGCAGGTTGCCGCGCTGCACATTCAAGATCGTTTCGGAGCCAGAGGGGAGCACCGAGTAGGTCATGAACTCGTAGGCACCCGGCTCGGGCTGCAGCGAGAGCCGAACGTCCTCCGGCCGGACGGCCACCACCACCGGCCCCGACACCTGCGCCGCCAAGCCGCCAATCGTGAGGGACTCGAGGACGGCGTTCGTGGCTCCGCCTTCTTGGACCGCCGTCGCATCCAGCAGGTTGGTTTTGGGGCTGCCGACGAAATCGGTGACAAAGAGGGTAGCCGGGCAGCGGTACACGCGCATGGGGGCGTCGACTTGCTCGAGGCGTCCGGCCCGCATGACGGCTATGTGGGTGGACATGGTAAGCGCCTCCGTCTGGTCGTGGGTCACGTAGAGCGCGGTGGCGCCGGCCGTACGGTGCAGCCGCTTCAGCTCGGAGCGCATGTCCACCCGGAGCCGTGCGTCCAGGTTGGAGAGCGGCTCATCCAGCAGGAAGATGCCCGGCTGGGGCGCCAGCATACGAGCCAGGGCGACGCGCTGCTGCTGACCGCCGCTCATCTCCTGCGGGTAGCGGTCTGCCATGTCGGCGATTTGCAGGTCAGCCAGGATGGCGCCGACGCGCCGGCGGATCTCCTCCTTGGGGCGCTTGGCGATCTTGAGTCCGAAGGCGGCGTTTTGGAAGACCGTCATGTGCGGCCACAGGGCATAGCTTTGGAACACCAAGCCAAAGCCACGGTCAGCGGGCGCGACAAAGATCCCCTTTTCGTGCGACGAGACGACCCGATCGTCGATCAGGATCTCGCCTTCGTCGGGGTCCTCCAACCCGGCGATCATGCGCAGGATGGTAGTTTTGCCGCAGCCGGATGGGCCAAGCAGTGTCAGAAAGTCGCCTTTCTCGATGACGAGGTCGACATGATCCACGGCCGTCACAGAGCCGAATCGCTTGGTCACGTTGCGCAGCTCGATTCGATGCATGGCCTGACTTCTCCTTATGCCCCGAGTCCCTTACCGATCTCGGCGCCGGGCAGGCGCCGCACGAGCCACTCGGCAACGAGGATGATGACGACGAGGACGACGGTGATGGCGTCGCCCGGCTGGTGATAGCCCTGCTCGGCGTAGCGGAAGGTGAGCGTGGGCAGGGTACGCGTGACCGGCGTCACGAGCAGGATGATCAGCGAAAGCTCGCGCATGGTGGTGATAAAGGTCAACAGGAAGCCCGAGACCAGCCCTGAACGGCACAGCGGCAGGATGACCTGACGGAAGCGACTGAGCCAGCGTGCGCCGGCGACGAGGGCCGCCTCCTCCAGCTCGCCGCCCACCTGCATCATGGCGGCGGTGCCCGACCGCGACGAGTAGGGGAAGTTCTTGACGACCGAGACGAGCAAGAGGAGCCAGAAGGTGCCGTAGAGAGAGGGGATGGGGCCGATGGGCTTGGCGAACATGCCGAGGTAGATGGCACCGAAGGCGATGCTCGGGATCAGGTAGGGGAGAAAGGCCATCTGCTCTACCACCTTGGAGAGGAACGTGCCGCGACCCCGTACCACGGCATACCCCAGGAGGATGCCCACCAGGGCGGTGATGGTGGCGGTGGAGACGGCCAAGAGCACGCTGTTGCGCGTGGCATTCCAGAGCTCCGGATTGCGGAAGATGCCCTCAATACCGTCGGCGATCCTGATGTTGGACTCGCCGGTCCAGAAGTGCAGGGTGAAGTTGGACAGAGAGTAGTTGTTGGGGTGCAGCATAAAGGTCTGGTAGACCAAGAAGAGGAGCGGCGCGACGACTGCCACGGCGACGAAGAGCCACACCAGAGCCAGGACCAAGCCCTTGAGCCGGCCGAGGCGGACGGGTGTGCTGGTGAAGCCCTTGCCGGCGATCGTGACAAAGCTCTTGCGGATGCCGAGGGCGCGCTGGTTGATGTAGATCGTCACGATAGAGATCACGATCAGCACCATGCTCAGCACAAAGCCATCGGCCTGCAGCCGGCTCTGGATGTTGTTGTAGAGCGTGGTCGAGAGCACATAGTAGCGGATGGGATTGCCGAGGAAGGCCGGGGTGCCGAAACTCCCGAGCGCGCGGGAGAAGGTCAGGATAAAGGCCGAGAGGATGGAGGGAAGGATGAGCGGGACGGTGATGCGGGAGAGAACCTGCCAGCGCCGCGCGCCGAGGACCTCGCCCGACTCTTCCAGACGCGCGTCGAGGGTGCTCAGGGCGCCTGACACTAGGAGAAAGGCAAAGGCGAAGTAGTGTATCGCCTCACAAATGACTATCGGCACCGGCCCATAGGAGAGCCAGTTGGGCGGTATGAGGCCCGTGGCCGACTGGAGAAAGCCGATCGCGCCGCCCATCCTCTCGTTCTTGAAGAGGACAATCCAAGCGAGGGCGATCGTCCAGGATGGCAGCATGTAGGGGATGGTCAGCACGCTGGATAGGTAGCGCCGGCCGGGCAGGTCGGTGCGGACGACGAGCCACGCCAGCAGGATCCCGAGGGCCAGGGCGAGCACCGAGGCGCCTGTGGCAGTGAGGAGCGTGTTCTTGAGGGGGGTCCAGAGCATCGAGCGGCTGAGCTCGCTGCTAAAGACGCGAAGGTAGTGGAAGAAGGTGAGCTTGCCCGGCTCAGCGTCCGCCGTCAGGCGCGCATCCTGCGGCTGCCAGGTGATGGTCGTCTGGATCATGACGCCCAGGGGTGCGACGACCAGGTAGAGCATAATCGCTGCCAGGACGACCCCGAGAATCACGTGCGGCCGGGTGAGCCTGCGCCGCAGGCGGCGAGCAGCCGGAGCGAGGGTCGCAGCGACGCGGGTGCTCTGTTTCATACGGCACTCCTTGCCCCCCAGGGCAGCGAGTATGATGGGGGCCGGTCCTTCCGGCGCGGTACGTCGCACAGCGAGCAGGGCCCTGCCGGCTGCCCTGACTGCGGGTGCCGCCCTTGGCTACGGCTGCATGGTGGCTGCATACGCGCGCCTCGTCTCATCCAGCTTATCCAGATGGGCCTCAAACACCGCTTCATCGGTCTGCGCAAGCGCCAGGAGAAGCGTGTTCGCGATCGTCATCGGCACGGTGAGCGAGTGAAAGGAAGAGAGGGGTCCCCTGCGCGCGACGAGCATCGCATCCGCCCGATCGCGCAGCAAGGAGGCCAGGGTGTCGGTGAGCAAGATGCAGGGGCAGCCGCACTTCCAGGCGTGGTCCAGCACAAAGGTCAGGGTGGGGTTCACATCGAAGAAGGCGGTGGCGAAGAGCAGGTCGTCCTTGGTCATCAGGAGAAGCCGCTCGAGCGCTTCTCGGCCGGTGGTCGTCAGCGAGATGACGTCGCGCTGGAATCTCAACAGCCGGATCTCGAGCAGGGTCACCAGCGCAACGGACGGCCCAAGTCCAAAGAGAAAGACCCTCTTTCGCTCCGACAGCAACTCGACGGCGCGCTGCATGGCCGCCCGATCGACGGTGTGGAGCGCCTGGGTGAGGTAGTCGATCTCGGACGCGGTGACGCGCTCAAAGATGTCGCCCGCCTGCCGGAGGTCGTCGAGGCGGCCGCGCAGGCGCGCCGAGTGCGACGCGCGGAGGCTGAAGGCGCGTTGGACGGCGGCGCGCATCTCGGGATAGCCGCGGAAGCCCAACGACTGCGCGAAGCGGACGGTGGTGGCCTCGCTCAGTGAGAGGCGCTCGGCGAGGCCAGAGGCGGAGAGGAAGGCAACCTCATCCTGATTGCGCAGGATGTACTGAGCGATCCGCTTTCCGCTCTTGGTGAGGGTGGCGTACCGCTCGCGGAGCACCTCGGCGAACTCGATACCGGGCGCGGGCTCGACCATACTCCTCCAGGACGGCATACTGCGGAGTGGACTCACCCATCACCCAGCCCAAGCCTCGCGCCTTTCGCAGGTCCTTCGGGCAGCGCGGGCCCGGCAGTCCGCCTTCGCTGGCGGGGAGATGGGCAATCCCAGCACGCCATCTCGCTTCGATGTATAGGATACTACGTTCGTGGGAACTTTGCAAGTTTACTTGCGGGAGTGGCGGATGCAGGCAAGTTGGCTTGCACGGAGAGACCCTTCGCTTCGCTCAGGGTGACAGCGTGCGGGGTGGGGTTAGGAAGATGGGCGGTGGTGGCCTCGTCTGGGGCTACGGCCAAAGAACGGGCACGAGGCCCTATACTACGACGACGGGCACTAGGCCCTGTGGTACGACGACGGGCAGAACGGGCACGAGGCCCTACACTACGACGATGGGCACGAGGCCCTATACTACGACGACGGGCACGGGGCCCGGTGGTACGACGACGGGCACGGGGCCCTGGGGTACGGCGACGGGCACAGGGCCCGGTGGTACGACGACGGGCAGAACGGGCACGAGGCCCTACACTACGACGACGGGCACGGGGCCCGGTGGTACGACGACGGGCAGTGGGCCCGGTGGTACGACGACGGGCAGAACAGGCACGAGGCCCCACACTACGACGACGGGCACGGGGCCCGGTGGTACGACGACGGGCAGAACGGGCACTAGGCCCTATACTACGACGACGGGCAGTGGGGGCTGAACTACGGGCGACGGTGGAGTAGCAGGAACGGGCACGAGGCCCTATACTACGACGACGGGCGCACGCCTCTTTACTGCGACGATGGGGCGGGCGGCAGGCGGCCTGGAGCGACCCGACCCAGCATCGGAATCGGCCAACGGGGGCGGGCATGGCAGAAGAAGGTAGGGCGGAGGGGGCAATGCGGGGCAGGACTCGAGTGGCCCTGACGGCCGGCTACTTTGCGACGTTCGTGGTGTTTGGAATGGGGGTGTCGGCGCTGGGGCCGGCGCTGCCAAGCCTGGCCGGGCAGACGGGGAGCACACTGAGCCGGGTCAGCGTGATTATCACCGCGGCAGCCAGCGGGTTCCTGCTCGGCGCACTGGCGGGTGGCAGGCTCTTCGCCAGGGTGCCCGGCCACCGGGTACTGGGTGCCGTGCTGATCCTCACAGCCGGCGCCGCGGCGCTGATCCCGGCCGCCGGCAGCCTATGGCTTCTCACCCTTCTCTTTCTGCTCCTGGGCACGGCGCAGGGGCTGGTGGAGGTTGGGGGCAACTCGCTCATCCTGTGGGTTCACTCAAGGCGTCCCGGCCCGTACGTGAATGCGCTCCACTTTTTCTTTGGGGTCGGTGCGCTGCTGGCGCCGGCGGGGGTTGCCCTGGCGCTCTCGACCACAGGGAAGGTGGCCTGGTTCTATTGGGCCTTTGCGCTGCTGGCACTTGCGGTGGCGGGCCTGATTCTTCTGCTGCCGAGCCCACGCCGGCCGGAGGAGGCGAGCGGTGTGCGTGGTGGCAACAGCCTGGCTCGAAGCGTCACACTCCTGGTGGCGCTGGCGGCCCTTTTCTACCTTCTGTATGCCGGCATCGAGCATAGCTTTGGGGACTGGATTGCGAGCTACGCCCAGGTGCGGCAGATGGCCAGCGCGGCGCGGTCCGCGCTCTTTGTGTCGGCGTTCTGGGCAGCGATCACGGCCGGCCGGCTGCTCGCCGTGCCGGCAAGTGCGCGCGTCCCACCCCAGGCGATCCTGGCCGCTGCGCTGGTGGGGGCGCTGCTCTCCGTAGCGGTGGTGCTGGTGTGGCCGGGCACCGGCTGGGTGCTGTGGGCCGGTACGCTGGGACTGGGGCTCGCGCTGGCCCCCATCTTTCCGACCATGCTGGCCCTGATGGGGCGCCGCGCGGGCGTGTCGAGCCAGGCGGCGAGCTGGTACTTTGCCGGCTCGGGCGTCGGGAAGATGACCGTCCCATGGACGATTGGCCAACTGCTGGAAAGCGCCGGGCCGCAGAGCTTGTTCGTGGTGATCGGTGTGCTGCTGGCGGCGGCGCTGGTCCTGTTCGCCGTTCTGACTGGGATCCAGGTACCCCAGGGAGAGCGAGCTGCAGCGGTCTAGCGGCGGGCCGGCTCAGAGAAGCGACAGCCCCGGCGCGCGTGCGGCGCCGGGGCTGTGCGTTCACCGGGGTGGGCCAGAGGATGTGCTGGCCGCGTACTAGGCCTGGTACGCCCGCGACGTGACATCGCCGCCGTGGCCGGTCCAGTTGGTGTGGGAGAACTCGCCGCGCGGCCTGTCGATCCGCTCATAGGTATGCGCGCCGAAGTAGTCGCGCTGGGCCTGGATCATGTTGGCCGGAAGGCGCTGGCGGCGGTAGCCATCATAGAAGGCCAGCGCGCTGGAGAGGGCCGGGACCGGGATGCCGAGCTGGACAGCGGCTGCCACGACGCGGCGCCAGGCGCCACCGGCTTCGGCCATCGCCTTCTGGAAGTAGGGGTCGAGCAGCAGATTGGGCAAGTCCGGGTTGACATCGAAGGCATCCTTGATCTTGCCGAGGAAGACGGAGCGGATGATACAGCCGCCGCGCCACATGAGGGCGATGCCGCCCAGGTTGAGGTGCCAGCCGTACGCTTGGGCCGCCGCACGCATCAGCATGTAGCCCTGGGCGTAGGACGCGATCTTGGCCGCATAGACGGCCTGCTCCAGGTCGGCCAGGAAGGCGGCCCTATCGCCGCCGAAGCGCTCATTGGGGCCGGCCAGGACTTGGGCAGCGGCTGCACGCTCCCCCACCAACGACGAGAGGAAGCGCGCAAAGACCGCCTCGCCCACCAGGGTAAGGGGGGTGCCCTGGTCCAGTGCTGAGGAGACGGTCCACTTGCCGGTGCCCTTTTGGCCGGCGCTGTCCAGGATGAGGTCGATCACGGCCTGACCCTGCTCATTGCGGAAGGCGAGGATATCGCGCGAGATCTCGATCAGGTATGACTCGAGCTTGCCCCGGTTCCACCGGCCCAGGACTGCGCTCATCTCGTCGTTGGTCATGCCGAGGCCTTCCTTCATGATCTGGTATGCCTCGGCGATGATCTGCATGTCGCCATACTCGATGCCGTTGTGGACCATTTTGACAAAGTGACCGGCGCCGTTCTCGCCCACCCAATCACAGCAGGGCGCGCCGTTGGGATCTCCCTCGGGAACCTTGGCCGCCACTGCCTGGAAGATGGGCTTGACATGAGGCCAGGCGCCGGGCGAACCGCCGGGCATGATCGAGGGCCCGTGGCGCGCGCCCTCTTCGCCGCCGGAGACGCCGGTGCCGATGTAGAGCAAGCCGTGGGATTCGACGGTCGCCGTGCGGCGAATTGTGTCTTCGTAGTTGGAGTTGCCGCCGTCGATAATGATGTCGCCCGGCGCCAGGAGCGGGATCAGCTTCGCGATGAAGTCGTCGACGGGTTGACCGGCCTTGACCAGCATCATGACGCGCCGAGGTTGCTTCAGCGCTGCAATCATCTCCTCCAAGGAATGCGTGCCGAACACGCTGGCGCCCTTGGCCGGGCCTTTGACGAAGTCGTCCACCACAGAGGTGGTGCGGTTGAAGACGGCCACGGTGAAGCCGTGGTCGGCCATGTTCAGCACAAGGTTTTGGCCCATCACGGCCAAACCGATCAGGGCGATGTCCGCCTTTGGCAGCTGTTGCAGGTCATTTGGTCTCATACATCCCTCCTTATCTGACGGCACGGTCTGAGTATGCTTCACTTGGGCGGCCAGGGCCTTGAGCCATGAGGCAGGCTCCGCGCCCGGCGCTCGACAAAGAAAGCCACCGACAGGGCCAGGATCAGGGCCCCGATGGCAAGGATCGTCAGGCTTGGGTAGTCTTTGACGTCGAGGATGATCACCTTGCGCGCAACGGCGATGAGCGCCACCTCCAGCACAACTTCGACATGGATCACGTGTTCCGCCAGGTAGGCACGGATCGTCTCCAGCAGCTCTATCCCTATGAGGATGAGCAGGAAGAAGCCGAAGATATCAAGCAGCTCTGTTATGCCCGGGAGAACGTAGGGCGGCGTGATGATGTCCTTGACAATGATCCAGCCCAGCTCGGCGGTCGAGAGCAAGATGATCAAGGCCATCATGGCGACGAGCGCAAAGACCACCACTTTCTCAAGCACTCTGAGTGCACGGTCCATGTGACAACCTCCCCGAAGTCGCGGCGCGCCTCAGGCGCTCAGGCCCTGGCAGCCCGGCGCCGCAGCCATTTCTCGAGCTCGATGACCAGGTAGCCCGCAAGGCCAGCCAGGAGGATACGGCCCCAGGCCGCCAGATCGATCGGCTCCGTCATCAGGAAGCGGTTCATTGGCGGAAGGTAGGTAAAGAGAAGCTGCAGCAGGAGCATACCCCCGATTCCCACGACCAGCCAGCGGTTCGAGAGGATGCCGATGCGGAAGATCGATTGTGTCAGCGAGCGACAGTTGAGAAGATAGAATGTCTCGACGGCGACAACGGTATTCACTGCCACGGTACGAGCAGCGGCTACGCTCAAGCCGCGAGACAGCTCCCACTTGTAGAGGCCGAAAGCCCCGGCCAGGATCAGCACTCCGACGATCAGGATCCGGATCATGAGCTCGGGGCTGAGAAGAGGGGCGCCTGGCGAGCGGGGAGGGCGCTTCATGATACCGGGTTCCTTGAGCTCCACCGCGAGGACGAGGCCCAAGACGGCTGTGGTCGTCATGTTGATCCACAGGATATGGATAGGGAGGATGGGCAGAGCCGCACCCAGCGCAAGGGCGAGGAGGATGATCATGCCCTCGCCGAGGTTGGTGGGAAGCGTCCAGGTGATGATCTTGGTCAGGTTGTCGAAAACACCGCGGCCCTCCTCAACGGCCGCCTCGATGGTCGCGAAGTTGTCGTCGGTGAGGACCATGTCTGCCGCCTCTTTGGCCACCTCGGTGCCGGTGATGCCCATGGCGATCCCCACGTTCGACTGCTTGAGCGCAGGGCCGTCGTTGACCCCATCGCCGGTCATGGCTACCACGTGGCCGCGAGCCTGGAGGGCCTCCACCAGGCGGAGCTTTTGCTCCGGGGAGACGCGGGCGAAGACACCTGTTTCTTCAGCCGCCTCGATGAGCTGGGTGTCACTGTAGCCGGCGAGGGCGCGCCCGGTGAGGGCGGCCGCCCCGCCGGAGCTCTCGGCAGCCCCTGCCAACCCCAATTGCCGGCCGATCGCGAGAGCCGTCAGGGCATGGTCGCCGGTGATCATCTTGACCTGGATGCCAGCATCCTGGCAGGCGTGGACCGCGGCCATCGCTTCAGGGCGAGGCGGATCGATCATCCCCTGGAGCCCGATCAGCGTCAAGCCCGTCTCGAGGTCTCGGTGAGCAACGTGCTCCGTCCCGGCCGGCAGCTCTTTTCGGGCGAAAGCCAGGACACGGAGCCCTCGCCGGGCCATGTCATCTGCCATTTCGTGCAGCTCAACGGCCCGGCAGGGTACAGCTGCCCCCTGGGCGTCCAATGCTCCCCCACAGCGATCCAGCAGCACCTCCGCGGCGCCCTTGACGTAGGCAACCCGAGGCCGGCCGGCGCCCAGATCATGCAGCGTCGCCATGTACTGGTGCTGTGACTCGAAAGGGAGCGTGTCGAGCCGCGGCGGCAGCGGCACGCTGAGGTGATCGGCCGAGGTCAGCCCGGCCTTGTGGGCCGAGACCAGCAGGGCGACCTCCGTGGGATCGCCCTGGGCTTTCCAGGTCCCAGCCTCCTCGAGGAGCCGGCTATCGTTGCACAGGAAGCCTGCGGTCACTACTTCACGTAGCGCGGGCAAATGGTCGAGCGCGACCGCCTGCCCATCCATGCCCAAAACCTGGCCGATTGGGGCGTACCCCGAGCCAGTAACCTCGTACCATGCGTCAAGGACTCCGATTTGCTGGACGGTCATCTGGTTCTGGGTGAGGGTCCCGGTCTTGTCGGAGCAGATCACTGTAACGCTGCCCAGCGTCTCGACGGCAGGCAGCTTACGGATGATGGCTCGGCGGCGGGCCATGCGTGAGACCCCGATTGCCAGTGTGACGGTCAGAGCAGCGGGGAGGCCTTCGGGGATCATGGCAACGGCGAGGGCGATCCCCGTGGTCAAGGTATCAATCCACGTCTGGCCGCGGAGGATCCCGACCAGGAAAGCAAGCGCCGCCAGTGCCAGGATCACATAGAGGATGATCTGACTGAAGCGCGCGATCTTTTGCGTGAGCGGCGTCGCCAGGGTTTCCGCCTGCGAGATGAGGCTCGAGATGCGGCCTACCTCGGTGCTGTCGCCGATTGCGGTCACCAATCCAACAGCTTGTCCGTAGGTGACCAGCGTAGAGGCGTAGGCCATGTTCCGGCGCTCGGCGAGCACCACGTCGGCCGAAAGGAGTGCAACTGCGTCCTTTTCGACCGGAACCGACTCGCCGGTGAGAGCGGATTCGGCCACCTGTAGGTCGCGCGACCGTACCAGCCGAACGTCTGCGGGGACTTTGTCGCCGGCCTTTAGCCATACGACATCGCCCGGAACCAGCTCGGTGGCCGGGACACGCTCTGTCTGGCCCGCGCGCTGCACAGTGGCTTCGGAGGTCATGGCCTGGGCCAGCGCCTCGATTGCCTTCTCCGCTTTGGATTCCTGGAGGAAGCCAATGATGGCGTTCACCAGGACGACGGCAAAGATGATGACTGCGTCGGTGATGTCCTTGAAGACGGCCGTGACGACAGTGGATGCGAGCAGGATGTAGATCAGGGGATTCTTGAATTGAAGGAGAAACCGGAGCAGAGGGCTCTTGCCCTTGTGGGGCGTGAGGACGTTGGGTCCGAACCGGTCTTGCCGGTGCTTGACGTCAAAGAGATCGAGTCCCCGATCGGTATCGGTCTCCAGCAGAGCGACAATCTCGTCGACAGGCAAGTGGTGCCAATGTTTGGCAAGCAGAGTCTGCATGCCTCAATCCCTCCTTGAGCGCAGGCATTGTATTCAGAACCAGCAGGGGCGTCAACCCGCCGGCAGGGCCGCGGCACGGCCCAGTCAGGGTCGCCCGGCAGGCCGCAGGAACGGGCACAAGGCCCTACACTACGGCCGCCGGAACCCGAGAACGGGCACAAGGCCCTACACTACGGCCGCCGGAACCCGAGAACGGGCACAAGGCCCTCGGCTACGGCCGCCGGAACCCGAGAACGGGCACAAGGCCCTACACTACGGCCGCCGGCGCCGGAGAAACGACCGTATGGTCTCTACGACCTCGTCGGTGGGCAGGGCATCGGCCATCTGCCCATCAAGGCGGGTCTCGACCTGCACCTTGCGGGCGGCCGCATACGCCTGATAGTTCCCCTCGCGGCGCAGGCGCCGGTGCTCCCTCAGATCTGGCCAGAGGGAGACCCAGTAGATCACAGCCATTGCCACGACGTAGGCAAGCTCTGCCCAGCCGCGGCCGCGCAACAGGACCCAGGGGATCATGAACACCACGTAGATGCCGGTCCCGACGAGCGCGTCCTTGAACACCGTGCCTACGGCAAGCCCCAACACATTGGTGACCAAGACGCCGAGCCAGTCGAGCACCAGCATGCCACCGGTGACCGGCGACAGCCCTCGCCCTCCTTTGAACCGGTGCCACACAGGCCAAATGTGCCCCACGGTCGCCATGCCGGCTGCGAGCAGGTAGTAGGGCGCATCGGGCTGCCAGAGCCGGAAAGCGAGGGCAGGCAGGGCCGCCTTGAGCACATCGAGGATGGCGGTCAGGCAGCCGTACTGCCGGCCCACGTGGTATCCCACACTGGAGGCAGTGGCAGCGTCTGCCTCGAAATGGATGGCGGTCCCCGGCACCGTCACTTTGAGCCGGCTGATGTCCTGCCCGGGTGCCACGGCCCGCGCGACCAGGCGGGCAAAGGAGATAGAGCCGAGAAGGTAGCCAACCACTGCTGCCAGGAATGCAGTCGCCCAGCTCATAGGTGTCTTCCTCTCTAGAGAGAATCGGATGGCGCTAGTTGGTCTGCCTCGCCGCCCGCGCCAGGCGCAGGTGGCTCGTGGACCCGCACTTGGCCGTGGTACCCATCCACGGTGACGATCTTGTGATCCAAGACCTGGCATGCACCGAGCACTGAGACCACGGCCGGGATGCCGTACTCCCGGGCGATGATCGAGCTGTGAGACAAGATCCCGCCCGACTCGGCAACCACTGCGCCTGCCTTGGCAAAGAGTGGTGTCCAGCCAACGTCTGAGTAGGGGATCACGAGGACGTCTCCGCTCTCCATCAGACCCAGGTCCTCGATCCCCCGCAGGACCTTGGCCGGCCCCGTGTAATGGCCACGGGAGGTTGGGATACCCTGCAGCGTCGAGCCCACACCGGTATCTACGGGCGGTGCCACCTCTCCGTAGATGGTCTCAGGCGGTTGGATGTCGCGGACTCTCTCTATCTCGGCCTTGCGCCGGGCAACCAGCTCCTGGGGGCGGTCAGGGTGAGTGCCGCCGCGTACAATGCCCCGCACTTCGTCGAGGTAGAGGTAGAAGATGTCCTCTCTGTCGTCGAGGAGGCCTCTCCGGACGAGCCGGTCACCCAGGGCGAGGAAGTAAGGCCGGAGACGGCCGTAGCCGTAGGTGTACAGCGAGCTGACTGCCTCCCGGTGCAGGCGATAGCGGCGGGCACGCTGGTAGAAGGGGCGTGCCACCGACCGGCGCACAGCCGGCAGGTCCAGGCTCTCGAACCGCTGCGGGCGGCGCTGCCGAGCACCCACCGGCGTCTGAGCAGCCGCCATTCTGAGGACCAGATCAGGCCTCTCCCGCCAGGGTGTGGCCGAAAAGTCGTTCCCACTGTCACTGAGATGGCCAAAGTGCTCCAGAAAAGAGATGACCTCCTTCAGAAAAGGGGCAGCCTCAGGCCGGTACGCCAAGTCGTCCATCAGGCCTCCGGCGACGAGTGCCTGCACGTCCGGAGCGAGGGCATGATAGTGCTCGTGGAGGCGGGCCAGGTGGAGGTTGGGATCGAATTGCTCCATTTCCGGCATGCCGCCGGTCAGATCCAATGCCTCGAAATCCACTCCGGCCTTGACGAGCTGGCCCTTCAGCAGGCGGCTGTAGAGCATCGCCATCAGCGGGACGACGATGTTGTAGTAGGCGGCTTCTTGTGCCAGTCCATAGTTGCGGTCGACGGCCTCAAGGAGACCGACCTCGCTGACCTGGTGGAGCGGACCATCTGGCAGAGCAGCAAACCCTGCCCGTGCCGCCGGCAGGTAGGACTGAACCCTGCGCTCAATGCGCACCTTGTCGGCCGCGAAACGCAGCATCTTGGGCAGAAGCGCGTAGGTCTTGGCGCCCGGTCGGAAGGTGGGCTTCTCGGGCCCTTCCAGCTCGAGGCCCAGCAATAGCTCGAGTGACTCGCGAGGCATGCCCAGCATCTCAAAGATCTGACCGATGGCCCCCATGTTGAAATAGGCACGGTAGTGAAAGTGACCGGCCAAGGTCAGTGGGTCGAGGCCGTTGTGCCCGATCAGCTCGGTGAAGAGGCGTACCCATGCCCCGTTAACCAGGGGCACATTGACCGACCATATGAGCGGCTTGATGATCCCTGGAAGGAACTCCCTCGGAATTCGATGCGAGTAGATAGGCACGTCGAGCGCCGTGATCTCCCGGGCCTGGACCCAGTGGAGGGCCGTCCCATCGTATACCCATTCGAGGTCGACGGGTTTGCCGAAGGCCTTGGCGATGGCCTTGGTACCGCGGACTACCTGCTCGATCAGCGCCAGGGGGATGTCGTCCCCCTGCGGTTTCTGAAGCCAGGCGCCCCACTTGCTGATCCAGCGCTGTGGGCTGACCCCCGACTGTACCAAAGCGACGCCACTGCCGGGGACTGCCTCCACGACCACCTCGTCCAGCCCTGTCATGGGGTTCCTACTGAAGGAAACCCCAGACACCACGGGCTTCACCATCTCCTGGAGCACCACAGCCATCCTCACATAGCCGGATGGGGTGCCATGGTGCTCGAGGTAGGCTCCCACGTCCCCAGAGTGCGCGCTCTTCCACACCGACTCGATCGACGCCAGGATGGCATCCGGCCCGCGGACGTCCAAGTAGGAGCTGAACTGCCCAGCAAAGGAGTGCCGCGAGTCATCCTCCAGGTTCGCCGAGGAGCGAACCGCGTAGGCACGCCCGGCCGCGAGGCGTTCTGCCACCTCGGAGCGCAGTCTGCCCAGGGTGGAAGGGCCTGCGGACAGGTAGTCAAGGTGCGCGTCCCAGGTGCAAACCCAGCTGGGCGGCACGGGGAACTTGTGGCGAATGAGGAAGCGCAGATTCGCGGCCTTCCTGCCTATGGCTGCCGGAAGCTTTGGCTCTTTCAGGTCATAGAGATAACGGGTTTGCATGCCCAATAGCATCCTTCTTTACGCGGGGACACCGAATGGCACATTATACTTGACACCTGGCTTCCCAGCCAAATCGAGCGACCCTCCACTCGGCGAAGACGCCGCAGGCGATGGACCCAGCCGGCGATGGTGCGGACATGCGCGACAGCCAGCTTGACGAAGTGCACGGCGGGGGGTAAAATCATTAAGTTCTATGGTACGCATAGCTATAGGTTATGGCTTGTCGGGGCCGATCCCACGGGGACGCATGATCTACTTTGACAACGCAGCCACCACGTGGCCCAAGCCGGCCTGTGTGGCAGAGGCAATGCTTCACTTCCTCGAGCACGTCGGGGCCAATCCTGGCCGGGCTGGCCATCGCCTGGCGGTGGAGGCGGCCCGCGTCGTCTATGCTGCGCGGGAGGCGGTGGCGGAGCTTTTCCACGCGCCCGATCCGCTGCGGGTGGTCTTTGGCGCGAACGCAACGGAGGCTCTCAACCTGGCCATGCGAGGGCTCCTGGTCCCCGGCGACCACGTCATTACCAGCAGCATGGAGCACAACTCGGTCATGCGGCCGCTGCGCGCCCTCGAGCGGCAGGGTGTTGGGCTCACGATTGCCCGCTGCACTCCCACGGGCGCCCTGGACGTGAAGGCAGTCGAGGCCGAAATCCGGCCGGAGACGCGGATGATCGTCCTCAACCATGCCTCTAACGTCGTGGGCACCCTCCTGCCGGTGGCTGAGGTTGGAGGGATCGCGCGCCGGCACGGCCTGCTCCTGTTGGTGGATGCGGCGCAGACGGCCGGCGCGTACCCGATTGACGTGCAGGCGGACGCGATCGACCTGCTGGCCTTTACGGGACACAAGTCGCTGTACGGGCCGATGGGCACCGGTGGGCTGGTGGTCGGCGAGAGGGTAAGGGCCGCACTCCTGAATCCCCTCAAACGCGGCGGCACCGGCAGCCGATCGGAGCGGGAGGAACAGCCGGACTTTTTGCCCGACGCCTGCGAGAGCGGCACACCGAACGCCGTCGGTCTGGCGGGGCTGTGTGCCGGGGTCGGGTGGGTGCTGGAGCAGGGCGTGGAGGCGATCCGCGCGCACGAGGTGGCGCTCGCCCAGCAGCTGATCGATGGGCTGCGGGCGATCGAGGGTGTCACAGTGTACGGCGGCCTCGACGCAGCACGCCAGACGGCGACCGTCTCGTTCAACATCGAGGGCATGGAGCCCTCGGAAGCGGGCCTGCGGCTGGACGAGGAGCAGGAGATCCTCTGCCGCGTTGGCCTGCACTGCGCCCCTGCCGCCCACAAGACACTGGGCACGTTTCCAGGCGGCAGCGTGCGCTTTGGGCTGGCGGCGACGAGCACTCTCACAGAGGTGCAGGCAGGCGTCGATGCCGTTCGACGGCTCGCCGGGCGACCAGCGTGAATGAGCCCGAGTACGCCATCCTCCTGGTCCACTCCACCAGCCATGCCATTCGCGCGGAGAGGCTGCTGCTCGACCGCGGCATCGCCTGCAAGATGATCCCCGTCCCTCGCCACATCAGCTCCGACTGCGGCGTGTGCGTCCGCGTTCTGCACCAGGATATGGACGCCGCACGGTGCGCCCTGGAGGCAGCCGGGGTTGACATAGAGGCCGTGCACACAGCCTGAGGCAGAGGGCAGCGACCGAGCGGTGCGCCCCAGGTTTTGCGGGCCAGCCGGCGACCCGTTCCTTCGTCTGTGGCCTCCCCGTCACACTGCCCAGTCCTGCCAGCCAAACGCCCCCGCACGTACCCTTTTGGGCCTCAAATCCCCCAGGTGGGGGATGACGTTTCCCCAAATCTCGCACTATAAGAGAGTGTAGGAGGCACTCGATCGGGATCGGCCGGTCGATTGCACGGACGAAGGGAAGCTGCGAGAGGAGTCGGAGAAATGAAATACAGGGTACACCGGTTCGACCTTAGGATGACGGCCGACCAAAGCAGGCTGGAGCAGTTCCTGAACAGCTTGGAGGGTGAGGTTGTGGCGATCATCCCAAACGTGACGATGTCGTTCTTCTGGGTCCACCGCGTGGATTTTGTCCTCATCGTGGAGAGGCTGCGCTAGGGAAGCGCAGAGAGGGGTGGACCTGGCCGCGATGGAACCTCCGGGAGCGGGCTGTCGTCTGTAGTTGTGAGGAAGGTGCCCGGCAGAAGCACGGAGCTCGCACGAGGCCGGGACAAGAGGAGGGAGAGGAAATGAAACAGAAGCTTGCTATCGTCGCCGTCCTGCTGATCGCCGTCATGGCCGCCGGTGCCTGTGGCGGCAAACCCGAGCCCAACATGCCAAACCCGGCCTCTGTCTTCTGCGAGGAGCAGGGGGGCAAGGTGGAGGTCCGCACCGCCGCCGACGGGAGCCAACAGGGTTTCTGCCTCCTGCCCGACGGAACCGAGTGCGACGAGTGGGCGTATTACCGCAGCGAGTGCGGTCCAGACGCAGGTGGTGGTGGCTCTCAGATGGCCAACCCAGCCTCGGTGTACTGCGAGGAGCAGGGTGGCAAGGTAGACATTCGCACCGTCGCCGACGGGGGGCAGCAGGGCTACTGCGTGTTTTCCGACGGGAGCGAGTGCGACGAGTGGGCCTACTTCCGTGGCGACTGTGCGCCGGGGGCAGCCAAGCCGTAGCCCGGCGACCCGGCCGTGGCCGGGTGACGCACCAGAGGCTTCCGGGGGACGGGGGAACCCCGGAAGCCTCTCTCTTTGGGAGAGGGCAGCTCGACGGCCCGACTGACCGCTTCCCGCCGTTCTTGCCCCTCCGCCGGCTTGGTGGTATCCTCCCCGGCGGAGGGCACAGAGCAGTCGATGGAGACAACGCAGAGGAACCCGGAACGGCTGTCACCCCGCATCTGGATCGCGCTGATCCTGCTTGGCTTTGCCGGGCAGTTGGCGTGGGGGGTCGAGAATCAGTTCTTCAATGCCTTCGTCTACAACAGCATCTCCCCCGACCCGCGCCCGATTTCTTGGATGGTCGCCGCGAGCGCCCTCACGGCCACGCTGACGACGATTCTGATGGGTGCCCTCTCGGACCGGGCGCATACGCGCTGGGGAAAGCGAAAGCCGTTCATCCTGTTTGGCTACCTCGCCTGGGGCATCCTGACGGCGGCCTTTCCCACAGCGGCCTATCTCAAGCCCGTGGGGCTGGCCATCGGAATGGCCATCCTCTTTGACTGCGTCATGACCTTCTTCGGCTCAACGGCCAACGACGCCGCGCTCAACGCCTACGTCGCCGACGTCACGACGCGCTCAAACCGGGGCCGAGTCGTCGGCATCATGCAAATCCTAACCTGGGTCGCGATCCTGATCGTGTACGGTGCCTCGGGCCTGCTCATCCAGGCATGGGGCTACTTTACCTTCTTCTACCTAATCGGTGGGCTCGTCTTTCTGCTGGGGTTGGTGGGCGGGTGGCTGGTCAAGGAAACCCCGGTCGGGGATCGACCGATCGGCTCGTACTGGAGCCAGATTGCCGGGTCCTTCCGAGCAGAAAACCTGAGGGCCAACCGCAGGTACTTTCTGCTGCTTTGCGCCCTGATGCTCTACGGCATTGCCGAGCAGATCTACTTCCCCTACCTGATCATCTACCTCAACCATTACCTGAAGCTGCCCACGCTGCCGGCATCGATGGTAATCTTCTTGTGCATCCTGTTGGGCGGGATTGCGCTGGCCTATCCCTTTGGCTTGCTGGTCGACCGCATCGGCCGCAAGAACCTAGCCATCGGTGCCGTCCTGCTCAAGGTGGTAGGGCTGATCCTCTTTTCGCTGATGAGGGACATGGTGCTGTTGACGCTGACCGGCACGCTTTGGCTCGCGGCGATGTCGGCGTGGATCATCAGCACCGGTGCCTGGACAAAGGACCTCTACCCGGAGGGCATGCGAGGGCAGTATGCCGGCTACTTCATCCTCTTTACCGTCGCCCTGGCCATGATCCCAGGCTCGCTCATCGGCGGCTGGCTGGGGAGCCAGTTTGGCATCCCTGCGGTGATTGAGGGCAGGGAGGGCTTTATCCCCACGCCGCTCCTTTTCCAGGTGGGCGCTTTGGCGACACTGGCAGCCCTCGTACCGATGGCACGCATCAAGGAAGAGCGCGGTCCCGGGGGCTCCGCGCTCGCCGCCAAGCAGGAATAGGGAAAGGCCATGGCTTGGAAATCGGGGCCGGGGACAATAGCGACACGCTGGGCGGACGACGTCTCGCCGGAGAGCGCCTGGCGCGAGTACCCCCGGCCGCAGCTGACTCGGAGCCAGTGGCTCAACCTGAACGGGCTGTGGGAGTATGCCGTCCTCCCCAGGGGGAGCGAGCCGCGCGCCTTCGAGGGCGAGATCCTGGTCCCTTTCTGCATCGAGTCGGCGTTGAGCGGGGTGGAGCGGCCCCTGGCGCCCTCCGAGTGGCTCTGGTACCGGCGCACTTTCCGGGTTCCCGAGGAGTGGTGCGGCCGCCGGATAGTGCTTCACTTTGGCGCGGTCGATTGGGAAGCTACGGTTTGGGTCAATGGGCAGAAGGCCGGCAGCCACCGGGGTGGGTACCTGCCCTTCTGCTTTGACGTCACGCGATACCTGCACCCCCTCCTCCCCGGCGAGGAGAGGCTGAATGAGCTCCGGGTCCGGGTTTGGGACCCAACAGACCGGCATTGGCAGCAACGCGGCAAGCAAGTGCTCAAGCCGAAGGGGATCTGGTACACGGCGGTGTCCGGGATCTGGCAGACAGTCTGGCTGGAGCCGGTGCCCGACGTGTGCGTGGAAGGGCTGAAGCTAACGCCGGACGTGGATTCGTCCAGCCTCCGGGTGGAGACACGCATGGACGGCGATGTGGCCGGGCTTGATCTGCACGTGGTGGCGTCGGAGGGGGGATCGGTCGTCGCTTCGGGTGCCGGACCTGCGGGGAAGCCGATCACGCTCTCGATTCCCAGCGCCCGGCTGTGGAGTCCGGATGATCCTTCTCTCTACGACCTCAAAGTCGAGCTCCGCCGGGACGAGGAGGTCATCGACCGTGTGGGAAGCTACTTCGGGATGCGCAAGGTCGGGCTGACCAAGGACAGCCAGGGGCGGACGAGGCTCTGCCTGAACGGCCGGGCGCTGTTCCAGTACGGTCCGCTCGACCAGGGATACTGGCCCGATGGGCTCTACACCCCGCCGTCGGAGGATGCCATGCGCGCCGATGTGGCCCTGGTCAAGGCGCTCGGCTGCAATATGCTGCGAAAGCATGTCAAGGTGGAACCGGCGCGGTTCTACTACGAGTGCGATCGGCAGGGGTTGATCGTGTGGCAGGATATGCCCAACGGTGGCCGAGCGGTGGGGGAGGTGTTGTCGTTCCTGGCCATCCTCTCGGGAAGACTCAGGCGCCGCGACAACCGGCTGCGGTGGCGGGCGGGGCGGGGGATAGCAGCCGCGCGGGAGGACTACCGCCGCGAGCTGCGCGAGATGGTCGACAACCTGCACAGCTTCCCATGCGTTTGTGCCTGGGTGCCGTTCAACGAGGGCTGGGGGCAGTTCGACTCGGTCGAAGTCGCCCGGTGGCTGGGGGCCTACGATCCAACCCGGCCCGTCGACCATGCCTCGGGCTGGTTCGACCATGGGGCCGGGCAGATGCGCAGCCTGCACGTCTATTTCAAGCCACTGCCGGGTGGCGATCCGGACCGACTGCGCGCGGTGGTGCTGTCGGAGTTTGGGGGGTATTCGCTGCGGATCGCGGGGCACGAATGGGATGCCCGTGAGGAGTTTGGCTACCGAAAGCTGGATTCGCCCCAGGCATTGACGGCGGCGTACATCGAGCTACTGGAGGAGCAGCTCACGCCGTGGATCAGACGCGGCCTATCGGCCGCGGTCTACACCCAGGCGACCGACGTGGAGACGGAGGTCAATGGGTTTGTGACCTACGACCGCGCCGTGGAAAAGATGGACGTGGGGCGCGTGGCGGCGGTGCACCGCCGCCTGTACGAGGTGAGCGAGAGAGGATAGGCCACAGCGTGTTCTCACCCTTGGTTGGCGGCGCAGTCCGGCCCCGGGGAAGCACCAGGAGGCGCCGATGAAGGTAGCGGTCATTGGCGGGGGATCGACGTATACGCCAGAGCTGGTGCGGGGCTTTCTCGAGCGGGCTGCGTCGTTTCCCCTGACCGAGCTCTGGCTGATGGACGTAGCGGCCGGACGGTTGGCGACCGTTGGCGGCTTGGCCCGGCGGATGATCCGTGCCGGGGGAGCGCCGTTCCGCGTGGTGCTGACCGGAGACCTGTTCGAAGCGATCGACGGCGCCGCCTATGTCATCACGCAGCTGCGGGTGGGCGGGATGGAGGCCAGGCGCGAGGACGAGTATCTGGGGCAGCGCCACGGGCTGATCGGCCAGGAAACCACGGGCATCGGAGGCATGGCCAAGGCGTTGCGCACCATCCCTGTGATCCTGGAGGTTGCCGGCGCCATGCGCGGCCATGCGCCGGGGGCACTCCTGGTCAACTTCACGAACCCGTCCGGGCTGATCACCGAGGCGCTGTGGCGCTACGCGCCGGGCGTCCCAGCCTTGGGCGTGTGCAACGTCGCGCTAACAACCAAGATGGAGATGCTGGCAGGACTGGGCGGCTCCGCAGCCGGCATCGATGCGGAGACGGTCGAGCTGGACACCCTCGGCTTGAACCATCTCACTTGGCATCGGGGCCTGCGTGCCCGCGGGGAGGATCTCTGGCCACAGGTCCTGGCAGGTTTCCTGCGGCGGTTGGCCGCCGAGCCCGAGCCGGAGTGGGGTGTGCGGACGATCGAGAGCCTGGGCATGATCCCCAATTCCTACCTGCAATACTACTACTACACGCACCGCAAGTTGGCCGAGCAGGCGCACTGGCCGCCCTCGCGCGCCGAGGAGGTAATGGCCGTGGAAGAGGAGCTGCTGCGCCAGTATGGGGAGCCCGATAGGGTTGAGCCCCCGCCGGGTCTGTTGAAACGCGGTGGAGCGTATTACTCGACGGTGGCGACCCAACTGCTGAGCGCACACTACAACAACCGGGGTGAGACGCATGTCGCCAACGTGCGGCACGGCGGCGCCGTGCGGGGGTGGCCGGCCGATTGGGTCCTGGAGATGCCGTGCCGCGTGGACGGCACTGGGGTGCACGCGCTTCCGGCGGACCCGCTGCCGCCGGTATGCTTTGGGCTGCTGGCCCACGTGAAGGCATTCGAGCTGCTGACCGTCGAGGCGGCAGTTCATGGGGACCGTACGGCTGCCTACCAGGCACTGCTGGCCCACCCCCTGGGGCCAAGTGCAGACCGCGCCCAAGCGGTCCTAGACGACCTACTGGAGGCGAACCGCCGCTACCTGCCCGGCTTTTGGGAAGTGCGATGAGCCGCTTCTTCTTGGGGGTAGACGTCGGGGCCACAAAGACACATGCCCTTTTGGCCGACGAGGCGGGCAGGGCGGTTGGCTTTGGCCAGAGCGGGCCGGGCAACCACGAGGTAGCCGGGTACGAAGGGCTCAGCTGCGCCCTACAGGACGCGGTATCACGCGCCCTCGATCGGGCCGGCGTGCGCAGCTCGGCGATCGCCGGGGCAGGATTCGGCATTGCCGGCTACGATTGGCCAAGTGAGCGGCAGGCAACTCTACAGGCTGTGAGCACCTTGGGGTTGGACGGGCCGGTTGAGGTGGTCAACGATACCCTCATCGGGCTGTTGGCAGGCGCCGCCGAAGGCTGGGGTGTCGCCGTGGTGGCGGGGACCGGCTGCAACTGCTGGGGGTGGGATCGCGCGCGGAGGACGGCGCAGCTGACCGGCCACGGTTGGTGGATGGGCGAAGGAGCCGGGGCGAGCGAGCTGGTCTGGTACGCGCAATGCGCGGTTGCGCGGGCGTGGTCACGGCGCGGCCCGGACACGTCCCTCACCCGGGCGTTTGCGGAGCGGTGCGGTGCATCGGGAGCAGACGACCTACTGGAAGGGCTCTGCCAGGGTCGCTACTGCCTGGCAGCAGATGCCGCTCCCCTTGTCTTCCGGGCGGCCGCCCAAGGCGATGGGGTGGCGCAGGAAGCCATCAGGTGGGCCGGCCGCGAGCTGGGGAGCCTGGCCGCAGGCGTCATCCGCCAGCTGGGCATCGAAGCTCTTGGCTTTGACGTGGTGCTGGTGGGCAGCCTCTACGACGGAGAGCCGCCGGTCATCGAGCCGATGCGGCAGGTAGTCCAGACAGCTGCGCCACTGGCGCGCCTGGTTCGGCTGGCTGCGCCGCCCGTGGCCGGCGGGGTCCTATTGGGGATGGAGCAGGCGGGGCTGCGTACTGCTCACCTGCGGGAAACGGTACTCGAATCGGCAGCAATCGCCTGCACGGCGATCAGTTGAGCTCCAGCCGCTTCTCCAAGAAGCGAACCAGCATCGCCAGACCGATGGTCATGACCAGGTAGAGAAGGGCCACGATGCTATAGGTCTCGAAGAACTTGAAGGTCGAGGCAGAGTAGACCTTGCCCAGTTGGGTGATGTCCTGGACGCCGAGGGCCGAGACAAGTGCCGAGTCCTTGAGCATAGCGATGAACTCGTTGCCCAGGGCGGGCAGGACATTGCGGACCGCCTGCGGAAGCAGGATGAAGCGCATGGTCTGCCAGTAGGTGGCCCCTTCGGTCGCCGCTGCTTCCTTCTGCTCTTTGCCGATGGACTGGATGCCCGCACGAAAGATCTCGGAGATGAAGGCGCCGTAGCCAAGACAGAGGGCCAGGATGGCCCGCACGGTGAAGTTGATGTCGCGCGGCGCAATCGCGGCCATGGCTCCTGACTGGATCAGGGGCGATGCCACCCAGTTGATGACCTTGACCAGGGCGGGTGCCCCCACAAAAGAGATGTAGTAGAGCAGCACCAGCATAGGCACGCCGCGGATGATCTCGACATAGAAGGAAGAGAGCTCACGGGCAGCCCGGCTGCGGTGCACACGAAGCAGGCTCAGCAACAGGCCCAACACGAGCGCCAGCGCATAGGCTGTGAGCGAGACATAGACCGTCGTCCAGATGCCCTGTGTGACGGCCGTCAGGATGACGCGCGAGCCAGCGTCGCTGGCGACGGTCCAGAAAGCGATCGACGCCAGCAGGATCGTCAACAGTAGCCAATAGGGAAGCCTCGACAGCCGGTCGGCAACCGGCAGCAGATGCGACCGGCGCGCCGGAGGCGGTTCTGCGGCCTTCACAAAGCCCCCTGGCACGAGATGGGATGGGGAGAGCCCTCGGCAGGCCGGAGCCTGCCGAGGGCAACTGCACTACTGAGCGGGGTCGTACTCAAAGAACCACTTGGTGCTGAGCTCATCCAGGAAGCCGTCCGCCTTCATCTCGGCAATGGCTGCGTTGAAGGGGGCGACCAGATCCGAGCCCGGCGTGAAGATGAATCCGTAATCTTCGGACTTGATGGCTTCGCCGACCATCTTGAGCTTGTCGGGGTTGGCGCCGATGTAGCCCCGGCTGGATGCAGCATCCATGAGGACCATGTCCACATCGCCGGTGATCAGAGCCTGCACCGCAGCACCAAAGTTCTCGAACAGCTTGATTCGCGGATTCGCTTCGTCGCCGTCCAGCACATCGTAGACCGCCGTGTAGAAGCTGGTGGTACCCGTCTGCGAGCCGATCAGCAGGTCCGCATTGGCCGCGAACTCCTGTGGGGCAGCAAAGCGGCTCTCATCCGCGCGCGTGAGCATGAACTGCTGCGCCGTCATGTAGGGATCGGAAAAGTTCACTTCCTTCGCGCGCTCTTCCGTGATGGTGATGCCATCCATGCCGACGTCGAACTGCCCCTCCTTGACCGCGGCGATCATGGTGTCCCAGGCCGTCACCTGCCACTCCACAGTGCAACCCAGGCGGCGACAGATCTCGTTGACCGCGTCATACTCCCAACCGACGGCCTCGCCGGTCTTGGGGTCGACAAAGTTGAGCGGCGTAAAGTCGTTGCCGGTGACTGCTACAACCGTACGCCCCTTGAGGGACTGGTCTCCCGCCGACCCGCAGGCAGCCAGGCCCAGGCTCAGAAGGACAACCAAGCTCAGAAAGACGACTCTTCTCTTCACAGCTCCTCCAAACAGAATCAGCGAGTCACGGCCAGATCCCTGCGGGATGGCAGAGCCCCTTGGCAGGCCACGGGGAGCCTGAGCAAGGCCCATGAGTCACAGAAGACCTTCCGCGCAGGAGAAGTATAGCACAGAAAGCGAGTCAGAGGCAAGCAAGGCATGGCGCAGTCGCCCCGCGCCCACAGGTGCCTTGTGTGCAACAGGCCTGATTCTGGCCCGTCTAGCCGCGCGTGCCGGGTTGCTCGTCGTCCTTGATCGCTGAATGTTGCGTTTCTGTAGATTACTGCGGCCCAACTCGGTTTCTACTCAGTTCATAGGCTTTTCAACATTTAACAGCGGCTACTTGACTATTCCATCGTTCTGTGCTACAATTCATCTCGGTACATCGCTTCTCAACCTAACAGAGCATCAAGGACCATCGGGGGAGGCAAGGACCATGTCTCAGGGACTCGCATCAGGTCAGGGTGGCAGCACCGTGCAGCCTGGACACGCGCTTCGGGCAGACCGGGGTGTGGTCACCGGCCAACGCCTGACCAATCTGGCAAAACTATACCAGGTACCCGTCTTTGCCCTGCGGGCACTGCTGGAGCGCACCGCTCCGGGCCAGGACATGGGCGGGCTTCGCCAAGCGGACTTGGTGAAGCGGGCAGATGCGATGCCCGAAATCCATGAGACGGACGTCGACAACCTGTATGAGTCGGCCCGATATGGCCAGCAGCTGGCCTTTCATCTCTACCTGCTGCCTGCCGGGCTCGAGGAACCGGGCTTGGAGGAACTGCAGTCCTTCGTGGATGAGGCCGTTGCCCAGGACCGCGCCTGCCGCCACGGGGACGGCTGTGCCTGCCACGATTATGAGTGTGAATCGTGCCCACGCCAGGTACGGCTGCTGGACGACGAGCGGTGGGACTCGTTCCGGGAGATTCGGTTCCGGTATTATGTGAGCCACCGTTTCCTCAATGCCGACGAACGGGCCGACGGGGTTCTGCAGAGCCGGTACGGGTTCCTGTGGCTGGACCTCACCCAGGGGTACCTGGTGGTGCTGGCGCGCGACGAACCAATGAAGGGCCTCGTAACGAGCGCGCTGGAGCGATGCCTGCGGACGGCTCCGGTGCCCGTTCACTTTCCGAAGGAGCTGATCGACAAGCACTTTTCGATCGAGAAGGCGAAGCAGCTTTCCTACTACGATCCGGGGACAGGGGTGCGCCGCTGCATCTCAGGCTACGGCCTATGGCAGCGATTTGAGCAAGAGATCGCAGCCCGGGAGAAGCAATATACGCGCCCTTCCTCCCTCTACGACGAAGAGGTTGCCAAGGGCATCGTGAGCGGGCTCGAAGTGCTGGCGACAAAGGGCAAGATGATCCTGACGCGAACGCTGCCTACTTCGGTTGTGCGCAATTGGGCGAGGCACCGGCTGCCGGACCTGATGCGCGACGTGCGTGAGCTGCAGGCGTACCAGCCCCAGGCGCTCGGACAGCCTATGGAGACTGTGCGGCGGCTGCGGCTTCCTTCGGCCAGCCGGGCCACGATCAACCTTCTCGTGCAGGCCCTTCTCCAAGTGGAGAAAGAAGACGTCACAAGTGTCAGCCTTCCCTACTCGGGGTTGGATATCTACGAGTCGCTGGCAGGCCGGTACTTTCAGCCTTACCTGCGCTTGGAGTGCAGCCGGTGCAGCGAGGCGGCCGAGCTGTGCCCGGAGTGTGAGAGCCAGGACCTGGTAATCGAGGGCAAGAGCGTGCGCTGCGGTGCGTGCGGCGCCACCATCTCGGACAACGGCGCGGTTACCCTGCATTGCATGAGGGGGCACGCGACGACGGTCCCGCTGGCCCAAGCGTGGGACATTGCTCCCAACCACTGGCTGCAGAAGCGCATGGCCCGCATCTTTGCCGAGCTGGGAAAGGTGTGGGACGAAACGAGCGACTATTTCCACATCGAGGGCAAGACGCTATACCGGCTGCGGAAGGGCGCCTCTGACCCGGCCCAACTGCCGCCGGTCGTCCAGAACTATATCAGCAACTTTTGGGATCCTGTATCGGGACAGGTGCATACCGGGAGTGGGCCAATTGTCAGCGACAGGGGCAACGGAACTCAGGCGGCTGCGGGTGAGGGGTTCCCTGCACCGGCGGGTGCCGTGCCGGATCGCAACAGCCCGGCAGGCCAAAAGGCATCAGAAGGGGAAGGGGAAGGAACTATGCTGCGGAGAGAAGACATCCGCCCCACTGTCACGTACACGCCGACCTTTCACGGTCCGATCTATGGACCGACCCATGTGGGCACCGGAAACCTGAGCGTGCAGAGCATGAGCTACGGGCTGCAGGGCAACGACCTGGCTTCGCTCTTTGCCGGGCTGAGCAAAACGGTGCAGGAACAAGCACCGGCCGAGAAGAAGCCCGAGGCGATGCAGAAGGTCGCCGAGCTCAGGAGTGCCATCCAATCCGCGAAGCCTGACGTAAACCGGATGGCATCGGTGCTGGACTGGTTCAAGAAGTACGTTCCGCAGTTGGCCGGGGCGGTGACCTCTGTGATCGTCAACCCCATTGTAGGCCAGCTGGTCGAGGCAGCGGGGGACGTCGTCGTCGAAGCGTTCAGGCGACGTTTCGGCCAGGCATAGCCTGCCGGCGGCGTCGATCGGCTGCGCGTGACGCCTGGAGGAGGCTCAGGCAGGATGGGGGCAGCAGCAAGGGAGTCACGCCCTTGCGGCAGCGCGCGTCTGCGTGCTTTCTTCGAATAGGTCCTGGAGCTGGCGGTAGCGGGCGAGCGAGAGCTTGGATTGTGCGCGGATGAGGCGCTTGAGCCCGCCGGGAAGCAGTACAGGGCGCGGTGGATCGATGGCTTCGAGCTGCACGCGCGGGTTGTAGAAGACGACCAGGTTCTGCACCTCCACGTCCTCGATGCCGTTCTGCCGGAGGAGCTGATTGAGGGCGCTCACCTGGCGGTCGCCCTCGACGAACGGCCGCCCCAGCCCTTCGTCGCTCAGGAAGCGCAGAAGGCGTGTTACGCTGAACCGCCGGTGGAACTTGCCCTCGTAGCGGATGGCCCCATCCTGACCCATGGCAGTGAGAACGAAAAGGCCGTTGGGGGCCAGCAGCACATGCGGGGCTGGCAAGGTGTAGTTGTAGAGACGATGGCGCTCATCCAAGCCCTTGAGGCCGGCAGCCAGTGCCTGGTCGGCGCGGGGCTCTCGCACCCAGCGGTTCATGAAGGCAAACCCAATCGTCGTCGTCACGAGGGCAATGGCCAAGCAGGCAAGGGAAAGCCAGACGTAGTAGAGCTGCGTCAGCCGCAGCGCCAGGACAAGCCCGGCGACCAGGAACCCCAGGCTGCCAAAGACCAGGATCTTGCCCAGGCGCGCGCCGCGCGCGATTCTGTTCACGTCGGTGATGATTCGCATCTGACTGTCGACCGTCCGGTGCCGGGATTGTGGGTCTATTCCTCGAACCGGGCAAGCACCAGGCAAGCGTTCTGGCCGCCCAACCCGAAGGAATTGGAGAGCGCCGTGCGCACGAGGGCCCGGCGCGCCTGGTTGGGGACATAGTCCAGGTCGCATGCCGGATCGGGAACCTCGAGGTTGATCGTGGGATGGATCACGCCTTCCTGGATGGTCTTGACGCACGCCATCGCTTCTACGGCGCCGGCGCCGCCGAGGGGATGGCCGATCATCGACTTGGTAGAGCTCACGGGCAGGCGGTATGCGCGGTCTCCGAACACTTTCTTGATGGCAGCGGTCTCGGCCGGGTCACCGACCGGCGTGCCGGGACCGTGCGCATTGACATAGTCGATCTGGTCGGGCGACACCTGCGCATTCGCGAGTGCCCAGCGCATAGCCCTGGCTGCGCCTTCGCCTTCCGGATCGGACGCCGCCACGTGAAAGGCGTCGGCGCTGGCGGAGTAGCCGAGCACCTCCGCATGGATATGGGCGCCGCGATCGAGTGCCTTGTCCAGCCGCTCGAGCACCATCACGGCCCCTCCCTCGGAACAGACAAAGCCGTCACGCCGGGCATCAAAAGGCTTGCAGGCCAGTTGAGGGTGGTCGTTGTCCGAGGCGAGTCCCCGCATGGCGGAGAAACCCGCCAGGACGACCTCGCAGACCGGCGCATCCACCCCTCCGGCGAGGATGAGATCGGCAACCCCGCGCCGGATTTGCTCGGCTGCCTCGCCGATGGCCTGGGTGCTGGCAGCACAGGCGGTCACGACGGTCGCGTTGTGGCCCTGGCAGCGGAAGCGCAGGCTCAGGTGATGGGCGGGCATGTTACAGAGGATTTCGGCAGCGACGAAGGGGCTGACGCGCCGCAGGCCCTTTTCCTTGTAGGTGTCCCAGGCGCCGGTGACCATGTCGAGGCCGCCGGCTGCGACCCCCATGACCACCCCTGAGCGCTCTGGGTCGAGCACCTGCTCGCCAAGGCCCGCGTCTGCCATGGCCTGGGTCCCCATGGCCAGGGCCAATTGTGAGATACGCGCGATGCGGCGCGCCTCTTTGGCATCCATGTAGTGGGACGGATCGAACCCTTTGACTTCGCCGGCAATGCGCACAGGGAGGCTGCCGGCATCGAAGAGGGTGATCGGTCCGACGCCGGAGGTACCGGCCACAAGCCCGTCCCAAGTCTCCAAGACTGTCAGGCCGAGGGGCGTCACTGCGCCCATCCCGGAGATAACGACGCGCTGCCGAATATCTCGCTTGCTCAAACTCTCTCCCTTGCCGGGTGCAGGCATGGCTGCACGGGCTTATTCTGGTGGTGTTTCTGCCAGCGCCTGGTAGCCGGCTAACCCGTGCTTGATTGCGTCCAGCACGCCATTTTCTACCGTCTGTGCCGCCAAGCGGACACCGTTGCGAATGGCCATGGCGTCGGAGCGGCCGTGGCCGATGATCACAACGCCATCCACGCCCAGAAGGGGTGCGCCCCCATATTCGCGGTAATCCAGGCGCCGCTTGACGGAATTGAAGGCGGGCTTCGAGAGAAGCGCCCCCACCTTGGTTACGGGGCGGCTCATCAGCTCCTGTTTGAGGACGTCCAGAATGAGCCTTGATACGCCCTCAGCAAGCTTGACAATGACATTGCCGGTGAAGCCATCGGTCACGACGACATCGGCCAGGCCCCAGGGGATGTCCTTGCCCTCCGCATTTCCGACGAAATTCAGCTTGCTGGCGCGCAGCAGAGGCACCGTTTCCTGGACGAGCTGATTCCCCTTGCCCTCCTCTTCGCCGTTGGAGACGATGGCGACACGCGGGGTGGTCACGCCAAGCACACGCTCGGCATAGATCGAACCCATCATGGCAAACTGGAGGAGGTAGTCCGGCTTGCAGTCGGCATTGGCGCCAATGTCCAGCAGAAAGCAGAATCCGGAGGGGGTCAGGCTGGGGAAGATGGTCGAGATGGAAGGCCGAAGGATGCCCCGGATGCGGCCCAAGCGGAAGAGCGCTGCCGCCAAGGCACCGCCCGAGTTCCCTGCCGTGAAGAAAGCATCCGCCTCGCCGCGCTTGACCAGGTCCAGGCCCACGGTCATCGAGGAGTCCTTCTTGGCCTTGACGGCCGCGGCCGGGTGCTCGTCCATTTCGATCACTTGGCTGGCATGGTGGACGGCCACCTGCAGCCCCGACGTGTCGTGTTTGGCAAGCTCGGCCTGGATGGCCTCTTGCCGGCCAACGAGAATGACTTGCATCCCAAGGTCGCGGGCTGCCTGAACCGCCCCGGTCACGACCAGGGCAGGGGCATGGTCGCCCCCCATGGCATCGACTGCGATCCTCATGCGGCTTCTCCTGTGCTGATGTGGTTACTGTTTGTGCAGCTCGATGGAGCCTGATCCGGTGTGGGCATAGATGCTGCCTTGATCGCCGGTGCCAATCTTCCCCTTCACGGAGCGTCTCGAGGGCTGGCCCAGGAGATCGTGCTCGACCTCGATGCTGCCCGAGCCAGTGGATAGATCGATTGTGACGTCAAGAGCAGCGGGCAGATGCAGCTCGATCCCGCCGCTGCCGGTCTCAAAGCGGCAGTCGCCCTGGGGTGTGCCCTCGTAGTCGATCCCGCCACTTCCCGTGTGGAGATTGGCCGGGCCGCCGCCCGCTCGTACGTCGATGCCGCCGGAGCCGGTGCTGGCGTCGATCGCACCGGGGACATTCCGCAGATCGATTCCCCCAGAGCCCGTGTGCACGTTGAGGTCCCCAGTGAGGCCGTCCACCTTGACGCCTCCCGACCCGGTATCGACGCCGAGGCGTGTGCCTGCCGGCGCCGTGATCTCCAACTCGACATACACCATGCCCAAGCCCGAGGGCAGCCGGGTCTCAACCGTCACGGAGGACTCCTCCTGCGACATGTCGACCGTGATCTGACCGCGGCGTGACGCGCTCCAGCCCCTCTTGACGGCACTTACCCGGATCACGCCATCCGCGCCAGCCCGAACCGTCACGCCCCCGGCAAAGTTCTTGATGGTCAATTCTGGTGCAGACCCGACGTCGAAGCTGCGCTCGATCCGATCGGCTTCGGAGGCACCGCCTCCCAGATCAACATTCGGCAGCGTGACAGCTCCCAGCGCGACTGCGCCGAGCAAGAGCGCACAGAGCCCCATCAGGCCCAAGACGACGATCGCAAAGATCCAGACAACACGGCCTTTCCTCTCCATCTCTCCTCCTCAACTCAAGACCTGAGAATGCCCGTGGCAAGCGGGGCTAGCCAAAGATACGCGCCAGCTCGGCGTTGGTAGGCTCGGTGGCGACATGGATGCCATCCACCAGGATGGTCGGGGTGGACTGGTAGCCTCCATTCAGCTCTGCGCAGTGGCGGGCAGCGGCAGGGTCCCGAGTGATGTCGATCTCGCTGTAGGGAATACCGCGCTGATCCAGCCAGAGCTTGACACGCATAACACTGCCGCACCATGGGCGGACGTACAGGGTGACTTTTGCGCCTGGGTTGACCACATGTTCCTCGCCGGGAACGGATTTCCTGCATCTTACTTCAAGAGGCTCAAGAGTGCAAGTCAAGAGTGTGGGGCAAGGCACCTGGCGCACCACGGCCCTTGACAGAATTGCGATCCGCTATCGACGGTGTATAATCCAGGGTACGCGGCTTGGCGGATCGCGCGAGGTAGCGCGATGGCTGCCGGAGCCCTCCAAGGATGCCGTGCACTCCAGCGGGGTGCTCGCACAGACTCGCACGCGAAGACGTGAAAGCGCACCAGCAAAGGCCCGGCCTTCCGGCCTGACAACGACCGCAGAAGAGGAGGTGATCAGCGCATCACGAATCAGACTCGTAGACCAAGGAATCGAAGCACTCTACACTGCAAAGGAATAAAGTTGGAGGAGAGAAAATGAAGAAGTGGATGTTTGCCCTGATGGCCGTCCTGGTGGTGATGAGCATGCTCGTCGCCGCCTGCGGGCCGGCCGAGACCGAAGTTGTGACCGAGCCGACGGCCGAGGTCGTGGCAGAGCCGACCGCAGAGACGGCCGAGCCCGTGACCATTACCGTCTGGCACCAGTGGAGTGGTGACTACCTGACTGCTATCGAGCAGGCCTTCAAGGACTATACTGCCGAGCACCCGAATGTCACCATCGACCTGTCCAAGCCCGAGGATACGTCCAACGCCCTGAGCGTTGCCATTCCCGCGGGCGAAGGCCCCGACATCATCGGCTGGGCCAATGACCAGATCGGCACCCAGGCCTTGGCCGGCAATATCGTCGCCCTCAACGACTATGGCGTCGACCTGACCTTCCTCAACACCACCTACGAGCCGGCTGCCGTCCGCGGCGTCGTCTGGCAGGACAAGATCTGGGGCCTCCCCGAGAGCCAGGAAGGTATCGCCTTCGTCTACAACAAGGCGCTCGTCACCGACGAGTACCTCCCCACCGACCCGATGGACTTTGACGACCTACTGGCCAAGGCCCAGGCCTTTAACACCGCCACCGGCAAGTACCTCGTCTGCAACCAGGCCCTCGGCAACCCCGATGCCTACCACGCCGCCCCGGTCTACTTCGGCTTCGGCGTCCCCGAGTATGTCGACGACCAGGGCAAGGTTTACCTCAACACTCCTGAGGCCCTCGCCGCCGGCAACTGGCTCGTCGAGTTCAGCAAGGTCGCTCCGGCTGAGACCAGCCACGACATCTGCAAGGCCATGATCGTCGACGGCGAAGCGGGTGCCTGGTGGACCGGCCCGTGGGCCATCGCCGACCTCGAAGCGGCCGGCATCGACTACGGCATCCTCCCCATGGGCAAGCCCTTCGTCGGCATCAAGGCGCTCATGCTGAGCAAGAACGCCGTCGACCGCGGCAACGAAGCCCTCGCCATCGACATCATGAAGTACTTCACCAGCGGCCCCGTCCAGGCCAAGATCGCCGCCACCAACAAGACGATCCCCGCCTCGACCGCCGCCATGAGCGATGCAGCCGTCCAGGCCCTGGCCACCCTCAAGGGCTTTGGCGCTTCGCTGAACCTCGGCGTGCCCATGGCCAACACCCCCTTCGCCAACGCGCAGTGGGGCCCGGTGGGTGACGCCACCACCGCCATCTGGACCGGCGCGCAGGCACCTGAAGCGGCCCTGGCTGCGGCCCAGACGGCCATCGAGACGGCAATCATGGAGATGGGTGGGCCAGCAGGCGCGGAAGCGCCCGCAGAAGAGCCCGCGGCTGAATTTGCCGGGACTATCAGCATCTGGCACCAGTGGAGTGGTGACTACCTGACTGCTATCGAGCAGGCCTTCAATGACTATACTGCCGAGCACCCGAACGTCACCATCGACCTGTCCAAGCCTGAGGATACGTCCAACGCCCTGAGCGTGGCTATCCCCGCGGGCGAAGGCCCCGACATCATCGGCTGGGCCAATGACCAGATCGGCACCCAGGCCTTGGCCGGCAATATCGTCGCCCTCAACGACTATGGCGTCGACCTGACCTTCCTCAACACCACCTACGAGCCGGCTGCCGTCCGCGGCGTCGTCTGGCAGGACAAGATCTGGGGCCTCCCCGAGAGCCAGGAAGGTATCGCCTTCGTCTACAACAAGGCGCTCGTCACCGACGAGTACCTCCCCACCGACCCGATGGACTTTGACGACCTACTGGCCAAGGCCCAGGCCTTTAACACCGCCACCGGCAAGTACCTCGTCTGCAACCAGGCCCTCGGCAACCCCGATGCCTACCACGCCGCCCCGGTCTACTTCGGCTTCGGCGTCCCCGAGTATGTCGACGACCAGGGCAAGGTTTACCTCAACACTCCTGAGGCCCTCGCCGCCGGCAACTGGCTCGTCGAGTTCAGCAAGGTCGCTCCGGCTGAGACCAGCCACGACATCTGCAAGGCCATGATCGTCGACGGCGAAGCGGGTGCCTGGTGGACCGGCCCGTGGGCCATCGCCGACCTCGAAGCGGCCGGCATCGACTACGGCATCCTCCCCATGGGCAAGCCCTTCGTCGGCATCAAGGCGCTCATGCTGAGCAAGAACGCCGTCGACCGCGGCAACGAAGCCCTCGCCATCGACATCATGAAGTACTTCACCAGCGGCCCCGTCCAGGCCAAGATCGCCGCCACCAACAAGACGATCCCCGCCTCGACCGCCGCCATGAGCGATGCAGCCGTCCAGGCCCTGGCCACCCTCAAGGGCTTTGGCGCTTCGCTGAACCTCGGCGTGCCCATGGCCAACACCCCCTTCGCCAACGCGCAGTGGGGCCCGGTGGGTGACGCCACTACCGCCATCTGGACCGGCGCGCAGACACCGGAAGAGGCCCTGGCGGCCGGCCAGACGGCCATCGAAGAAGCCATCGCAGCAATGAAGTAGTCTCGCTGGGAGCGGGGAGAGGGCAGCCTCTCCCCGCTCTTTCTAATCCATGACCACCAAAGGAGGTGCTGTATGGTAGGTTGGTCGGGACGCCGCCTGGCGATGACCATTCTCGCCTTCGTTGCGCCGACGCTCCTCGGTATCGCCATCTTTAGCCTCTATCCCCTGTTCCTCAACATCTTCATCTCCTTCACCGACAAGGGCAAGTACCATCCAAACCCCGATTGCACGCAGCCTGTCTGGACTATCATGGATCCCGCCTGCTGGCGCGGCAACGCGACGCAGGGCCTTGCCACCCCCTACTCCTTCCAGGAGCCGGCTACCAAGAACTATACCGACCTCTTGGGCGGGTTATTCGGCAAGGATGCGCTCGTTGCGGTGGCCTTCATTCTCCTCGCCCTGCTGCCCCTGATCATCGCCTGGCAGGTCAACAAGTACCTGGACCGCAAGGGCAACCGCTCCGTCACGTCGGGGCCGATATGGCTCGCCGGGCTGTTCGGGACCCTGGCGCTGGGTTGGCTGGTGAATGTGCCCGACCAGTACCGGATGCTCCTCAACACGGGCGACTTTATCATGGTCAACGTGCGGACCATCCTGTACGTGCTGATCTGCATGCCGCTCCTGTTCATCATGGGCCTCATCATGGCCATCATCCTGAACAACAAGTTTCTCAAGGGAGTGACCTTTTTCCGGGTGGCGTTGATCGTGCCGTGGGCTGCCTCGACGGTCGCGATCATGATGACGCTGATCTGGCAGTTCTTCTTCCGGGAGCAGGGCACTATCAACCAGGTACTGAGGGCGATCATCCCCAGCTTCAGCGGTCCCGTCTATCTCAACAGCGCGGGATGGTCTTGGTTCATCGTCGTGCTGGTCCAGGTGTGGTACACGTATCCCTTCTTCATGGTCACGCTGCTGGGCGGCCTCCAGAGCATCCCTACCGACCTGTATGAGGCGGCCGATGTGGACGGCGCGAGCTGGTGGCAGCAGCTGACCAATATCACATTGCCCCTGCTTCGCCCCGTGGCGCTGCCAATTGTCGTTCTCAGCTCGCTCACCACGTACAAGATCGACGCGATCATCTGGGCGCTCACCCGCGGCGGCCCCACGGCCGGGGCGGGCAAGCCGGGAGCCACTGAGTTCGTGATGGTGCACGCCTACAAGCAGATCTTCCAGACGCAGGCCTATGGGCGCATGGGGGCTTTCGCCGTGATCTTGTTCATCTTCCTGTTCGCTGCCACCCTGTACAGCCTGCGGATCACCAAGATCACGAAAGGAGCCTACGAATGAACCGGCCACCAAAGACTGGCGCCAAGATCGTCATGTATGTCTTTCTGATCTTGATGACGATTCTGGCCCTGTACCCTATCTGGTTTGCCATTCTGGCTTCTGGGCGAGCGGGCCAGCGTCTGTACACCTTCAATCTGGCAGGGATGTTCGTACCCACGGAATGGACCTGGGACAATTACCAGGTGCTTCTGAGGGACACCTCCTTTCTGACCTGGATGAAGAACAGTTTGATCGTAGCATCGCTGACGGCCATTGCCTCTGTCACCCTCGGAACCAGCGGGGCGTTTGCCTTCTCGCGCTTCAAGTTCAAGGGCCGCGAGGCCGGCTTGATCCTCTTCCTGGCCATCCAGGCCTTTCCGGGCATCCTTGCACTGGTCCCGATCGCCCAGATTTTGAGCGCCCTTGGGCTGTATGGGAAGATCTGGGGCCTGGTCATCGCCTACATGGCCGGGCAGCTGGTGTTTGCCACCTGGATGCTCAAGGGCTTCTTCGACACCATCCCCATCGACCTGGAAGAGGCGGGCAGGATCGACGGCTGCGGGCCGATCCAATCGTTCGTGCACATCGCCCTGCCCCTGGCCCGGCCGGCCCTGGCGATTACCGCCCTCTTTGGCTTCATGGCCGGCTGGGGCGAGTTCTTCCTGGCGAACATTCTCATCCCGGCCCCCGACGCCAAGAAGACGGTCATGGTCGGCATGTTCCAGATGGCCAATGAGGTCAACATTCCCTGGGGCCAGTTCGCCGCCGGCGCGGTGATGGTCATCATCCCCATCGTCATCGTTTTCCTGTGGCTCCAGAAGTACATGGAAGCCGGCCTCACCGTGGGAGGTGTCAAGGGCTAGACCCTGACGAGCCAGCAGGATTGCCGCCGCCGGTCCCCATGGCTCGACCAAGGGATGGGCGGCGTCGAACCAACGTAGGGCGAGCGACCCGTCCTGGCACCGCCAGGGTTGCCATGGGCTACTCGCCCTACCTGTATCTGGGACAGGCGAAATGGAAGAGTTCATCTTTGGCACGCTTGCGACCGACGACCTGAAGCTTGTGCACCATCGTGCCGGCCTGAGCGGGCTACAGCACAATCACGACCTCTCCCCACGCGATCCATTACCGGGGGAGCCAGTGACGTTGACCGTGCGCGCCGGGCATGACCTCGATGCCCAGCAGGTGGTCTGCTACTACACCACCGACAACACGGAGCCAAAGGGCAGCCACGGTGCGTCCGAGAACGGCTTTGCGCTTCCCCTGGAGCGGGCCGGTGTTCTCTGGGACACGCTGGCGTGGGGCTATATCACTCTCTGGCAGGGCACGCTGCCGGCGCAGCCGGAGGGCACCACCGTTCGGTACCAGATCGGGGCCTGGTCGGGGGAGGGGTCCGAGGTATTTGCCGACTGGCCGGATGTCCAGGCTACTGCCGAGCGGGCGTCGAGTGCCTTCTTCCGGGGGGAGCCTCTCCCCAGCACACCGGTGGGCGACCCATCGCAGCGCCACACCTTCGCCTTCGGCATCGATCGGCTGGCACCGCCGGATTGGGCACGAAGAAGCGTAATCTACCAGGTGTTCGTGGACCGTTTCTATCCGGGCCGCGGCAGGGGGTGGCTTCAGACGACCGACTTGCGGGGCTTCTGTGGAGGGACCCTGGAGGGCGTCCTGGAGAAGCTGGACTATGTGTCCGATCTCGGCGCGGACTGCCTGTGGCTCAGCCCGATCTTCCCCAGCCCGTCGCACCATGGCTACGACGCGACGGACATGGAGCATGTCGAGCCGCGCCTTGGAGGGGACGATGCACTCCACGCCCTGGTCGATGCGGCCCACAGCCGCGGGATCCGGGTCCTGCTCGATTTGGTGTGTAACCATGTCTCGGACAGGCACCCCATCTTCCAGGAAGCACGCGCCAACCCGTCCAGCCCTCACCGGGCCTGGTTCACTTTCGACGACTCGGAGATTGGATACCGCACCTTTTTCGCCGTGCGCTCGATGCCCCAGGTCAACCTAGTTCATCCGGGCGCGCGGGCCTGGATGATCGACACAGCCCTATACTGGCTGCGTGAGTTTGACGTGGACGGCTACCGGCTCGACTATGCCAACGGGCCGGGCCCTGACTTTTGGACCGACTTTTGGCGCGCCTGCAAGGCCGAGAAACCCGACTGCTACTGCTTCGGGGAAGTGGTGGACGCACCGGCGTCACAGCAGGCGTACGTGGGACGGCTGGACGGCGTGCTGGACTTTTTCGCCGGCGATGCCATCCGCCGGACCCTTGCCCTGCGCCGGTGGAGCGAGGCACACATGGAGCGGTTCCTGGAGCGCCATATCCGCTTTTTCCCAGAGACCTTTCTGATGCCCACCTTCATAGACAACCACGACATGGACCGTTTCCTCTACCTGGCGGGTGGTGACAAAGTGGCGCTCCGGCGCGCTGCAGCCGTCCAGATGCGCCTACCGGGTCCACCGATCATCTACTACGGGACCGAGGTCGGCCTGAACCAGTGCCGGAGCACTCGCGAGGGGATGGGTCTGCACGTCTGCCGTGTGCCCATGGCCTGGGGCGGCGAGCAGGATAGGGAGCTCTTGGCGTACTACAAGGAGCTGATCAGGGAACGTCGATGCCGGAGCCAGTGAGCAAGGGCAAGCGCAGCCGGCTGGTCGCGCTGATCGCCGTCGTGCTGCTCGCGGCACTGCTGCGCGGATGGGCAGCGCTGCGGCTGCCGGTCGACTACGACGAGCCTACCTACCTGGAGGCAGCCTTTCGCTACGCCCGGGCGCTGGAGGCCGGCGACCTGGCCGGCGTGATCGACAATAGTGCCACGCAGGAGCATCCGCCCCTGGTCAAGTTTTTGTACGGCTTGGTGGTGCGGGCACTAGGGGACGAGGCGGGCTGGACGCTCGCACTCTATGGAGCGCGGGTGCTCTCCGCGCTGTTCGGTGTCCTGGCCGTGCTGGTGCTCGGGCTCGTCGATCCCGCCGCGGCCGGTATGATGGCCGTGCACACCCTGGCCATCAAGTACTCGAGCCAAGCCTACCTGGAGGCGCTGCCCTTCCTGGCTTCCTTGGTGTCGGTGCTCGCGCTGGTGCGTGTCCGAGCGGCAGACCAGGACGGCCGCCGGGCGCCCGGCGGGTGGTTCTGGCTCTCGGCGATTGCGCTGGGTGTCACGGCGGCGGGCAAGTATACCTACCTGCCGGTGGTGTTGGTCCTTCTCTACGTGGCCGTCTTTGAGAAGCGCACTCGGTGGCACTTTCTTCTCCTCTACTTCGTCGTGTCGATTGGGGTTTTCTGGCTGCTGAATCCGACCCTGTGGCGCGAGCCTGTGAGCAGGTTGTTCGAGTCACTCGTGTTTCACATTCGCTACTCGCAGGGCAGCGAGGTGCAGAGTGCCTCCCTGCCGTGGTACCAGCCGCTGCTCTGGCTGTCGCGCTCTGCACCTTCTGCCTGGCATCCCGACGTCTTTTTCTATCCCGGCCTCGATGCGATCATCACCCTGTTGGCCCTGGCCGGCCTCTATTGGGAGTGGCGCGACAGGCGATGGGTGGTCGTCTGGATCGCAGCGGGCCTGCTCTTCCTGCTCGTCTGGCCCACGAAGTGGCCCCAGTACACGCTGATCGTCACTCCCGCACTCTGCCTGGCCGCGTCTTTTGCGGTTGGCCGCGCCTACCGCTGGCTCAAGGAACAGGAGCTCTATTGGGAATGGTTCCGGCAGATGGTGCCCAAGCCTCCCCTCGGCTTCTGGGTCCTCGTGGGCGTCGTACTCGTGGCAATCACCATCGGCTATTCGGCGGCCACCCTGCAACTGACGATGGCACGTCTGAACTGGTCGCACTTTACGAGCGACAGCACGCGGCTGCCCAGCGATACGGTGTACGCCCTGCTGGCCGGGGAGAATGGACAGATGGTCGTGGGCACCGACCACGGCATGGCCGTTTGGTCACCGCCAGCGGCCGCAGATCTGCCGGATCAGTGGACGCTCTACACGGCAGGCAGCTCGCCCCTTCCGGACAACAGCGTGCGAGCCGTGGCCCGCGACAAGGCGGGTCGGCTCTGGGTGGGCACCGAGCAAGGCTTGGCCAGTCTCGACGGATCACGATGGGTTACGTATCGTGCCGCCGAGCTGGGACTGCCTGGAGACCAGGTTCACAGCTTGGCGGTCGGAAGCGACGGCAGGATCTGGGTTGGGACCGAAACGGGTGTGGCCGTCCTGGAAGGAGAAGCATGGGTCCCCCTGACAACCCACACATCGGGCCTGTCGAGCGACCAGGTGCTCGCCCTGGCCGTCGAGCCCGCTCCGGAGGGCGACCGGGTATGGTTGGGCACCCGCAGGGGCGTCAGCCGGCTGGACACTGCATCTGGCCAGTGGGTGAGCTTCCCTGACGATTTCGACCCCACCTGGGGTGGCGTAGCCGCGCTGACCTTTGACTCCAGCGGCTTGTTGTGGGCTGCGACTTCCGGAGGCGGGCTGGGCCGCTGGGACGGCACCTCGTGGGAGTTCTTCCGCACCAGCAATTCAGACATTCCTTTCAACAGCGTGAGCGCCGTGGCCGAGGTCAGGCCAGGGGTGCTCTGGGTGGGGACGGCCCTTCCGGCCGAGGTGGGTGGCGAGCTTGCCGAGTTTGACGGGCAGACCTGGAGCGTCTACGATAGTGCGTCCGGCTTTTCGGGCGCGGAGGCGCTCTCCATTGCCCAGGATTCGGAGGGCAGGTGGTGGATCGGGACGCGGACGGCCGGGGTGGACATCTACCACGCCAGGCAGTGAGCTGCCCGAGCACCCATCAAAGCCAGGAAGATTCCTATCGAAGGAGAGACGACATGGCAAAACGATGGTCCTTGTTTCTGGTACCTGTGTGGTTGATGGGCCTGTTGGTGGCGTGCGGCACGCCTGAGGCGACTAGGACCCACGAACCGGGGCCGCCGGCGTCCCCGACGGCCCAGGTCGAGGGCGACCCCATCTACCTGTCCATCATCTGGCACCAGCACCAGCCTCTCTATTTCAAGGACCCCGAAACGGGGATATACCAGAAGCCCTGGGTGCGGGTACACGCGACGAAGGACTATGTGGACATGGCTGCCATCCTGGAGAAGTACCCGGACATCCATGCCACCTTCAACCTGACCCCTTCCCTGCTGCGCCAGGTGCAGGACCTGGAAGCCGGCGCCAAGGACCTGTACCAGGTCTACACCGAGGTACCCGCCGACCAGCTCACTGACGAGCAAAAGGGCAGCATCCAGGAGCGGTTCTTTGACACCAACTCCAAGATCATCGCCCGCTTCCCACGCTACCAGGAAATCGCCGACGACCGCGCCAACTGGGAGAGCTGGGACACGCAGACCTGGCTTGACCTGCAGGTGCTCTTTAACCTCGCCTGGACCGATCCAGACTGGCTGGCGGAGGAGCCGCTGGCAAGCCTGGTGGCAAAAGGGAGGGAGTATGCTGAGGCGGACAAGGCCATCCTGCTGGGCAAGCATGCCGAGCTGGTGGCGGAGGTGATCCCGCTCCACAAGAGACTGCAGGATGCCGGCCAGATCGAAGTGACGATGACTCCTTTCTACCACCCCATCCTGCCCCTCATCCTGGACAGCAACCTGGCGTCCAAGGCTGTGCCCGACATCAAGCTGCCCTCGCGCTACACCTACGGCTTTGACGCCATCGCCCAAGTCGAGAAGGGAGTAGCGTTCTACGACGAGGTCTTTGGCCGGGCGCCGGCGGGCATGTGGCCGGCCGAAGGGTCGGTGGCCCAGGAGATCGTGGGCATGGTCGCCCGCGCAGGGATCCAGTGGATGGCCTCCGACGAAGAGGTGCTCGCGCGCAGCATAGGGCAGACCGCCTTCACCCGGGACAGCCAGGATGTGGTCCAGGAAGCGGATGCCCTGTACCGGCCGTACATCGTCAGCAGCCGCGAGAACCAAGCGTACATCGTCTTTCGCGACAAGACCATCAGCGACAAGGTGGGCTTTACCTACAGCGGGACGCCGGGCAAGGCGGCAGCGGCCGATTTCGTCAAGCGCGTGCTTGCGATCCGCAGCCGGCTGGAGGAGGAAGGGACCGCAGGGCCTCACCTGGTCAGCGTGATCCTGGACGGCGAAAACGCCTGGGAGAATTATGACAACGATGGCAAGGAGTTTCTGAACAACCTGTACGCGATGCTACAGGAAGAGCAGGCCAAAGGCACCATCCGCACGATCACCCCCAGCGCCTACGTGGCCCAATTCGCCGACCAGCCCAAGATCGAAAGCCTGTGGGCCGGGAGCTGGGTCAGTCCCGACTACCTGACCTGGATCGGCGAAGACGAAGAGAACCGCGCCTGGGAGTACCTCGGCGAGGTGCGAGCCGCCGTCGAGCGGAAGAAGGTATCGCTGGACGAAGCGACCTTGGCGGCGGTCATGGAGCAGATCTATGCGGCTGAGGGAAGCGACTGGTTCTGGTGGTTTGGGGCGGACCAGAACAGCGGGAACGACGGCAGCTTCGACCTCCAGTTCCGCCAGACGCTACAGCAGGTGTATGAGCTGCTGGATGAGCCGGTCCCGACCTTCTTGAAGGTGCCGGTCATCCCCCTGACGACGCAGCCGCCGGCTGCCGGCGCAAGCGGTGTGATCTCGCCGGTGATCGACGGCGTGGCTGCGGAGGGGGAGTGGGACCTGGCGGGTTACTACCAGGAAGAAGGCGGTGTCCAGGCCACGCCGTCGCAGGTGGTCAGCCAGCTTTGGTATGGCTTTGACAAGGGCACGCTCTATCTCCGGCTCGACGGGCGCCGCGCGTGGGCCGACGTGGGCGCGGAGACTCGTGTCGGCTTCTATCTGACGCGACCAGGGGGCGACCTAGAGAATCCTTTCAGCCGTATCGGCGGTGAGCAGACGCTGCTGGGCTTTGGCGCCAACGCCCTGGCCGAAGTGGTGATCAAGGAGGGTTCCGCTGCCGCTGCCTTCTACCTGGCGGGGGATGGAAACAGGTATGAGATGAAGACGGCCGGACTGCCGGCTGCTGTGACGGGCAGCACAATCGAGCTTGCCATCCCCTACGCCGACCTGGGCAAGCCGGACGCGGGCGACACCTTCCGCATCCGCGCGGTGGTCAGCGAGGGAGAAGAACGCGACATCCAGGTGGTGCCCGCCAGCGGGCCGGGTGCCATCGCCGTCCCGGACTTGGGGCTGACCACCCCCATCCTCACCGTCGCAGACCCAGAGGGAGATGACCACGGCCCGGGCACCTACGAATACCCATCCGACAAGGTGTTTGCCGACGGCACCTTCGACATCACCTCGTTTGAGGTAGCCGAGGACGACAGCAACCTCATCTTCCGCTTTGCCTTTGCCGGCGCGCTGGACAACAGCTGGGGCGCGCCGAACGGGATGGGCATTCACACGCTGGATGTCTACATTGATGCTGCGCCCGGCGGCGAGCGAAAGCTGCTCCCCGGCCGCAACGCGGCCCTGGCCAAGGAGAGCGGCTGGGAGTTTGCCCTGTGGGCGGAAGGCTGGACCCCCGGCCTGTATGGCCCGCCAGCCGCCGGCAAGACGGAACCTGAGCAGATAGGCGACAGCAGCACGCTCAACATCATGAGCGATCCGGGCCAGCAGAAGTTCACCATCCGGGTGGCAAAGCAGGTTCTGGCCGACCGGCTGGGCATCGGCCTGGAGGCGCTGCAGCCGGGCTCCTGGGGGTACCTGGGCATCGTCATGAGCCAAGAGGGCTATCCCGCCAGCGGCGTGTGGCGCATCCGGGACGTGGAAGGGGCGGCGGCGCAGTGGCGCATTGGGGGCGCTCCGACCGACACGAACCACACGCGGATCATCGACGTCGCCTACCCGGCCGGTGCATCGCCGACGCAGGAGGAAGCCCTCAGCACCTATCCGGCGTCCCAGGAAGCCAGCATGGATGCGCTCGGCCCCGACGATTTTGCACAACTGGTGCCGGTCAAGGCTCCTCAGTAGGCATCCTCGCCGCGACCAGGTCACACCGGGGCTGTCCAGAGAGCACGAGGCCTGCCATGCTGAGCACGGCGACGCATGGAATCTCGATCCGTTTCAGGCGGAAGCAGAGATTCCCTTCGTACCTCAGGGCGTGCCTGGATCGCTGCGCTCCCTCGGAATGACAGCTTTTGGACAGCCCCGGTGTTTGTGGGGAGAAGGGATCGACGGCCGGCCGCCCCGGTGGAGAGTGCCGTGCTCATTCTGACAGGACGGCCTGCCGGCGCCCGCGCATCTCGTAGTAAAAGTCGAGGGTTTCCCGGCCCACGCGCTCCCAGGAGTAGCGGCCGGCCCGCGTCTTGCCGGCCTCGCCCAGGCGTCGCCTCAGTGGCTCGTCGCGCAGGAGGCGGATCAAAGACGCAGCCAGCGCAAGGGGGTTTTTGGGAGGAACGAGCAGCCCCTCCACCTCATGGCGAACGACCTCGCGGTAGCCAGGGATATCGGAGGCGACAATCGGCCGGCCGGCTGCCATCGCCTCCAGCAGCACGATGCCAAAGCTCTCGCTGCCCGTCGAAGGAAAGCAGACGACGTCGGCCGTGCGGTAGTAGCAGGCGAGGTCCTCATCGGAGACACGGCCGACGAAGTGCACATCCATGTGCTCGTCCTGAACCGTGTGCCGGTATTCCTCTGCATCGTCCCGGCTGTACGCGCCGGCGACAACGAGGCGGGTGGGCGGGACCGAGTCGCGGATCACGTGGAACGCCTCCAGCAGGTAGGGGAAGCCTTTGCGCCGGTCCAGCCGGCCTACGAAGAGGAGGTTCAACCTCCCGTCCTTGAATGCCCTCATTGGCTCCAGGCCATCTGCGCCGAAACGGGCGACGTCGACGCCGTTGGGGATAATGCGGTAGTCGCCGGGGAAATAGGGCAGCACAGTAGCCCTGGCTGCCTCCGAGACGGCGATCCGGCCGTCAAGGCGCTCCAGCCACCGGTTCAAGATGCCTGTCACGGGGAGATAGCCAGGCGAGGTTCTGCGATAGGCGTGAAACGTGGCAACGGCTGTGCTCTTCGGGCATGCCTGCGCGTTGATCAGGGTGGACAGGCAGACGGTTGGCATGAGCGGCTCGTGCATGTGAATGACGTCGAACTGCTCCTGAGAGAGAAGGTTCCTCACCAGCAAGTGGACCTCGAGTGAGAGGCCCATTCGGACTTTGGATCCGTCGGCGCTCAGGGGGATGACGGTCTGCTCGATGGGAATGAGGCTGGGCGGGAGCGGCAGCCCACCCCGCGAGCCTGACGAATAGGGCGCTATGATCTTGGATACGTGGCCAAGCTGATGGAAGATCGCATCGAGGGAGGTCACCACGCGCTGTACACCCCCATCGACGGACCAGTCATAGGGCTCAACCAGCGCGATCTTCAGCGGACCTTGCTCCGGCACCGGCCCCTCCTCGATCCGGCATAGCTTCGCAGCGGTGCAATCCACCATACGGGAATGGATTGCCGGTCGAATGTGCCTGACGGCAGGTATTGTACCTCACCTCGGCCCTCTACCGCAACGTCGTCCCCTGCCTGCAGCGAGGCTGCTGCCGGTAGGGCGGGCAGCCTTCGAGGGGCTTTGACAGAGGAAGGGAAGTTTGGGATAATGCCGGGGCAGCACCTGCCAAAGAGGAGCCGGGTCATGAGCTTGCGCGCCCACGTCTACACGCTGATCTTGTTGTCTGCCGTCTTGCTGTCCGGCTGTGGGACTGCAACGCGGGCAACCCCATCTGCGACACCGTCTGGCCTGCCGGAAGAGACCTCGCCGGGCGGGCCACTCTACACCCCCACGCCGGAGCCTGTGGTGGATGCACCGGCCTGGTCCTCGGAGGGGATCCTCTACGAGGTCCTGGTCCGAAGCTTCTACGATGCCGATGGCGACGGAACAGGCGATCTGGACGGCGTGACCGCTCAGCTGGACTATTTGGAAGGCCTGCGCGCCGGCGTCCTCTGGCTGCTGCCCATCCACCCCAGCCCGATCTATCACGGGTACGATGTGACGGACTATCTGGCCGTCAACCCTGACCTGGGCACGCTGGAGGACATGCAGGACCTGGTCGAGGCGGCCCACGAAAAGGGGATTCGGGTGATCATGGACCTGGTGGTCAACCATACGTCAGACGAGCATCCCTTCTTCGAGGATGCCAGAGGGAACCCGCAGTCGCGCTTTGCGGACTGGTACCTGTGGACGAACGATGCTCACACGGCCTATCAGGCCTTTGGCGGCTACAGGGACATGCCCAAGCTCAACCACCAGAACCCCGAGGTCGTCGACTATGTCCTAGAGATTGCCCGCTTCTGGATGGACCTGGACGGGGATGGTGACTACACAGACGGGGTCGACGGCTTCCGCTGTGACGTGGCGAAAGAAGTCCCGCTCAGCACCTGGCAAGCGCTGCGGAAAGAGATGCGGGACCACAACCCCGACTCGTTCCTCCTGGGCGAGGTGTGGGATATGAATGCCCGAAACCTGACCAAGTGGTACGACGAAGCCTTTGACGCCCTCTTCAACTTTCCGCTGTACGGGTCGCTGGCGGGCAGCAACGATTCGGTCGAAGACAGCGCACTGGCAGGCGCCGGCGAACCAAAGCTGGCGCGGCAGACGGTTCTGGCGCAGAACAGCCTGTTCCCGCCCGGCTACCAGATTGTGCAATTCCTCAACAACCACGACACCGACCGGGTTATGTCCGATGTGGGCGGCGACTGGGAGCGTGCGCGGACGGCAGCCACGCTTCTGCTCACCCTGCCCGGGACGCCGATGATCTATTACGGCGAGGAGATCGGAGCAAAAGGCACGAAAGGGAAGGGAAATCCCTACTGGGATGAGTACCGGCGGGAGCCGATGGACTGGTACGCGGCCGAGACAGGACCGGGCATGACGACCTGGTTCAAGCCGGGCGACCGGAACAACAAGCCGGGCGACGGCATCTCCGTAGAGGAGCAGTCGGGGGTGGCGGGGTCCCTGCTTGAGCATTACCGGGCACTGGCTGCACTGCGCATGGCGCACCCGGCACTTTTGCGCGGCTCCTTCGCCGCGGCGCAGGTCACGGGCAGCGAGATGGTCCTGGCCTACACGCGCCATGCGCCCGCGAGTGACGGCTTCCCCGAGGAGGTCTTTCCGGTGGTGTTGAACCTGGACTTTATGGCCCAGGAGGTCACTCTTGAACTGAGCAGGGCCTACGCCGGGCCCTTTGTGGCAGTAGACGCCCTGAGCGGGGAAGCGTGGCCGGATGTTCCGACCGGCGTGCCGTATGCCGTGAAGGTGCCGGCCAGAAGCGGCCTGGTCCTGCAGCTCAGCAGACCCTAGAGCGACGGACTTGGCCTTTGCCAGGAGAATGGAGGGGGATATGACGACGGAGAAAGCGTTCTATGCCAGGGCGGAGTACTTCCTGGCGCGGTTGCTGGAGCGCAACCCAGTAGCCGCGACACAGCTGGGGGATCACCGGTGGGATGACCGGCTGGCAGACATGTCGGCGGCCGCAATTGACAGCGACTACCGGGAGATGCGGGGGGCGCTGGAGGAGATCCAGGCGACAGACACTTCGGGCTTTTGCCTGGATGCACGGATCGACCACCAGCTGCTGGTCCAGATTCTGAAGCAGTTCGTGCGGCAGTACGAGAAGGTCAGGGGCCACCTGCGCAACCCGGGGGGATACCTGGACGAGGCGGCCGGCGGTGTCTTCCTGTTGCTGATCAGGGACTTTGCTCCTCTGCCTGAGCGGCTGCGCTCGGCCTTGGGGCGCGTGCGGGAGGTGCCCAGGGTGCTGGAGGACGGGAAGCGCAACACCATCCCGGCCGAGGTACCACGCGTCTGGGCCGAGACGACACTCGAACAAGCCGAGCAGCTGCCGGGGCTCTTCATGGGCCTGCTCCCCTACATGGCCGGCGAGGCGGCCCCGGACCTGGTGCCGGAGCTGGTCGAGGCGGGCAAGACAGCCAGCGAGGCAGTGCAGGGCTACGCCGAGTGGGTCCGGAGCGAGGTGCTTCCGAAGGCAGCCGGCGACTTTGCCGCCGGCCGTGAGCTGTTTGACGAGATGCTGCGCGAAGACCACATGGTGGACTATGACAGCGACCGGCTGCTGGAAACGGGTTGGGAGCTTTTCCACGCCACGCGCGCCCAGATGGAGGCCCTGGCTGCCGACATCGATCCCAGCACGACCGTCAAGGAGCTCCTCGAGGCAGCCAAGGCCGACCATCCATCGGCCGAAGGGCTGCTGGACTGCTACCGCGAGCAGATGGCGGCCATTCGCCAGTATGTGATCGACCAGGAGATTGCCACCATCCCGCCGGGAGAGTCCCTCCAGATCGTCGAGACGCCCGCCTACCTGCGCCCCATCATCCCCTACGCTGCCTACATGCAGCCCGGGATCCTGGAGGAGAAGCAGGAGGGGATCTTTATCGTGACCCCCGTGGACCCCAGCGCTCCGCCTGAAGAGCAGGAACAGAAACTGCGCGGTCACTACTGGGCCAAGCTGCCGATCACAGCTTTGCACGAAGCGTACCCAGGCCACCACTTGCAGCTGGTGTGGGCCAACCGCCAGGAGACGATCCCGCGCCGCATGGGGTCCTTTCTCGCGACGCTCTTTATCGAGGGCTGGGCGTTCTACTGCGAGGAACTGCTCGAGAAGATGGGGTACATCTCGAAGCCGATCCAGCGGCTGGGGCGGCTCTCGGACCAGCTCTGGCGAGCGGGGCGGATCATCCTGGATGTCTCGCTGCACACGCGAGGGATGAGCGTGGACGAGGCGGTGCAGTTCTTGGTCCAGGAGTGCAGCCTGGAGCCCACCAACGCCCTGGCCGAGGTGCGCCGCTATACCCAGAGCCCGACGCAGCCCCAGTCGTACCTGATGGGCAAGCTGGCGATCATGGAGCTGGTGGCGGACTACCGCCGCGCCCACCCGGAGGCATCCCTCCGGGAGGTGCACGACGCACTGCTGGGGAGCGGCTCGCTGCCTCCGCGGCTCATGCGCGAGCGACTGCTGCACTAGAAGAGAGAGGGGAGCTTGCCCCATGGCAAGCTCCCCTCTCCTCGTGGCGGGACCTCGATCCCGCCGCTCAGGCCTTGCGCGCGACCGCTATCAAGTCGCCGCTCGCAGCCGGGTCAAACGCTGAGCCGTCGTAGCTTCCATAGAAGGCCGCTTCGCCGAACCCCGCCGCTGCGAGGGCCTCGGACAGCCCGTCCCGGAAGATGGGGCGCAACTCGGTCGCGTCGACGGCCTGCGTCCAGCCAGCCTCCGACCGGTGCAGCCGGACCATGTTGAAGGTAAGCGTCTCTTCGTGAAAGTCATAGAAGCGGACAAAGAGCCACTCCTCTTCCCCGTCGCGGTGTGCCTGCGGGCCGATGAAGCGGTCTCGCGCCGCCCAAACCTGGTCGAAGTTGCGGTTCTGCACGACCAGCAGCCCTCCGGGGCGCAGCACGGCGGCAAAATCGGCCAGGGCGCCGGCCACAGCCGCGGGAGTGAGCAGGTGAGGCAGCGAGTTGCCCAGGCAGAGCACTGCGTCAAAGGTCTTCCCCAGGGTGGTGGCAAGCTGGCCGAAGCCGGCGACGACAAAGGGGATGCCGGTGGCGGCGACGGCCGCGTTCCGCCGTGCCTGCTCGATCATCGGCGCACTGAGGTCCGCGCCCACCGACTGATAGCCGCGTTGCGCCAGGGCGATGGCATGCCGCCCTGAGCCGCAGGCCGAGTCCAGCACGCTCTGCACGCCGTGCGCCTGGAAGGTGCTCTCCAGGAAAGGAAGCTCTCGGGCCAGGCGCCCAGGCCAGCTCACAAAGCGGTCATAGTCGACCGCAAGCGCATCATACAGAGGAACGGAGCTCATCCAATGTCTCCTCGGGCGGCCGCGCCCGCTTGAGGCGCTCGTATGCCTCCAGGCCGATGCACTGGGCGGCCGCCTTGCACCAGTCGATGCAGGAGGCGCCCCGTTCCTTGCTCACCCACAGGTGGCAGTGGGGGCAGCGGGCGATTGGCTCGTCGGACCAGATCTCCATCTCCTGGCCGCAATGCGGGCATTCGATGTAGTCTGGGCGTGCATCCTTAAGGACGATGGCTCCAGGACAACCCTTTATCATACCTAACCTCCGGTCTCCTTTCAGACAACGACGACGCCCATGTTGCGGGGAAAGATCCCCACCCTGTCCCCTTCGCGTACGGGCATGCCCCAATGGCCCTCTGGCGTGAGGGGCTGCCCCGCTGCCAGCGGGTAGCCGAGGGTGATGGGGTACGCGGCGCGGGGCAGCAAACGCCCGTTCAGGAAGACGTGGCTGACCTCGGCAGGGTCGATGCCAATGCGAGCCAGGACCTGCCCCACGGTTGCGGTTTCGGCTGCCGGCAGGTACAGGATGGTGTCTGAGGCAGGGATCGCATCCGGCGCATGCCGTCTTAGGTTGCCGAACAAACGGATCTCAATCAAGAGATGTCTCCTTCAGGGCAGCCAACCTGAGCCGGAGCAGCCCGGTCTCGTCGGAGTCCACGCAGTTACGCAGGTTCTCGGCTGCCGCCAGCCGCCCTGCCTCGCTTGCCGTGTGTAGGAGCCGGGCGCCTACCTGTAGCTCGGCGTGGACCACGGGTGGGCAGATGTCGAACAAGGCATCGATGGGCTCTTCCAGGGGAATGGCCAGCTCGGCAAGGCGCAGGGGCACTTCCACAGCAGCGCGCCAAGCTCGCTGCCGCAGTGGATGCTCTGCCTCCAGAGTACGGGTCTTGAGCACTGAGCGGTACACCTCGGTGTCGGCCGCAGCAAGGTCCAGAAAATCCGTGGCATGGCGGTCCGCCAGGCAGGCCAAGTCCTCCAGGTTGGAGTAACCCCGGGCAGCCGGCTCCTGGCGCCGGAGTGCGATCCTCACCGACTTGGCGACTAGGGCAGCGCCCATCGCGGCCGCGGCGGACGCCGCGGCGATTCCTCCGGGCAGCGGCCGGCGGGCCATCTCCTCCAGGTTGAGGGAGAGTGCGCCGCGATCCAGGCACAGTGCAAGGTGCGCGGCTCGCGGCTCTGGCGATCTGCTCTTGTCTTCCACGCTGCCAGTATACCAGACAGGGAGATGGTGCCTATGACTTTTGTCAGGCAGGGACTAGATAGACATCGCTCCTCCTTTGGGGTATACTTTGGGCGGACACAAGGAGGGAGCGCAATGGACTGTCCCAACTGCGGGGTGTACAACCCGGAAAGCCGCGAGATATGCTGGCGCTGTGACCAGCCTTTGCCCAAGCCAAAGGAGCCAAAGAAGCCACGCGACCCGGCCCTGGCCATGCGCCGGATCTGGATCATTGTGATCATCGCTGTTGCCGTGTGGATCGTGCTCACCTGGCTCTTGCCCTTGCTGCTGGGGCAGGGGGGATAGCGCCGGACTGAGGGTGCGGCCAGAGCGGATTGGTGCTCGGACCCTGCGGCCGGCACGCCCTCGCTCAGCGTGCTGACATCGGAGGAGAGATGGCGCTGTTCTGTGTGGACATTGGCAACACCAATGTCGTGATGGGCCTGTACAGCGGCCCGGACTTGGTGACTCACTGGCGAGTGGCGACCGATGGGCGCCGGATGGCGGACGAGTACGGCATGCTCGTGTTGGATCTACTGGAGCGATCGGGCCAGCCGCCAGCATCCATTGAGGGGATCATAATCGCCAGCGTCGTGCCCCCTGTTACGTCGCTGTTCGAGAAGCTGTCAGAGCGCTACCTGGGCCACAGGCCTTTGGTGGTGGATGTGGAGAGGCACACTGGCGTGCGCATCCTACTGGAAAACCCCAGTGAGGTGGGGGCCGACCGCGTCGTCAACGCCGTGGCCGTTTTCCGGCGGTACGGAGGGCCAGCCTGTGTGGTGGACCTCGGCACGGCAACCACCTTTGACCTGCTCTCCGAGAAGGGTGACTACATGGGAGGGGCCATCGCCCCGGGACTGGGGATTGCAGCCGAGGCGCTGACGCTGCGCACGGCCAAGCTGCCCCGCATCGACCTGGTGCGGCCGCCCTCGGTGATCGGCAAGAACACGATCCAGGCCATGCAGTCGGGGCTGCTCTTCGGCTATGTCGGGCTCGTGGAGGGGCTGGTGGCGCGGTTCCGCGCCGAGTTGGGGCCCGATCTCAAGGTGATCGCGACCGGAGGCCTGGCATCCCTGCTGGCGACCGAGACGGCCGTGTTTGACGCGATCGACCCCTGGCTGACGCTGGAGGGGCTGCGGCTGGTGTGGGAGATGAACGAGGGTTGGGATAGCCCTGACAGGCCGTGAAGACCTGTCAGGTCCGCCTGGGTCTGTCCGGGGTTGGGTCTGGAGCAAGCGAGGAAGAGATGATCCTCCAAGGGAAATCGATCGTCCTGGGAGTGACCGGCGGGATCGCGGCCTACAAGGCTGCGGCTTTGTGCAGCCACCTGGTGCAGGCAGGCGCCCAGGTCGACGTCATCCTGACAGACGCAGCACGGGAGTTTGTGGCCCCGCTTACCTTCCAAGCGCTGACGCACCGGCCGGTGGTGACGGAGATGTTTGCCCTGCTCGCAGAGACGGAAATCGGCCACGTTTCGTTGGCCAAGCGTGCGGACTTGATGATCATTGCGCCGGCGACAGCAAACACGATCGCCAAGCTCGCGGCCGGCATGGCCGACAACTTGCTGACGACGACAGCCCTGGCGACCCGAGCACCCATCTTGATCGCACCGGCCATGGAGAGCCAGATGTGGACCAACCCCCTCACCCAGGCCAACGTCGCACGGCTGTGCCAGGCACGCGACGTGGTAGTGGTGGGGCCCGGCGAAGGCCGGTTGGCCTCCGGGGCAAGCGGCCCGGGGCGGATGGCCGAGCCGGACGAGATCCTGGATGCTGCGTGCTGGGTCTTGGCAAGGGAGGGGCCCCTGGCCGGACGAGAGGTGGTCATCACCGCCGGAGGCACGATGGAGCCCCTCGATCCCGTTCGGGTGCTGGCCAACCGGTCCTCGGGCAAGATGGGCTATGCGCTGGCGCGCGCAGCCCGTGACCGTGGGGCAGAGGTGACGCTGATCAGCACCACCGGGCGGCCGGCCCCGCACGGGGCGAGGCTGGTGGAGGTTGGGACGGCAGCCGACATGGAAGGGGCAGTGCTGGCGGCACTGCCCACGGCTGACGTCCTTCTGATGGCGGCGGCGGTGGCCGACTACCGCCCAGCCTTCGTGGCCGATCAGAAGATGAAGAAGGGCGAGCGAGGCATGGTGCTGGAGCTGGTGCGGACGAGCGACATCTTGCTCAAGGTGGCGGGCCTGCGGCGCGACGGGCAGGTCATTGCCGGGTTTGCGGCCGAGACAGAGCACGTTGTCGAGAACGCCCGGGAGAAGCTGGAGCGCAAGCGACTGGATCTGATCGTTGCGAACGACGCCCGTCTGGCGATGGGCTCTGACTTGAACCAGGTGACGCTCATCGATGCCGGCGGCCATGCAGAGGCGCTGCCCCTCCTCTCCAAGGAGGACGTAGCAGAGCGTATCCTGGATCGAGTGGGCGCCCTGCTGGCCATGCGAGGGGAATGACAGCGATGGCCTGGACGAACACAATCACCGACGTGCCCGGCATCCGAGTCGGGCATGCCACGAACGTCGAAGCACGTACGGGATGCACTGTGGTGCTCTGCCCGCCGGCAGGGGCCACCGGCGGGGTGGACCAGCGGGGCGGATCGCCGGGAACGCGCGAAACCGACCTCCTGCGGCCCATGCACATGGTCGAGCGGGTGCATGCCGTGTTGCTGACCGGGGGCAGTGCATTTGGCCTCGATGCGGCCGGAGGGGTCGTCCGCTGGCTGGAAGAGCACAAGATTGGATTCGACGTACGGGTGGCCCGGGTGCCGATTGTGCCGGCGGCGGTGGTCTTTGACCTGGACGTGGGCCGCGCCGATGTCCGGCCCGATGCTGCCATGGGCTATGCCGCGTGCTGCGCCGCCGACGACGGCGGCGTTGCGGAGGGGAGGGTGGGCGCCGGCACCGGCTGCACGGTGGGCAAGGTTTTTGGGACCGGACATTCCTCCCCCGGTGGCGTTGGCTCGGCCAGCGCGGACCTCGGCGGCGGGCTCGTGGTCGGAGCCATCTTGGTGGTCAATGCTTTTGGGGACGTCGTCGATCCCAAGACCGGGCAGATTGTGGCCGGGGCGCGCTCGCTGACCGGGGATGGCTGGGCAGACACGTTGGCCACCATGAAGGGACTCGCCGGAAAGAGCGTGCTGCGTTTTGCCGGACGGAGCCACACGGTGGTCGGCGTCGTGGCAACCAATGCCCGGCTGACCAAAGAGGGCACGAACAAGGTGGCGCAGATGGCCCATAACGGACTTGCCCGCGCGATCCGGCCGGCACACACGATGTTCGACGGGGACACGGTATTCGCCCTGGCAACCGGCCGGAAGGCGGCCGATGTGAACCTGGTGGGCGCTTACGCGGCCGAGGTTGTGGCCGAGGCGACCGTCCGCGCCGTGAAGGCCAGCCAGACGTGATTCAGAGGTTCGGCAGCATTGACTAGATTCCTGGGGCTTGGGACCAAGACGTGGGCCGTCAGCGAGCTGATGGAGTATATCCGGCAGCTGCTGGAAGACGATGTGGTGCTGCATGACGTGTGGCTTGCCGGCGAGGTGTCGAACTTTAGCCGCTCTGCCCCGGGGCATGTCTACTTTACGCTGAAGGACGCGCAAGCCGCGTTGGGCTGCGTCGCCTGGCGGACTGTGGCTGCGAGGTTGACCTGGCAGCCGGCCCTGGGCGACGCCGCCGTCGCCCACGGCTCCATCTCGATCTATGGCGCACGAGGCACCGTCCAACTATACATCGACCAGCTCTTGCCCGCCGGGCAGGGGGACCTGTACGCTCAGTTCGAGAGGCTGCGGGACCGGCTCAGGGACGAAGGCCTCTTTGACCGTGAGCGGAGATCACTCCCCGAGTTTCCCCGCGTGCTGGGCATCGTCACATCGCCCAGGGCAGCCGCGCTTCAAGATGTGCTGCGCACCCTGGAGCGGCGTTACCCCTTGGCCCGCGTCCTGCTGGCGCCCGCGATGGTGCAGGGAGAGCAGGCGCCGCTCCAGATCGTGGCGGCCCTGCGGGCACTGGACGCACGCGAGGAGGTCGACGCGATCCTGCTGGTGCGGGGCGGCGGCTCGCTGGAGGAGCTGTGGGCCTTTAACGACGAGCGAGTGGCTCGGGCGGTGGTTGCCTGCCGACACCCCGTGGTGACCGGGGTTGGGCACGAGACCGACTTTACCATCGCCGACTTCGTGTCCGACCTCCGCGCACCGACGCCGACGGCAGCGGCCGAGCTGTCCGCACCGGACCAAGCCGAGATCCGGCAGCGGATCGGGGCATGGCAGGGCCAGATGGAGTGGAGGATTGGACAGCGGCTGGTGGAGGCAGGCCAGGCGCTGCAGCGGCAGATGCACAACCTGCAGCTCGCATCGCCTCGGGCGAGGATCGACGCACGCCGGCAGCAGGCCGACGAGATGATCCTGCGGGCGGGACGATCGCTTTTCCACACCCTGGAGCTGTGGCAGGCAGGGCTGGCCGGCGTGGAGGCGCGGCTACAGGTGTTGAGCCCCCTGGCAACCCTGGAGCGGGGCTACGCCATTGTCCGGCGCGAGGAGGATAGTGCCATCGTCGCGAGCGTGGGCCAGGTGAGCGCCGGGGATGGCCTTAGGGTGCGGGTGGGGGATGGCGAGTTTGCGGCGGTGGCGGGCCCGTCCCTGAAAGAGACGAAGGTGGCGCAAGCCACGCACGGAGGAGCGGATGACGCAGGAGACCGAGCCATCGTTTGAAGAGGCCTACCGGGAATTGGAGGCCACTGTTAGGAGGATGGAGGCGGGCGACTTGACCCTCGAGGAAGCCCTTGCCGCCTACGAGAAGGGCGTGCGCCTCGCACGGCGCTGCCAGGCGGCTCTGGACGAGGCGCAGCTGCGGGTGCAGCAGCTGAGCGAAGGCGAAGCCTGAGTGGGTGCCCTGCCGGACGTTGCCGCCATTGGGAGAGTCAGCCGCTCGCGACGCCTTCCCACGCGCACGCCGGGCACGGCCTATGCCAGCTCGCGCACCTTCGGGTAGCGGAGCGCGACGAATAGACCATACCCCAAGCAAATGACCCCACCGATGCCCACGGCGAGCGGCGCGCCCAGGGCATCTCCCATTACCCCGGCCTGCATTCCCCCCATCCGCATCATCGCCTGGAAGGTGAGGGAGTAGAAACCCATCACCCGGCCGCGCAGCTTGTCGGGCACCGCAACCTGGATCAGGGTGTTGACCAGGGCGTTCTGGGCGACAAAGCTGAAGCCAATCCCCAGGAGGATAACACACGAGAGGAGAAAGGAGCGCGAGAGGGCCATCAGGACGACGAGCGCCGGGAAGCCGAGGTTGCCCAGCGTCAGCCAGCCACCGCGCCGGGCAGTGGGGCGAAGTGAGGCAACGAACAACGCCCCGACGACTGCTCCGACACCCGTGGCCGCCATCAAGAGTCCGTAGGTCAGCGCGTCGGGAGACTTGCACGGCATGCCCAAGGCAGAGTCAGGGCCACAGACGAAATCGACCACCGGCTGCGCGCTGACGGTCAACACTTTGCTGGCAAAGACCGGCAGCAGCGTCGAATAGGGCATCGAGAGGAAAGCCGAGACGGCTACGAGGCTAATGAGAACCAGGACTACCTGCTCTTGACGGACGTAGCGCACTGCTTCCCCGAGGTGGGAGGCGAGGGGAGACCGGCCTTCGGGGGCGGCGTGGGGCGGCAGCCGCATGAGGAGCAGGCTGGCGATGACAAAGAGGAAGCTGAGGCCGTTGGCGAGGAAGGCGGCCGCCTCGCCCGTGGCCGCGACGGCGACTCCGGCCAGGGCCGGGCCGATGACGCGGGCGCCGTTGAAGATGGCCGAGTTCAGGCCGATGGCATTCGCCAAGTCCTCCTTGCCGCCCACCATCTCAACGATAAAGGCCTGGCGCGCCGGGATGTCGAGGGCGTTGGCGGCTGCCAGAAGGACCGAGAGCACCATCACGTGCCACACTTGCACAGCACCGGTCCAGGTGAGTGCCGCGAGGACCAAGGCGAGAATCATCATGGTTGTCTGGGTGACCACCAGGATGCTGCGCTTGGGGAAGCGGTCGGCCAAGCTGCCACCCCAGAGTGCCATGGGGAAGAGCGGGATGATGCCCAAGAGGCTGATGGTGCCCAGCATGGTCGCGGAGCCCGTCAGCCGGTAGACCAGCCACTGCTGTGCAATGGTCTGCATCCAGGTGCCGACCAGGGAGATAAGCTGGCCGTAGAAGAATAGCTTGAAGTTGCGGTGGCGCAGGGCGCGAAAGGTAGAGGAGCGTTGCGTGCCGGGCGAAGCCGCCGGTGCCGGTTGAGTATCTGCCATCCAAGCCTCGATGCATCGGAAAAGGGTACCTCCGGCAAGTGAGGCCCGACAGGCATCTTACACCCCAGCGGCATGTTCTGTCCAATTCGGGCCGCCGCGCCGGACCGGGACAGCCGGCTTGGGGCAGGCGCCGAGGGCGGGTTCGGGGCTCTGGGAGGCCTTATGTAGGGCGAGCTGGCTCGCCGCTGTGCGGGTCCCCGGCGATGCCTCGCCCTAGAGCGCGCGCACTACCAGCCACACGGTCAGGCCGATGGCCGCGAGCCAGGCAACGACGATGACCGCGGCCGCAACCCTGCCCTGTCGCCCGCCACGGCCGACCGCCTGCTCGGCCCTGGCGCGGCTATCGACCATCACCTCGGGCGGGATCATCCGCAGCGCGAGGGAGATACCCAGCGGGATGAGCACAAGGTCGTCCAGATAGCCCAGGACGGGGATAAAGTCGGGGATGAGATCGATCGGGCTGAGCGCGTAGGCCACCACGCAGGCAGACCATACCCTCGCGATCCATGGCACTCGCGGATCGCGATAGGCCAGGTACAAGGCGTAGGTTTCCTTTTGCAGCTGCTCGGCCTTCTGGCGCCAGGCGAGGCGCATGGCCATCCACTTCACTGTGCGTACCTCCACGACCGGCGCCGGGCGCGCCCACCGATGGGCTCCGCCCAGTCGACGAGCTCCACCCCTGGAGTATAGCACCCCACGGGGCCGTCCAAAAAGCACGAGACCTGCCATGCTGAGCGCGGCGACGCATCTGACTGCACTGCGTTTCAAGCGGAATCAGAGATTCCCTTCGTACCTCAGGGCGTGCCTCGGTTGCTGCGCTCCCTCGGAATGACAGTTTTGGGACATCCCCGTTATGACCAAGATCATACCGTGGAGGCGGGGGAGTGTGCTATGATGGGCCAGCGAGGGTATGTATGACACAACCAAAAGAGCCAATCACTGCAGAGAGCCTGGTGCAGCAGGTGGTCGAGGAGTGTCCGCAGACCATCCTGGTCTTTGCCCGGCACGGCATGAGCTGCGCCGGCTGCTACATCGCGCCCTTTCACACCGTAGCCGACAGTGCGCGCGAGCATCACCAGGGCGTCGAGCCCCTGCTGGTCGATCTGAACCAAGCCCTGGAGGCTGCCCTGGCCTAGCCAGCGCGGGTTGCATGCCGGCCCGGCATCTGGTACAATCTGGCCATCGAGTTCTGCCGTGGCCGGAAAGATGACCGCCGAGGGCAGGTGGTGGGCCTGGCAAAGGCTTTCCCTGCCCCTGCTCGGCAGGCCAGGGAGGAACTGAGGAGGAGTCGCCTATCGAGTGAAGATGGAATAACCCCGCGCTAAGGAATTGTCTCCGTTGCGTGTTCACAATGAAGTGCCTTATCACGAGGAGGTTCCTATGCACATAACCGACGCAGTTTGGTGGTCGTACACCGCCTTTGTGGTGCTGGTGGCGCTTTTCCTGCTCTGGTTTTCCTTCAAGGTTCGGACAAGAGGGCGAAAGCGATGAGCGCGAAGAAGACGACAGCCAAGGGTCGCCCCCGAGCCACAACACCACACAAGGCAACAGAGTCGCACCGGATGGACCCGCGCGAGAAGCGCTGGTTGTTCGTACTGATCGGTGTGTTCCTGGCAGTCAATATCATCACACTTTCCCCCGCAGTCCCCTGGCAGCGCTGGCTGCTCTGGTCCAAGCCCGAGCCCGCCAAGAGCTTTGCCATCGAGATCGACGACTATGAGTTCACGCTTCCTCCCATGGAGGCCAAGGTCGGTGAGTACGTGGAGTTCACGGCCACGTCCAAGGACGTCACCTACGGATTTGGCGCGTTCCGCCAAGACGGCAGCCTCGTCTTCCAGATGCAGGTACTCCCGGGAATGACGAACAGCATCGTCTGGAGGTTTGACGAGGCCGGCAGCTACGACGTGCGCTCCACCGAATACTCGGGTCCCCGGCATTCCGAGATGCTTGTCGAGGACGCGATCACCGTGACCCAGTGAGGGAGGACAAGATGGCTCAGCTAAGCTGGCAAGAAAAATGGACGCTGCGCTTTGCCGTGGTGGGCCTGCTGTTCCTCGCCCTCTCCGGCTTTGAGGGGCTACTGATGCGGACGCAGCAGATCGACATCGACGCCCTGAAACCGATGGAAGGGGTCCTGAACGCCGTTCGGCTGGGGACAGAACCGACGCAGGAGGAGCTCTTCTACTCGATGATGACTGCCCACCCGATCGTGGGCATCTACGGCTTTGTCTACATGGCGATCATGGGTGCCTTTTACTACCTTGTCCCCTTCCTGCTGAAGAGGGAAGTCCGCCACAAGAAGCTGGAGGTGGCCAACTTTTTCCTGCAGCCAATCGGGGTGATGATTTGCTGGAGCGCCGGGTTCTTTGGCATGTTCCACTCGCTGTATACACTCTACTGGCCGCTGCCGGTGGCGTTCGATCGGGGCATGCCGGTCATCAGCACGATCGCTTTCTCCGTCGGCGCCGCGATCATCATGGTGAACATCCTTCTTTTCGCCTTCAACCTTTTCAGCACCGTGCTCAGCAAGAGCAACCCCCAGTCGTACAGCTTCTGGGGCTTTCTTCGGTCGGCCTTTGGCATCAACCGCCTTCTGAAGTGGCTGGGCAAGGAGGATAAGGGAGCGCCAAACCTGGATCACAACGGCCTGCCGGTCTTCCTGGTGGCGGTGGGACGCGGCTCGATCGACACAGTGATCAATGCCTTTGTGCTGTTGACGGCCGGAGCTCTGATCCTGGTGTATGGGCTGGCAGCTTTGTTCAAAGCCCCGCTTGACCCGGGCGCGGTGAATGCACTGGTCTACAAGAACTGGTACTGGTGGGGGCTGGACATGGTGGCCGACGGCAATGTGCTGATCTACACCGCCGGCATCTGGTACCTGCTGGTTCCGCTCTTGGTGGGGCGGGAGCTCTTTGGGGCGAACGTCGTCAAAACGGTGATCATGGTGGACCTGCTGGTCAGCATGGGTGTCTGGAGCCACCACCTGCTGGGGGACCGGCCGCAGCCGGGCTGGATGAAGCTGCTTTCGGGGCAGTTCGTGACCTGGGGTGAGTTCTTCACCATGGGGCTGACGATCTTTGCGGCGCTGATGACCATCTGGTTGGCACGCCCTGTCAAGATGACGCCGCCGCTCAAGTTCGTACTGGCCTCCATCTTCGGCTTCCTGATGGGCGGGGCAGCCGGGCTTACGCAGGCGAACACCGGCCTGAACATGGTGTTCCACAACACGCAGTGGGTCATCGCACTGCACGCCCATACCTTCCTGCTGACGGCTGTGGGGTCGCTGGTCTTTGCCGTGCTGTACACGCTGGTGCCGATGATGATCAAGAAGGAGTACCGCTTCCCCAAGCTGGTGAACGTCCACCTGGTGCTCTGGCTGGTGGGGGCGATTACCAATGCCTACGCTATGGGCATGGCGGGCATGGAAGGCATGCTGCGGCGCACGCTCTATGCAGCGGGCATGTGGGACCCGTATGTGCTGGCGGCGATGGCCGGCGGCATCTTGATGGCGTTGGGTCTCGTGGTCTTCCTGGTCAATGTGATCGGCACGCTGGGGTTGGGCAACGTGCTCAGACTCTTTGTGCCGGAGAAGTGGCTGGCGAAGAAAGAGCCGGCGGCTGCATAGCCAGAGGGGACGCAGGACGCGGGGGCGCGAGAGGCGCTCGGCCGGTCAGGAGACCGGCCGAGAACAGAGGTAGGGTACGAGCCGAGGACAGAAGTAGGGGCTTGGCCCACGCTCGGCCGGTCAGGAGACCGGCCGAGAACAGGGGTGGGCAAGACCGGCCGAGAACAGGACCGGCCGAGAACAGAGGTGGGCAAGACCGGCCGAGAACAGACCGAGAACAGAGGTAGGGTACGAGCCGAGGACAGAAGTAGGGGCTTGGCCGACGCTCGGCCGGTCAGGAGACCGGCCGAGAACAGAGAACAGAGGTGCGCAAGACCGGCCGAGAACAGAGGTGCGCAAGACCGGCCGAGAACAGGGGTGGGCAAGACCGGCCGAGAACAGGGTGGGCAAGACCGGCCGAGGACAGGGTCGGCAAGACCGGCCGAGAACGCAGCAACAGAGGCGATGGTTGCGCGGGGACGGGGAGACTGTCCCTGCGCAACCATGGGCGCGGGCTCGCGGCAAGGTGGAATGTGGACGGCAGAGAACGGGTGTTGGTGGCGATGGCCGGCGGCGAGCCGGACCGGGTGCCCTGCGCGCTGAGCTTTTATCGTGTCGACCTGGCAGCGATTGTCCCGCCAGGCGAGGACCTCCGCGGCCTGGTGGATGTCCAGATGGTGGCGTTTCCCCTTTCGCCGGAAGAGGAGGCGCTGGAAGCGCTCGCCCGGCCCTTCTCCCCCGACACGCGGTTGGGCACCTCCTCGCAGGTGAGGACCTACGCCCGGTGGAGCTACCGCCCGCACGATCCGCCGTACGCGAGCCCGCTGGCGGGCGCCCGCTCGATGGAGGAGCTGAGGGAGTTTCCCTTCCCAGACCTGTCGGCGCCCTACCAGGCGGAGGGGATTGCAGAGCAGGTGGAGGTGCTACACGAGCAAGGGATGGCAGCCGGCGGCAACCTGCCCCACCTGGGCGGGGAGCTGTTCGAGGCCGCCTGGCGGCTGCGCGGGCTGGAGACTTTCCTGCTGGACCTGGTCGAGCGCCCAGAGTGGGCGAGCTACTTGCTGGACCGGCTGGCGGAGCTGGCGCGCCGCAACGCCGAGACGCTGGCCCGCGCGGGCGTGGACGTCCTCTCGCTGGACGACGACGTCGGCATGCCGAGGACGATGTTCATGAGCCCCGATGTCTGGAGGCGCTTCTTCAAGCCGCGCATGGCAGGGATTATCGAGGCGGCACGTGCCATCCAGCCCGGGCTTCCGGTGCTGTACCACAGCGACGGCTATTTCGAGCCAATCCTTGAGGACTTGGTCGACATCGGCGTGAATGCCATCAACCCCCTGGAGCCGGAGCATATGGACGCTGTGCGCATCCGGCGAAGGTTCGGCCCGCGGCTGGCATTGTGGGGCACGGTGGGCTGCCACACGACCTTCAGTTTCTCCACCCCAGACGAGATCCGTGCCGAGGTCAAGATGCGTATTGAGACCCTCGGCCGCGCCGGGCTGATCCTCGGACCGGCGTATGACATCGACGAGCCCGATATCCCCTGGGCCAACATTGCCGTCCTCCTCGAGGCGGTCGAGGAGTTCGGCTAGTCCCCGCCCGTCCCCTTCCTAGTTATGACATTGGTCATACAAATTCACCCGAGATAGGGTATAATTCGGATAGTTCAATCCACTTTCCGGTAGGGAGGGGCAAATGAGACCGACAGAGACGCTCATGCACGAGCACCAGATCATTCTGCTGGCGATCGGCGCGGCGGACCGCGAGGTGGGCCACATCGAGGCCACCGGCCAGGTCCACGCGGACCGGGTGGCGCAGATGCTGGACCTGTTCCCGAATTTCGCCGACCGCTGCCACCACGCAAAGGAAGAGAAGCTGCTCTTCGTGCGGATGGGGGAACGCGGGCTGCCGGTCGAGGGTGGGCCCGTGGCCGTGATGCTGCAGGAGCACGAGATGGGGCGCAGGTTTCTGAGGGCAGCTGCCGCGGCGCTCCCCAGGGCGCGGGACGGGGATGCGGGAGAGATCGCGCAGGTCAAGGACGCACTGGGAGGGTACGCCCGCCTGCTCAGGGCGCATATCCACAAAGAGGATCGTGTCCTTTTCCCGATGGCGGACAGGCTCTTCCGTGACGAGGACCAGCTCGAGCTAGAAGCGGCATTCGACCAGGTTGAGGCCGAGGAGATGGGGGCCGGGGTCCACGAGCGATACCACCAGATGGCACACGACCTGGCGGAGGCAGCGTAGGTCCGAGCGCCGGGGGGCACAGAGGCCTTGGCTACAGCTCCTCGGCGATGGCCACCAACTGGTGCGGCTTTAGGAGGATGACGCGTCCCTCGCGCGTCTCGAGGTAGCCCAGCTTTTGGAAGCGGCTCATGCTGCGGATGGCAGTCTCGATCACGGTGCCGGCCATGTCGGCGATGTCCTGGCGGCTGAGGGGGAGGGTGATCAGTACTGCGCCCCCCTCGAGACGCTGGCCGGCGGTCGAGGCCATTCGCAGGAGCACCCGGGCCACCCGCCTCTCCACCTTCTCCACCGCCATGCTGCGAATCGACTCGTGCGCGTGCTGTAGGCGGCGGCCGAGCTCCTGAATGAGCGCCCAGGCCAAGTCGGGACGGTTCCGGACCCAGCCGACATAGTCGGCGCGGTGAAGGCTGACGGTGACGGCGCGCTCCATGGCTTGTGCCGTTGCGGGGTACGCCTCGCCCACCAGCACACCCACCTCGCCGACGATCTGGCCGGGGCCGAAGGTAGCGAGGATCGTCTCCCGGCCACCCTCGGAGTGCTTGACCATCTTGACCTGGCCCTCGGCGACAAAGAAGAGCCACTCGGCCGGATCGCCTTCGAGGAAGAGGTACTCGTCCTTCTCAAAGGCCCGCCGGACCAGCTGCCTGGCCAGCCTGGCGCGGTCTTCGGCAGAGAGAGGAGCAAAGAGCGGGCTGTGGGACAGCGGATCGGTCTCCTTCATCGAAGGCGATTGTACCATGGCGCAGATGGCGCGTCAAACGACCTGACGGGGGGACAATAGAGAGGGGCCCCTAGACGGAGCCCCTCTTGACTGAGAGCGGGTGATGGGATTCGAACCCACGACAACCTGCTTGGGAAGCAGGTACGCTACCGCTGCGTCACACCCGCAAGCCAGGATCGATATTCGTATTGCAAAGTATAGCGCACGCCTGTGGATCGCGCAAATCGGCGGGGAGGTAGGGCCGGGTACGCGCGCAATCCCGTGCTTGCCGCAGGTGATGGGGCGTGCTATACTTCCGGCCGGGCCTGTCCGCAGGCCCGGCCGGAGCCGAGGATGATCCAGGATACGGGCTTGACGTACCTTCACGCCATCGAGCTGCCCACACCCTTCCCGGTGGGCCCTGTCAGCGTCTTCCTGTCCGATGCCCCCGGCGAACGGCTGACCTTGGTCGACACGGGCCCCCTGCACCCCGACACGCGAGCCGCGCTCATAGCCGGCCTGGCCCAGCTTGGCTACGCGCCGGCAGAGTTGGAGCGGATCGTGGTCTCGCACGCGCATGTGGACCATTTTGGGTTGGCGCGAGAGCTGGCCGATTGCTCCGGCGCAGAGGTTTGGACGCACCCGTGGAACGTCGCCGCACTGGGCGATTTCGTCGCGGACCGGGAGGAGCGAGTCCGGTTCTATGCGCAGCTGCTGAGCGAGGCTGCCGTCCCCCGAGAGGTCATGCAGGCCGTCGGCAGCATCACCGGGGGCATGACCGCTTTCTCGCGCCCGGTGGCGGTAGCGCGCACCTTGGACGAGGGGGCGACCGTGCGCCTGGCCGGGCGGGACTGGCAGGTGCTCCATACCCCGGGCCATGCCAGCGGGCTCATCTGCCTGTATGAGCCCGAAAGCCGCACGCTGCTGTCGAGCGATCACCTGCTGGCCGGGATCTCTTCTAACCCGGTGGTGGAGCCGCCTGCCCCAGGCGAGACAGAGCGCCCACGGAGCCTGGTGCTCTACCGGCAGTCGCTGCGGCGCGTGGCAGAGATGGGGGTCTCGGTTGCCCTGCCCAGCCACGGTCCTGCCATCCAGGACGTCGCCGGGTTGGTCGCCAAGCGCATGGCCTTCCATGAGCGGCGGCTGGAGCGAGTGGTTGAGGCGCTGCGGGCAGGGGCCCAGACCACGTGGGAAGTGACTGAGCTCCTCTTCCCGGGCCGCCCGCCCCTGGATACTTTCCTGGCAGTGTCGGAGGTGGTCGGGCACCTGGACGTGCTGGAGATGGAAGGCAAGATTGCCGCAGAGAGGCGCGGCGGCACGCTGGCCTGGAGGCCGCTGATCTAGCGCCGGGCGGGCTGCGGCAGCCAGGTCGGGGGCCCAGCCGGCCGCGCGCTACTCACCCAACAGGGCCAGAATCCCCCCAAGATCGCGAATGACCGGGCAGTCAGGGTGGTCCGCCCTGCCGTCGCGGTCGAGTAGGGCGGCGGCGATGCCGGCGCTGCGCGCGCCCACCACGTCGTGGAAGTAGCTGTCGCCCACGTAGAGGGCGCGACCGGGTGGGGGCGCGGGCTGCATCTGCGCCAGGGTCTGGTGGAATATCGCGGGGTGCGGCTTGCTGCAACCGGCATAGGCGGAGGCCCAAATGACCTCGAAGAAGTGCTCCAGCCCCACCTGGACAACGCGCTGGCGCAGGTTCCAACTCCAGTTGGAAACGATGGCCAGACGGTAGCCAAGCTGCCGAAGGGTGGCCAGGATTGGCACGACCTCGGGGTAGGTGTGCATCACGCCGGGGCGCTCGTACCATGACCGGAGCTCGGTGGCAAAGGCTTTCAGGGTTGCCGGTTCGGCAGGGACCCGCAGGCGGGTGAGCAGGTTGCGCTCGAAGGCGCGCTGCGACTCGCGGTCATACTCAAGCGTGGCTGGAAAGGTAGCCGAAGCGGCGTCGCGTGTCTCGTCGGCATACGCAGCTTCCTCGGCAACGTAGATCTCGTGCGGTGAGCGCTCCACGCCGATGGCCTGCAATGCGCGGTGGATGATCTCCTCTGTCGTCGGCTGAAAGTAGACCAGCGTGTAGCCCATGTCCAGGAGAACGGCGTCGTAGCGCCTCGAGCCTTCGGTGATCCCCCCGACGGGAGCATCCATCCTCATCAGCGCCAACCCCTCTCTTCGCCGACCCGGTGAACCTTGAGCATGTTGGTGAGGCCCATGCCGCTGACGGGCACACCGGCAGTGATTACGACAAGATCGCCCTCGTCCACCATGCCATACGCTCGCGCTCCTTCAACCACAGTACGGATCATGGCGTCGGTGTCGGCGAACTCGTCGACGAGCAGGGGCTCGACCCCCCAGACGAGAGCCAGCCGGCGGTAGGCGGCAGGGCTGGGCGTTGGTGCCAGGATGGGGGTCGCCGGCCGGTGGGAGGCTACCTGCCGGGCAGTGCCGCCGGTCATGGTCGAGGCGATGATCGCCCGAGCATCGAGCTCAGCGGCGATCTCGCAGGCGACCTGGCTGAGGGCATCGGTGACACTGGCCGAGTGGGCGGAAAAGGCCTGCTGAAGCCAATCGTGGTAGGGCATGCTGCGCTCGGTGACTTCGGCAATGCGTGCCATCATGCGCACCGCTTCCACCGGGTAGTGGCCCATGGCCGTCTCCCCAGAAAGCATGACGGCATCGGAGCCATCGAGGATGGCATTGGCGACGTCGGATGCCTCGGCGCGGGTAGGGCGTGGGTTGCGGATCATGGAGTCGAGCATCTGCGTGGCGGTGATGACCGGCTTGCCTGCCTCGTTGCACGCCCGGATGATCCGCTTCTGGGCGACGGGCAGCTCCTCGGGCGGCGCTTCTACGCCCAGGTCTCCACGCGCCACCATGAGGCCGGCGGAGACGGCCACGATTTCGTCTATGCAACCGAGCGCTTCCGGCTTTTCTATCTTGGCGATCACCGGGGTGTCTCCACCCTGCTGCTGAAGCCACGCCTGCAGGTTCTCCACGTCGGCGGCGCCGCGGACAAAGGAGAGCGCGAAGTAATCGACCTCCTGTCCGAGGGCAAAGGCTGCGTCGGCCTTGTCCTTGTCGGTGACGGAGGGCATCTGGATAGAGGTATGGGGAAGGCTGATCCCCTTGCGAGACAGGAGCTGGCCGCCGGTCACCACACGAACCCGGGCACCGCCTTCGATGCACTCGGTCACCTGCAGCTCGAGCAGGCCATCGTCCAGCAGGATCCGGTCGCCCGGCTTGAGATCGCGGATCACCTCCGGGTGAGGGACTGGGATGGTGACAGGATCGGTGGAGGTAGTTTGGTCGACCAGGGTGAGGATCGCGCCCGGGACCAGGGGCACGCCCTCCAGGGGCAGGGCGCCGACACGCAGTTTGGGTCCCTGAAGGTCGGCGAGAATGGCCACCGGCCTGCCCATCTCACTGGCGATGCGGCGAACGGTTTCGATGCGGCGTGCGTGGTCCTCGTACTCCCCGTGGGAGAAGTTGATGCGGGCGACGGCCATGCCAGCCTCGAGAAAAGCACGGATGGTGGCCTCGTCGTCGGACGCGGGACCGAGAGTGCAGACGATTTTGGTTCGAAGCATGTCATCACCCTTCTTTCACCGAAGCGGTTGCGGAATGGGTTGTGGTCCTCTGTGCACCCGTCAAGAAGGTGGTCGGTCTACGCCTGCGGCAGGAAGGAGTCGTTCATTTGGTCCGTCAGGTAGCGCTCGGTACCCCGGAGGGTAAAGATGGAGACGATGCCGGCCGCCAGGACGGCCAGCCCGGTGACGAAGAAGATGATCCGAGGTCCGTTGGGGCCGATTATGTCGGCGCCGACGCCTGCGAGGACAAGCGCCCCCATCGTTCCGAGGCCGGTGACGGTCACCATGGCGCTCTCTACGCGGCCGCGCCTGATGTCCGGGACGAGGGCCTGCGTCATGGCAGCCAGGGTGCTGCGCGCCGAGACCACGCAGAGCCCGACAACCAGCGCCCCCATCAGCACCATCCAGTAGCGAGGCGCAATGGCGAAGGTGAGCGTGGCAATGCCCAGAAAGATCATGTTCCCGCTGACAATGCGCCGGGAGCGGGCCCACGAGGCGTAGATGCCAACCAGCACGGCGCCGATGGCCATGCCGAGTCCTTCCATGGTCTGCAAGAGCCCCAGATACTCGGAGCCAACGTTGAAGAGCTTGTTGAAGAAGGCCACGGCGAGGAGGACGGTTGCGCTCAGGCCAAGCGTGGCCATGAGGGTAATGGCCATCAGCTGAAGCAGGAACCTGTGGCCGCGGATGTAGTGCAGGCCCTCGGTGAAGCTCGCCCAGAAGCTGCGGAATGCGCCGATGGTGGCAGGCGCGGCGGCTACCTGCCCGGCCGAAGGGATCCGGGCGAAGAAGATCAGCACCGCAGACAGGATGAAGCTGCCCGAGTCCATGATGAAGGCGGCGGGCGTGCCGAACAGGCCGATCATCAGGGTGGCCAACGAGGCTCCCAGGATGAGCGACGCCAGGTCGGTGGCCTGGATGAGGGCGTTGGCTGTGAGGAGCTGCTCCTCCTTCACCATGTTGGGAATTGAAGCGTTGCGGGCGGGGGCGAAAACAGCGCCAAGGGCATTGATGACAAAAGCGGCGATGTAGAGAACGAAGAGCTGATCGGCCCGCCGGACAAGAAGTGGCAGTAGGACGGCACCGGCCCGCAAGAGGTCCGTCAGGATCATGACCCACTTGCGGCTGAAGCGATCGAGCAGCACGCCGCTGGCCAAGGCAAAGAGGGACGGAATGGTCTGCACGACGGCGATGACGACCACAGCGATCCCCGGCTTGTTGGCATACTCGTTGATGAGCACCAAGCCGGCAACCGTGGCGATGTTATCACCTACCCGGGAGACAAGTTGGCCCAGCCACAGGGCCAGAAAGTCGCGGTTCCTCAGGACGGCAACCGCGCCGTTTTTCCGTCCAGCCATTCAGTTCCTTGTGTGCGAAGTGCGAGCGCAGGCATTATAGCTGCGATGGGTACGCATGGCAAACGCGGTGGACAGGCAGTAGCCGGCAGGCTAGACCCGGCGGCGCCTGGCAACGAGGGTGACGATACAGGTGAGCAGAGCGAGGGAGGTGATCAAAGCGGGCCAGAGAGGCAGCCTGTACGACAGCTCGACCTGGTACCTGCCCGCAGGGACGCGTACCCCCTGCAGAAACGAATCGACTCGAAGAAGTGGGACGCGCTCCCCGTTCAGGCGCGCCTGCCAGCCCGGATAGTACGGCTGGCTGATGACGAGCAGGCCCTCTGCGCCGGTTGAGACCAGGAGGGCCAGCCGCCCGGGCCGTGCACTTTCTACGCGTGCCTCAGCGGCAGGGGCGCCCTGCGCTGCCGGCAGCGGGTCTGGGAGGCCGCCCGCCACGATGGCAACTCGCCGTGGATCAAAGCTCTCGTCGCCGAGCCGGTCGATCGCCTGGGCATCACCGGCCGCAGCCACTTCGTGGACCACCCACGCCCGAGGGAGAGGATCGGAGAGACGGTAGACCTTGACGTCGCCCTCTTCGAAGGCGGGCTGGAAGCCGGGTCCGTCCAGGGTATCCCTGGTGAGGACGAACTCGACATTGAGAAGCTGCCAAAGCCGCCAACTGCCCAGCCGATCCTCGAGCCGCTGAAAAGCCGCCAGGCGGAGGGGGGTGTTGGCTGTGATGTCCTCCATCTCGTGGACTATCCCGGCGTTGGAGCCGCCGGGCAGCAGGCCTGCGCTGGATATGCGGAAGGTGCCGGGCTGGCTCTTGAGGTACCCCACCAGGCCGCCGGACGGGAACGATCCGCCTGCCACGGGCGAGGAGAGGTTGTACCGCCAGTTGACGGTAAAGAGGTTGAGCCAGATCAGCACCAGCGCGAGGAGCACCAGCCAGCGGCGACGGACACGCCCGGAGAGCCTCAAGAGAAAGAGAAGGGTTGAGCCGCCCAGGATGAAGAGGATGAGCGTGTGGTGGCGAAGCACGGCCTCGAAGAGGTTGATCTCGGCCCCCTGCTGAAGGGCCTGCTCGAAGCCAAAGTACCAAAGGGCAGTCAGGCCAAGGAATACTACCAGGACCCAGGCCAGGGTGCGGCAGAAGCGGCGGAGCGCAGGCCGCAGGCCAGCGGGCAGCGGCTGGACCAGGAGAAGCGCGCCGTAGCCGGCGAGCACGCTGGCCGCAAAGCTGAAGAGGAAAACGGTCCGCTCCTGATTCCTGACGGCAGAGAAGCCGGGTGCGACCAGGTAGGCCACGTTGTAGAAGAAGAGGTCGCCGCCAAAGGAGAGCAGGAAGGCGACCGCTCCCAGGAGGGTCCAGAAGAGGACTTCCCGGCGGGCGCGCTTGAGGAACCAGGCGGCCAGGGCGAGGATCGGGCCCAGGATGCCGAGGTACTGCGGCGAACCGCCAAAGTAGCCGGGGTAGAGCAGGTGTGTGACCTCGGACAAGGAAAACCCCTTGGCGACCGCATCGTAGCCAAGCCCAGCACGCGTGGAGTGCGCGATGAAGGTGAGTGTGGGCACGAGCTGGACGGCGGCGAGGGCGAGTGCAACGGCAAAGGGCAAGGCGTAAGGCACCAGGCGCAGGGCGAAACGCAAGATGCGCAAGGCACAATGCACAAGGCGGGAATGGGCGGGAGGGGAAGTAGACAGTCCCGAGGGAGCATGCGAGACGGTGCGGGCATGGCCCAGGAAGAGGAACAGAGCGTAGGTCAAGGCGGCATAGACGACGAGCATGGCGGTCTGGGGATGGCCGGCGAGCAGGGCCATGGCGAGTGCCATCCCCGCCAGGACCGGCGGCCCGAGACGGCGCACCCCCGAGGCGGGCGAGTCTAGGGAGAGGTCCTGGAACAGGAGCACGAGGGGCAGCCAGACGGCCGTCTCCAGGATGGTCAACTGCTGGACGGGGAAGGAGGTCAGGTAGCCGCCATATGTGAAGGAGAGGGCAGCGACCGCGCCGGCGAAACGTGCGGCCGGCAGCCGGGCCCCGGCGCGGCGCGCCAGGCGCCGGCCGAGGAGGTAGGTGAAGAGACTGGCAAGGGCAAAGTGCAGGACCACCTGTGCCTGGAGCAGGCCGGGCGTCAGCGGCCGTCCCAGGAGGGCAAGGATGAGGTTGGGGAGCAAGTTGAGCGGGTAGAAGGCGCCCGTCTGGATGTCGGCCAGGCCGGGCTGCCCAGCGTTGATATAGGGATCCCAGGACGGCAGCTGCCCGGCAGCCAGCTCCCGGGCGGCAAAGAGCTGGAGAGGATAGTACTGGCTGGTGAAGTCGCCCTCCGGGATGGCAGCCCGGTCAGCTGCGCCGGGTACCCAGAGCCGCCACCAGAAGAGGAGCGGCAGGAGTAGGAGCCCGGAGATGATGAGGGCGTCGGGGAGCCAGGCGCGCCTGGGTGGGGTCACGGCCGCTTGCCCCTGCCGCCCGGCTGCCTTGATGCTCCGGGGGAAGGCCGGCCCCGCGCCTTCCGCTCCTCCCGCCGCTTTGCCGAGCCTCGGTAGCTCGGGGCGAGGATGGCGAATATGGTGCAGCGCGCCACGTCCAGCATCCGAGTGCGCAGCCTTGGGTCGACCTCGTCGATCCTTTTCGACATCGTGATGACGGTGGGGAGCCGGGCGATGTAGCGGTAGTTGAAGAGCTGGAAGAGCTTTTCCTGCGCCCACGGGCTGGCGCTCTCGGTGCCGAGGTCGTCGAGCACCAGAAGGGGCGCATTCTTGACCTCCTCAAACCGGCGGTCAAAGCGGGCCTGGCTGGTGGGGCTGAAGGTGGCCCGTAGGTGATCGAGCAGGTCTGGGACGACGACCAACAGGGCCGGCTGCCCCCGGGAGGTGCGCTCGTTCGCGATAGCCGCGGCCAAGTGGGTCTTGCCGCAGCCGTAGTCACCCTGAAGCACGAGCCAACCCTCTGGCTGGTCGGCATAGGTCCGGCACCGGTCAAACGCATCCCTCAGATTGACTCGCTCCTCCGCCGGGAGGTCTTCGTCGCGCAGGTCAAAGCTCTCAAAGGTCATGTCCTCCATCAGCGAAAGGCTGGAGAGCTCTGATTGGTCCTGGTCCATGGCGCCGCCGCGGAAATCGTGCGCACGGATGGCAAGGATGCGCCCGAGACCTGGGTCGACCATCCGCGACCGGATGCGCAGGTCGATCTCTTCCAGTTTCTGGTTGGAGGTGATCACGGTGGGCAGCCGGGCATTGTAGCGGTGGTTGAAGATCTGGAAGAGCTTTTCCAAGGCCCAGGGAGTGCTGCTCTGGGTGCCCAGGTCGTCCAGGATCAGGATGGGGGCGCTGCGCACCTCGTCGAAGCGCTCGTCGTAGCTGCCCGGGCTGCCGGGGGCGAAGCTCGCGCGAAGGTAGTCGAGGAGGTCGGGGACGACGACAAAGAGCACGGCGTGCCCCCGCTCGAGGAGGCGGTTGGCAATGGCTGCCGCGAGGTGGGTCTTGCCGCAGCCGTAGACGCCGAGGAACGTGAGCCACCCCTGCGGCGCCTCGGCGAATTGCTGGGCCGCCAGGTAGGCCTCCCGCAGGCTGAGTGCCTTGTCGGGCGACAGGCCGTGAGCTTCGGGACGGAAGGTATCGAAGGTCAGGTGGGCAAAATGGCCCATGTTGCTCTGGACACGCAGGCGCTCGAGGCGCCGCTGCTCGATTTCGGCCAGTTTGCAGCGGCAAGGGAAGAGCTGGCCAAAATCGGGATGGTCCAGCGGCAGGTCGGCCCGGAGATAGCCCAGGCCGCCGCAGATCGGGCACACCTCCGGGGTCGCACTAGTGCTCGACGTAGTCGGCATACTCCCCTTCGATGTACCGGCGCCGGTTTCCTTCAACACTTCGCCGAGACGTTTCATCGCTCTTTCCTTCGGCTGCCCAGCGCTCCAGGATGCGCAGGATATAGCGCCAGCTGCGCTTGTTCAACGAGACCGATTCGCGGAAGGCATCCTCGATCCAGGACGCCGGGTAGCGCTCTTCTGCCTCCATCAGCTCCTCGACCAGCAGCGGGGTCAAGGGTCCGATGTTCTGCTCGTAGAGCAGAAAGATGTTGGGGCGGTCCACCTCGACCGGCGCGGGCTGCTCGAGGTCGGGGGGTGCCCACCTGCCAGCGCTGAGGTCCTGTACTGCCCGGCGGCCCTTCTCGGAGTTCACAAAGTACCACTCCCGGCGTCCCGCCCCTTCTCCCGCCGAGGCGCGCAGGAGCGTCCCACGCGCCTCGGCGCGCTCCAGGGCTTCGGATAGAGCCTCCAGGGGCGGTATGCCGGGTGGCGCCAGCCCTTCCAGCAGGTGTGGATCGGATGTAAGAGCCGCTCGGGAGACGTACCGGCGATCTCCCTTCTGACGGGCCAGCAGCCAAAAGACGTACAGGGTCACCTTGAGCTCGCCCAAGTGGTCGATGGTCGGGAGGAGCTCGGCGAAAAAGAGGTCGGGCAAGGGCGTATTGGATTGCCTTCCCGGAGGGAAACCCGCAAAGCCTTTCATCCTATCCCCAGGGCCTTCTCAGCGGCCAGGCGCAGACGCGGATGCGGATCGTGTCGTCCATCACAGACTGACAAACTCGGTTCGTCGCATCTCGGCCTCGCGGAACTGGGCCAGCTCCTTCTTGAAGTACAGGGCCACGGAACCGGTGGGGCCGTTGCGGTGCTTGGCGACGATGATGTCGGCGATGTTCTTGCGGTCGGTGTTGGGGTTGTAGAGCTCGTCGCGGTAGATGAAGATGACGACGTCCGCGTCCTGCTCGAGGGCTCCGCTGTTGTGCACAATCAAGTCGTTGGCGACGAAGTTGTGAGGGCCGGGAACAATCCCGTCATACACGACCTCCTCGCCGTCCGATTCGATGCTGTCGATCTGGTCCCAATACACATCTGAGCGCGCCAGCCGGGTGATCTCTGGAGACGGCAGGAACTCGGCGATGCGCTCCATTCGCTCCCGTCCTATTCCCGTCTTGAAGAGGGCAGAGCCACAGTACTGCATCTTGAGCTTTTCGGCGAAGCCACGCCAGGTTATGCCTGCCGCCTGCCGTGCCGGATCTATGACTTGGGGCCAGGCCTGCTTGGGTATCACATCGCAGTTCGGGTTGGAGCGTCGTTCCAGGAGGTGCACCATAATCACAGGGACATGATCCGCCTTGCGGCCAAATGCGCCTACCTCGGTCAGGAAACGCATCTGCTCTTCCCGCCCATCGACCAGGACCGAGTACTGGGGTGTGTAGCCGTTGCGCTGCGGATTCAGCCGTACTCTGGCATTGATGCCAAGCGAGAGGAGCAGGTGGCGCACGCCGTCGGCCAAAGTGGAGCTGGACGTGGCGTAGTAGATCTGCGCACGATTCCTACTCTCGTTCCAGCGCAGAGAGCCATCGGTTGCCCACAGGTGGCGCAGGAAGAGCGAGGTCTGTTCCGCGGGCAAGCCGAAAAGCTCTGACGGAAGGGCTTTCTCCTTCGATCTCTGGCCATAGATCCCCAAATCTGCCAGCCAGACGGCTATCGGATTTCGAACTCCGTGCGTCAGGTGCCTCCGGGCGGATAGGTACAGATGTGTCCAGGTCTCTTGTCGGACACGTTTTGGCTCAACGTCAAAGGAAGTTGCTGCGGACTCGACAGCATCGAGGCAGGCCGGATCCTGGCTGGTATAGTGCAGCGGCTGGCGCTCCACGAAGCAGCCGTCACCAATCAGGTGAGCCAGAAGGATCAGCTCGGCCTCCCGCCAGGAGTGTGATTGCACCGGCGACGGGATGAGCCGGGGCACGGCGACGAAATCTCCGGGCACGAGGTTATCCAGTCGTGCCCAACCATCGATCTTGAGAAAGGGGTGGTTGGCACTGGCGCGTACGGCGCGCCCGGATCGGGTACGAAGCTTGAACACCGGCTTGGTCCCGGAGGGAAAGACCCGCTCCATGGTCGCGGACCTGAGCTGGAGGTTCTCATCCAATGCCCACACAGGCACGGGCTGACCAGAGGCCGCCAGCTCGGCAATCGGGACTCGTGCGCCCGTATCTGCCCGCACGACAAGTGCGTCGCCGGTCAGGCACTCGCGCAGGTCGGACAACTGCGGCTTTTTGTCCTGGCGCGACTCGACGGAGCGAGAGAGCTGGGATAGGGCAAGAAGGGGCACATTCAGCTCGCGGGCGAGGGCCTTGAGCGAGCGGGAGATACTAGATATTTCTTGCACGCGGTTCTCGGAGCGATAGTCGCTGCGCATGAGCTGGAGGTAGTCGACAATGAGAATATCGAGCCCGGTCTCGCTCCACTGTCGGCGCGCCTTGGAGCGGAGCTCTTGCGCCGAGAGGCCGGGCGTGTCATCGATGTAGAAGCCAATCTCGCCCAGGTCGGCGGCGACGCGCATGACGAGGGCCAATTCGTCTTCGTTGATCTCTCCCTTGCGCAGGCGCTGCGACTCGATCCCGGTCTCGGCGGAGATCAGGCGCTGGACGACCTGTTCGGCGGACATCTCGAGGCTGAAGAAGGCCACCTGCTGACGGTGCTTCTTGGCGGCCTGGAGGGCCATAGTGAGGGCCAAACTCGTCTTGCCGACGCTCGGCCTGGCGGCCAAGATGATCATGTCGGACTTTTGGAAGCCGGTTAGGACGTGATCGAGGTCGGCGAAGCCGGTGGGGATTCCGATCTGCTCCCCCTGGTGGAGGGTGAGGTACTCGATGCGGTCGTAGTACTCTCCCACCAGCTGCCGGATGGGGACCAGGTCGTGCGCAAGCCGGCGCTCGGCCAGGCCAAAGAGGATCTGCTCGGCGCGGTCGACGACCTCCTTGACGTCCTCGGATTCCTGGTAGGCCAGGACGGCGATTTGGCCAGCAGCATCGATGAGGCGGCGCCGGACTGAGGCGCGCTCGACGATCCGGGCGTAGTGCTCGGCATGGATCGAGGTGGGCACGGCACTGATGAGCGAGGTGATGAACGCCGTGCCGCCGACCTCGTTGAGCTGCCCGCGCCGGTCCAACTCGTCACAGAGGGTGAGGAAGTCGACCGGCTCGCGGCGCTCGTGCAAGGCAAGAATGCAGTCGTAGATCCAAGCGTGCTTCTCGCGGTAAAAGTCCTCCGGGCGGAGGATGGTCGCGAGGCGAATGACGGCATCGGGATCGATCAGAAGCGCGCCCAGGACTGCTTCTTCTGCCTCGAGGTTTTGAGGCGGCAGCCGCTCTATTCCACTGCTCTCAGCCACGGCACTCCTTTATGACCCGGCTAGTGATTCGGAGGGCGATCGTCCGGCGCTCCCTCGGCAGGGTTGGGCCGGACGATGGATAGGGAGCCGGGCTAGTTCTCGCCCAAGCCGTCCAGGTCGAGCCCTTCGATAAAGTCCTTGTAGGGAGCGAGCTGTTCCTCTTCCTCGGGGGAAATGGCGTCCAGGTCGATCTCCTCGTCCGGAACGAAGCCTGCCCGCTCCATGACCGACTCGCCGACAAAGATGGGGGATTGGGTGCGCACGGCGAGGGCGATGGCATCGCTGGGCCGTGAGTCGATCTCGATCCGCTCCCCGTCCCGGTCGACGACGATGATGGCGTAGAAGGTGTCCTCATGTAGATCGCTCACGAGGACGTGCGACACCCGGCCGCCCAGCCTGGCCAGGACACTGGAGAGGAGGTCGTGCGTCAGGGGCCGGGGTACTTCCACGCCTTGGAGCCTAATCGTGATCGCGTCTGCCTCGAAGGGCCCGATCCAGATGGCGAGGTAGCGAGTCACACCCTCTTCCTTGAGGATCACGACCCGGTGTTGGGACAGGAGACTGGCCCGCACGCTGTCAATCGTGACCTTGATCATCCTCCGCTCCTTATCGCGAGATCCAGCCCTTTGCGGGCAACGGGCCTCCCACAAAGCGCCCTCATTCTACCATAGACGCCAGGTGTGCACAAGCGTCGGAGAGCCTGCTAATGCGCACGATGGGCCGTTAGCGCAGGACGGTTTCGGTCCACTCGCGGATCCAAAGCTCGCGGTTGGCTTCGATGTCGTCTGGCGGTAGCGTGACGGGGGCCTGCGTCACCTGGGCAAAGCGCCGAAACACTTCGGGCAGCTGGGCTTGGCTGTTGGCCGGAAACATGAACATCTTGAGGGGGAGGTCCTCCTGGAAGGCCGTGCCGAGCATGAAATCTATCCACTGCTCGGCCAGGTCGCGGTTCTGGGTGCCCTTCAGGATGCCCACGAACTCGATCTGGCGGAAGCAGGAACCATCGGCGACGATGGCGGCTGTGGGCGCCTGCTCGAAGGGCTGTTCGGCGAAGAGGACCTCGACCGGCGGGCTGCTGGCATAGCTGACGACGATGGGGCGGTCGCCCTCCGACGCATAGGTGAAGCTGCCGTAGTATGCGTCGCTCCATCCGCCGGCGACAAGAAGGTCGTTGGCACGGAGGTCGGCCCAGAAGTCGCGATAGGTGTAGTGGCCGATGGTGCCGTAGCGCCAGATGGTGGTCAGGAGGAAGGCGAGCCCAGGCGAGGAGGTGGCAGGGTTCTCGACCACCGTGAGCCCTTTGTAGCGGGGGTCGATCAGGTCGGGGATGTCGGTGGGAGGCGGCAGGTTGTGCTCCTGAAACCAGGCTATGTCGTAATTCAGGCAGACGTCGCCATAGTCGACGGGGAGGAGGCGGAAGGTGGCATCCAACTGCAGGTCATCGGGTACTGCAGCAAGGGCTTTGGAAGCGTAGGGCTCGAGGAGGTCGCCCTGGAGAGCGCGGCTCATGTAGGTGTTGTCCACGCCAAAGATGACATCCGCGAGCGGGTGATCCTTGCTGAGGAGCGCCTGGTTGAGCATGAGGCCGGCGTCCCCGGATTTGAGGAACTGGACATCACAGCTGCAGGCCGCCCGGAAAGTGTCGAGGACTTCCTGGCTGGCGTCGAAGCTCTCGTGCGTCATGACGGCCAGCGTGCGCCTGGGCGGCTCCACGGTCGGCTCGGCGGTGGGGCTGGCCGGCGCCTGTGCCGGAGCGCAGGCGGCGAGCAGCAGGCCGAGAAGAAGAATAGAAATCAGGGATTCGCGTTTCATTGTCCTACCCTCCCCGGCGCGGAGTCAACCGTGCCGGAACCAGAAACGGGATTTTGCGCTGCGGGCAGATGCGCGCGGTGAACGACAAGCAGGAGGCCTTGATCCAGGCGGACGGTGGCCTGGTGGCGCGTCATCTCGTTGCTGACGCCGCGGCTGAAGGCAAAGCGCAGGCCGTCGCCCTGGAGCGGCCAGGCGAGCCCACCGGTGGTAATGCCCAAGGCGTCGGCACCCAGGGGCAGGAGCGAGACAAGATCACCCGGCTGCCCCTCCAGGCGGATTTCCTCGCCGCTGCGGAGCAGGAGTGCGGTGTCCGGCCCGTCGACCAAGCGCACCGAGCGGCCGGCAAGCTGCGGCATGGCGAGCAAGAAGAGGTTGGCGAGGGCGTGGTCGAGCCTCCCGCCCAGCGCACCCAGAATGATGATCTCTTGGGCGCCCTGCCCGGCGGCATAGGTGAGCGCAAGCTCGAGGTCGGTCTCGTCCTTGGCACGGGGATGAACGAGGAAGCGGCAGCCGCGTGCCTCGAGCGCACGGCGCTTGCCCGCCGGCAGAGAATCGAGGTCACCGACAACGAGGTCGGGCACGATGCCGCGGGCCAGTGCGCGCGCCGCGCCGCCGTCAGCGGCGATAACCTGGTCGCCGGGACGCACCCATGTGTGCCAATCGCGGTCGCTGTTGGTCCGCCCGGCAGCGATGATGACCGCTCGCATACACCCTCCCAGAAAGAAGAAACCGCCGGGGCTGGTCCGGCGGTCGGTTCCTGATCGTGCGCAACTGCTTCCCTCCGCCGGCATTACCCGGATCAGGTTCTGCGGGTCGGCGACGGATCGGGTCGCCCTCTCAGCCTGGCCCCCCAGGCTCCCCGGATCGTATTCGCTTTTGCCGGTATCCGTATATCACAGGGAGCCGGGGTTGTCAAGGGACCGCAGGCATCGGGGCACCACCTAAGGGTGGCGGGTATGGAAACCCGCCCTACGAGAGGGGCTCGGTCGGAGAGGTGCAGCGCACCCAAAAGGTGCACCGCACCAGGGGCAACGGGATCGGTCGGAGGCCTTCGCCCATCGCCAGGCGGGTGTGGAAGCCCGCCCTACGAGAGGGGCGCGTGTGTGGTCTGGGGCAAGTCGTGATAGAATGGCGGCAGTGGGCCTCTGGCAGCCTACCCCCTGTGCCCAGGGGTCCATTCGAGATAGGGAGGGTCGGGTTCGAGCCATGCCGGTGAGCTTTTGGGTTGCCTGTGCCGTGATCCCGCTGACGCTGGTCGGCGTAGCGGTGGGACGCTACCCCGGATTGCGCATGAACCGTGCTACGATCGCGCTGGCGGGCGCGGTGGTGTTGATCGTGGCGGGTTCGATCTCTCTGGAAGAGGCGTACGCAGCGCTGGATATGGACACGCTGGCGCTGCTCTTTGCGATGATGGTGCTGAACGTCAACCTGCGGGGGTCGGGCTTTTTCAAGCTGGTGGGGCGCTGGGTGATACGCTGGGCGCGCTCGCCACGGCAGCTCCTGGCGCTGGTCGTGGTCACGGCGGGGCTGCTTTCGGCGCTCTTCCTAAATGACACGATTGTGCTGATGTTCACACCGCTGGTGCTGGAGATCGTGCTGGCGCTGGGCCGCAACCCAATCCCGTACTTGGTCGGGCTGGTGTCGGCGGCGAACATCGGCTCGGCGGCCACGATCACCGGCAACCCGCAGAATATGCTGATCGGGGCATCGTCACGCATCCCGTACGTGCGGTTCACGGCGGCGCTGGCGCCGGTCGCGCTGGCAGGGATGGCGGTCGCGTGGGGGGTGCTGGTGCTGGTCTACCGGAAGGAGTTTGTGCGCGGCCGGCTGGAAGAAATCCCTGAACAGCGGATGCGTCTTCTCCGACCACTCCTATACAAGAGCCTGCTGGCGACGACGGGGATGCTGATCGCGCTGCTGGCGGGCGCACCGATTGCGCTTTCGGCGCTGGCGGCGGCCGCAGCGCTCCTGATCACGCGTCGAGTCAAGCCGCAACGGATCTTCCGCGAGGTGGATTTCAGCCTGCTGGTGTTTTTCGCTGGGCTGTTCATCGTGACGGGCACGATTGAGAGCACGGGGTTGAGCGACCTTCTGTTTCGAATGGCACGGCCGGTGGCGGAGGGGGGTGTGGCGCCACTAGCGGGCGTGTCGGTGGTGCTCAGCAACCTGGTGTCCAACGTGCCTGCGGTGATGCTCTTCCGGCCGCTGATCCCGCAGCTGGCCGACCCGCAGAAGGCGTGGCTGACGCTGGCGATGGCGACGACCTTCGCCGGCAACCTGACGCTGCTGGGCTCGGTGGCGAACCTGATCGTGGCGGAGAGCGCACGGGAGCGAGGGGTGAAGCTCTCGTTTGGGGAGTACCTGAAGGCGGGCGTGCCGATCACGGTGGTGAGCCTGGCGCTGGGGGTGGTGTGGCTGATAACGGTGTAGGGGGGACGAGCGACGATGGCCCGCGGACGATGGATGAAGGGCACCGAGGAGCTGAAGGAGCGTAGGGGCGGGGCGTACGGGCCCGCGTTTCGGCGAGCTGATTGACAAGGGATGCGCAGCTGTGCTAGAATCATGCGTGCCGTGGCCGACCGAGTGCGACGCGAGTTTCCCAACAGCTACATCTTGCAGAGCAGAGAGAAGGTATTCGTGGCAGACTCCGGACACGTCAAGCGCATTCGCGGGGATCAGCCGGTCCGGCTCTTCAAGTCGGATTTCCTGGAGTTCTTTACGCACATTCACCCTGCCGTGATCGTCGCGCTCTGGCTGCCGGTGATCGCCGGCTTCCTGGTGTGGGGGATCGTGAAGCGGCAGGATGGGGTGTGGGGCACCCTGGCCATCCCCCTGGGCTTCATTGCCGGGCTCTTCCTGTGGACGCTGGCGGAGTATGTGCTGCACCGCTGGGTATTTCACTTCCGGCCGAGGAACGCATGGCAGGAGCGGGTCTCGTTCCTGGCGCACGGGGTGCACCACGCTCAGCCACAGGAAAAGACGCGGCTGGTGATGCCGCCGGCGGTGAGCATCCCGCTGGCGCTGCTCTTCTTCGGGCTCTTCTGGCTGGTGCTGGGCGTCGTGCTGGGCATTCCGAACTGGATCGCACCGGCGTTCGGGGGGTTCCTGGCGGGCTACCTGACGTACGACGTGATCCACTATGCCACGCACCACGTCCGGATGCGCAAAGGGATCGGCAAGGCACTGGTACGGCACCATATGCAACACCATGGCAGGGCATCGGATAGGCAGTTTGGGGTAAGCTCGCCGCTGTGGGATTATGTGTTCGGGACGAGGTAGGCAGGTGGGAAGATGGAGCCAAGGCAAAGGGTGATCCTTCGCCCGGCCGAGCCGGGGCGGGACTTTGGGGAGCTCGCGACTCTTTTCACGAGCCTGGAGGATGAGCCAGCTACGGAGGCCGGCCTCCTCGCCTTCTACGAAAAAGAGAAGGAGCGGGTGCTCCAGGCAGTCGCCGAGGAGGAAAGGGGCAGCTTGCCCGGCTTCTACTGGGCAGAGAAGGAGCGGGCAGCACCGGAGCACGTCTTCTTCTACCTCTATGTGAAGCCGGAGAGGCGCGGGCAGGGGATTGGAGGCCAGTTGTATGCGGAGATGTTTCGGGCGCTCGAAGCAGGGGGGGCCAAGAGGCTGCGCGTCGCCATCCGGGACGACTGCGCCGAAGGCCTGGCATTCGCCGGGCGGCGCGGCTTCCGTGAGCGGGGGCACTCGATTGGGATGACGCTGGACCTGGACTCACTCGACGACCGGCCCTACGACGAGATCATCGCCAGGCTGGAGGGCGAGGGGTTCCGCTTTGCCTCCATGGAGGAACTGGGCGATACGGAGGAAGCACAGCGCAAGCTGTATTGGCTGAACGACACAACAGACAGGGATACGCCGGGCACGGACGGCGAGCCTTCCTGGGATTCTTTCGAGGATTTTCGGGACAGTGTGTGCAGGTCTGAGTGGTACAAGCCGGGCGGGCAGATGGTGGCGATCGATACCTCCACCGGCACCTGGGCGGCGATGAGTGCCATCACCGTGATGCCAGGGTGCGACTATGCCTACAACCTGCACACGGGCGTGGATAGGCGCTACCGAGGGCGGAAGCTGGCACAGGCGGTGAAGGTGCGGGCGCTGCGCTACGCACGAGATGTGCTCAGAGCCAAGAGTGTGCGCACCCACCACCGTGTGCAGAACCTGCCCATGATTGCGATCGATGTCAAGTTGGGTTATGAGCAGACGCCGGGGCTGTTTTCGATGCAGATGGACTTGGAGTGACAGAGGAAGGAGACCATGGACGACAGGTTGAGGGACAGGATTCGGGGCATCGCTGTGGGCGCGGCGGTGGGAGATGCGCTGGGGATGCCGCTGGAGTTCCGGCCGCGCCGGCCGGCGCACCAACTGGTACGGGAGATGCTGGGTGGGCGGCTGCCCTCGGGCACCTTTACCGACGACACCGAGATGGCACTGGCCGTGGCGGAGAGCCTGCTGGCGCACCTTCCGCTGGACCCGGAGGACCTGGGGACCCGCTTCCTGGGCTGGTTCCGGATGATGCCGACGGATGTGGGGGTCCACACGAAGGCGGTGCTGGAGATTATGGACCTTGGCGAGGACTGGGAGGCCGCCTCCAAGGAGGCGCAGCGGATCAACCCCGACTCGGCAGGGAACGGCTCGGTGATGCGCTGCTGGCCGGTGGCAGTGGTGCACAGGAGTGACCTAGAGCGGCTGCTCGCCGACAGCCAGCTGCAGAGCCGGGTGACGCATGCTCACCCAGAATGCGGTGCGAGCTGCGCCTTTGTGAATGCGGCTATTTACTGGCTTCTGAGCGGGGTCGAGCCGGCACAGGCGGTGGCGAAGGCGGTGGAGGCCGTGGGCGACAGCCTGCCATCCGACCTGAGGCTGACCATCGAGGACGCGCCTACGCTGAGCCGGGAGCAGCTGCTCAACAGCGGCTGGGTGCGGCACACGGTGGAAAGCGCGGTGTGGGGGCTGCTAACGACGAGCTCGTTCGAAGAGGCGGTGGTCCAGGTGGTGAACCTGGGCGACGACACGGATACGGCCGGCGCCGTGGTTGGAGCGCTGGCGGGGGCCGCATACGGGCTGGAGGCGATCCCCAAGAGGTGGCGAGATGCGCTGCGGGGCGAGTGGCCTCCGCGGGGCAGGGTGTGGCGCGAGGCGGATCTGATCGTGTTGGCTGACCGGCTGGCCAGCCGGTCGTAACGGGGCAGGCGGGGTTGAAGGTCTTTTACAGCGACGAGTTTGGATTTCCACTACCGGAGGGGCATCGCTTCCCGATTGACAAGTTCCGAATGGTGCGCGAGGCGGTCTCCGCACAGGCGCTGGTACCCCCCGGCGAGATGATCGTGCCAGAGCCGGCCGAAGATGAGGACGTCCTGCGCACGCACGACCAGAGGTACGTGCGGCGGCTGGAGGAAGGGCAGCTCACGCTGAAGGAAATGCAGCGGATCGGGCTGCCCTGGTCGCATGAGCTGATGGAGCGCACGCGCCGCACCGTGGGGGGGACGTTGGCTGCCTGTCGGGCTGCGCTGGACGATGGCGTCGCAATGAACCTGGCGGGTGGCTACCACCACGCCTTCCGGGACCACGGACAGGGCTTTTGCCTGTACAATGACATCGTGATCGCGGTGCGGGCACTGCAGGCGGAGCGGCGGATCGAGCGCGCGGTGGTGTTGGACTGCGACGTGCACCAGGGCAACGGGACAGCTTCGTTGGCGGCGGACGATCCGACGATCTTTGCCTTTTCCATCCACAATGATGACAACTTTCCCCTCTTCAAGGTGGCAAGCGACCTAGACATCGGCCTACACGATGGGACGGGCGACGCAGAGTACCTCGAGGCGCTGAAGCCGGGTGTGCAGAGCGCACTGGAGCAGGCCGGTGCGGGCCTGGCCCTGTACCTGGCGGGCGCAGACCCATACGAGGGAGACCTGCTGGGCCGCATGGCGATGACGAAGGCAGGGCTGGCGGCACGGGACCAGATGGTGCTGGGGATGTGCCGGGCCGCCGGGCTGCCGGTCGCGGTGCTGATGGCCGGCGGCTACGGGCGGTACGTCGAGGACACGGCGCAGATCCATACGCAGACGGTGCGCATCGCGGCTGGGATGTACGAGGGGCGCCAGGTGCAGCGCACCACAGGCAGGTGCGCCGCACCGTAGGTGTTGGGATGGCGGCCGCTCGGAGACCGGCCGGGAACAAGGCATTGGACCACGGAAGGCACGGAAGGGTAGCGGCTGCTTTCGGTGGCTTTGGATGCCGGAGCCTGCAAGGTGGCCTCGGCCGATCTCCCGACCGGCCGGGAACAAGGTCTCGCACTGGGAAGGGGTGCCTCTAGGCGAGGAATTCCTGGAGGATGGAGCGGACGGCCCGCATGTCGGAGAGGGCGATCCGCTCTTCTTTTTTGTGGGCCCACTCGGTGCGGCCGGGGCCGGCGACTACGACGGGCACCCCCAGCCCCTTGGAGAGGAGCGCGGCCTCGGTCCAGCCAGAGTGGGCGGCCGTAACGGTGTTGGGGTAGGCACGGCGGCAGCAGTCGCAGAAGCGCCGGAAGGCGGCCGTTTCCTCGATGCCGGGCTGCTCCAGGCCGGGGTCACCCCAACGCACGATGGTCCACCCGGGGAAGTGATCGGGGCCGGCGATCCGGGGCATGTCGGCGAAGAGACGATCATCGGTTCGGACGTCGACCTTGGCCTGGGCGGTGCCGTCGTGTACCTCAAGGATGGCGACCGCGCAAGGGGTGCGCGCGTAGAGCGCATTGGTGTAGCGGCGGTCCGTCACCTGCTGCTTGAGGTCGACGAGTGCCTGGACAAAGCCGGCGACGGAGAAGCCGGGACGCGCGCCGGGAACGAGCGCGACCTCGACACAGAGCCTCTCGCGCGCATACCGGCGGCAGGCGTCATCCTCCAAGCCGGTCATTACCTCCTCAACCGCCTCCTGGCAGGCATCGCGCAGCGGCCGCTCCGCAGCAGAGATGAGAGCGGAGGCGAAGGCGGGCAGGGCATTGGCCTCCTTGTCGATCGGCCGGTCGGTCCGGATGGAAGCGACAACGGGGTCGGGTAGCCGGCGCAATACCTGAAGGAGGGCATAGCCAGGATCGAAGTAGGCGGGCTCGCGCGAGGCGTGGGGTGTCTCGCCGGTGCGGATGGTTAACTCGATCCACTCGGAGGGTGTCCCGGCGCCCAGAACAGGTACGCTCAGCTGCAGCGACGAGTCACCCGGGTGCTGGGTGGCGACTTCGAAGCGGCCGGGCTCGACGGTGGGTTCCAAGACGACGGCAAAGTCGAGACGGTCCCACCACTCCAGCCGGTGCTTGAGGAACTCCTGGACGCCAGCGACGTTGACCTCTTCCTCGCAGGTCGCCAGCAGGTAGGTATCGAGGCGGGGTGGACGGCCGGCGCGGATCATTTCCTCGAGGGCGAGGATGCCGGAGACGAGGCCGCCCTTCATGTCGGTCGTGCCACGACCGAGCAGCTCGTCGCCGGCGGCGGTGAGTCGAGGGGAGAAGTCGCCGTCGAGGGCGACCACGTCGTAATGGCCCTCGAGCAGGAGGGCACGGGAGGAGTCGCGGCCCGGGATGCGAGCCCAGACGTTGGGGAGGGCCTGGCCGTCGACGAGCACGTCCTGGAGCACGACGGTGCCGGCGATGGGGGCAAGCCACTCCCGGAGGTAGGCGGCGGCCCGCCGGAAGGTGTCAATTGGCGGGCTATACTGGTCCATGCATGTGCGGCCAAGTTGGTCCACTCATGTGCACCCAAGCTGGTCCACTCATGTGCACCCAAGCTGGTCCACGCGTGTGCACCCAAACTGGTCCAGGGT